>ERZ773148.3201-NODE-3201-length-11485-cov-3.158968_pt1 | contig 11485 bp, 10 predicted proteins | sample MGYA00580846_ERZ773148 | MGnify/ENA primary metagenome ERZ773148 (study PRJEB29015, sample SAMEA2737879) | human gut metagenome | biome: human gut; feature: human-associated habitat; material: faeces | place: China | collected 2012 ...
AAAAAGGCGTCCCATCAGGAAGCGTGGGAAATCCATAAACAGCCCCTATCGATCAAAATAAAAAAGAGCGGGTGCTGGATTTTTATGCCCGCAAGCTTGTAGAAAATACGAACAGCCATTTTGCAATCGGGCAAGAGTCCCCTCGGTTATGATTACGGGGCCGGTGAAGTTCCCAGTACAGCGGAAATAGAAGCAGAATTTTGCCCTTGACAGGAATGGGAAAGAGTGGAAAGAAATCCAGGAATTCTCAAAAATCCGAGGAACCTGCAGGGGCGGGATTAGTGCGGAAGATCCCGAAGAAATCCAGAGAAACTATCTCTTATTCCTATATTAATACGTTTTACAAAACTATCTATTAAAAGTCTTGCGATATTCGCTTGGACAGATTCCAAATTCTCTCTTAAAGACCACCGTCAAATATTCAGTATGATAAAAACCAGCTCTGCTTGCAATATTCGCCATAGTAAGATCTGTTTCTTCCAATAATTGTTTTACGAATTTAAGACGTTCAGATAAAATTGCGGCATGAGGGGTTTTGCCAAAACATTTATAAAATCGGAATTCAAACACTCTTCTAGAAAGAGGATTTTGATTTAAAACATCCTGTACAGTAATTCCATCACAAGCATGGTTTCTAATAAAACTATATGAATTTGACATGAGTTTATCCTCAATTGCAAGGATGTCTGTTGATAATCGTGTCTGAATACCTAATGGTTTGATTAAGTTTTTGTAAGAGTCAATATTCTTTCCATTTATCATATTATCAAGTAATAAGGCAGCGTGATATCCAGTCTCTTCTGAATTAGGGATAATACTAGAGAGTGGAGGATCTGACAATTCACAAATAAGATCATCATTATCTACACCAACAACAGCAACGTCATTTGGTACAGAGATTTTTCTAAGTTTACAAGCTTCTAGCAACTGTTGTCCTTGTCTATCAAAGCATGCCATTACGCCAATAGGTTTAGGTAGATGCTCTACCCAATCAGCCATCTGCAAACGTTCTTCATAGCATGTTTTCGCGGAACTGGAATCAAGACAATAGCAATGAAAACCTAAATTTTTTATGTAATTTCCAAAAAAGTAGTTTCTTTGCTGTGACCAATAGTATTTAGAATTTCCGCAAAAAGCGAAATTTTTAAAACCTCTTTCTATTAAGTGATCTGCGGCAAGTCTTGCAATTGAATCGTCATCAGTCTCAACATAAGGTAAAGAAGGTATAAAATTAAACGAACTTAAATCAACAGTAGGAATTTTTTTAATTTTGATATATTCTGCAATCTGGGGAGACTCTATCCTGGCAAGTATACCATCACCTTTCCAGTTTAATAGCCATGTTAGATCGGAATATCCTCTGGATTGTTCATTAAGATATATCGACCAATTTCTATTTTCGCGCTTAAATTTTTTTATACCACGGATTAGCCCTCTTGCATACTCGTTACTCGTTTCTATAATTAAAGCTATTTGTCGATTTTTTATGTTAAACGGTTTATTTTTGTCCCCCATATTTTTAGCCTCTTACTATAATTTTGTTCTAATATCGCGTTATAAAAATGCTTTAAAAGATGTAAAAAATCTCAAATTATTTGCGGGATAATTCATTGCCAACAGCATATCACATTATTATAATATAATCAAGGTTTTTAAAAAAATATACAATAATATATTGAAAGTGGTGCTGTTTATGATTGAAAATGTATTTTGTGGATTGGCTCATATCGGTTTATATACGGATAATTATAGCGATACTCTAAAGTTTTATACAAAAGTTTTGCCTTTTACACTTGTAAAAGAACTCTATGATGAACGGCCGGATGATAAGAGCGGCTTTTATCCCTTTAAATATGCTCTTGTTAAGTTAAATGACCTTTATATAGAAATTATGGAATGCAGTGATAAAAGGAATTGGAATGGTATTACAGGAGTTTACCATCATGTGGGGATAAGTGTCAGTAATATTGACGAAGCAATTAAATATCTAGTGATGCGGGGCATTCCAGCTGACAGAATACCGACTCCTCGTTGGAACGAAACCTTATATCCAGGAAAGAAGTTCAGAGCCTGCAGTTTTATTGGTTGTTGTGGGGAAAGGATAGGACTTTACGAATTTAACAACAAAGATTTTTTTGAAAGTAAATAATTTAAAGTTTGTTTCTATACGACGGAGGTTTTGATATGAAAGGCGAAAAATTGAAAGTTGGAGTTGTAGGTTTAGGATTTGGGGAGGAATTTATACCCATATATCTAAAACATCCTTTTTGCGGGTCGGTCGCAATATGCACAAGACGAAAGGCTAAGCTAGAAGAACTTGGTAAAAAGTATAATATTCCAGAAAATGATAGATTTACAGATTACGAGCAAATGTTGAAACGGGATGACATTGATGCAGTGCATATAGTAACCCCAATTCCGCTTCACGCTGAACAAAGTCTTTTAGCTTTAAAGGCAGGGAAGCATACAGCTTGTACAGTACCAATGGCGACAACTATTGAAGATTTGAAAAAAATCGTTAAGGCGAAAAAGGATAGTAATAAAAATTATATGATGATGGAAACATCAGTATACACTAGAGAATTTTTGTTCGCGCAACAAATATATAAACGTGGAGATTTAGGAAGAATTTCATTTTTAAGAGGAGCACATTATCAGAACATGGATGGCTGGCCTGGATACTGGTATGGGTTTCCCCCTATGTTTTATGCAACTCATGCAGTGGCTCCACTTTTGGAAATATCAAATTCGGTACCAAGAAAAGTGCATTGCTTTGGTTCTGCGAAGGTTAGTGAACAGCTTTCAAAGCCATATGGTAATCCATATAAATTTGAGACTGCTGTTTTTAAACTATCAAAAGATGATTTGGCTGCTGAAGTAAGCCGATTCCTTTTTGAAACTAACAGACAGTATACTGAGAGTTTTAATATTTATGGGGAGAAAATGACCTTTGAATGGCAACAAATTGAACCTGGAAGGCCGGTGTTGTTTAAAGGCGAAAATGCAGAGATAGTTGAACATATCCCTGATTTTGCCCATTTATTACCAAAGGAAATCAGAGAATATACAATGCACGGAGTTTATGATGAAAACAATCAACACCTTTCATTTATTCAAGGATCCGGACACGGCGGTTCTCATCCGCATCTCGTCCATGAGTTTGTTATGAGTATAATAGAAAATCGAGAACCATCAATAGGAGCGATAAAGTCGGCTTACTGGACAGCGGCTGGAATTTGTGCTCATGAATCAGCAATGAATGATGGGGACGTCGTATATATTCCAAGTTTTGAGATCGTGTGATTAAAATTTAATTCAATCCAATAGGATTCATACTAAACCTTTAGAAAAGGGTGGTAGGAATTGATTAAATTATCTTGTGCTTCATTATCATTTGATGGGTTTGAGGATAGGAATTTTGCAAAGACTTTTGAATTGGCGCCGCAGGCAGGAATAAAATACATAGAATTTAATTGTTGGTATCCATCATCTTTAACATTTTTGAAAGCTAGAGAGTTAAAGGAGAGATGTATTCGCCATCATATTGTTCCTTCAGTAATTCATATAGGAAGTTTTGGGGGAACAGATTTTCGGGAAATTACAAAAGATGTTTGTCATAAAATACGCGGCCTTGAATTTGCAAAAGAACTTGGATGTAAACGTCTTTCCGCAACTGCAGCCCCAAGAGGTGAAAAGGGCGGATTAGAAGCGATTATTACTTGCTTAAAAGAAATAATGCCCGTGGCAGAAGAGCTAGATGTGCTTGTTTGTGTCGAAAATCATGCAAATAGCAATTTAGAAAATTTGGACGATTATCAGCGTGTCTTTGAAGCTGTATCGTCAAATAAGTTAGGAATTTGTATGGATACTGGCCATTTTGATGCAGCAGGCGTAAATATGGATCGTCTGATGGAAATGTTTCATCCTCAGATTAAACATATCCATTTAAAAGAGAATAAAGAAAAGGGAAAAGAATGCTTTGTAAGGTTTGGGGAGGGTACTACAAATAACGCTCATGTTTTAGAACGAATGATAAGTTTCCACTATGAGGGATATGTTAGTATAGAACTTTGTTTAAATGAAAACAATACTCTACCTCTTTGTCTTGCTGATGTTTTGAAAGCAGTGGATATGTTTAAAAAGTATGAAAGGGATTGAAGATAGGAGAGTTACTAAAGAAAAAGTATTTTAAAATGAATTATGAGTGTCTTTTTGTCGGTGCGATAAATAGGAGGTTGAAGGATGTTGGGCAATATAAGCAAAGAGTTGACGATTAATTCATGTTTTGAACTTTCTAATACAGTAAAAATGCCCTGTATCGGATTTGGAAGCGCTACAATTGGCGAATGGATGGAGGATCAGGTTTATATAAACAGAACAGCAATTGATTTAGGATATAGATTATTTGATACATCTCCAAATTATTTAACAGAATCGGCAATTGGCAGAGCAATAAAGGAAAGCGGAATCCCTCGGGATGATTTTTTTCTGGCTACTAAGATAGAACCTTATGATGTGCGTCGTGGTGCGGATTTTGTCCTTCGGACATTTGAAGAATCTTTGAATCGCATGAAAACAGATTATATTGATCTTTTAATGTTTCATTGGATATCTCAAGGATTCTGGCTCAAATCTTATCAGGCGCTCGAACTTCTTTATCGTTCCGGGCGTGTACGGGCTATCGGCATGTGTAATTGTCCACGTGCTATTTTCGTAGAGATTGAGGCGCTTTGTGAAATTAGACCGCAAGTTTGTCAGCAAGTATTCAATCCTTATTGTATGAATAATTATGATAGGCTTTATTGTCGCAGGAACCAGATTGTCTTCCAAGCAGAAAGTCCATTAGGGAATGGTAAAGAGTACACGTTTTTTAAAGAACCTGCACTTTTAGATGCCGCGGAAAACCATAAGAAAACTGTTCAGCAAGTTGCCTTGCGTTGGTGTTTACAACATGACGTAGGAATTTTGCCAAGAAGTTCTAATGTTGAACATATTAAATCAAATATCGATATTTTTGATTTCGAATTGACAGCTGAAGAGATGAATAAGATAGATATGCTTAATGAAGAAGGCACTATTTTTATGGATCCATATAATGTTAATTATTAAATTTTTCGGCTTTGGAGGAAATCATGAAAGAGCTGACAATGTCTTCTACCATAGAGTTTTATAACGGTGTGGAAATACCTATACTTGGATATAGTACAGAAGAACATGAATATAACCGAAAGACACAAAGAGAGATTTTTGAAAATGCTATTGAAGTAGGTTATCGTTATTTTGATACAAGTGAATTGGATTATTGTTTAAGGCCTTTGGGTGATGCTGTTAGGAAAAGCGGGATTCCAAGGGAGAAATTTTTCATAGCGGTAAAAATGAGTACAAATCGTATAAGGTTGCGTCGTCCAGTTGAGGATCTTAATGAGTTTATCGATAACTTAGGATTAGATTATATTGATTTATATTCATTAACATGGCCATATTACGAAACATTTAAAACGGTCTGGTGCGGTGTTGATGACAGAGTAAAAACCAATTGTTCTTATAAAGGAATGCAGCATATTTTAAAGGAGAGGCCGGTGCGAGCTATCGGGGTTTGCAATTTTGAAATTCATCATCTGCAGGAGTTGATGAATTTTGATGGATATTTTAAATTTGATACTATGCCTATGATCAACCAAAGCCATTTTCATCCACAGTATACATGCGAAGAGCTAAGAGAATTTTGTAAAAAAAATCATATTGTTTTTGGGGGCCTATTTGAGAAGGATCAGACAGTGAAACAAACGAAAAGAATTATTCAACCAGACGTTAAGCAAAGTGGGTTGTTGTTTGAAGTTGATGATGAAGCAAAGAGGGCCAATTTTGCAATTAAGAGGAATATGCAACGTAGACGAAGGGATATATTGGTAGACGGTTATGAAGAGAATCCTTTCAAAGAAGAGAATAATCCAAGAAGAGAACGATTTTATTATGATACTTTCGACTTAATATCAGATATAGGAAAGAAATATAACAAGACGAATCAACAAATTGTTAATCGGTGGTCCTTACAGCATAATGTTGTAACGCTTGTTAAGACGATTTGGCGAAAAAGCATGGAGGAACAAGCAGATATTTTTGATTTTGAGCTGACAGAGCAAGAAATGGACATGATCGATTCATTAAACATCAAAAATCGCATAGGTTACAATCCAGACTATATAGATTTTTGATTAAATTCGTAGACCTTGAATGAAAAAGAATTTGGACGATAGCCAATTGCTCTTAAATTTCAAGAGATAAGGGGCTAAATTATAAAAGAAGTAGGAGGAAAAAATGAAAAAGGTTATTGCTTTATTAGTAATGGTATCATGGATGGTTAGTATGATTGGTTGCAGTACCAATACGTCTACTACTGGAGATGTCTCTTCTGAGACATCTAAAACCAACAGCACTGCAAATTCTAGCGGGGAAAATGAGACTGTGACAATACGCCTAACAGAATATAATGCATCTTTCTTACCCCACGTAAAAGCCGCAGTAGAAGAGTATATTGAAAACGCAAAGGAAAAAGGCGTTATTTTTGAATGGACGACTGGAAACGGTGGAGAGTTGAGGACGAAAGTCCAAGCAGAATTTGCAGCAGGAAATCCACCAGATTTGTTTTCCTGGAATCCAGGAGCGGCTTTTGTAGAATTGGTAGCAGCTGATCAGTTAGTTGAAATTCATGATTATTTTGAAAATTCGACAAAAGAGGGATATGATATTAATTGGTATGAAGAAAGTGCCTATGATGGAGTTACTTTGGATGGTGAAAATTATTGGGGGCTTCCCATTACAACTCAGTATACGGGCTTAATCGCAAATAAAACTTTATTTGAAAAATATGATCTTGATTACCCCACAACTTATGAAGAGCTTCTGTATTGTGCTGAAGTATTTCGGGATAATGGGATTTATGCATTAGGTATTGGTTCTAAAAACGGAAATCCGTCTCAGTTTACCTTTGATAGTATTCTGCATCAATTTATGGATCCAGATTATTCTGCTGGCTGGCTGACGGGTGAAACGAAATTTGATTGTGAAGAAGTAAGGTTAGCGGCAAATTATATTCGCGAGATGCAAGAAAAAGGCGTAATGACCGATGATCCCGTTGGACAAGGCGAATGGACTCAATGTGCTGAACTTTTTAATACAGAAAAATGCGCTATGATTACCGTACATCCGTGGACTTTAACTTCTATTACGCTGGATACATCTAAAATTGAGTTAATCGAGTGGTGGACTTTCCCAGAAACCAAATATGACCCATCAGAATGGTATCTTGGAGGAACTCATGACGCACTAGTTTTGACTAAAGCTTCTTATGAGGATCCTAAGAAGAGAGAAGCTATGCAAGATTTTTGTGAGTGGTATACTTCTGATGAAGTTGAAATAGAGAGAAACAAAGATGGTACTATGTCTCCAAGAAACCCGCAAACCCTAAGTTATGATGTGTCAGATTATCTTCCGGAATTACCAGCAGCTATAAATGCAATGAATGCAACTAAGAAAGGATGTTTCTATACTTGGGGAAGAATGCCGAATAGCTCTGTAGCAGTTAGCTATCAGAAGAACTTTAACGATCCACTTTGGGCTGGAATTGGAACGCCTGAAGAAATCGTAAGCAGTATGCAGGCAACAATGGATCAGGCTTATAAAGATATGGGATATATAGAATAACAGAATATATTTTAATGAGATTAGTTCAGGATTAATATTCAAAATTAATCCTGAACTAATCATTCAAATTCGAGGTGAAACAATGTGGGGAATATGAAAAAAAGTTTATTTTGTAATTTATTTTTAGCACCAGCATTTATATTATATACAGGATTTATTGTTCTCTCTATTGCTTTTTCCATCTATTATTCAACATTAAACTGGTCCGGTTTTGGTGAAGGAATATTTGCTGGATTTGATAACTTTATCGATTTATTTCAAGATCAAAATTTCTGGCAATGTGCTACAAATACTACAATTTTTGTAATTGTAGCAGTAGTGGCACAAAATATAGTTGGACTTTTTCTTGCGTATATGATCTCACAAATTAAAATAGGCTATAAATTTTTTCGTGCGGCTTTATTTGTTCCGGTTGTAATCACGGCTGTTGCGGTTGCTTCTATGTTTATGTTGATTTTTTCAGTAAATGGGCCTCTGAATTATTTATTGAATATCCTGGGATTGCAGAATGTTACTAAAGCATGGCTTTCAGATCCGAATACTGTTTTGGGATGCGTAATTTTTTCAGAAACATTTCAGTACATTGGCCTTTACTTTATTATGATACTTACAGGAATGCTTTCTTTGCCTGGAGATGTTATAGAGAGCGCCAAAATTGATGGTGCGAATAGGCTGCAAGTCCTATTTAGAATTATGGTGCCTATGTTAAGTGAGGTTATGCAGGTTAGTGTTTTGTATGCATTGATTAATGCTTTAAAATCGTTTGTTCACCCGTGGGTTATGACAAATGGGGGACCAGGTTATACCTCATCATATATCTCTATTTTTATGTATATGAAGCTGTTTCAGGATTATAAATATGGGTTTGGAAGTGCAGTAGCAGTTGTAGTATTGTTAGTGTTGTTAATTATCCTGATTATCTTCAAGTCATTTTTCAATGCGAGAGAGAATTCAAATCGGAAAGTCCCTGCATAGAGAGGTGTTAGATATGAAAAAATGTAAATTAGTAAAAATAAAAAATGTGCCGATTTACATTATTATTATTATTTTTACTGTCTTTTGTCTTTTTCCGTTATTTTGGATTTTTCTGAGTTCTTTTAAGACAAATTCAGAAATTATGACGGATACCTTAAAATTACCAGAAATAATAATATGGCAAAATTATATAAAAGCCTGGGAAAACGGGAAAATGATTAATTATTATATAAATACAATTGTGGTTGCTTTGACAACAACCCTAGCAACTTTGCTGATTTCGTCGATGGCAACATATGTATTGGCAAGGGTTCGGCCTTGTATGCCGCTTTATGTTTATTTTGTTTCGGGCTTAATTTTACCGGTTTATGTAATTATGCTGCCTTTGCTGAAAATTTTAAACTTTATTAATTTAGCCAATGATCTTTTGGGCCTAATATTAGTTTATACAGCTGTATTGATTTCGCAATCATTTTTTGTTTTATACAGCTATATGAAAGGGATTCCTCATGAATTGGAAGAGGCAGCAGTAATAGACGGATGCTCTCTTGCAACAATTTTTTTCCGTATTATTCTTCCGGTGACGAGGCCTGGTCTAGCTACTGTTGGAACTTTTGCACTTCTTTTTGGTTGGAACGAATACCTTTTACCTTTGGTTTTAATTAATGGAAACGACAGATATGTATTGTCACAGGCGATAAGGGTATTTCAGCAGGATTATTCAACGGATTATGGTTCAATGACGGCACGGATTGTTTTATCAATACTTCCGGTTTTATTGTTATACATTATATTCCAACAAAATTTTGTTAAAGGCATGACTGCAGGAGCAGTAAAAGGTTAGAAAGGATGAATTCAATATTGAACAAATTAGATAATAATACGATTATTCATGTATGCGTTGTAGTAAGAGATATCTATCAGGTGTCTAAAAATCTTGCTGAAATATTTGGGATAGAGGAAGCTCCTATCAGAAAAAAAGGAGAAAAAAATAACCAAGATCATCGGACGATTTATCAGGGCAAATATTCAGTAGATACGGAATGGATAGGGGCCTTTTATCAAATGGGAACGATTGAAATGGAACTTATACAACCCATAGGAAGTGGGCCTAGTGTATGGAAAGATTATCTGGATCAACATGGGGAGGGGATACATCATCTTGGGTTCCGAGTAAAGGATAATAAAGAAGCTATAGAATTAGCGAAAAAAAGGGGGTTGGATGTACCTCAAACGGGCTTGTTCAAAAATGGTTCCTATGCATATATCAGTAGTGAAGAACAACTAGGATTTATTTTAGAAACTATTGACGATATAAAAAGATAAATAATTTATAAGTTTAATTCTTAATGACTATATGATGACGGCCAACATATGTTGTATGTGAACGCGGCTGTGAATGACGGTTCGGAAACAGCAAAACTGATGCAGTATTTTAGGATGTCCAATCCGGGTGATATGAAGCATGGAGAACTCTCCAAACGGGTACACTATCTCAAACTAAAGAAGTGGGTTACCGGAAAGTGTGTGAAGTTACGAAGAATATCTTCAATGAAGGTGTTGTAAAAGAAAAAAGAAAACGGTTAAAAGCCTTTCCAAAATGGGAATGTCCCTAGAGAACATTGCAAAAGCAGTCAGAGTAAGTGTAAAGCTCGTGCAGAAACAGCTTTCCGGGAATGGGCACACAGGTGCTGCAAGATAAAATCTTTGGTAGTATAAAGCAATTGAAAAATTGAGGTGCAGGATAAATATCGGCCTTTTGGCTGGTGTTTTCCTGTACTCTATTTTTTGTTTTGCCATAGGAAAGAAATATAGAAATTCGTTTGGCTAAATATTTCGAGATGGAATAAACAAGCTTGTTTTTTCGGGTATCTTTTTCGTCAACGCTTCCCAAGAAGGGTTGACAAAATAGATGTCAACCCTTTTTTTGCCGATTCTAAGCGGGTTTGCGGGCTTTTTGAGGCGATTTTTCGGTAAACGTTTTACCATAGATGTCCAAGCCCGAAAACCGGAAATAGGCACACAAAACGGAACTATCACGCTGGTTTTTCAGTTTGACGGTTCCGTTTTTTTCCTATTCCGCATACTTTTTCGGCCATTAGGCCATGTAGAAAACCTCTCGGCTTTTTTGTACGAATCAACGAATCGATATCCCTTCCATCCCCAAACAACAAAATAGTTTCATAATATAGGCCCCTGCGTTCCAAATAAACTGCCGCCCATCGGTAGGACAGCAAAAATCATGGAACGCAGGGGCTTTTTCTATTTCCCAAGAAAATCAAAAATAGAATCAGAAGGAGTTTGAGTATCATGAACATTGGAATCGACCACGGCTACTACGCCGTAAAAACCCGGCATTTTTCTTTTCCGGCAGGGATTTCCCCCTACCGGTATGAGCCGTACACCCTGCAAAATGTGCTGGAATACGGTGGGCGGTACTATATCTGCGGAACAGGACGGCAGTCCCTGCAGCGGAGCAAAACGGAAAACGACCGGTACTATCTGCTCACACTGGCGGCAATTGCAAAGGAAATCAAAGCGCGCGGAGAAAATCTCACAAATTGTGCTGTTGTCATCGCGGCAGGACTGCCGTTAGCGAATTTTGGACGGGAAAAGAAAGCGTTCCGGAACTATCTGCTCCGAAACTCCCAGCCTGTAAAATTTCGATTTGAAGGCAGAGATTTTTCCGTGAAAATCGAGGATGTCAAGCTGTTTCCGCAGGGTTACTCCGCGCTGGCTGTCCATCCAGAACCAACTGCTCCTCGATATTCTCGCAGGCGAGTGCCATGTGGTGGATACCGATGCC
>ERZ773148.3202-NODE-3202-length-11477-cov-3.485116_pt1 | contig 11477 bp, 6 predicted proteins | sample MGYA00580846_ERZ773148 | MGnify/ENA primary metagenome ERZ773148 (study PRJEB29015, sample SAMEA2737879) | human gut metagenome | biome: human gut; feature: human-associated habitat; material: faeces | place: China | collected 2012 ...
AACTGACACTCCAAATCTGTTTGTTGGTATACATAATTAAGCGTTTAAGTTTACAGTTTGCAAAGATAGTGCTTTATTCCGATTCTGAAGCAATGGGATAGGCGAAAACAATTTCCGAACCTTCTGTTCCTTGTGCATTAACTTGATAGATTCCTCCGAAATAAGCCAGCAGTAACTGGTTGATTTCATGCCGGATAATGCTCTCCTGTGAGGTGAAATTCTCGTCTGCCAATGGAGAATTGAGAATACGGAACTGAAGCATTCCGCCATTCCGGCTCACTGTAAAGTAGATGATTCGTTCCTCCGGTTGTTCTTCCGGTTCATATTCTTGCGGATAGGTCAGAGTGCTGAGTAATGCATGTCCCAATCGGGTTGTATCCGTATGAAGGGAAAGTGAGTCTACTTCCGAAGTGAATCGGATTTGAATACCTGTCTTTTCATTATTCATGCGTGCCATGTAGCATACTTCGTTACAAAGTGCGACAGCGTCATAGTCTTGTATCTGGAATTTCATCATTTTGGCTTCCAAGCGTGACAAATCGAGTACATCATTGACAAGTCGCATTAATTTCTCTGAACTTTGGTGGATAATTGCTGAATATTCTTCTCTTGTATTTTCGTCTATGTTTGGTTCGCTGGCTATGAGTTGTGAGAATCCTACTACATTATTGAGCGGAGTCCGGATGTTATAGCTCATATTTGACAGAAAGCGGTTCTTGATTTCATTGGTCACCCGTACTGTTTCCGCTGCTTTGCGTATTTCGCTTTCTGAGTATTTCAAGGCTTTTCGAATTTTGAAGAGCCGAAACAGGGAAATGAACAATACAATCAGAATGGCAGTGATTGCCACCAGGCTGGTCAGGCGGATCTGATTGGTTTGTTTTTGTTGTTTCAGTTCTATCTTGTCCAGATTGTAGCTTTTTTTGATTTGCTCCATTTGGGTGTTGGAGAGTGCCATAGCAGCTGAGTCTTTGATGGCTAGTGCCTGCTGATAGAGAGTCGTAGCTTTGTTATAGTCTTCAGCTTCTACCCATATTTTAGCCTGTTTTAGCAGTTGTTCGGCATAGTCGCTGGTAAAATCCTTCTTCAGCATAGTTAATGTAGTATCGATATAGGCTGATGCCTGCTGGTATTGCTTGATACTCTGATAGTATTCTGCATAGATGTCGTAGTAGAGCACCTTATACATGAAATAGGTATTTTCAGTCAGATACTTTTTAGATTTTTCTATATGTGAATAGGCTAGTAGGGGTTGATTGGTATTCAGATAATAATGTGCGTAGAAAATCTCATTGAAAATGAATACGTCAGCAAAACCGTCTTTTAAAGATGGGTTGTCGATGATGAATTTGCGGAGTACACTTTCCAGTTCTTGCAGGTACTTCAGTTGCCTGTTATTGTCTTTCATTTCTTTGGTTACGGATATGAGCTGAGACAATACGGAAATATGGACTACTGCATTGCCCTTTTTCGGAAGCAGCCTGTATGCTTCTTCCAGTGCTTTAAGACCTTCGTCCCAGCGCTGGCTACCGATATAAGCATTGGACAGACATTGGTAAGCAGCTACGGTGCCTCGGTTGCTGTTGGTGTTGAGGGCTTTCTGCTTCATTTTGTTCGCTTCGCTGATGGCGAGCTCATATTGTTCGGTAAAAGTATATAAATCAATTTGGAAGCGTTGAGCATCGAAAAAATAATCCCATAGACCGGATCTCTGGACATACGGTTCCATTCGTACTATCCATTTGGCTACACTATCCTGTTCACTGCGATTGTAATAATACAATAGATGATAATAAGCGGCTAAACTGGCATATTTGTCATTTTTTAGTTTTAATGCTTCCTGCATCAGCGTATCTGAATATTGGATACATTTGTAGTTGTTTTGCTCTATCTTAATAATATCATTCAGGGTAGAGAGACGGGTTGTGTCATGCGGCAGTGTCTGCAACACTTGTATTAAACTGTCTGAGGCTATGTCGGTGTTTGCATGACCCGGCAACAGACAGTAACAAGTAATCATCAGTAGTATGAGTCGTTTCATCTGGTTTCCTCCTCTTTTATCTGCCCTTGGCGAATCGGGTGTGTGAACAGAAAACGTGCTCCTTTGTCATAGCCCGGGTCAATCCATATTTTGCCTCCCAATTGTTCGATAATGAGTTGACAGATGGACAATCCGAGTCCTGTGCCCTGTGCGTTTTCATCGAGTTTCTCGAAGCGGTTGAATATCTTATTCTGGTTCTCCTTGGAGATTCCGCAACCGGTATCACTGACGGAGAAGAGTGCTGTGTCTTCCGTTTGTTTTATCAGTTCCAGTGTGATCGTGCCTTGTGTCGTAAATTTCGTAGCGTTGATGAGTAAGTTGATTAATACTTGTTGGAGGCGGGCACTGTCCGTTGTCAGTTTCAGCGAACTGAGAGAGGTGGAAAAGCGTACTTCTGCCTGAGTCTGCTTTATTTTTTCAACCATGTCAATGACATTTCTGCACAAAGCTACAATATCACATTCCTTGAATTTGAATTTCATTTTTCCGATTTCAAGGCTGGATAAATCGATCACGTCATTAATCAGTTTGAGTAGTAATTCCGAGTTTTGCTGGATGATATCATTGCATTGCTGTTTCGTTTCATTATCAATGGATTCTTCTGTCAGAATGGACGAAAAACCGGATAATGCATTAAGAGGAGTGCGAATCTCATGGCTCATGTTGGAGAGGAAAAGACTTTTGGTATGGATAGACTTTTCTGCTTGTTTCTTTGCTTCTTCCTGCTCCCGTTGCGACTGCAAAAGGCGATTGTTGTTACGCTTGATATGGAAAATGGCGCTGATGATCAGTACTACAATAATCAAGATAACGGAGAGACTCCAGTAATAAAGATTTTTTTGTATGTTTATATAGTTATGTTCACTTTTGTCTATCTGATATAGGGTATGCAGTTCGTTTATCTGTCTGAGATAGCTTTGGGCATCCAATGAATCTTTGAGATTATTTATTACCTCATACACCTTGCATGCCTCTTGCTTTTCACCCATAAGTGCTAAAACTTTGGCACGTTCCTGCAATAACTGAACGTGCCTGAATAAAGCGGACTTTTTTGTTATTGCAAGTAATTCATCATATTCTTTCAGTGCTTTATCATATTCTTTTGATTCAATATGATAGCTGGCGTACATATAGCTGGAAATCGAAAAATAGTATGGATATGGATATTGCTTGCAGATTGTATCTAATTGTTTCAGACACTCTAATGCCTTCGGGAGCATATTGGTCTGGATATAATAATATGCATAGCTACAAGGCAGATAAAAGTCATTAGGCAAACCGGATTCCTTGTGGTAGAGGGATTCCAGGTATGAAAAATCTTTCTGGATATCTGCCATTGGTTTAAAATTGAGTTCGCTCAGAATCAAATAGAACATACTTGTTTTAAGGTATGAATTGCTTGCGGGAATTTTCTGCATTATTTTCAGAGATTCTTCATAAGACTCCATGGCAGATTGAAAATTTCCTGAGCTTTGATAGGTATCTGCAAGAGCGCGCAGTGCCAGTGCTGTTCCGAAAGGATAATCTATTGTTTTGGCTTGCTGATACATCGAATTTGCGTTGTTGATTGCCAGGCTGATATTGCCTTCTGTGACTAATGCCTGAACTGCCATCATTTTCAGTGGAAACAGAATATGGTATTCTTGCCGCTTTTCTAATTCAGGACTTAAAAGCTTTTCCCATAAAATGATGCTGTCTGTGGTAATGTTGATATCTGTATAGAAAGAAAGGTCATAATCGACAAGTGGTTGCAGTGAGGCTAATCGTTCTTTATTCAGGTTTGTTGCATGGAGAGCCGCCGATATAAATATGGCTGCAATTGTTGCTGATATATGCTGTAAATTACTGTTCACTATTTTGTTTGTTCGTATGGTGATGTGCAAAAGAAATAAAAAGAGTGAAGACTGGCAAGGAATCTTCACTCTTTTTTATAGAATTATTTTCTTTTGATGATTTCACGTGCTCCAGGACCTTCGTGACTGGGGTAGCCGGGAGTGTGGTTTCTGCACCGAGGGTCGGCATCTACTTTCAGGCTGCGGTAATCATCTTTGGAACGTGTGATATAATCGTTCAGCAGAGCACGGTGCTCGGCGAGTATTTTAGAGTATTTAGGGTCCTTGGCAAGATTTTTTCTTTCACCCGGGTCTTTTTTCATGTCATATAGTTCTTCTCCGTTTCCTTCCAGATAATGTGTGTATTTGTATCTGGGACCACGCACCATACGTCCGGGAGTAGTGACGTATTCATATTCGCTGTGCCATTCGGAAACAACGTAAGGATGGCTTTCCTGTTGTTTCTCTCCTCTTAGAGTCGGTGCAAGGCTGATGCCGGCTTTTTCTGCCGGAACTGCAATGCCTGCCAAATCGCAAAGGGTAGGCAAGAGATCTAATGTAGGTTGTGTCAGAAGATGATCTACAGGCTTTTTCTGCTGTTTGATGCCGGGACCTGCGAAGATAAACGGAACGTTGGTCATTTCATCATAGAAGCTGATATGTTTGGTCACCATGCGATGAGATGCCATACCGTCGCCGTGGTCTGCCAGGATTACGACAATGGTGTTTTTTCCGGCAGGGGTGGAGTAAAGGGCTTTCAGTACGCTCTCTACTTGCTTGGATACCATCTTGGTATAATGCTGGAAAGCAGCGATATAATGGCGATAGTTTTCTTCGCTCCAGTGGGCAGCCTGTGTCATGCGGCGGTGGCTGCAACAGATATACTGCACGGGAGTAGGAATATTACTCCAGTCTTCTACATCAAAGTTGTCCGGCAATTCGGGTAGGGGACCGCTGATGGGGCGATCTGTGTGTACACCTGCGTTTTCACCGATGAATCCGCAAATGTTATGTGGGTTTTGGAAATCCGCAATGCAAATAAAGGGTTCTTTAGGCGGATTGTTGAGGTAGGCAACTGCATCTTCACAGGTACCTACATCTAGAAAACTGTCATTGTTGACCGGAAATTCGGGATCGGTAAATGGCTTGGCTACCGGTTCTTTATGTTTGAAACCTCTCAGTGAGCCCATGTCATGAGTCTTTCCGAAGTGTACAGCTTCATAGCCGCTTTCGGAAAAAAGGCTTCCCAGTGTCGGCACGCTTTCCGGCAGGCGTGTGTTGATGGGTTCGCTGGAATTTGAACGTACATTGGTCTGGTGAGGCATCATGCCGCTCCATAATGCTGCGCGTGAAGGTTGGCTGAGGGGGCAGCCTACATAAGCGTTAGAGAAGATCACTCCTCTTGATGCAACTTCGTCAATGGGAAGTGTACAGCCTTGTGTATGCCCGTAAGCACCTACTACACGTTGTGTCAGATGGTCGCACTGGATAATCAGAAAGTTAGGCTTTTCTTGTGCCTGAGCCGCTGCGCCACAAAGGGCCAATCCCATGAATGGATAAATTGTTTTCATTCTTGGTTAGAATTAAGTGATTGATTTTGTAGCAAAAGTAGGAAAAAACAAAAAGCAAAAAAGAGCAGGGAAGTGCTTTTGGACGTAAATGAAACTAATTTGTACAAAAATGAAAGATGCGATGAACGATTTGTGGAGAACGGCGGATGTTTGCGATGAATCGTGAACAGTGGGCTATAGAAAGAACGGTGGATAAACTGCGATTATTCATCGTTCCAGTTTATCCACCGTTCATTATTTGTTGCTCACTTATTCTTGATTAGCTATTCATGCTCATCAGGAATTCGTCGTTGTCTCTTGTTTTTTCCAGACGGTCTTTTACAAAATCCATTGCTTCGATAGGGTTCATATCTGCAAGGTATTTGCGTAATATCCACATGCGGTCGAGTGTTGTCTTGTCAAGCAGCAGATCGTCGCGACGAGTGCTGGATGCAGTGATGTTGACAGCAGGGAAGATACGCTTGTTGGACAGGTTGCGGTCGAGCTGCAACTCCATGTTACCTGTACCCTTGAATTCTTCGAAGATAACTTCGTCCATTTTAGAACCGGTATCGATCAATGCGGTAGCGATGATGGTCAACGAGCCGCCGTTTTCAATATTACGGGCAGCACCGAAGAAACGTTTAGGTTTGTGAAGTGCGTTTGCATCCACACCACCGGAAAGAACTTTACCGGATGCAGGAGATACTGTATTGTATGCACGAGCCAGACGAGTAATAGAATCAAGGAAGATAACTACGTCGTGACCACATTCTACCAAACGTTTTGCCTTTTCCAATACGATACCTGCAATTTTTACGTGACGTTCTGCCGGTTCGTCGAAAGTAGAAGCGATAACTTCTGCATTAACGCTGCGTGCCATATCGGTTACTTCTTCCGGACGTTCGTCAATCAGCAGCATAATCATGTAAACTTCCGGGTGATTGGCTGCAATAGCGTTAGCGATATCTTTCATTAAGATAGTCTTACCTGTCTTTGGCTGGGCAACGATCAAGGCACGTTGTCCTTTACCGATAGGAGCGAAAAGGTCAACAACGCGTGCAGACATGGAGTCTGAATAACCGCCTTTGCAAAGTTTGAACTTTTCATCCGGGAAAAGAGGTGTCAGATGTTCGAAAGGAACACGGTCGCGAACGAAAGCTGCGTCACGTCCGTTAATTTTCGACACTTTTACCAACGGGAAATATTTTTCTCCTTCTTTGGGTGGACGGATAACACCTTCCACTACATCACCGGTTTTCAAACCAAAGAGTTTGATTTGAGATTGTGATACATAAATGTCGTCCGGAGAAGAAAGGTAGTTGTAATCGGAAGAACGGAGGAATCCGTATCCATCCTGCATGATTTCCAGAACGCCTACTCCGTTGAGAATATCATCGAATTCGTAAGGCTTTTCGCGTTCAATAACCTTGCGCTCCTGCTGTTGTTGCTGTTGTGCCGGAAGATTCTCGTTCGCATGGTTTTGCTGAGTGGCACGTGGCATCGGTAAGCGTTGTTGGTTCTGATTCTGAACCTGATTTTGATTATTGTTATTACGTTGGAAATTATTATTGTTGTTATTAGCGTTATTGCTATTATTGTTCACATTGTTATTACCGTTGTTATTGTCGCGTGGACGAACAATACGCGGGCGTTGCTGCTGTGCTTGCTGCTGTTGAGATTGTTGTTGCTGTTGAGGATGAGATGGCTGTTCCGGTGCTGTCTGTGCTGATTCTGTTTTAGTAGCTTCGAATTTTCCGAATAATTCGGTAGGAAGCTCTATTTTTTCAGAAGGCAGATCTTCGATTGGAATAAAATCATCATCGTCAACGCTGGATAAGATATTGCTTTCCTCGTCGATAACGGGTGCGGCTTTCTTTTGTGGTTTATCTATAACTTTTTTCTCTGCAACAGGCTTGTTTGGCTCTGCGGCTGGTTTATTTGTTTCTGCAGCCGGTTTGCTTTTTGCTTTCTTTTCAGCAGTCGGCTGTTGTGCTGGAGCAGCTTTTTCTTTTGTTTCAGTAGTTTTCTCTGCAACAACAGGCTTAGTTTCCACCACTTTGGGAGCAGCCGGTGTTACATTTTCTACTTCTTTTTTCTCTTCTGCATCAGCGCTCTTGCGTGGACGGCCCACTTTACGCTTGGGAGCAGTAGTAGCGTTTTCTGCTTTAGCTTCTACAACAGGAGCTTCTTTTTCTTTGTTTGTACTTTCTTCTTTCTTGGAAGGTTGTGGTGCTTTTACAGGAGTGGCTTCTTTTGTTTTATTAACCTCTCCACTCTTTGGTGTGGAAACTACCTTGTCTTCTTTTTTGGTAGGAGCTACCCGTGAACGCTTTTTCTTTTGTTCTTCATTTTTGCGTTCTTCTTTTAGCTTATCTGCGGCAACTTTCTTTGTAGCTCCTACAATGGCCTGTTCATCGAGTATTTTATAAACAAGGTCTTCTTTTTTGTATGAGTCTGCTTTTTTTATGCCTAACTCTTTGGCAATAACTTGAAGTTCCGACAGATTTTTGTCGTTTAATTGGATAATGTTATACATATAGTATGGTAAGTTATTAATATTTCTTTTTTTGCTGAATTACGGACAGCATTACTACAGCTTATGGCTACAGATATGCAAGCATACGTTTTGTTTTTTATTCTGAATTAGGGATGTATATGTTGAATCGTAGAATGTTTCAACGGGGCAAAGATAATAATTTTTTTTGGTTTCATGAACAATCAAACATTTTTTTCCACGTAAAAGTGTATCTTTGCTACATAAAAGAAAATGGTATGACAGTAAATGAAGCTCATTTAATTTATTTTTCGCCTACACACACATCTAAACAAGTTGCGGAAGCGATTGTTCACGGTACGGGCATAAAAAATATCCTTCCTATTAATGTAACGCAGCAAATTGCAGATGAAATCGTGATTCCTGCATCTGCTTTGGCCATTATTGTAGTGCCTGTGTATGGAGGTCATGTCGCTCCTCTGGCAATGGAGCGTTTGCAGTACATCCGGGGAGTGGATACTCCGACCGTTTTGGTGGTGGTGTATGGAAACCGTGCTTATGAAAAAGCTTTAATGGAACTGGATGCTTTTGCTATTCCTCATGGATTGAAAGTGATTGCCGGGGCAACTTTTATTGGAGAACATTCATATAGTACTGATAAACATCCGATTGCGGTGGGACGTCCCGATGAGTCGGATTTAGCCTTTGCTACGGAATTTGGGAAGAAAATCATGGAAAAAATACAGGCTGCTGATAGCATGGATACCCTTTATCCGGTAGACGTACGTGCTATTAAACGTCCGAGCCAGCCATTTTTTCCTTTGTTTCGCTTTTTGAGGAAAGTTATCAAGTTACGTAAAAGTGGAACACCGCTTCCCCGCACTCCTTGGGTGGAGGATGAAAATTTGTGCACCCATTGTGGATTGTGTGTGGTCCGTTGTCCGGCAGGGGCTATAACGAAAGGGGATGAACTGCATACAGATGAAGCTAAATGTATCAAGTGTTGTGCCTGTGTAAAAGCCTGCGTTAAAAAAGCACGGGTGTATGATACTCCTTTTGCGGCTTTGTTGTCAGATTGCTTCAAGAAACAGAAATTGCCTCAAACTATTTTGTAGATTACGACACGCTTAGTTGTTTCATCAATACGAAAGCGGTTGTCTGTTCGTTCGCCTATCAGCCACGCAATGTGTTCTCCACAACAGAGTACCCACTGGCGTTCTTTTTGACTGATAGAAAATTTGCGGTCGGTCAGATAATCGCTTATTTTTTTCTTTCCTTTCATTCCGAAAGGAATAAAAGTGTCTCCTGTCTGCCATTTCCGGTAATGAATATCTCCATTCAGTTTGTCGGCATCAAAACAGGCTATTCCTTTGTCGCGTGGAATTAGGAAATCAGGGGTGTATTCTTTTTCTTCTTTGATGATTTGAAAAGGAGGAAGAACTTCATTTCTAGATTCGATTGCTTCTATTAAAAAGAATTCCCTGTCTTTTATCACTCTCCATTTTTTACTGCAAAATTGTTTGCCCGGTTGGCTGTGAAGCGAAAAGGCAATATCTTTGATTTGTGCAGAATTGAAGCCTAGAGGATGCAAGATTTCGAATAGAATAGCTTCGGGTGCCGGTTCCTTTACTAAATCACTGATTCGGATACCTTCTGTCGTTACAATATTATTTTTGGTTTCCTCTATGCATTTATTATATATGGTAGCTACATCATTCAGATAATTGCTCGTGTCTATCAGATTCTTTTTGACTGACGGATTGATTTCCTGCATAAGAGGAAGGAGATTGAGTCGGATTTTGTTACGGGTATATTCGTCTTCCAGATTGGTGCTGTCTGTTACATAATCTTGTCCGATGCTCTCCAGATAATGAATGATATCTTCTCGATTGACGCAAAGCAGAGGCCGTACGATTGCTCCGTTGCGGGGGCGGATTCCTAATAAACCGGTAATGCCTGTACCCCGAATGAGGTTGAGCAGCATCGTTTCTACACTGTCGTCCTGATGATGAGCTACGGCGATTACATTGGCTTTACATTCTTTTTTTATTTTTTCGAACCAGTTATAGCGAAGTTCTCTGGCTGCCATTTCTATCGAAATCCGTTTTTCTGTTGCATACTGAGTGGTGTTGAAGTCGATAGTATGCAGATGAATCCCGTATTTTCGGCAAAGTTGCCGTACAAACAGCTCATCCCGATTTGACTCTTCCCCACGTAAATGAAAGTTGCAGTGGGCAGCTTCACATGGATAACCTGCTGTATGGAGAACACACAACAAAGCAACAGAGTCTGCTCCACCACTCAGGGCAACCAGAATCTTATCATTTAATGAGAATAAATGCTCCTTCTCTATATATTGTATAACCCGTTGTTGTATCATATCTGCAAAGATAATAGTTTATTGAGCTATCTCAAGTGAATGCTAATTGTTTTTATCGGACTAACTAGGAGAAAAATTCCTATAAATCAATTTCTTTTTTCGCAATATCTAATTCGTCCTACTCTAGTTTCTCTTTCGTGCCACTATGTCGGACGCAAAGGGAACTATAGCGATTCTTGTGTTCCACTATAGTGAGACGGATAAGTTTTTGCATATAAAGTCAGTCAGGATAGGCTAAAAAAACTTAGCCGTCGGAACCTGAACTTTTAATGAGTTAATTTAGCTACTGTCGGCATATGAAAAGTCTGCTATTTAAAAACATTCTAAATAATTTGCGTGCTCGGAAGTTATGAATTATCTTTGCCGAAAATTAAGATAGTTATGCGTTTATCCGAATTAGGAACAGGTGAAAAAGGTGTCATCGTTAAGGTATTGGGACACGGCGGCTTTCGTAAACGTATTGTGGAGATGGGTTTTATAAAAGGTAAAACTGTTGAAGTATTGCTGAATGCTCCACTGAAAGACCCCATTAAATATAAAGTCTTAGGTTATGAAATTTCTCTTCGTCGTCAGGAAGCGGAAATGATTGAAGTGGTAAGCGAGGAAGAGGCAAAAAAGCAAGCCGAAGAAACTATATATCATGAAGGACTGCCCGAAGACGTTTCTGTAAAAGAAGAAGATATGAAACGGTTGGCGTTAGGTAAGCGTCGTACCATCAACGTTGCTTTGGTCGGGAATCCGAACTCAGGCAAAACTTCTCTTTTTAATCTAGCTTCCGGTGCTCACGAGCATGTAGGAAACTATAGCGGTGTGACCGTAGACGCCAAAGAAGGGTATTTCGATTTCGAAGGTTATCACTTCCGCATTGTTGATTTGCCGGGAACTTATTCATTATCGGCTTATACGCCGGAAGAAATTTATGTCCGCCGTCATATTATTGATGAAACGCCGGATGTGATTATTAATGTAGTAGACTCCTCCAACCTCGAACGGAATTTATATCTTACGACGCAATTGATTGACATGAATGTCCGTATGGTGGTGGCTTTGAATATTTACGACGAACTGGAATCCAGTGGTAATACATTGGATTATCATTTGCTGAGTAAATTGTTCGGAGTACGCATGTGCTTCGTCAACAAGATGGACCGTACCGGTGCCAACTTCAACAACGTGC
>ERZ773148.3215-NODE-3215-length-11436-cov-5.256744_pt1 | contig 11436 bp, 10 predicted proteins | sample MGYA00580846_ERZ773148 | MGnify/ENA primary metagenome ERZ773148 (study PRJEB29015, sample SAMEA2737879) | human gut metagenome | biome: human gut; feature: human-associated habitat; material: faeces | place: China | collected 2012 ...
ACGAGTGACCGCATATCGCCGGAATCACTGACCGCATATCGAACGGAATTTGTACTTAGCTCAAAATAAAGTAATATTTAGTTGGAGGCTATCTATAAATTCATTAACTTTGCTAATAACTCTCAGCCTATTCATCTACTATGCATGCAGAAAACTTTATGATTGCACATCTTAAACTTGAACCAGAACCTATCATCCAGTCTATAGAGGATCATAGAGACCATGTTGCAGACTTGGCAAGCAATTTTGCCGAATCCTTTGGCAGTGGCAGTCTTGCTTATTTGGCTGGTTGGCTACACGACAAAGGAAAGGAGCGGAACAGTTTCCAAAGCTATATTCGAAAAGAGAATGGGCTTCCGACTGACGGTAAGGCGATTGGCGAGCATGAGCATGCGTTTGTTGGCGGGCTAATAGCAGCGCAAAAGCCACTGCATAGCTTGCAGCTTGCCAATATTATCATGGGGCATCATCGGGGGTTGTATGATGAGGATGCTCTCAAAGACGCAATAAGAAGAAGGACTGTTCCCAAAGAAATAAAGATTGATCCTCTTCCCATCAGCCCGTCCGCACCACATATACAACTACGTCCAGAGGATTTGCATCATTATGTAAGGATGCTGTTCAGTTGCTTGGTCGACGCTGACCGCTTGGACACAGAAGCGTTTATGAATCCGAGCCAAGCTCTTCTGCGTGGCCATGGTGACAGCCTGCCGATTCTCTTAGAGCGACTCGAAGCCAAATTGTCCGAGTTTAAGTCAAAGGACAACGATAGCGAAGTGAACCGCGTGAGAAACTACGTGCAGCAACTTTGCCGAGAGAAGAGTGACCTTCCGCGTGGCATCTTCTCGATGACTGTCCCTACCGGTGGTGGCAAGACCTTGTCGTCTCTGCTTTGGGCGCTCCGCCATGCCATACACAACGGACAGAAGCGTGTCATCATTGCCATACCCTATACAAGCATCATCACGCAGACGGCAAACACCTTGAAGAAGATCCTTGGCGAGCAAAATGTGCTGGAGCATCACTCTGAGTTCGATTATGACGCGTTGAAAGATGAGCGATTAAAGGATATCTACCAGCTGGCCGCGGAGAACTGGGACTTCCCCGTCATCGTCACTACCAACGTACAGCTCTTCGAGTCGATGTTCAGCAACAAGCCGTCGGCGTGCCGCAAGTTACACAACATCGCCGACAGCGTCATCATCCTCGACGAAGTGCAGACATTGCCAACCAACTACCTTCAGCCCATCGTTGACGCGATTGCTGCCTACCATCGCTCGTTTGGCGTGTCCTTTCTGTTTACCACAGCCAGTCAACCCATACTGAGCGGACTGATAGAGGGCTGCAACCCCATGGCCAACTTTCACGGACTTGACGCCGTAACAGAACTTATTCCCACGTCCGCCAAGTTGTATGAAAAACTACGCAGGGTGAGCTTGGATATCGATGACACACCAAGAAGTTATGACGAGATCGCTGCGGCACTTGCTCAGCATGATCGCGTGCTCTGCATCGTCAACACTCGTCGCGATGCCAAAGAAGTATATAAGCGACTTCCCAAAGAGGGGCTGACCTTGCATCTTTCGCGTATGATGTGTCCTGACCACGTGAGTGAGACCATCGACCAGATAACAAAAGGTTTGGCTGATGAGACCAACAAAGTGGTAAGGGTTGTCGCCACACAGCTTGTCGAAGCCGGCGTGGACATCGACTTCCCGGAGGTTTATCGCCAGGAAGCCGGGCTGGACTCCGTGCTGCAGGCTGCAGGACGGTGCAACCGCGAAGGGAAACGGAAGCTTTGTGTGACACATGTCTTCAGCCTTGCCAAAGAGCACAACCTGCCGCCAGGTGACATCTCCAACGCCAACAACGCCCGTCTCGCCTTAAAACAGGACAGCGACTGGTTCGCACCGGAAACGATGACGAACTATTTCAAACAGAGGTATAGTAGAGAGGAGACGTTCGACAAGAAAGGCATTAAAGGCTATTTATATTCTCCGAAGGATATCATGTTTGAAACGGCGGCAAAGGAATTCCGGTTGATAGAAGATGGCAGCATCCCGCTCATTGTAGTTTGGAAGAACAGCCTTAGTCTCGTAGAGCAACTCAAGCAACAAGGGCCCTCTTACACGTTGATGAAGCAGCTGTCAAAATATAGTGTCAACGTTTACCAGTCTGACTTTAAGGCACTGTGCCAGGCGGGAGCCGTCAAGGAGGTGATAGAAGGCATCTTCGTGGTAGACCAGAAGGCACAATACGACGGGCAGTTAGGATTGCTCATTGAAAACCAATGGGAGGACAAGTTGCTTTTGATTTAGAAACATAAAACTACATGCAAATGGAATATACAGACAAGGAATATTGTTTGGAGGTGTGGGGCGACATGGCGTGCTTCACCCGTCCTGAGTTCAAGGTTGAGCGTGTGAGCTACGACATCATCACGCCCTCTACTGCACGTGCCATTTTCGAGGCGATATTGTTCAAGCGATACGCCATGCGGTGGCAAGTGACCAAGATAGAAGTGCTCAATCCCATCAAGTGGACTTCCATCAGAAGAAACGAGGTGGGAGCCGTGGCCAGCAAGAATCCTATCATCATTGAAGACAAGCGGCAGCAGAAGAACACGTTGGCCCTGCGCGACGTGCGCTATCGCATCTGGGCAAAGTTGATGTTCATCCCGGTGAAAGACAGACCTAAGGAAGCCTTTGCCAAGCATCAGCCCGGTGGCGATGAGAACCCTATGAAATACTATCAGATGTTTGAACGGCGTGCCAGTCAGGGGCAGTGCTTCACACAGCCTTACTTGGGCACTCGCGAGTTTGCAGCCTCATGGCGAATGGTCGACACTGAGAAAGAGTCACTCTCCCCTGCTATCCCAGAGACTAAAGACCTTGGCATCATGCTTTACGACATGGACTACTCCAATCCCAAAGACATCCAGGCCATGTTCTATCGCCCTCAGATGAATAATGGGGTCGTTATTGTTCCACCTTTTAATAGTGAGGAGATTCTGCGATGATACTGAAAGCACTTTACGATTATTATAATAGGTGTGGCGACTTGGCTCCCACCGGCATGGAATACAAAGAGATTTCTTTTCTTGTCGTTATTGACGAGAAAGGCAATTTCAAGCATCTGGAGCGGCGGGGCGATGCAAAGAACGGACAAAAGTTCTTAGTGATGAAAGGTGTCCGTTCTGGAACGACACCCAAGCCCTATCTTTTCTGGGACAACGTAGAATATGTCTTTGACTATTGTAAGGAACAAGCTGACGTAGAAGAGGAGACCGATGAGGCTACTAAGAAAAAGTTAGAAAAGAAAATAGCCAAGACCCATGCCAAGAACCTTGCTTTGATTGAGAAGTTCAAGGAAATAGCTAACCTGTTTCCCAAAGAAATGGAGCTGAGGGCTGTCTGTGACTTCTATGATAAAGGTGGATTAGACGCTGTAAAGAAGGACTCTCTGTGGTCAGAGGTGGAAAAGAAGCCCACAGTGAACGTATCTTTCTTGGTAGAAGGCCGAACTAAAATTGTGGCAGAGAATTCCTGTCTTCGGAGTCTTGTCACATCATCCGACAAAGAGGGGAAGCACAAGCACTCTGTTTGTTTGATAACGGGTGAGCAGTGTGATCCTGTCGCAACAACGACACCGACAGCCATAGTTGGAGGAAACCCGACCGGAAGCAGGCTCGTGGCATTCCAGGTGAACTCCGGTTACGACTCTTATGGCAAGTCGAAAGGTCTGAATGCTCCTATGTCTAAAGATGCTGAGGCTGCTTACACCACAGCGCTAAACCGTCTGCTGGCGAAAGGTTCGCACAACAAGTTTATGCTTGGCAACCGAACTTTCGCCTTCTGGGCCTCATCCAGCGATGAAGCTTCTCAGAAAATGGAGGAAAGCCTCTTTGACTTGTTGGGATTCTCTGATGAGACCGATGACGACCCTAATGCTAAGATAGAAGAAGTAAGAAAGGTGTTCAAGGCCATCTCGACGGGCGTGCTGAAAACCAACTTGGACGACCGCTTCTATATTCTCGGTCTTGCTCCCAATTCTGCACGTATCGCTGTAGTTTACTGGTCAGAGACTTCCTTGAAAGACTTTGCTGCTAAGATTGAACAGCACTTCTCCGACATGGAGATCGTGGACAACCGGAAAGAGCGCAAGCCCTTCATGGGATTGCGCAACATGCTGTCCACAGTTACGCAGAGCGGCAAATTATCTGATGTCACTCCTAACCTGCCCGAGTCGGTGGCGAAGAGCATCTTCGAGGGCACACCCTACCCCTATACCCTCTTCAGCTCTTGCATCCGACGCATTAGGGCAGAAAGCGGCGACATACGCATCACACGAGCTGCCATCATGAAAGCTTACTTAAATAGAATCAATGAAAAGGACCAAAAAAAGATAACTGTTATGTTAGACAAACAAAACCTCAACCCTGGCTACCTCTGTGGCCGACTGTTTGCTGTGCTGGAGAATCTCCAGTTCGCCGCAAACGGACAAGACTCTATCCGCGCAAGCTATATGAACGCTGCGTCCTCGACACCTTCTGCTGTGTTCCCAACCATTCTCAAGCTGTCGAACAGCCATTACAGCAAATTGGCGAAAGACAAGAAGGGACTGGCCGTCTTCTTTGATAATCAGAAGAAAGAGATTATGGCAATGATACAAGATTTCCCCGACACCCTTGAGCTGAGTGATCAGGGACGCTTCTTCCTCGGCTACTACCACCAGAAGAATTATAAGGAGAACAAAGAAATAGAACAACTTTAAACAATACAGATATGTCAGAACTGAAGAACAGATTTGATTTCGTGTACATCTTTGATGTGCAGGATGGTAATCCCAATGGTGACCCCGATGCCGGCAACCTTCCCCGTGTGGATGCCGAGACAGGTATGGGTCTTGTGACCGATGTGTGCTTGAAGCGTAAGGTACGCAACTATGTCCAAGTGGCAAAAGACGGACAACCAGGATATAGCATTCTGGTCAGATCAAAAGAGATTTCCGGCGAGGAGGTCTTCATCAATGGAGAAATACGCAAAATGTATGCTGAGGACCTCGGCCTTGACCTTAAGGTAAAAGACAAAGCTCCTGCCGACAAGGTCGCCAGCGGACGTGATGCCATGTGCAAGCGATTCTTCGATGTCCGCACTTTTGGAGCGGTCCTCTCTACAGGACCTAATGCCGGACAGGTAAGAGGACCTATTCAGATGACCTTTGCCCGATCTGTTGACCCCATTGTGTCAGAGGAGCATGCATTGACGGTTTGCGCCGCTCGCGATGAGACGAAACCTTATGACTCCCAGGTCGGCATTCAAGGTCGCAAGTCCACCGTCCCCTATGGTCTCTATGTCTGCCACGGCTTCGTCTCCGCCAATCTTGCTCATCAGACAGGATTCTCTGAGGAGGACCTTCAACTCTTCTTCGAGGCACTGAAGAATATGTTCGACATAGACCGCTCGGCAGCAAGAGGCTTGATGAGTGCGCGGAGGCTCATCGTGTTCAAGCATGACAGTCTCTTGGGTGCGGCTCCTGCCAACCAGCTCTTTGACCTCGTACATGTGCAGAAACGCGACGAGACAAAAGTGCCTCGCAGCTTCTCCGACTATGAGGTCACCATCGACACGGAGAAACTGCCTAAGGGCGTGGAGCTGATCGAGGAAATCTAATTTCCTATCAACGACTATGTACGACGAAGAAGATATGCTCATGCTGTCGGGGATACAACATTACATGTTCTGTCCCCGGCAGTGGGGCTTAATTCACATGGAGCAGCTGTGGGACGACAACCGTCTCACGGTTGAAGGCACGCTATTGCATAAGCGCGTGGACGATCCCTTCTATCGGGAGAAGAATGGAGACACCATCACCCTCCGCCGTGTGGCATTGGCTTCTAAGCAGTTGGGACTTTACGGCTACTCCGATGCCATAGAACTGCACGCTGCTACCGACAGAGAAAACAGTATCACTTACGACAAGTACCCTGGTCTATGGACTCCTTACCCCGTCGAATACAAGCATGGGCACCACAAAACGGAACCTTGCGATGAGGTGCAACTTGCTGCACAGGTAATGTGCCTCGAAGAAATGTACGATATCAGTCTGGACCGTGCCGCACTCTTCTATTGGCAGACAGAGGTGCGTGAGGAAGTGGTCATCAATGAGAGCCTCAGGCAACTCGTCGTGTCCATCTCTCAAGCCATGCATGAAATGATGCAAAAGAGAACATTGCCTCCGGCTGAACCTGCCAATCATTGCAGGTCATGCTCTTTGAAAGACATTTGCCTGCCTGATATCTCTCAAAAAAATGCTAAGACCTACTTAAAACAGAATCTCTATGAGGAAGATGCTTAATACACTCTATGTGATGACACCCGAGTCATACCTCACCAAGGATGGTGAAGACATCGTCATCTCGGTGAAGCAGCAGGAGACTTTCCGTATACCTATTATTAATATAGAGCAAATCGTCATGTTCGGTTATATGGGAGCAAGTCCTGGAGCGATGAAACTTTGTGCCGACCATGGTGTCTCGTTAACCTTTCTGTCCCCCAATGGCAGGTTCGTCAGTCGCTGTGAGGGACCTGTTCATGGAAATGTGCTGTTAAGAAAAGCACAATACAAGGCATCAGAGGACGAAAACATAAGCCACAATCTGAACAAGCTCTTCATCAGCGGGAAGATACGCAATTACCAAAGCATTGTTTCCCGGTTCACCAGAGACTATGGCATGACCGATGAACTGCAAGAAACAATACAGAAGTTGAACGAATATAAACGACTTGCCCTGCAATCGGATAATGACGCGTCGTTGCGTGGCATAGAAGGGGAAGCGGCAAGCACCTATTTCGGAATCTTCCCGTCATTGATTGTCCAGCAAAAATCAGACTTTCCTTTTCATGGAAGAAATCGTCGCCCTCCTAAGGATGCTGTAAATGCGATGTTGTCTTTTGCCTATACGCTCATCTGTAATGATGTGGTGGCGGCCTTAGACACCGTCGGTCTTGACCCCTATGTGGGATTCTTTCACACCTTGCGGCCTGGTCGACCCTCGCTGGCCTTGGACATGATGGAAGAACTTCGGGCCTATCTCGGCGACCGATTCGTCCTGTCTTTGATAAACAGACGCCAGGTGTCAAAAAGCGATTTCAAGGCCCAAGGGGAAGAGGGCATTATCATGACAGACTCCGGCAGAAGAAACTTTATCAAAGCGTGGCAGAGTAGGAAGCGCGATACGATTACCCATCCTTTTCTTGGAGATAAAATAGAGTTAGGACTTTTGCCATACGCTCAAGCCATGTTGTTGGCACGCTATCTAAGAAATGACATGAATGATTATCCCGTATTTCTGATTAAATGATATGTTTATACTAATAACTTACGATGTGAATATCACATCACCAGCAGGACAGAAGCGGCTTAGACAGGTTGCAAAAGCTTGTCTGGACTATGGCAAGCGCGTACAAAACTCTGTCTTTGAATGCGTGCTGACTGAAGCCCAATTTGTGTTATTAAAAGACAGACTCTCTGAAATAATAAACCTATCAGATGACAGCATTATCTTCTATAAGTTAGGTAACAACTGGAAAAGACATGTGGAAAGAATTGGCAAGGATAATTCGGTAGATGTAACCGATACTTTGATTCTATAATGTGTAGATTCCCCATCTTGCCATGTTATTCTTGATGTGGATTTTCTTTTTGCGAACTGTCATCGTTGCACGAATAGCAAGAGCCTTCGCAGTAGCTAATATACAGGCAGTTGCACTATTTAGTCCAATTAACCTGAATAACCTCTTTTATTTTTTGTAATGTTCGCAAAAAGCATTAACTTTGTCTTTGATTATTAGCCAATTGTCTAATAAGCCGTCGCGCCCCACGCGGGCGCGTGGATTGAAACAGGCTGTAAAACTTACGCATTATGGAACAACAAAGTCGCGCCCCACGCGGGCGCGTGGATTGAAACCGCAAAAGCCGCAAAAAGTTTCTCTAACTCCAAAGTCGCGCCCCACGCGGGCGCGTGGATTGAAACTTGCTGACAACGGCACCGACGATGCGTCGGATTGTCGCGCCCCACGCGGGCGCGTGGATTGAAACTTGTGCCGTCGTCCCCCATTGTCAGGCACGAAGGTCGCGCCCCACGCGGGCGCGTGGATTGAAACCGCCTTCACGCCGGCCTTCACCTGGTCTTCCGTGTCGCGCCCCACGCGGGCGCGTGGATTGAAACTACCTTGCTGAATGTTGTAGCGCGCAAGGTTGCGTCGCGCCCCACGCGGGCGCGTGGATTGAAACTTGATGTTGCCCCGTGTGGCCTATGGCACCGAGGTCGCGCCCCACGCGGGCGCGTGGATTGAAACTCGGAGGGCTGCTCGTTGGCGTCCGGGTTGCGCTCGTCGCGCCCCACGCGGGCGCGTGGATTGAAACCTCGAAATGCTTGCCGCAGCCGCCCTGTGCCCCGGTCGCGCCCCACGCGGGCGCGTGGATTGAAACTGCACGGCAGCGACGGCGAAGATGCCGAGGGCGGGTCGCGCCCCACGCGGGCGCGTGGATTGAAACTTCTTAGTATTTCCCTGTCTTGTCTTCCTGCCATGTCGCGCCCCACGCGGGCGCGTGGATTGAAACACAAGGACAAGGACAACGGCAAGAACTTCGACCGTCGCGCCCCACGCGGGCGCGTGGATTGAAACTTTAGACGGTTTTCTGTGTGTTAGTTTTATCATGTCGCGCCCCACGCGGGCGCGTGGATTGAAACTCGTGGCGCATGAGGAACTCGATGCTGTCGCCGTGGTCGCGCCCCACGCGGGCGCGTGGATTGAAACAACGACAACGCTGAGTCGGTGGAAATTATCAACGTCGCGCCCCACGCGGGCGCGTGGATTGAAACATGCCCTCAGCTATCTCTCCACGCGCATCAGTCCGTCGCGCCCCACGCGGGCGCGTGGATTGAAACTACCGTCCGTCGGTTCCGGGCAAAGGCTACACCGTCGCGCCCCACGCGGGCGCGTGGATTGAAACTTATCCTTGGCGGCTGGGTCGGCGAAGTTGAAAGCAGTCGCGCCCCACGCGGGCGCGTGGATTGAAACTTGACATCGCCCAGGAAGACTACAAGAAAATCAAAGTCGCGCCCCACGCGGGCGCGTGGATTGAAACCTGCCTCGCCCCGTGGTCTGCCTCAATCCCGACGGTCGCGCCCCACGCGGGCGCGTGGATTGAAACTACGTTCCAGACGGTTATGTCAAAGAGTGGTATGAGTCGCGCCCCACGCGGGCGCGTGGATTGAAACATGTTATTTTTATTTTTTCTATTGCTCAAGCCACGTCGCGCCCCACGCGGGCGCGTGGATTGAAACTTGCTCCTGCGGTGTGTCGGCTGACTCCTACGCTGTCGCGCCCCACGCGGGCGCGTGGATTGAAACCTCGGACTGAGGCCAATAAGCCCGGCCCGGTTAAGTCGCGCCCCACGCGGGCGCGTGGATTGAAACTGGTATTACACGTAATACCGACTAACTAAGACTAGTCGCGCCCCACGCGGGCGCGTGGATTGAAACCTCTCTTTGGCAAAATATGCCCGTGGGATAACTCGTCGCGCCCCACGCGGGCGCGTGGATTGAAACTTCTCGGCAGGATTGTCTTCAGCCTGCGGGTTGCGGTCGCGCCCCACGCGGGCGCGTGGATTGAAACGCAATCTGATTGAAGCCGAAGCCGGCGTTCGCCAGTCGCGCCCCACGCGGGCGCGTGGATTGAAACTCGATGGGCGAGCCGAGGATGTTGCCCTCTGCATGTCGCGCCCCACGCGGGCGCGTGGATTGAAACTCGGTCCACTTGCTGGAGATGGAGGGCTGAATGCGGTCGCGCCCCACGTGGGCGCGTGGATTGAAACTTTTTTGTATTGGGTTTTTGTTTAGTTGTAAAAGTGTCGCGCCCCACGTGGGCGCGTGGATTGAAACCTTAGATGTTAATGACCGTAAGCCCGTCAGTATAGTCGCGCCCCACGTGGGCGCGTGGATTGAAACTCCATCTCCTCTTGGGTACTCTTTGCTATCTGTTCGTCGCGCCCCACGTGGGCGCGTGGATTGAAACTCACCAGCTACCACCTTAGGAGTGTGCGAAAACGCGTCGCGCCCCACGTGGGCGCGTGGATTGAAACTTTGATTAGACGCATCCAGAACCGTTTCCGCTTTGTCGCGCCCCACGTGGGCGCGTGGATTGAAACTTGGATATGCCAACGGACTGATGTACCGTGCCTGTCGCGCCCCACGTGGGCGCGTGGATTGAAACAAGTATCATATTATGCGGTACTGTCAAGTCTGGGTCGCGCCCCACGTGGGCGCGTGGATTGAAACATCGAAGCGGACCAGTTACGTGATATGCTCATGGTCGCGCCCCACGTGGGCGCGTGGATTGAAACGTCGCTGATGAGCTGTGCAAGGTTGCCGGTGGGTCGCGCCCCACGTGGGCGCGTGGATTGAAACATGAGGGCGTCGCCGGCATTCTGTCCGAGTACGAGTCGCGCCCCACGTGGGCGCGTGGATTGAAACTGATAGATGGCAGATCGTCAATGTTAGCAAAAGTGAGTCGCGCCCCACGTGAGCGCGTGGATTGAAACACGGATGCAGAGGCCCTTTCCACTTACCTGTCGGTCGCGCCCCACGTGGGCGCGTGGATTGAAACCGTTGTTGCCGGGTTTCAAGGGATATGTCGTTAGGTCGCGCCCCACGTGGGCGCGTGGATTGAAACTCTATATACTCACAAAACTTATAGTCTTGCAAGAGTCGCGCCCCACGTGGGGGCGTGGATTGAAACCCAACACCATCCCTGTCACCGTCAAGCTCTCCAGTCGCGCCCCACGTGGGCGCGTGGATTGAAACATGACACGGGAATTCATCTTGATGCGTCCGTTGAGTCGCGCCCCACGTGGGCGCGTGGATTGAAACTGCCATCCATGATAACTTGCATAGAGTTAGTGGTAGTCGCGCCCCACGTGGGCGCGTGGATTGAAACGTGCAGGTTGAAAAGTTCAATTGCAGAGTAAGGGCAGTCCCACACAGAGGTATTGACGAATGCAATAAAGGTACGAGTATTGTCATGGAGAGGTCTCGCGTGGTAAAACGCTAAAAGTACTTGGGCCGCTCTATTTTATGCCCAAGGGGCAATTTTACGCGTTAGCGATTTTCGTCATGGGCAGGCTTGGTCCCCGTAGGGGTGGTGTTGAAGTGATGGGGCAGACAGCGAGCTTGCTCGCAAAGGCTGTCCCATCGCTCCAACACCATAGCTCCATCGGGAACGAAAGCGTGTCCAGGACAATTTTCCTATACATTTCCACATGATTGATGGTGGCGGCAAGTGTGTTCGGGATGTGAAAAAAGCGAGAGGGCATACCCTGCTATCCACGTGAGACCTCTCCGAGGTCTTTCCACTCTGCCATCCTGCTACC
>ERZ773148.3219-NODE-3219-length-11425-cov-2.404222_pt1 | contig 11425 bp, 7 predicted proteins | sample MGYA00580846_ERZ773148 | MGnify/ENA primary metagenome ERZ773148 (study PRJEB29015, sample SAMEA2737879) | human gut metagenome | biome: human gut; feature: human-associated habitat; material: faeces | place: China | collected 2012 ...
CCAGACGCCTGTTCCCGCTGCGCGTCCCACGCGCGTTTATCGCCCGCATGGAGAAAGGCAACCCTAACGATCCGCTGCTTCGTCAGGTACTTACCGCCGAGGAAGAATTTATCGTCGCCCCCGGCTACTCCACCGATCCGCTGGAAGAACAGCACAGCGTGGTGCCCGGTCTGTTGCACAAATATCGCAACCGGGCCCTGCTGCTGGTGAAAGGCGGTTGTGCAGTCAATTGCCGTTATTGTTTCCGCCGCCACTTCCCATACGCCGAAAATCAGGGCACCAGGCGCAACTGGCAGACGGCGATGGACTACATCGCGGCACATCCGCAGCTTGATGAAATCATCTTCTCCGGCGGCGACCCGCTGATGGCGAAGGATCATGAGCTTGACTGGCTGATGACCCAGCTGGAAGCTATTCCACACGTTAAGCGTCTGCGTATTCACAGCCGCCTGCCAATTGTGATCCCGGCGCGCATCACCGAGACGCTGGCCAGCCGCTTCCAGCGTTCGTCGCTGCAGGTGATCCTGGTTAACCACGTTAACCACGCCAATGAAATTGACGGTGAGTTTCGCGCGGCGATGGCCATGCTGCGTCAGGCGGGCGTCACGCTGCTCAACCAGAGCGTGCTGCTGCGCGGGGTGAACGACAACGCGCAAACCCTGGCCGACCTCAGCAATGCGCTGTTTGACGCCGGGGTAATGCCCTACTACTTGCATGTGCTGGATCGGGTGCAGGGGGCGGCGCACTTCATGGTCAGCGATGATGAAGCCCGTGAAATCATGCGTGAACTATTGACCCTCATCTCCGGCTATATGGTGCCGAAGCTGGCGCGCGAGATCGGCGGGGAACCCAGCAAGACGCCGCTGGATTTAGGGCTGAAGCAGCGTTAATAAACTGAAGGTCTGCCAGGACGTTCTGGCAGACCTTCGATAGGAAGATTTCGACAGACGGGTGTTAAGGTGACCAGCAAATGACTATCGCACCGCGCTATAACCCCTGGGTGCGACGAGCTACCGGTTTAGCACGACCAACACAATAATATTAATTACAATCATCACTACAATTAGCGCGATTAACCATATGGGTATTTTAAAAGTAACATGTAACCGCTCAGATACTTTTTCACCTTCTTCCGGTTTATTTGCCATCAAATCACTGCCATGATTTGATGAGTTTTCTATTAGTGGAAGATTTAAATGAGTGTCAGGTTTTTCCTTATCTTCAGAAATAAAGCCGACAACTTTATTATTCTGATAATGCGTTAATGTCACCCGGTTCATATTCTCGCACTCTTCATCAGAGAGAGGAATGACCAATGTATTCGGAGCGACGCTAAAGCCTTTTTGCCGGACGGTGATAATGATATCCTCAGATAGCCCAGCTTTTACCAGCGATTTTCGCAGCAAAGAGATATTTTGATAGAACGTATTTTGCGAAACGACCACCCCCCGTGTTTCCCATACAGCCGCCAGGAACTCATCCCGCGAAATGACTTTGCCGCAATTCTGCAAAAGCAGCAGCAAGCATCTGGCGGTTGGCGCATTGAGGCTGATGCACTCCCCGGCCGCAGCTCATTCATATTGGCATTAAATATAATCTCCTGATTAATTATACACCCATTAAATAATACTGCGTCATCCATATCCTTGCCCCACGTAACCCTATTATCCATAATAAAATCAAATGATTTCAACCAAACGATTATGTGAACATTCTTGTTTCAGATGGAAACAGGTACATTTCACATTGAAGTTCAGCCCACAGGATACCGCAGATAAAAAAACAAGCGATAGCTAACTTGCTTAATGGTCACATTTTCAGATTAAATTAATCTCAACTGGAATCCACATCTCATCAGAGATGGGGGGCAGCATTAAATTCACGGGTGCTTCATCAATAATTCACAAGCATTTTTTGCACCAGACTTTTAAATTACTCCCGCTTCTCCATGGTTCGCTATGGCAAGCGATATGGTAGCGTCGTTCAACAGGATGATTGGTCTCAGCACTATATAAAGGAAAGCTGACGCTTATTTTCAATATCAATGCGAATGCATACTCCATTCCCTTGATAACTGTTATCGATTCTACACAGGACTAAGTATCTATATATGGATTAATTAAATGAAAAAGACAATCGTAGCTGTAATGGTCGCTGCATCTGCAGTGCTGAGTGCTCAGGCAATGGCAACCAACACCGCTCAGGTAACTGTACTGGGTGAAGTCTCTGATGCAGCTAACTCTTGCGTCGTGACTCCGACGGGTACCCTGAACAACGGTATCGTACAGCTGATCACTGTTACCACCACCGAAGCGAACGCTGAAGCGGCTGGTAAACTGTTCAAAACTCAGGACTTCGGTTTTGATGTGAAAGACTGTGCCCAGGGCAGCACTTCACCGGTAACCGCTGTGACCGTAAATGTTAGTGGCACCTCCAGCAGCGATGCAACCATTCTGGACAACACCGCCGCTAACGGTGCAGCCGGTATCGGCATCGGTATCCAGCGCGTCAGCGATGCACATCGCGTAGCCTTCGACGGTTCCGACACTATGTCCGAAAGCTACTCTGCAACCAACGGTACTCAGCTGAAGTACACCACTGGTTATGTAAGAACTAACGCCGCGACTCCGGTTACCGAAGGTCCGGTTAAAGGTGTTGCGACCTTTACTATCGATTACACCCTCTAATTTTTCCCTAAAGGGTCCCGCTTCACGGCGGGCCCTTTTTTGCATTCAGAGAAAAGCCATGTTCAGGACCTTATTAAATCTCACCGTATCCTGTGCATTACTCCTCAGCAGTATTGCTCATGCCGGTATTGTCGTTGAATCCACCCGCTACCTCTATAAGGAAGGTGCGCGTGAAATTACCGCGCAAATCGAAAATAAAGATGATATTCCCTATCTGATTAAATCCTGGGTTGAAACGCCTGCAGGGAAAGCGCCTTCGTTTATGGCTACCCCACCGCTTTTTCGCCTCGAGGGGAAACAACAGAATACGGTTCGTCTGTTTGCCACCGGCAACGTTAATGCGCCGACCGACCGGGAATCCATGTACTATTTTAACGTGATGGCGATTCCTCCGGCAGATGATGCCAAAGCGAATAACAATACTATTCAACTGGCGGTTCGTCACCGCATGCGTCTGGTCTATCGTCCCAAAACACTTTTCGACCTCTCCCCTAATACGGAAGCGAAAAAGCTCGAATGGCGTAAGGCCGGCAAAAAGCTGACCATCAAAAATCCGACACCGTTTTTCTTTTATTTCAATAGCATCCAGCTTGGTGGGAAAGAAGTGAAGCCGGAAGTCAACTCCGTCGCCCCAATGACGACCAAAGAAGTGACGCTAAAAGAAAATATTAATGCCTCCAGCATTACCTGGAAAGTGGTCAATGATTATGGCGGAGCAGGGTCGCTCTATTCCTCATCGCTGTAATAAGAAATTTATTTTATCATTATAGGGATGTGTCTATGCCAAATAAGAATAATGGATTATTCAAACTATCCACCGTCTTTCTCGCAATGCTTCCGGCATTGCTTTCTGGTTTGAATAATAAAGCGCAAGCACGTGACTTTTTCGATCCCTCATTCATTAGCTCATTGAATGGTAGCGATCCATCAACCACTCCCGATTTATCCATATTTCAGACTCAGAACGCGCAGGCGCCAGGGGATTATCGGGTCGATATTATGTTTAATGGCCGCTACCTGGACACCAGGACCATAAAGTTTGTCGCCAACAATCGCGCCAGCAGCGATAACCGCGAACCCGCTCTGGTTCCCTGCCTGAGTCTAAAAGCACTCGCGGAATATGGCGTAAGGATAAAAGCCTTTCCAGAGTTAGCCGAGGATCAAAACGGCTGTGCAAACTTTTCTGTCATTCCTGACACCAAAGCAGATTTTGACTTTACCGCCCAGCGCTTAAATATCTCTATTCCGCAGGCGGCCTTATCCACCACCGCACAGGGATATATTCCACCGGATCAGTTTGATGACGGCATCAACGCGTTATTGGTGAACTATCAGTTCAGCGGCTCAAACGACATGCAGGCCAATAATGAATACTACAGTCTGAATCTGCAGTCCGGCCTCAACGTTGGCCCGTGGCGCATCCGTAACCTCAGCACCTGGAATAAAAACAACAGCGGTGCCGGGGACTGGGATTCCGCCTATCTCTATATGCAGCGCAGCATCCGCTCCATCAACAGTAACCTTGTGATGGGTGAGAGTTCATCGCTCAACGGTATCTTCGACAGCGTGCCGTTTACCGGTATTCAGCTGGCCACCGATACGACGATGTTGCCGGAAAGTATGCGCGGCTATGCGCCAATTATTCGCGGTATCGCCAGAACCAATGCCCGCGTCATCATTAAACAAAACGGCTATCAGGTATACCAGACCTATGTCGCTCCCGGGGCGTTTGAAATCACCGATATGTACCCGAGCGGCGGTAGCGGCGACCTTTACGTCACAGTGGAGGAATCCGACGGATCGAAACAAGAATTTGTCGTGCCGTTCGCCACCCTGCCGGTGATGGTCCGTGAGGATCAGCTGGAATATGAGATCACATCTGGTAAATATCGCCCGTACGATGGCGGAGTCGATGAAACGCCGTTTACCCAAGCCACCGCGACCTACGGCGTCTCCAGCAGCATGACGCTATATGGCGGCATGCAGGCGGCTTCGCGATATCAGGCGCTGTCGACAGGGCTTGGCTATAACCTTGGTGAACTGGGCGCCGCCTCGGCAGACGTCACCCAGGCCTGGTCAAAAATGAAAGAGAATGAAAAGACCTCCGGACAGTCCTGGCGTGTTCGTTACGGGAAAAACATTCTTGAAACGGGTACAAACGTGACCATCGCCGGCTACCGCTACTCCACTCGCGGATTTCATACTCTCTCAGAGGTCCTGGATAGCTACTCTAATGACGGCTACTACACTTCGCGCTCGCTGCGCAACCGTACCAATTTGACGGTTAACCAAAGCCTGGGTAAAGGTCTCGGTAGCCTGTCGGTAAGCGGATTAATCGAAGATTACTGGGATGATAAGCGTACCAACAAGTCGATCAGTGTGGGGTACAACGGCGGTTTCCGCAATGTGAACTACTACCTCGGCTACAGCTATAACCGCTATACCTGGAGCGGAGATAACTCCGGGAAAGACGCCCGGGACGACCAGCGCATTACACTGACCGTAACGCTGCCGCTGAGCAATTGGCTGCCTGGCACCTACACCAGCTATCAGTTAACCAACAGCAATCCGGGATCAACCGATCAGTCGGTTTCCATCGGTGGTAATGCGCTGGAGAACGATAGCCTGGAGTGGAGCCTGCAGCAAGGGTACAGCAACCGGGAATACTACAGCGGCGATATGCGGGCGACCTATAACGGTGCCCGCGGCAGCGTCAACGCTGGCTACAGCTATGATCGCAGCAGCGAGCGCATTGACTACGGCGCCAACGGCAGTATCGTTGCTCATGCCGATGGCATCACTCTGGGTCAGGACATCACCGACGCAGCGGTACTGGTTAAAGCGCCGGGGCTGGATAACGTCAGACTGACTAACGACAACACCATTTCTACCGACTATCGCGGCTACGCCATCGTCCCATATGTAACACCATACCGTCGCACCGATATTACGCTCGACAGCTCCACGCTTGGCGAAGATATGGAGCTGCCGGAAACCACGCAGAGCGTCGTTCCGACGCGCGGCGCCATCGTGCGTGCAAACTATGCCGGCAATATCGGCCAGCGGGCCTTTGTGCATCTGAAAACCGCCAGCGGTCAGGACGTGCCTTATGGCGCGATGGTTCTACTCGTCGGCGACAGCAAATCGCAGCCAAGCATCGTTAGCGATGCCGGTATGGTCTATATGTCCGGGTTGCAGCAGACCGGGATCCTTAACGTCCAGTGGGGCAAAAGCGCAGCACAGCAGTGCAATGCTTCATTTACTTTACCGGCCAGGGAAGGCAAAGCGTCTGGCATCAGTCAAATCGAAACGATTTGCCGGTAAGCATTCATAGGGGAAAGGTATTAATGAAAAGAATATTTATTCTAATGACATTACTGATACTTGGCAGCGAGGCTACTGCTAAGTGTACATATGATGGTAATGTTAAACGCCAGGGGTTAACGCTAAGTAATGTAAAAATACCAACGGATACGTCTATTCCGGTAGGCACGGTATTATATAGCCGTAAGTTTGGTACAGGTTCATATAAATCGTTCACTTGTAATAAAAATACGGATGACCAGTATATTATTGATATCGGTGCCGCCGTCGTTCCTGGCGTCACCGGACTTCAGGGTGGTCCGGTATATGAAACAGGGATCGAAGGTATCGGTTTTCAGGTCTCAGATCTCTTACGTAGCAAAAATGGCTCTCTGGTTGCCGCAGCAGCAGGCTCAACGCTGGTTCCCATTTCGAGCTCATCAGAAAATAACTATCAAGCCATTACGGTATGGTTAATAAAAACCAAAACTGTGATTGACACAAGCACAAAATCAACTTCGAATCCCTCGGTTTCATTTTCTGTTGGAAATATAAAAACTAACCCCAGCCCTTCAGAGCGCCTATTGTATAACGTAACTTCAATTTCCATTAAAGACATTAATTATCGTTCTACATCTTGTAATATTTCTACTCCACGCTCGCAGGTTACCTTGAATCGCATCGATAAAGGTCAATTAATGTCACTTACTCGTGGTGCGATAACGCCCTCGCAGAAGACCATTGCCATGAACATTAGCTGCCCGAATGATTCCGTAGGAAATACGGTCACCTATTGGTTTAACCCGATCGGCGGAAACAGTGCATCGGGTGATGGCATTGTTGACAATATGCTTACGGGAACAACAGCAGCTAATAAAGTAGGGGTTATATTCAAGCTATCGGGTAGACCCGTTGTCTTCTATGATACCGACAGCTACAGCTATAAAATAAACAACAGTAATGATCTCAATAAAACCATCAACTTGACCGCTGATTACTATAGGCAAAGTGACAGTAGCGCCGATGTCACATTGGGACTTGTTAAAGGAATGCTGGAAGTCGTTATTCAGGAAGATTAACTCATCCTCTTAATCATTATTGCCGGGGCGTTATCTACGCCCCTGATTTATTTTTTAAACTGCAGTTGATTAATAGAGGTTTTTGTGAACCTTTCAAATATTCAACTAACACCGCAAGTTCATTCTTCAATGACAATAATTACAACTTGTATTATTTGTGAAGTCATTAATGAAGAACCTTATTCACATATAATTCATGAAAATTTTATTGATTATCTTTAAAAATATACCTAATGTTCTGCACCGGGCGGTTACATCGACCCGTAAATTCAACCCATATAATATTTAAGGGAATAATAGTAATGAAACAATTAACTGTATTTGAAATGGAAGAAATCTCTGGCGGCTATACTTGGGATTTTTCCTCTGCTTCAGCAGCTTTTACTTCACTGGCTAGCAACGCTGTTGAAGCAGTTGCTATCGGTGCCCTTGGTGGGATTATTTGTTCCATTGTTGGTGCCGCAGTTGGTGGTTTCCAGGGAGGGTCAAATGGCGGGCTTTTAGGATTTGGTCTAATCGGTAATGGTGTAGGTGCTATTGCAGGTTTTATTCTTGGCGCTATGGGTGGCGTAGCTGGAGCGGTTGCCTTAGGCTGGGATAAATCCATTGATATCCTGTTAGAATTTGTAGATAAAGGCCTTGATGGTACCTTTGCACCTTGGCTGAATTAATGAATTATTTATCAATATAATAATGCAACACAATTAAAAACAAAGGCCTTTCAGGCCTTTGTTTTCCTTATTAACATAAAGACAAAAAGCGTAAAACAACTAATATGAATAATAAGCTTTATCGCACGGAAGCGATCGAATATAAAAGGCATCACTGGAGAGGAAAAGCTTTGTTATTGGCTGGATTACCTGCATGGTTAATAGTATTATTATCTACTTTATTTTTAATTGCACTGATCGTTGCGGTGATATTTTGTAAGTTTACACAACGGATAGATGTAAAAGGAGAGGTCATCACTCTCCCTCATTCTATTAATGTGTTTTCGCCACAACAGGGATTCATCATCAAGCAGTATGTTAAAATAGGTGATCTTGTCAAAAAGAATCAACCTTTATACGAGATAGACGTTTCTCGTAACACGAGTAGCGGTAACGTTAGTGCTGCGCAAGTAGAATCTATTAATGAAAAAATTTATAACTCAGAAGAAATTATCAAAAAACTGGTTCACAATAAAAAACAGACGCTGAACGCGCTAAATGAACAATTAAAAACATCTACTGACTCGCTTAAAGTAACGATCAGAATGTTGCAAAACACGCAAGCCGGCCTCAAAAAAATGCATGATAACCTTGCGAGTTACGACAAATATCTTAGTGATGGTTTAATTACTAAAGATCAATATAACTATCAGCATTCTTTATACTTCCAACAGCAAAGTGCCTACCAGTCTCTGGTTAGTCAAAAAATGCAACTTGAATCACAGATTACACAACTTAACAGCGACAAAGTAACAAAAGCTGCTGATTTTGACAATCAAATATCAAGTCAATATAATCAGACTAATGATTATAAGAACCAACTCATCGAATCTAATGCTAATGGTAACCTTATTGTTAAAGCTACCGCAGATGGCAGAATAGAATCATTGTCTGCTACACAAGGCCAAACGGTCGATAACGGTAGTAGCCTGGCGCAGATAAAGCCTATAGGTAATGTTGAGTATTACCTTATACTTTGGTTACCTAACAATAGCATTCCCTATTTAAAAATAGGTGATTCTATTAATATCCGTTATGATGCCTTTCCTGCAGATAAATTCGGGCAGTTCCCCGGAGAAATAATTTCCATTTCTTCCATGCCGGCCTCACGCCAGGAAATGTCAGAATATACAAATGTAAATAATGGCAGCACCCAACAGGAACTAGCACTTTACAAAGCAATCGTAAAAATAAAGGATAAAGAATTCAGTTACAAGGGGAAAACATTGAGCTTATCTAATGGGCTTAAAGCTCAGGCTGTCGTTTTTCTTGAAGAACGTCCTTTATATATGTGGATGTTTACCCCTATTTATAAGATTTCTCAAAGTGTGAGCGGCCCTGTCAATGACTAACCAATTATTTGAAAAAATCATCGCAAAAGTTAATTTTTCACTTCTGAAGCAAACACCCGTTATATTGCAATCGGAAGCCGCTGAGTGCGGAATCGCATGTCTGGCAATGGTTTGCGGCTACTATGGTCTGGACATTGATCTGTTCAATTTCCGCCAGCGTTATGGCAGCCCTTCGCAGGGCGTAACGCTAATGTCCTTGAGCAAAACAGCGGAGCATGCTGGTTTAAAAAGCCGGGCGCTGTCGTTAGATCTGGATGAAATCCGCCAGCTCAAACTCCCCTGTGTCCTGCACTGGGGGATGAACCACTATGTGGTGTTGACCAAAGTACGCAAATCCAGCTTTGTCGTACACGACCCAGCGCTGGGTAAACGCATCATTGGTAATCAGGAGATGTCCAATTATTTTACCGGCATCGCCTTAGAACTCTGGCCCGACCAAAATTTCCAGCAAGAAAAGGCTAAGTCTCGCCTGCGCCTGTTGGATCTGATGCGTAATATTGTCGGATTGAAGTCAGCGCTGTTGAAAATTTTCGCCTTCTCAGTGGTTGTTGAAGCCATTGGCTTATTGCTGCCGATAGGTACTCAACTGGTTACCGACCATGTGATTATGGCGCACGACCAAAGCCTGCTATCAGTCATCTGCATTGGTCTGGTCTTTTTTACGCTATTTCGCACCTTCATCAGTATGCTCCGCGCCTGGACGTCCTTAACACTGAATACCCTGACAAGTATCCAGTGGAAAACTACCCTTTTCGATCATTTAACCAGCCTGCCGCTGTCGTTCTTCGAGAAACGACACCTCGGGGATATACAGTCACGTTTTTCCTCACTGGATACCATTCGATCAACATTTACCAATAGTATCGTCAGCGGCATTATTGACTCGATTATGACTATTGGCCTGCTGATCATGCTGACCCTTTACGGCGGCTGGCTGACATGGGTGGTTGTCGGCTTTACCCTTTGTTACGCCATTATGCGGCTGGGTACCTATCGCTTTTATCGCCGAGTAGCAGAAGAGCAAGTGATCAAAGGCGCACGCTCCAGTTCGCACTTTATGGAGTCGCTATATGGAATCTCGACCATCAAAGCACTGAACCTAAAAGAGCGTCGTTCCCAGCACTGGCTTAATATAAATATTGAGGCCTGCAATGCCGGTATTAAACAGACGCGCTTTGATATGATGTTTGGTGGTATTAATACTTTTATTACCACTATTGATCAGGTCGCTATTCTTTGGCTGGGCGCCATTATGGTTATTGATAATAATATGACCCTCGGGATGTTTATGGCTTTTAACGCCTACCGTGGTCAGTTTTCACAGCGCGCTTCCAGCCTGATCGATCTGTGTATGCAGCTGCGTATGCTCTCTTTACATAACGAACGACTGTCAGAAATCGTCTTTAGTGAACCGGAAAAAGAACTTCCCGCACGAGCAGTTTTCTCTCAAGACTCTGGCGCCAAACTTGAGATAAAAAATCTTAGTTATCAATACGACCCATTTTCACAGCCGATTTTCTCCAATATCAATATCACGGTAGAGCCAGGTGAATCAGTTGCCTTGATCGGCCCTTCAGGCGTCGGTAAAACCACGCTGTTAAAAGTGATGTGCGGACTGTTGTCGCCCACCAGCGGTGATGTGTTAGCCGATAATCTCGATATCACCAAAATTGGTCTCAATAATTATCGTCTTGGTATCGCCTGCGTACTGCAGGAGGACCGCCTTTTTTCTGGGTCACTTATCGATAATATCAGCGGCTTCGAAGATAACGCCGACCTTGATTTTGTCATGGAATGCGCCAAACGCTGCAATATTCATGACGAGATCATGAAGATGCCGATGGGTTATGAAACCATTGTCGGCGAACTAGGATTGGGCATTTCAGGCGGGCAAAAGCAGCGTATTCTGATCGCTCGCGCTCTTTATCGTAGACCAAGTATTCTTTTTATGGATGAGGCAACCAGCCATCTTGACTTAAAAAATGAGTCGGTGATAAATCAGTCTATTTCAGCATTAAGCATCACCAGGATTATTGTCGCTCACCGGCCATCTACCATTGCGTCAGCAGATCGAATCATTGACTTATCGCAGCCTAAAACGATCGCACACATCGCCATTATGGGCCGCAAGCCGATTCCCGCCGAAGATGCCACCGAAGCGGGCGTCGACTCAATGGGCAATCCCGGTGCTGGCACCATCGTCTATACCGGTTCGCTGGAAGACGGTCTAACCGACGAGCGTCTCTCCGACCTGTTCGGCATGCCGATCGAAGTGCAGCACACCCACGGCCGCT
>ERZ773148.3220-NODE-3220-length-11418-cov-3.915339_pt1 | contig 11418 bp, 10 predicted proteins | sample MGYA00580846_ERZ773148 | MGnify/ENA primary metagenome ERZ773148 (study PRJEB29015, sample SAMEA2737879) | human gut metagenome | biome: human gut; feature: human-associated habitat; material: faeces | place: China | collected 2012 ...
ATGGCGTAGTCCGTCAGGGCGGAGGTGTAGCCGATGGAACCATAGGTGCTGCTGGTCACGCTGCCCTTGGCCGGGCGCACGATGCCGACGATCTTGAGCTGCACGCCCACGGAATCGTTGTTGTAGAGCTGGTGCAGTCCGTCGGCCGTCTGGCTGATGTCCGTGTAGCCGGAGCCGCTGGCCACATAGCCCTCCGACGGGAGGATGAGCTTGAAGCTGCGGCCGCACAGATCTTCATAGCTCCAGCTGCTTTGCGTCGTGTCGATCTGCTTTTTGTTCATGGACTGCATCATGGCGTTGCTGATGTCGTCCATGCTCTCAAGCCCAAGGGCGTAGAGCGTCAGGTCGGAAATTTCATTGTTTTTGTCCACAACGAGCACGACCTCGTTGTAATTTTGCGGCCAGGAGCCATAGATCACGTCGTACTGGTTTTGCGTCGAGGCGCTCACGAGCGCGCCGTCCTCGCCGGACAGCAGCTCCTGCCAGACGTTGAAGCCGGAGTAGAAGCCGCCCATGGAGTCAAAGTAGGACGAGTAGTCGCCGCCGTACATGGACTTCATGACGTTTTGCAGCAGCTCGGTCGTGTCGGCCTTGATGACGGTGCCGTTGGGATCCTCAGTATAGACGGCGAAGCCCATGTCATACGTGTACTGGATGCCGCTGATATAGTCGTGGATCTTGTTGTCGGGGTTTTCGAGATATTTCTTGAACTCCGGCAGGTTGTTCGACTGGCCGGTCGCGCTGCTGACCATGGAGTTGAGCATGCTGTACATGACCGTGTTGGCGTAGACCTTATCGAGGTCGTGCGCATCCGCACTGTCATCCTTTGCGCCCGACATGGCCGAGAGCATCCCGGACATGTCCACGGGGTTTGCCTCGATCGTCAGCGGGTAGGACGAGAGCGTCTGCTCCTGCACGGTGTTGATGTAGGACTGGAAGCCGTGCGAGAGCGAGAGGATGAGCGCGATACCGATAATGCCGATCGAGCCCGCAAACGCCGTGAGCAGGGTGCGCGCCTTTTTCGTCATGAGGTTGTGCAGCGACAGGCTCATGGCGGTGGCAAAGCTCATGGACGTGTGCTCCTTGACCTTGACCGTCACGGGTGCGGACGTCTCGGATTCCGTGCAGGGGTTATCGTCGCCGACGATCTTGCCGTCGAGCAGGCGCACGGTGCGCGTGGCGTATTTCGATGCCAGCTCCGGGTTGTGCGTGACCATGATGATGAGCTTATCTTTTGCGATCTCCTGCAGCAGATTCATGATCTGCACGCTCGTCTCGCTGTCGAGCGCGCCGGTCGGCTCGTCAGCCAGCAGGATATCGGGGTTGTTGACGATGGCGCGCGCGATGGCCACGCGCTGCATCTGGCCGCCGGACATCTGGTTCGGCGCTTTGTCGAGCTGGTCGCCCAGGCCGACCTTTTCCAGCGCCTCGACGGCGCGCGCGCGCCGCTCTTCACCGGAGACGCCCGAGAGCGTCAGCGCGAGCTCAACGTTGGCCAGCACGCTCTGGTGCGGGATGAGGTTGTAGCTCTGAAAGACAAAGCCGATGGAGTGGTTGCGGTACGTGTCCCAATCGCGGTCGTCGTACTCCTTTGTGGAGCGGCCGTTGATAATGAGGTCGCCGGAGGTGTAGCGGTCCAGGCCGCCGATGATGTTCAGCAGCGTGGTCTTGCCGCAGCCGGACTGGCCCAGGATCGCAACGAACTCGTTTTCACGAAAGGCAATGTTGATGCCCTTGAGTGCTTCGACCTGCGTCGTGCCGGCCTCGTAGACTTTGGTGATGTTCTTCAGTTCCAGCATGGGTGGGATGCTCCTTTATATGGATGCCGCGCGGCGGCGCAGCCTTAGATACTAATTAAAAAAGTATTAGGACATAATGATAAGCGCCGCACGGGCATCCGTCAAGCGCCGGCGCGCCGGTTTTGCAGAATTTTAACTATTTATTCACAAACAAACCCGATACAATTTCCCTGCGTCTGCTGTTGAAACATTGGGGAATGTCTGCTATAATATTTGCCTGCCCGGATAAGGGACCTGAACATGATAAATGGAGAGCTTGGAATATGAAAATTGTGATCGTGGGCGCTGGCCGCGTGGGCTATGCCATTGCGGAGCAGCTCCTGACAGAAGGGCATGACATCACCGTCGTCGAGAGTGACCCGGAGCGCGCTGCCTATATCTCTTCCACGCTGGATGTGATCGTGGTCGAGGGCCGCGCGAATGTGGATCAGCTGCGTATTGCCAACGTTGCGGACGCCGACCTGCTCATCGCCGCGACGACCTCGGACGAGACGAACCTCATCAGCTGCATGGTCGGGCGCAAGCTCGGCGCTACGCATACGATCGCGCGCGTGCGCGACGAGGAGTATTATCAGGACGTGGCGCTGCTGCAGGACGAGCTGGGGCTGAGTCTGTCCATCAACCCCGAGCGCACCTCCGCCAAGGAGATCTCGCGCACGCTGCGTTTTCCGGCCGCTACAAAAGTCGAGCCGTTTGCAAACGGGCTCGTGGAGCTTGTCGAGTTCAAGCTGCGCGAGGGCAGCAAGCTCGACCATCCCTGTGAACTACGCGTTCCTGCCCGTTCCGACGATGGAAGGCGCGGAAGCCTCCTGCTTCGGCTCCGTGGACGGCCTGATCGCCCTCCGCAACAACAAGACCACCGACGAGCACCTCAAGAACGTGTGCCTGTTCCTCGACTACATCTCCTCCGGCGAGCGCATCGCTGCCGTTGACCAGACCCTGCTTCTCGAGCCCGTCTGCCAGACCGGCCGCGACGCTTACGTCTCCCCCGAAGGTCTTGACGAGGGCAACGTTGCCTCCGCCGCCCGCTGCATCGGCCTTGTCGTTGCGCCTCCCGCCGGTGTGACCGCCGAGCAGAGCGCTTCTGCCAAGACCATCATGGACGAAGTCATCGTTCCGAAGTTCCAGGCTCTCCTTGCCGGCGAAGCCACCGCGCAGGAAGTCTATGACGCTGTCTGCACCGCCGCTACCGAGGCGTTCGGCGCCGACGGCTGCGTCTCCGGCGCTCTCTAAGCGTTGGTTTATCTCCGCAAATAACGCATAACCACTCTGCCCCGCCCGGCATGGCCGGGCGGGGCAACTCCTTTCATCCCGAAGCAATGCTTCGGGATGAGGTGGCTGCGGCTCGCCGCAGCGCACTCGCTGCGAGAGCACGTTTGCGAGCCGAGAGGAATTTTCTCCGACGCACATGTCGCCGGAGAAAATGATCTCATTTATTTGCTCCTGCGGGAGCAAACTCTGCGAGGCTTTGATAAAGCCGCGTTTGATTCGATTCGTGGAGGAAAGACTATGAGCAAAGCCAGAGGAAGAACGCTCGCCGATCGCCGGTTCCGGTTCACCAGCGAGGATCGGTGGGGCTATTTCTTCATATTTGTCGCCATGGTGGTGTTCGTGACGTTCACGCTCTACCCCGTGGTCAGCGCCGTGCGCACGAGCTTTCTGAAGTACAAGCCCTTCGGCTCGGAATTCATCGGGCTGAAGAACTATATCGACACCTTCAAAAGCGCGCTCTTTTATAAAGCGGTGAAGAACACCATTGTGTACACGGCCGTCGTGGTTCCTCTGTCGCTGCTGATCGCCTTCTCCATCGCGATCATGATATTGCCGTTCAAAAAGAAAACGCAGTCGCTTTTCAAGTCCGTTTACTATCTGCCCGGCATCGCCTCGGGCGTGGCGCTCTCGGTCGTGTGGCTGTGGCTGTACGACTCCTCGCCGGACGGCCTTTTCAACCAGGTGCTGATGTTCTTCGGCATCCCGTCGCAGAACTGGCTCTCCAGCTCGAAAACGTCCATGCTCTCGCTGATGCTCATGGCGATCCTCTCCGGACAGGGCAGCAACATCATCATCTACATAGCTGCGCTCCTCGGCATCGACAACAGCTACTTTGAAGCCGCCGAGCTCGACGGCGCAACGTTCTTCCAGAAGGTGCGCTACATCGTGTTCCCCCTTGTGAAGCCGACGACGCTCTTTCTGCTCGTGACGGGCATCATCGGCTCGTTCCAGGTGTTCCAGAACGCCTTTATGATGACCGGCGGCGGCCCGGACAACAGCACGACGATGATCGGCCTTCTCATCTACAAGAACGCCTTTGAGTACTCAAAGTTCGGTCTCGCCTGCGCGCAGGCTATCCTGCTTGCCATCGTCATTGCGCTCATTTCGCTCGTGCAGTTCAAGCTCATGGGCACGGACGTCGAATACTGAAAGGAGGAACGGCATGGCTACGACAGGACTTTACTCCCCCCACGTAAACCACCCCGAAAAGCGCATCGCGCGCAACATCCTCCTCGCGGTGATCCTCATCCTCTTCGCGGTTTTGACGCTTTTCCCGATCTTCTATATGATCATGTCGTCGTTCGGCCCCGCCGTCGCCACGGCGGGCACTTCCCGGAGCATCTTCCCGCGCGTGTGGACGCTCGATTCGTACAAGGCGTTCTTCTCGTTCAGCAAATACTCCGTCCGCTGGATCGTCAACAGCCTCATCGTCGCCTCGGCAACGGTGGCGGGCAACGTCATATTCGCATCCATGGCGGGCTACGCGTTCTCGAAGATCCGCTTCAAGGGCCGCCAGTGGCTGTTCGGGATGATCCTCGTGGCGATGATGATCCCGTACCAGGTCACGCAGGTGCCGCTCTACATTCTCATTGCGAACAAGCTGCACATGACGAACACCTACGCCGCCATGATCCTGCCCGGCGTTGTGACATCGTACAACATCTTTCTCGCCAAGCAGTTTTTCACGAGCATCCCCACGCCGCTCATCGAATCGGCCAAGCTCGACGGCTGCAGCCAGCTCGGCATTTTCGTGCGCATCATCCTGCCGCTCTCGAAAACCGTGCTGGCGGTCATGGCGATCAACACGTTCCTTTCCAGCTGGAACACGTTCTTCTGGCCGTTCCTTGTAACGAGCAAGGACTATATATTCACGATCCAGGTCGGTCTCAAGACCTTCAAGTTTGCGAACGAGACGCTCTTCGCCCCCATGATGGCGGGCGCGACGCTCTCGGCGCTGCCGATGTTCATTCTGTTCTTCACGTTGCAGAAATACTTCCTCGAGGGCGTCACGATCGGCGCCGTCAAGGGCTGACAGGAAATTCCCCAAGGGCTGCTGCGAAACGCAGCAGCCCTTTTGTGAGATACGGAGGGTTTTATGAAGCTTCGTTTGTATGACCGTGCGGACGCGCCGGAGGTTTTGCGTCTGTGGAATACCGTGGGCGCGGCGGCGGGGTATGCGCCGCTCGACGCCGGTAAACTGGACGAACTGCTGCTCGCGCACCCGGCCTTCTGCGGCGAGAGCACGTTCGTGCTCGAAGAAAAGGGCGCGCTTCGCGGCTTTGCTGCGGGCTGCACGGGCGATACGCTCGCGCAGGGCGCGGTGCGCGGCTATGTGAGCTGCGTGCTGCTTGATGAGACGTGCGACACGGCGGAGAATACCGCGCTGCTGCTCGGCGCTGTGGAGGATTCCTTCCGCGCGAAGGGAAAGAGCGTGGCCGCCGTTACGTTTTTCAATCCCCTGCGTCTGCCGTGGATCATCCCCGGAACGGACGGCCACCGGCACAACAACATGCCCGGCATAGCGAAGGATATACCGCTTTATGAGCGGATGCTCGCGCTCGGCTACCGCGAGGCGGCGACCGAAATGGCGATGTATCTCGACCTTGCGGCGTTTGCGTACCCCGCCGCGATGGAAGAACGCGCGGCGAAAATGGCCGCGCAGGGCTACACCGTAGACTGGTACAAAGAGGGCGTCCACCGCGGCGTGGACGAGATGGTAGCGTCGCTCGGCAATTCCATGTGGGACGCGGAGATCCCCGCCGCGGCGCACGGCGGCATGCGCCTTCTCGTCGGTCTCTCCGGCGACACGGTCGCTGGCTTCACCGGCCCGGTGTACCCGGAGCCGACAGGCCGCGGGTACTTTGCGGGCATCGCCGTGGAGGAACGATACCGCGGCCACGGGCTCGGCAAGCTTCTCTTCTACCGGCTCTGCCGCGCGGAGAAGGAATGCGGCGCGCAGTATATGTCCCTCTTCACCGGAATCGACAACCCGGCGCAGAACATCTATAAGGAAGCCGGATTCACGCCGCGGCGCTATTTCGCCGTGATGATAAAGGAGCTGAAGCTATGAGCAAAACGATATTGGCCGTCGGTGCGCACATCGGCGATATGGAGCTGACCTGCGGCGCGCTGCTCGCCGCGAACGCCGTGCACGGGGGACGCAGCGTGACGCTTGCGCTCACCGCCGGGGAGAAGGGCGCGCCTGCCGGAGCAGACGTTGCCGGATACCGGAAAAGCAAGATCGCCGAGGCGGAGGCCTTCGCCGCCGAGCTCGGGGGCGAGGCGATCGTGCTCGGCTATCCGGACGGGCTGCTGCCGGATAACGACGAGGCGCGCTTCGCCGTGTGCGATGTCATCCGCCGCGTAAAGCCCGATATTCTCATCACCCACCACGCCCACAGCATGCACAAGGACCACGCGGCGTGCCGCCGCATCGTGACGGACGCCTGGTTTTATGCCGCCATCGAGGGCTTTGAGCGCGATCTTCCCCGCCACTTTGCCCGCCATCTGTACTATGCGGAAAACTGGGAGGATGCCGAGGGCTTCCGGCCCTATGTCTATCTCGACGTGTCCGACGGCTTTGCACTCTGGGAAAAGGCCATCGAGCACCACTGGTTCGCCGTACACAGCACGAGCTTTCCCTACAAGGAATACTATTCCCATCTCAAGCGCCTGCGCGGCATCGAGGGGCGGAAGGGGTACTGCGAGTGCTTTATGATCCCCGCCGAGCAGATGCGCATCGTCAAAAAACTGGAGGATGAGTGAATGACCGACATCGGAAAACTGGCCACCGAGCAGCGCAACGCCGCTTCGGAGCACATCGACCGTCTGCCGACGCTCGATATGGTCCGTCTCATCAATAACGAAGATAAAAAGGTCGCCGGAGCGGTCGAGACGGTGTGCCCGCAGATCGCCGAAGCCATTGACGGCATTTACGCGCGGATGCAGCGCGGCGGGCGGCTCATCTATACCGGCTGCGGCACATCCGGCCGTCTCGGCGTGCTTGACGCCGCCGAATGCCCCCCGACGTACTCGACCGACCCGGAGCGTGTCCGCGCGGTGATCGCGGGCGGGTACGGCGCGATGTTCGCCGCTGTCGAGGGCGCGGAGGATGACCGCTCTCTCGGCGCAAACGATTTAAAGGCGCTGCATCTGACGGAGGACGACAGCGTCGTCGGCATTGCCGCGAGCGGGCGGACGCCGTATGTGCTCGGCGCGCTTGACTACGCGAAAAGCGTCGGCGCGCTCACGATCGCAGTTACATGCTGCCCCGGCTGCGAGGCCGAGGCGCATGCCGACATTGCCATCTCTCCCGCGCCGGGGCCGGAGGTCATCACCGGCTCCACGCGCATGAAGAGCGGCACGGCGCAGAAAATGATACTGAACATGCTCTCCACCGGCGTGATGGTGAAGCTCGGCAAGGTCTACGGCAACCTCATGGTGGACGTGAAGGCATCAAACGAAAAGCTGCGCGAGCGGTGCGTGCGCATCGTGCGCCAGGCGACCGGCGCGGAGGACGCCGCGGCGCGCGCGGCGCTTATCGAGACGAACTACGCCTGCAAACCGGCCATCGTCATGCTGCTGCTCGGCGTGGACAAGACCGGGGCGGAAACGCTGCTCACACGCGCGAACGGCCGTGTCGCCGCGGCGCTGGAGGGCTGAGCATGGCGTTTCTTCATTGTGAGATCGCCTCGGAATCGCTGCGCATGGCGACGGCGGTGGACGTGATATTGCCCGATAAGGGCGAGCTTTCCGAGGTCAAAACGCTTTACCTTCTGCATGGCCTGACGGACGACTGCACCGGCTGGACGCGCTATACCGCCGTGGAGCGGTATGCGCGCGAGCGCGGTCTCGCCGTTGTGCTTCCGGAGGTGCAGCGCAGCTTTTATACCGATATGGCATACGGCCTGCCGTATTTCACCTATGTCTCCGAGGAGCTGCCCGCCGTGTGCCGCCGGATGTTCGGCCTTGGCGCGGCGCGGGAGCAGAATTATATTTTCGGCCTTTCCATGGGCGGGTACGGCGCAATGAAATGCGCGCTCACTTACCCCGACCGCTACGCGGGCGCGGCGAGCTTTTCGGGCGTCTGTGATCTGCGCCGGACGGTCGAACGACGCTCGATCTCCCTGCATGAATCGGAGATCGCTGCCATTTTCGGCGAAGAAAAAGCCGTTCCGCCGAAGGACGATCTCTTCGTCCTGGCGGAACGGCTCTCCGGAGAGGCTCCGGGACTGTATCTGTCCTGCGGAGAGCAGGACGGGCTGTACGCGGCAAACTGCCGCCTGGATGAGCATCTTAAATCGCTCAGCCTTGCGCACCGGTTTGACCATTGGCCGGGCGCGCACACCTGGGACTTTTGGGATACATCGCTGCGCGCGGCGCTCGCGTACTTTTTTGATTAAAGCGTGATCTTCCCCAGCACCGCGCCGTGCCGCGCGCCGGTGGCGCCGGGCGCATTGCTGCACCGGGCGAAGATCGCCTCGTTTGCGAGCACCGCGAACGCGACCGCTTCCTTGGCGTCACCGTCAAAGCCGAGATCCTCGTTCGTGAGCACGCGCACGTCGGGGAGCGCCGCGGCGATATCCGCCATGAGCGTGCCGTTGCGGCTGCCGCCCCCGCCGACAATGAGCCGCGCGGGACGCACGGCGCAGAAATCGCGGATCGCCGCGGCGATCGTCTGCGCGGTGAAGTCCGTGACGGTGGCGAGAATATCGGCGTCCGGGAGAGAAAGCTCTTTCGCCGCGGCAAAAATGCCGTCCACGAATGCCGCGCCGTAATGCTCGCGGCCCGTCGTTTTCGGCGGGCGGCGGGAGAGATAGGGATCGCGCATGAACTGCGCGAGCAGCGCTTCGCTCACGCGGCCGGAAGCCGCCATCGCGCCGTTCGCGTCATAGCGCTTTTCGCCGTTTGTGATGCGCGCAATGGCCGCATCGATGAGCATGTTGCCCGGCCCGGTGTCGAATGCCGTCACGTCGGAAAGAGCGCACCCCGCCGGGAGCAGCGTGATGTTCCCGATGCCGCCGATATTCTGGAGCGCCGTGTGTTCGGTCTCGCTGCGGTAGAGCAGAAACTCCGTGTACGGCACGAGCGGCGCGCCGAGCCCGCCCGCGGCCACATCGCGCACGCGGAAATTGCCCACGACCGGGCAGCCGAAGCGCTCGGCGAGCACCGCCTCCTCGCCGAGCTGGAACGTGCTGGTGAAGGTGCGCGAGAGGTATTCTTCTTTTTCCGGAATGTGCCAGAACGTCTGGCCGTGGCTGCCGATGAGATCGATGTCGGAGAGCTTTGTGCCGGTCTGCGCGCAGAGCGCCTCGCCCGCCTCGCAGAAAAGCTCGCCGAGCAGAAAATTCATCCGGCAGAAGTCTGCCGCGGATGCGCTGCCACCCCCGGCAAGACGCAGGATCTCCGCGCGCACTTCGTCCGAAAACGGCACGAAGCAGAAGCCGAGCTGCTCTGCGCGCGTTTGCGTGCCATAGCCCGTGATGCGAACGAGTGCAGCGTCCACGCCGTCCGCCGATGTGCCGGACATGAACCCGATCACGAGCCGCGACGGCTTTTCCCACAGCGTTTTCAGGGGATGTTCCATACTAGTGAAGCCTCCCGTTTTTCTTACATACTGTGAAAAGTTTACTTCCTGTCCGCCGCTTTGTAAAGGGGTGTTTTTATGATCCGATTCGGCATTGACAGCGCGGAGCTTGCCGCGCATATCCCCGGCCGGGCCGCACTCGTCACCGCGCCCTCCGGCCGCAGCGCCGATAACCGCAGCAGCATCGATGTTTTGAAGGAGGTCTGCGATCTCCGGCTCCTGCTCGCGCCGGAGCACGGCGTCCGCGGCGATAAGGCCGCGGGCGAGGTGTTCTCTGACAGCGTCGACGCGCCCTCCGGCCTGCGCGTAAAGAGCCTGTACCGCCCCGGCTCCAAGCGCCTGACGCGCGAAACGGCTTCGGAATTTGATACGCTCGTCTACGATATTCAGGACGTCGGCTGCCGGTACTATACATTCATTTCCACGCTCAAAAATCTGCTGCTCGACTGCGCGGAATACGGCAAGCGCCTCGTTGTGCTCGACCGTCCCGACCCGCTGGGCCGCGTCGCCGAGGGTGTCGTACTCGAAGCGGGCATGGAGAGCTTCGTCGGCTGCCATACGATCCCGCCGCGCTACGGCATGACCTGCGGCGAGTTTGCCCGCATGGTGAATGCGGAGGAGCATATCGGCTGCGCGCTGGACATTGTGCGCTGCGAGGGGTATGATCCCCGTGTGAGCTTCCCCGGCTGGGGGCGGCCGTGGGTCATGCCGAGCCTTGCGATGCCGCGGTATGAAACGGCGCTGCTGTATCCCGGCACCTGCCTTCTGGAGGGGACGAACCTCTCCGAAGGGCGCGGCACGGCGGACCCGTTCGCGCTGCTCGGCGCGCCGTTTATCGACGCGGAAGCCCTCTGCCGGGAGCTTGACGCTCTCGCGCTGCCGGGGCTGGCCGTGACGCCGGCGTACTTCACGCCCACAGCCTCCAAGCACGCCGGGACGCTCTGCGGCGGTGTGCATCTGCACGTGATGGACGCCGCGGCGCTCCGCCCGACGGAGCTCGGTCTTCGGCTGCTCGCGCTCGTGCGGGACATGTACCCCAACGACTTCGCCCTTCTCCCGCCCGTCCGGGAGGACGGACGGCCCTTCCTCTCGCTGCTCGCCGGGCATCGGGAACTCGAGCGCCCCGGCTGGGACGCCGAGACGCTCATCGCGCGCGCCCGGCGCGAGTGCGCGGCATTCGCCGAGCGGCGGAGACCCTACCTTCTCTACGAATAAGGAGGAAAATTTATGGACATTCGGGAAAAAATCGGACAGCGGCTGGTGTTCGGCTTCCCCGGGACAACGATCCCGGCGGAGTTTGCCGCGCTGGTGCGCGAATATAAGATCGGAAACGTCATCCTCTTCCGGTACAACATCGAAAGCCTGCCGCAGCTCGCGCGGCTGTGCGCCGATATTCGGGAGCTTGTCCGCGGCGCGACCGGGCGCGATGCCTTTATCACCATCGACCAGGAGGGCGGTATGGTGACGCGCCTCCCGTGGGACGCGGTGAACGTCCCCGGCAGCATGGCGCTTGCCGCGACCGGAAAGCCGGAAAATGCCGTTCTCGCCGCGGAGATCACGGCGCGGCAGCTGCGCGGCGTCGGCGTGAATTTCAATCTCGCACCCGATCTTGACGTGAACTCCAACCCCATGAACCCTGTGATCGGCGTGCGCAGCTTCGGCGACGATCCGCAGAGCGTCGCGCTCTTCGGCACAAAGGCCGTGGAGGCACAATCGCGGAAAGAAGGGCATGCATCAGGTGGATATCAACCATCGACATCT
>ERZ773148.3223-NODE-3223-length-11411-cov-11.350299_pt1 | contig 11411 bp, 8 predicted proteins | sample MGYA00580846_ERZ773148 | MGnify/ENA primary metagenome ERZ773148 (study PRJEB29015, sample SAMEA2737879) | human gut metagenome | biome: human gut; feature: human-associated habitat; material: faeces | place: China | collected 2012 ...
GTCAGTAAGGGGTACGATGGCAGTCCTGCCTTGCGTTTCTCCAATATAGTTGCCGTTCATGATGGAAGCAACCGGGTTAGAAACAATGTTGGAAAGCAGGGTGTGCATCACATCACCCAGGCCCTGGGGCACCACATCCGCCGTGGCAGCTTCCGCCAGAACCAGCGTCTGCGGGAACAGCTTGCTGGTCACAACGCTGAGCGCAGCCGCCACAAAGGTGGTGAGCATGTACAGCCAGACCACCGTACCAAAGCGGCGATCCAGCTTGGAGGAGCCCTGCGCCAGTGCACTGGCAACAATAACAAACACCAGCACCGGGGCAACGCCTTTCAGCGCGCCGACAAACAGGTTGCCGAATTCTTCGATCCATGCAGCACCGGGGCAGATCAAAGCCAGCACCGAACCGACCACCAGGCCGATTGCAATGCGCAGGATCAGGCTGGTGGAGTTGTACTTGGCGGCCAGCGTTTTGGCCGCTTTTGTGAGTTGATTCATAACGATTCCTCTTCCCTATTTTAATTGGGTTTGGCAGATGTTCCGCACCTGCCCATTCCGCAGCCGCCCGCACAAACGGTTTCGCGGAATGTTTTCCATTATACCGCAATCGTTCAAGATTGCAAGAGGCGGACAGGTGTGCCCTGTGGAAAAACAATCCATTTTTATCGTTGATACGAAGTAAAAAATATTTAAAAAATGTTTTTGTGGACAATATATCTGTGTTCCGTCCGTGGACATTTCGTTGTATGAAAGAGGGCAGCATACGAATACACTGCCCTTTTATCTTGCTTTATTGGGAACACGGTTTAGAGCCAGATTCAGGGCCACAGGGAAACGCAGGCATATGGAAATTCGCCTGACAGCTTGTGGTAAACCTTCATATGGCCTTTTTTCCTCACTGATACCGGAGCGGTAATCATCTCTCTGCTTTTGGCAGGGCAATAAACAACTTAAAAGCCAAGACAAAGAAAAAGAGCCTCAAGCCAAAGCTTGAAGCTCTTTGGTGCGAGTAGTGATACAGAACTTTTCAAAAACCATCGTAGTACAATTTGTTTTTGAGGTCATCGGATAGCAACTTGCTTGTATCGCACCCCGATGGGTAGCTGTGTTTGAAATCCAGTTGCCTTTTATATACCACACAACCTAAAAATTATCAAGTACGCGCAGCGTTCACTTCTCCCATCACCGGGAGCAAATGGACGCTGCTTTTTTTGTTTGCAACGAAAGGAGGCATCCGTGAAATGGCAGTTTTTCGGGTAGAAAAGAACAGCGGCTACACGGTCATGTCGAACCATCACCTGCGGAACAGGAACTTATCCCTGAAAGCCAAGGGCTTACTCTCCCAAATGCTCTCCCTGCCGGAAGATTGGGACTACACCCTGCAAGGGCTGGCCCGTATCAACCGGGAAAGCATTGACGCGATACGGCAGGCCATCCGGGAACTGGAACAGGCAGGATACATCCAGCGTTCCAGAGAACGGGACGAGAAAGGACGGCTGCGCGGTGCAGACTATGTAATCTTCGAGCTGCCGCAGCCCATTCCTGCATCGGTTTCACCTACATTGGAAAATCCAACGTTGGAGAATCCCACGCAGGAAAACCCTACGTTGGAAAATCCAATGCAATTAAATAAAGATAAACTAATTACAGAAAAACAAAAGAAAGAGAGATTAAATACCGATTCCATTCCTATCCATTCCCCAAACCCCTTGCCTTTAGACGAGGACGAGGCAGCGGCACCGCCGCCGGAACGGACAGGAAGCCGAAAGGAAGCGGCCTATCAAATCTACCGGGACCTGATTTTAGAGAACATCGAGTATGACACCCTCATCCAAAATCCCCGGATAGACCGGGAGCAGCTGGACGAGATCGTGGACATTCTGCTGGAAACCGTCTGCACCAACCGCAAGTCCATCCGGGTGGCCGGGGACGATTACCCGGCAGAGCTGGTCAAGGCCAAGTTCCTGAAACTGGACAGCCATCACATTGAGTTCGTCATGGACTGCCTGCGGGATAACACCACCAAAGTCCGTAACATCAAGCAATACCTGCGGGCCATGCTGTTCAACGCCCCCAGCACCATCAACAGCTACTATGCGTCCCTTGTGGCGCACGATATGGCGCAGCCCGATTGGGGCCGCCCGCCCAACAACTGACCGAAAGGAGCGCCCACCCATGAGACCCCTTTACCTGCGGCGGCTGGTGGTTCCACCCTAGCTGCCGCTTTTCCGACTACTTCCCAAGGAGGGATGCTGAATGCAGGAAGAAGTCACCCAGAAAACCATTGCCCTGTCCATGAAAACGGGCAAACTCACCGCCCAAGCGTTGCAAGCTGCCCTGAAAAAATATTTGCAGCACCGGGCCAAGGGGCCAAAGCTGCATCACGGCAAGCAAAGCCTGAAACAGCTGAAAGCCCACGGCGCGGCTCTGACCAACATTGAAGTCACGGAGGCGAACGTCGGGGCGTTTAAGCCCTGCGCCAAGAAGTACGGCGTGGACTTCACCTTACGCAAGGACAAGACCACCCAGCCGCCCCACTACATCGTGATCTTCAAGGCCAAGGATGCGGACAATCTGGAACAGGCGTTCCGGGAGTTCACAGCCAAAACGCTCTCCAAGGAGCAGCGGCCCTCCATCCGCAAGGTGCTGGCAGCGGCAAAGCAGAAAGCGGCCCAGCAGCCGAAACGCGCCAAGGAAAAAATCAAGCAAAGGGGGCTGGAACGATGAAGCCTGAACTGAAAAAGCTGCTGGTGCTGAATCTGCCGTATCTGCTGTTCGTGTACCTGTTCGTCAAATGCGGGCAGGCGTACCGTCTGGCTGCGGGCGCGGATGCTTCGGCCAAGCTGCTGCACCTAACGAGCGGCATCTCCGCCGCCTTTGCAAACCCGCTACCCAGCCTGCATCCGTTTGATTTGTGCGTGGGCGTTGTTGGAGCGGTGGCTGTCCGGCTCATCGTATACAGCAAGGGCAAGAACACCAAGAAGTATCGCAAGGGCGAAGAATACGGCTCTGCCCGGTGGGGCACCGCCAAAGACATTGCCCCGTACATCGACCCCAAGTTTGAAAACAACATCCTGCTGACCCAGACCGAACGCCTGACCATGACTGGGCGGCCCAAAGACCCCAAGACGGCCCGGAACAAGAATGTGCTGGTGATCGGCGGCTCCGGCAGCGGCAAGACTCGCTTCTATGTCAAGCCCAACCTCATGCAATGTTTTCCTACTTCCGACTATCCCACCTCATTCGTGGTCACAGACCCGAAAGGTACTCTGGTTCTGGAAACAGGCCAAATGTTCCAGCGGGCAGGCTACCGGGTGAAAATCCTGAACACGATAAACTTTTCCAAGTCTATGAAGTACAACCCCTTTGTTTACATCCACTCGGAAAAGGACGTGCTGAAACTGGTGAATACCCTTATCGCCAACACTAAGGGCGAGGGCGAAAAGTCAGCGGAAGATTTTTGGGTGAAGTCGGAACGGCTGTTCTACACCGCGCTTATCGGCTACATCTGGTACGAGGCCCCGGCAGAAGAAATGAACTTCACCACCCTGCTGGAAATGATAAACGCCAGTGAAGCCCGCGAGGACGACCCGGAGTTTCAAAGCCCGGTAGACCTCATGTTTGAACGGCTGGAACAGAAAGACCCGGACCACTTCGCCGTCCGGCAGTACAAAAAGTTTTTGCTGTCGGCGGGCAAGACCCGTTCCTCCATCCTGATAAGCTGCGGTGCCCGTTTAGCCCCATTTGACATCCGGGAGGTGCGGGAACTGATGGAGGACGATGAAATGGAGCTGGACACCATCGGGGATGAAAAAACGATTCTGTTTTTGATTATGAGCGACACGGATACCACGTTCAACTTCATTCTCGCCATGCTCCAAAGCCAGCTTATCAACCTGCTGTGTGACCGTGCAGATGATAAATACGGCGGTCGGCTGCCTGTCCATGTGCGGCTGATTCTGGACGAGTTTGCCAACATCGGGCAGATTCCTAACTTTGACAAGCTGATCGCCACCATCCGCAGCCGGGAAATCTCGGCATCCATCATTTTGCAGAGCCAGTCGCAGCTGAAAGCCATCTACAAAGATGCCGCCGAAATCATTTCGGACAACTGCGATTCTGTTCTCTTTTTGAGTGGGCGGGGCAAAAATGCCAAAGAGATCTCCGATGCGCTGGGGAAAGAGACCATCGACAGTTTCAACATCAGCGAAAACCGGGGTTCTCAAACCTCCCACGGACTGAACTATCAAAAACTAGGAAAGGCGTTGATGTCAGAGGACGAAATCGCAATCATGGACGGCGGCAGATGTATTTTGCAGCTGCGGGGCGTGAGACCGTTCTTCTCGGAGAAGTTCGACATCACCAAGCACCCGCACTACAAATACCTTGCAGACGCGGACAAGAAAAACGCCTTTGATGTGGACAAGTTTCTATCCACTCTGCGCCGGAAGCGGCAGCAGGTGGTCGCACAGGACGAAAGTTTTGACCTGTATGAAATTGACCTGTCGGATGAAAATGCAGCCGAATAATTTTATTTTTGAGTGCCGCAGAACAAGCGGCAGAAAGTGAGGACCTTATGGAATTTTTCAACAGCGCAGTCGATACTTTGCAGACCATCGTGGTCGGTCTGGGCGGTGCCCTGTGTGTCTGGGGCGGCATCAACCTGTTGGAGGGTTATGGACAGGACAACCCCGGCAGCAAGAGCCAGGGCGTGAAGCAGCTGGTCGCGGGCGGCGGCGTTGCCCTGATCGGCGTGACCCTTGTCCCGCTGCTGTCCGGGCTGCTGGGCTAAGTCCTGCATCGCTGCCCACAATTTTCCGAACGACTAACACTTAAAATCCTACGCCGCGCTCTCCCGCTCACATGGGAGGGCGCGGGAAAGGAGGTATCTTTGCTTGATTAGTGAGATCATCGAGAAATGGATAAAAGGCATTTTGATAGATGGCATCACGGGCAACCTCTCCGGCCTGTTCGATAACGTGAACGCCAAGGTGGGCGAAATCGCTTCGGATGTCGGCTCTACCCCGCAGGCGTGGAACAGCGGCATTTTCAATATGCTGCGCAGTCTTTCCGAAACGGTAGTGCTACCCATTGCAGCGGCCATCCTTGCCCTTGTGATGTGCCATGAGCTTATCCAGATGATTACCGAAAAGAACAATATGCACGACTTCGACACCTCCATGTTCTTCCGCTGGATTTTCAAGTCTGCCTTTGCCATCCTCATTGTCAGCAATACATGGAACATCGTCATGGGTGTGTTCGATGCCACCCAGAGCGTTGTCAACCAAAGCTCCGGCGTTATCATCGGTGAAACATCCATCCACTTTGACCGCCTGATACCCGGACTGGAATTTCAGCTGGAAAGCATGACCATTGGCAGTCTGCTTAGTCTGTGGTTCCAGACCCTTGTGGTGGGCCTGACCATGAACATCCTGTCCATCTGCATCTTTCTTGTGACCTATGGACGCATGATTGAAATTTATGTGGTCACAGCGTTAGGCCCTATCCCGCTTGCCACCATGGGCAGCAGCGAGTGGCGCAGCACCGGGCAGAATTATTTGAAGTCTTTGCTGGCGCTGGGTTTCCAAGCGTTCCTGATTATGATTGTCGTGGGCATTTACGCGGTGCTGATACGCAACATTTCGGGCGCGGCGGACATTGCCGGGGCTATCTGGGGCTGCATGGGCTACACCGTGCTGCTCTGCTTCTGCCTGTTCAAGACCGGCAGCATCAGCAAGTCCGTATTCGGTGCCCATTGAGAAAGGAGCGTTTGAATGGCGTATGTGACCGTTCCCAAAGATTTGACCCATGTAAAATCCAAAGTCTTATTCGGGCTGACCAAGCGGCAGCTGGTCTGCTTCGGCGGTGCGCTTTTAACGGGCGGACCGCTTTATTTTTTGGCCCGGAACTATCTTTCCAACAGTGCAGCGGCCCTGCTGATGATTTTTGCCATGCTGCCGGGGCTGCTGTTCGCTCTGTTCGAGCGGCACGGCCAGTCCCTTGAAGTGGTGATTCAGCAAATGATTCAGTGCTGCTTTATCCGTCCCAAGGAAAGGCCCTATCAGACCAACAATGCTTACACCGCCCTTGTGCGGCAATACCAAATGGAACAGGAGGTAAAGGCCATTGTCCAGAAAAACGATACCCCGCGAAACCGAAAAGCCCAAAAAGCTCACACGCGCCCAGAAAAAAGAAATTGATGCTGTTCTCCGCAAGTACAAGGGTGACGGCAAGCCCCGCACGGCGCAGGCCACCATCCCGTATGAGGCCATCTACCCGGACGGTGTGTGCCGCATTGACCGACGCACATTCTCCAAGTGCATTGCCTTTGAGGACATCAGTTATCAGCTGGCCCAGCCGGAAACAAGAACCGCCATCTTTGAACACCTGTGCGACCTGTACAACTATGTGGATGCTTCCATCCATGTGCAGCTTTCGTTTTTGAATCGCAAGGTTGACCCGGTGCAGTACGCAAAAAGTTTTGAGATCGCACCGCAGGGGGATGATTTTGACGACATCCGCGCCGAATATACGGCCATCCTGCAAAAGCAGCTTGCCAGCGGAAACAACGGCATTGTCAAAACCAAATATCTGACGTTTACCATTGAGGCCGACAGCCTGAAAACGGCGCGGGCACGGCTGACCCGCATTGGCCTTGATCTGCTGGGCTACTTTAAGACCATGGGCTGCGTGGCACACGTCATGGATGGGCGGGAACGTTTGGAGGTTCTGCACGGCATCTTCCACCCGGACGGCGAACCGTTCCGTTTTGACTGGGACTGGCTGGCACCCTCCGGCCTGTCTACCAAGGATTTTGTGGCCCCGTCCTCCCTCTGTTTCGGTACGGCCAAAACCTTTGGTTTGGGCGGCAAGTATGGAGCTGTGAGCTTTTTACAAATCCTTGCGCCGGAACTTTCGGACGAAATGCTGGCCGACTTCCTCAAAACGGAAAGCGGGATTCTCGTCAATCTCCATGTGCAGGCCATCGACCAGACCGAGGCCATCAAGACGATTAAACGAAAAATCACTGACCTTGATGCCATGAAGATTCAGGAGCAGAAAAAAGCTGTTCGTTCCGGGTACGACATGGATATACTGCCCAGCGACCTTGCCACCTACGGCGAGGATGCCAAAAAGCTGCTGAATAAATTGCAGACCCGGAACGAACGGCTTTTCATGCTGACCTTTCTTGTGCTGAATGTGGCCGACACCAAGCAAAAGCTGGGCAACGATGTGTTCCAAGCCGCAGGTGTGGCACAGAAGTATAACTGCTCGCTTGTCCGGCTGGACTACCAGCAGGAACAGGGCCTTGTGTCCAGCCTGCCGCTGGGCATCAACCAGATAAAGATTCAGCGCAGCCTTACCACCTCCAACGTGGCGGTGTTCGTGCCCTTTGTAACGCAGGAGCTTTTCCAGAGCGGGGCCGCTATGTACTATGGCATCAACGCAAAATCCCACAACATGATCATGCTGGACCGCAAGCAGGCCCGGTGTCCCAACGGCCTAAAGCTGGGCACGCCCGGCAGCGGCAAATCCATGAGCTGCAAGTCTGAAATCGTCAGTGTGTTTTTAACGACTGCTGACGATATTTTTATTTCAGACCCAGAGGCCGAGTATTACCCGCTGGTCAAGCGGCTGCATGGGCAGGTCATCAAACTTTCGCCCACCAGCAAGGACTATGTGAATCCTCTGGACATCAACCTGAACTACTCCGAAGATGATAGTCCGCTGGCCTTGAAGTCGGATTTTGTGCTGTCGTTCTGTGAGCTGGTCATGGGCGGCAAAACAGGTCTGGAAGCGATTGAACGCACCGTGATAGACCGTGCCGTGAAAGCCATCTACCGCCCCTATCTGGCGAATCCCTGCCCGGAGAATATGCCGATTTTGTCTGACCTTCACCAAGCCCTGCTCGACCAGCACTTGCCGGAAGCGGACCGGGTAGCGCAGGCGCTCGACCTGTATGTATCCGGCTCGCTGAATGTGTTTAACCACAAAACGAATGTGGACATCCACAACCGGCTTGTGGCCTTTGACATCAAAGAGTTAGGCAAGCAGTTAAAAAAATTGGGGATGCTCATTATCCAAGACCAGATATGGGGCCGTGTCACCCAGAACCGCAGCCAAGGCCGGGCCACATGGTATTTTGCGGACGAGTTCCACTTGCTCTTGAAAGAGGAACAGACCGCTGCGTACAGTGCCGAGATTTGGAAACGCTTCCGCAAATGGGGCGGCGTGCCCACAGGCGCCACCCAGAATGTGAAGGACCTTCTTTCTTCCCCGGAGATTGAAAACATTCTGGAAAACAGCGACTTCATTACGCTGCTGAATCAGGCATCCGGCGACCGCAAAATCCTTTCGGAACGGCTGAACCTTTCCGCAGACCAGCAGAAGTACATCGACAATTCGGAACCGGGCGAAGGACTGCTGATTTTTGAGAACGTGGTGCTGCCGTTCTCAAACCCCATCCCGAAAAACACCCAGCTCTATAAGATCATGACCACCCGGCTCAGCGAGGTGGTGGAGCTATGAACTTAACGCATTTCAGCTTGTTTTCCGGCATCGGCGGCATCGACCTTGCCGCAGAAGCAGCGGGTTTTACTTCGGTCTGTCAATGCGAGTGGGCGGCCTTTCCCGCCGCTGTTCTGGCAAGCCACTGGCCGGAGGCGCCCCGTTTTCAGGACATCACCACCGTAACAAAGGAGGCTTTCTTTGAAAAAACAGGACTTCGCACCGTCACCCTCATTTCAGGTGGTTTCCCGTGCCAGCCGTTCTCCACCGCAGGGCGGCAGCGCGGCTTCCACGATGAACGCTATCTGTGGCCCGAAATGCTGCGGGTTATCCGGGAATTGCAGCCCCGTTGGGTGCTTGGAGAAAATGTTGCTGGCTTCCTCCGTATGGGGCTCGACAAAACGCTCATTGACTTGGAGCAGGCAGGTTACGATGTTCGGGTTTTCGTATTACCTGCTGCTGCCGTTGGCGCGTGGCACGAACGGAAACGGGTATTCATCATCGGTTCTTCTGCCAACACCTCTTGCCAGCGACACCGGGGATGTGGGCAAGGGGCTGGACATCCAAATTTCTGCAAATGGCAGCTACCGCAAGATGAACAAGGATGGCAAGGCGTGGACGGCGCGGCTTTCCCATGTGGTCTACCGGATGACCCCCACCACGCTGGAAAAGCCCTACCTCAACCCGGACTGGGTAGAGTGGCTGATGGGTTTCCCGCGCAAATGGACGGACATTCCCTTTGGGCCGAAGAACCCGCCGACATCCCGCGTCTGACCGAGGATGTGCCGAACCGCAGCAAGCGGATGAAAACGCTGGGCAATGCGGTTTCGCCGCCGCAGGTGTTCCCGATTCTCAAATACATTGCGGACATTGAAACGGGCCGCTGTCCGATGGGAGGTGAAGAACCTTGAAAGAATTGCAGGCAAAAGCCAAAGTCACCCAGACCATGACCCGTGACGGTCTGGTGGTAGAAAATCAGGCGGACGGCACTGTGGAGAACGTTTCCAGCCGGGAGGCGGAACAGGATTATTCTACGGATTCCGAGGGCAAGGCCGAAAAAATACTGGAACGCACCGAGGACGTAAAGGACAAGCACAAGGCAAAGAAAAAAGCCAAACAAGCTGCGGCCACCGCCGAAAGCGAAGATGGCCTGCACCGTTCGGCTGCCCGTCTGGAACTGACCGAGGAAGAACGGACAGACCCGGCATTGCAGCCGTTTATTCAAAAAGCGGAAGCAAAGGCCGACAAGCTGGATTCAGCCCGCGCCGCTTTGCCGAAAAAGCGCGTCCCAGTCAAGAAAAAAGTTTACGATGCAGCTAGCGGCAAGGCAAAATCTACCCTGCACTTTGAGCAGCAGGACAAAGGTCCGCCCAGCCTGAAACCAAACCCGGCCAGCCGCCCGCTATCGGAAGCGTTGTTGTTCGCTCACGGAAAAATCCATGAAGTCGAACACGAAAATGTGGGTGTGGAGGGTGGCCACAAGGGTGAAGAACTGGTGGAGCATCAGACCGCCAAGGTCATCCGCAGCGGCATCCGGCACCACAAGATGAAGCCCTACAAGGCCGTGGAAAAAGCAGAACGTCAGCTCATGTCTGCCAATGCAGAATACTTTTACCAGAAATCCTTGCGGGACAATCCGCAAATTGCACAGGCGGCCAGCAACCCCATTTCCCGGATGTGGCAGAAACGGCGTATCAAACAGCAGTATGCCAAAGCTGCACGGCAGGCCGGACAAGCCGCCGCGCAGGGTGCGGCCGCCACCGCAGAGAACGGTTTCCGGGTGACAAAGCTGGCAGCCGAGGGCGGCGAACGGGTGGCCGAATTTGCGGCCCGGAACTGGAAAACCATTCTGATCGTGGCGGTGTTCGGTCTGCTGGCTCTGCTCCTGATAACGGGGTTGCAGTCCTGCACCGTGATGGCGGGCACCGCTGGGACCGGAGTGACGGCATCCTCTTACTTTTCCAAGGACAAGGATATGCTGGGTGCAGAGAAAGCCTACGCCAAGCTGGAACAAAAACTGCAACGGTATCTCGACACCTACGAGGCCACTCACAACTATGACGAGTACCATTTTTATCTGGACGAAATCGAGCATGACCCCTATGTGCTGATCTCGATTTTATCTGCGCTGCATGACGGCGTGTTCACACTGGCCGAGGTGCAGGGCGAACTTGAAATGCTCTTTGAAAAGCAATACATCCTGACCGAGACCGTGACCATGCAGATACGTTACCGTACAAAAATGATGGTCATTATTGGCCCGTATGGTGTGCCGCAAGTTATCACCTACCAAGAACCGTATGAATACTACATCTGCACGGTCAAGCTGAAAAACAAGGATTTGTCCCATTTGCCCGTGGAAGTGCTGACCGAAGAACAACTCAGTGCTTATTCGCTCTATATGCGCACGCTGGGCAACCGGCCGGATTTGTTCGGGCAGGCACAGTACCCCAATGCGTCCACCATCAAGCAGCCCACCTATTACGACATTCCCCCGGAAGCACTAAAGGATGATAGGTTTGCCGCCATGATGGAGGAAGCCACCAAGTACATCGGCTACCCGTATGTGTGGGGCGGCAGTTCGCCCAGCACCAGCTTTGATTGCAGCGGCTACATTTCGTGGGTGCTGAATCACTCCGGCTGGAACGTGGGCCGCCAGACCGCACAGGGCCTTTACAACCTCTGTACTCCTGTTTCGACGGCGCAGGTCAAACCGGGCGACCTTGTGTTTTTCAAGGGAACCTACGATACCCCCGGCGTGAGCCATTGCGGTATCTATGTAGGCAATTCCATCATGCTGCACTGCGGCGACCCGATCTCTTACACAAACCTCAACTCGAAATATTGGCAAGAACATTTTTACAGCTATGGGCGTTTACCGTGACGCCAGAAAGGATTTTGTATGG
>ERZ773148.3229-NODE-3229-length-11392-cov-3.026286_pt1 | contig 11392 bp, 8 predicted proteins | sample MGYA00580846_ERZ773148 | MGnify/ENA primary metagenome ERZ773148 (study PRJEB29015, sample SAMEA2737879) | human gut metagenome | biome: human gut; feature: human-associated habitat; material: faeces | place: China | collected 2012 ...
ATGGTAGTGCCACCACGCTCAGCAGCTACACGGGCATTGGCGTAGATGACGTGCTCCATCATGGCCTTGGAGATACCCATAGCGTTGATGGGGTAAGCAGCTTTGTCAGTGGACAGGCAGACAACACGCTTGACGCCAGCGTCAATAGCGGCGTGCAACACATTATCAGTACCGATGATGTTGGTCTGGACGGCCTGCATGGGGAAGAACTCGCAGGAGGGGACCTGCTTCAGGGCAGCGGCGTGGAAGATGTAGTCCACGCCGGGCATGGCGTCCTTGATGGACTGGGGGTTGCGGACATCGCCGATATAGAACTTGACCTTCTTGGCGGCCTCCGGGTGCCGGGCCTGGAGCTCGTGGCGCATATCGTCCTGCTTCTTTTCGTCCCGGGAGAAGATGCGGATCTCCTTCAGGTCAGAGTCCAGGAAGTGCTTCAGGACGGTGGAACCAAAGGAACCGGTACCGCCGGTGATCATTAGGGTTGCGTTATCGAATGTAGACATTTTTATTTCCTTCTTTCTATAATTGTCGTAATCTTATCATACAAAATACTATTCCTTAGTTTTTTGTATGCGGCAGCAATGACAAGTAGTACAATAACAAATGACAAAAACATTCTGTACTCAAGAGATGACAATTCAATCACTATTTGAAAAGCAATCAGAACCATTATTATCAGAGAGTTCCTGTCTATAAATCCTTTTTCCATTTGTTTTTTTGCAAGCAATGCACGAATGAGCCAAACGCATACATAGCTGACAAGCGTTGCAAATGCAGCTCCATACAAACCGTAGCCCGGAATAAGAATAATATTCAGTACTATATTCACACATGCTGCTGCCAAGGTTGAATAAAATAAAACGCTCGTCTTTTTTGTTGCAGTGTATATCGTACCAATAAGAGATGACAGTGAATTAAAAACAAATGCAAAAATTAGAATACAGCCAACCATCCAGGCGCTATAAAAACTATTTTTGTATAGAACAACTGCTAAATACTTAGATGCAAAAATAAGCATGGAGGCAGCCACAAGCAGTGCCATCATAACGCTTGTATATACAGTTTTGAAGAAATTCGAGCCATCTTCTTTTTTGAACTCGTCAAATATTGATATTTGAAAAGCAGAAACAAATAGAGACATAACCATCGTTAGTAGAGTAGGAATTTTATACGCAATCGAGTATAATCCAACTTCTGCAGATGACAGAAACCATAGTATTACATATTTATCCGACGAGTCACTTACCCACCAACTTATGGAGTTCGGGATCATAGGGACGGAAAAACGCAACATATCTTTATATACATTTCTCGGTATCGAAAGCGGATTGACTACATACGTCCACAATTTGTTATGGATGATAATTATGAGCGATACAAGCAGATGTGACATCGTTGCCGCTAGAAGATATCCAACAATTCCGTAATTTCTAATAACCAGAAAATAAATATTCAAACTCAAGGTTGTCATTGTACTAATAACACCCATTATCGAATATTGTGTCACCTTATTAATTCCCTTCAGGAACTGAATTAACACCGTGTGCAAATTCATCACAAAGAAGAAAACAACTATCCAGATTCTATACTTCGCTATTGAACCAGCAAGGGAAAATATTGGTGACAGCAGGATAAGAACTCCACTACCCAGCACAACTAATGTTACACCAATAGTAAGTACATATCGATTGTCGTAATCATTGTCTATTGCGAAACGCAGGATAGCTTCAGATATTACAAGCGTCAGAAATGGTGTCAATAGTGTAACGGTCGTAACAATTATATCGTAAATTCCATACTCCTCTGTAGAAAGAATTGACGTATATAATGGTATAAGAAGGAAGCTAAGGATCTTACTAGAAAACTGGCCAACTGTCATTGCAGCTGTATTAGATAGGAGTTTTTTGTATTTATTCAATCAGTATCACCTCCTAGTGCTTCTCTCAAAAAGCTTTTAGAAGAAACCTCAATTTTTCTTATGCTATCTTCAATCGTTTCATAGTCAATATGTTCGAAATTCAATTCGCATTCATTTGCTGCCACAATACGGTTCATCAATCCTATTTCGTTTAGTAAATCAATAACGCGGCTTGTTCTTGTTCTTGGTAAAACCACGTTGAAATCTTTTTTGTAGATCAGCGAAAATGCTGTCCCGTGAAACGAATTTGTGAGAATATAATCAGCATTCTTTATAAGTGATAAAAACTCAGTCGGTCCTGCGTCTCGTATTTCATATGATTTCTTCCTAGAGTAACTTATATACCCGACAAGCATTCGAACTTTGAGATTTTTTTCATTTGCAATTCTAAACGCAAGTTTTTCCATTCCCTCATTCTTTTGCAATTCATATACGAGAATATACGGATCAGTTTCTTGCGCCTTATCTTGCACTAAGGTATTATAATCGTTGGCAGAAAGCAAGAAAGTTGGATCCAATGTACAGGTATTATTAACACCCTTTTCATGAAGAAACACAGAAAGACTTTTTTCTCTTACTCACAAAACCCTGGCGGGTCCGCGCGGCGGCCTGATCCTGGCGAAAGGTGGTAGCGAAGAGCTGTACAAAAAACTGAACTCTGCCGTTTTCCCTGGTGGTCAGGGCGGTCCGTTGATGCACGTAATCGCCGGTAAAGCGGTTGCTCTGAAAGAAGCGATGGAGCCTGAGTTCAAAACTTACCAGCAGCAGGTCGCTAAAAACGCTAAAGCGATGGTAGAAGTGTTCCTGGAACGCGGCTACAAAGTGGTTTCCGGCGGCACTGATAACCACCTGTTCCTGGTTGATCTGGTTGATAAAAACCTGACCGGTAAAGAAGCAGACGCCGCTCTGGGCCGTGCTAACATCACCGTCAACAAAAACAGCGTACCGAACGATCCGAAGAGCCCGTTTGTGACCTCCGGTATTCGCGTGGGTACTCCGGCAATTACGCGTCGCGGCTTCAAAGAAGCAGAAGCGAAAGAACTGGCTGGCTGGATGTGTGACGTGCTGGACAGCATCAATGATGAAGCCGTTATCGAGCGCATCAAAGGTAAAGTTCTCGACATCTGCGCACGTTACCCGGTTTACGCATAAGCGAAACGGTTAATCTGTTGAAAAAAGGCTTCCTTCGGGAAGCCTTTCTACGTTATCGCGCCATCAAATCTGTCGTAACTGCGCCTCAACATACAAATAGCCAATTCCCAGCACCTGTTGTGCGCGGCTTAATTGCCCGAAGCCAATTTGCGTCGCTTTCACGCTCGGTCCTTCGTCGCGGTCGAACGGGTTAAATCCCGTCTGGCGAATAATAGTATTAAGCCAGTTCTCACCAAAGGCACAACTGCGACCGTACAACCAAATCTGATTAATATTGAGGATGTTGAGGAAGTTATACAGACTCAAACCAATGGCATTGGCACTGCGGTCAACCCAGCTGGTGATCCACGGTTCTCCACTCTGCCAGGCAGCGATTAACTGCGCGGTAGTCAATTTTTCAGGATCAAGCTGAGTATTAACCGGTTGTGATTTTAGCCATACCCGCGCCTGTTTTTTTAATGCGCTTAACGAGGCGACGGTTTCCAGGCAGCCGTAACGTCCACAGTCGCAGACGACGCCATCCGGATTAACGATGGTGTGACCAATCTGTCCGCTACCATACAAACTGCCGCGATAAATTTGCTCGTTAATCACGAACGACGAGCCAATGCCGTAATCAACGTTGATCACGCAGAAATCCCGTTCCTGCGAATTATTTTGCCATTTTTCCGCCAGCGCCAGCATCACGCAGTCATTATCGACCATCACCCGAATGCCCAGCTTCTCTTCCAGCAGATACTTCACCTCAACCGGCGTTGTCCACGGCGCTTGCGGCATGGTTTGCGACACTCCTGTCACTGGATCAACCTGACCGTGGATTGCCAGCGCCAGATTGATGGTGCGGTCCGGCCACAATTTACGGTGGCGATGCCAGCATTTTTCGATTTCGGACAGCAGCGCCTGCGGCGTCGGTACATCAATCTGTAAATACTCAAATTCGCCTTTCGGACTTAAACAAGCATTAGCAACCTGACACTCAATACTGGTGGGCGTCACGTTCAGGCACAGCGTCCAGTCACCTTCCGGCGCAATCAGCCATGTACCGCTACTATGCCCGCGCGTCTGGCTTTCATCGTCGATATTCACCACCCGTTTTTCGCTTTCCAGTTCCTGCAAAATATTACTGACCGCCGGAATCGAAATTTGCGCCAGCCGGGCCAGCGTTGATTTATTGGCGCGCTTTTGCCGGTACAGCAGTTCCAGAATCACGCATTTGTTATGGTGGCGAATCTGTTGGTTGTTAATGCAGGCTCTCATCTTCACTAAACCTTGTTTAGTTAATTGCGTGATTATTCCGCGAAAACATTGCCAGATTGTTCAATACACTGCCACAAATCTTTTAATTCAGTATGTCTTGTTAATATTGAGGGCACCATGACTCCAGTAAAAGTGTGGCAAGAGCGCGTTGAGATCCCGACCTATGAAACCGGGCCGCAGGATATACATCCCATGTTCCTGGAAAATCGCGTTTATCAGGGATCGTCCGGCGCGGTTTATCCCTACGGCGTGACCGATACGCTGAGCGAGCAGAAAACCCTGAAATCCTGGCAGGCGGTGTGGCTGGAAAACGACTACATTAAAGTGATGATCCTGCCGGAACTGGGCGGTCGGGTGCATCGCGCATGGGATAAAGTGAAACAGCGCGATTTTGTCTATCACAATGAAGTCATTAAACCTGCGCTGGTGGGGCTGCTGGGACCGTGGATCTCCGGTGGGATTGAGTTTAACTGGCCGCAACACCATCGCCCGACCACCTTTATGCCCGTTGATTTCACCCTCGAAGCCCATGAAGACGGTGCACAGACGGTGTGGGTCGGCGAAACGGAGCCGATGCATGGTTTACAGGTGATGACAGGTTTCACCCTGCGCCCTGACCGGGCGGCGCTGGAAATCGCCAGCCGCGTCTATAACGGCAACGCCACGCCGCGTCATTTCTTATGGTGGGCCAACCCGGCAGTGAAAGGGGGGGAAGGGCATCAGAGCGTCTTCCCGCCGGATGTAACGGCGGTGTTTGATCACGGCAAACGAGCCGTCTCCGCTTTCCCCATCGCCACCGGCACTTACTACAAAGTGGACTACTCCGCTGGAGTGGACATTTCTCGCTATAAAAATGTGCCCGTTCCAACCTCATATATGGCTGAAAAATCACAGTACGATTTTGTTGGCGCGTGGTGTCACGATGAAGATGGCGGTTTGCTGCACGTTGCCAACCACCATATCGCGCCAGGTAAAAAACAGTGGAGTTGGGGACACAGTGAATTTGGCCAGGTGTGGGATAAGAGTCTGACCGACAATAACGGCCCGTATATCGAACTGATGACCGGTATTTTTGCCGATAACCAGCCCGATTTTACCTGGCTTGATGCTTACGAAGAGAAGCGTTTTGAGCAGTATTTCCTGCCTTATCATTCTTTGGGCATGGTGCAAAATGCCTCCCGCGATGCGGTGATAAAACTCCAACGTAGTGAGCGGGGGATTGAGTGGGGGCTGTATGCCATCTCTCCGTTGAACGGATACCGCCTGGCGATCCGCGAAATCGGCAAATGCAACGCGTTACTTGATGATGCCGTGGCACTGATGCCTGCGACCGCCATCCAGGGCGTGTTGCACGGTATCAATCCTGAAAGGCTGACCATTGAGCTCTCCGATGCCGACGGCAATATTGTACTGAGTTATCAGGAACATCAGCCGCAAGAGTTGCCGTTGCCGGACGTCGCCAAAGCGCCACTGTCAGCACAAGACATTACCAGTACAGATGAAGCCTGGTTTATCGGTCAGCATCTGGAGCAATATCATCACGCCAGCCGTTCACCGTTCGATTACTACCTGCGCGGCGTGGCGCTGGATCCGCTGGATTATCGCTGTAACCTGGCGCTGGCGATGCTGGAATATAACCGCGCCGATTTCCCGCAAGCGGTGGCGTATGCCACTCAGGCTCTGAAACGCGCACATGCGCTGAACAAAAATCCGCAGTGCGGACAGGCCAGTTTGATTCGCGCCAGTGCTTACGAACGTCAGGGACAATATCAACAAGCCGAAGAGGATTTCTGGCGTGCGGTCTGGAGCGGCAACAGCAAAGCCGGTGGCTATTATGGCCTGGCACGACTGGCGGCGCGTAATGGTAACTTCGACGCTGGTCTGGATTTTTGCCAACAAAGTCTTCGTGCCTGCCCAACCAATCAGGAAGTGCTTTGCCTGCATAATCTGCTGCTGGTGTTAAGTGGTCGTCAGGACAACGCGCGTTTGCAGCGCGCGAAACTGCTGCGTGATTATCCGCTGAACGCCACTCTGTGGTGGCTGAACTGGTTCGATGGTCGTAGCGAATCAGCCCTCGCGCAGTGGCGCGGTCTGTGTCAGGGACGCGACGTTAACGCTCTGATGACCGCCGGGCAACTGATTAACTGGGGAATGCCCACCCTGGCGGCAGAGATGCTGAACGCACTGGACTGCCAGCGCACGCTGCCGCTTTACCTGCAGGCGAGTTTATTGCCGAAAGCCGAACGCGGCGAACTGGTCGCAAAAGCCATTGATGTCTTCCCGCAGTTTGTCCGTTTCCCGAATACGCTGGAAGAAGTGGCGGCGCTGGAGAGTATTGAAGAGTGCTGGTTTGCCCGTCATTTACTGGCCTGCTTCTACTACAACAAGCGTAGCTACAACAAAGCCATTACCTTATGGCAACGTTGCGTAGAGATGTCGCCGGAGTTTGCCGACGGCTGGCGCGGGTTAGCGATCCATGCGTGGAATAAGCAACACGATTATGAGCTGGCCGCGCGTTATCTTGATAATGCTTATCAGCTTGCGCCGCAGGATGCACGTCTGCTTTTCGAACGGGATTTGCTTGATAAGTTAAGCGGAGCCACACCGGAGAAACGACTGGCGCGTCTGGAAAATAATCTGGAAATTGCGCTGAAACGCGACGACATGACAGCAGAGTTGCTCAATTTGTGGCATCTCACGGGTCAGGCAGACAAAGCGGCGGACATTCTCGCCACGCGCAAATTCCACCCGTGGGAAGGCGGGGAAGGGAAGGTCACCAGTCAGTTTATCCTCAACCAGTTATTACGCGCCTGGCAGCACCTTGATGCCAGACAGCCGCAGCAGGCCAGCGAACTGCTTCATGCCGCGCTGCATTATCCGGAGAATTTAAGCGAAGGCCGTTTACCGGGGCAAACTGATAACGACATCTGGTTCTGGCAGGCGATATGCGCCAACGCGCAGGGCGATGAAACTGAAGCGACGCGTTGTTTACGTCTGGCGGCGACCGGCGATCGCACCATTAACATCCACAGTTATTACAACGATCAGCCGGTTGATTATCTCTTCTGGCAAGGAATGGCGCTGCGACTGCTGGGCGAACAACAAATCGCACAGCAACTGTTTAGTGAAATGAAACAGTGGGCGCAAGAGATGGCGAAAACCAGTATTGAGGCGGATTTCTTTGCTGTTTCACAACCTGACCTGTTGTCGCTGTATGGCGATTTACAACAGCAGCATAAAGAAAAATGCCTGATGGTGGCGATGCTGGCGTCCGCGGGACTCGGGGAGGTTGCGCAATATGAATCTGCTCGCGCTGAATTGACGGCGATTAATCCGGCCTGGCCGAAAGCGGCATTATTCACCACCGTGATGCCTTTTATTTTTAACTACGTTCACTAAACCCTATTAACTGTAATATTTGAGCGGCACGCGCTGCCGCTCATCACAAAATAATTAGAATAAGCCGTTGTTAATAAAAACCCTACAGGAGGCACTATGCCTAAAAAAATGAGAACAATCCGTAATCTATTATTAATGGGTACGCTATTAGGTAGCGCACTATTTGCCAGGGCTGCGGATAAAGAAATGACCATTGGTGCAATATACCTTGATACCCAGGGATATTACGCTGGAGTGCGTCAGGGCGTTCAGGATGCGGCAAAAGATTCTTCAGTACAGGTACAGTTAATTGAAACTAACGCCCAGGGTGATATTTCGAAAGAAAGTACCTTTGTTGATACCCTCGTGGCGCGTAATGTCGATGCCATTATTTTATCGGCAGTGTCTGAAAATGGCAGTAGCCGTACCGTTCGTCGCGCCAGTGAAGCGGGTATTCCGGTGATTTGCTACAACACCTGTATTAATCAAAAGGGTGTCGATAAATATGTCTCGGCGTATCTGGTCGGCGATCCACTGGAATTTGGTAAAAAACTGGGTAACGCTGCCGCCGATTATTTTATTGCCAATAAAATTGACCAGCCGAAAATTGCCGTCATCAATTGCGAAGCCTTTGAAGTTTGTGTGCAGCGACGTAAAGGATTTGAAGAAGTATTAAAATCCCGCGTTCCCGGCGCGCAAATTGTCGCTAATCAGGAAGGGACTGTTTTAGATAAAGCGATTTCCGTTGGTGAAAAACTGATTATCTCCACGCCGGATCTCAACGCCATTATGGGGGAGTCGGGCGGTGCGACACTCGGCGCGGTAAAAGCGGTACGTAATCAAAATCAGGCCGGAAAAATTGCTGTTTTCGGTTCGGATATGACAACCGAAATTGCTCAGGAGCTGGAAAACAATCAGGTGCTGAAAGCGGTAGTGGATATTTCCGGTAAGAAAATGGGCAATGCTGTTTTCGCGCAAACATTGAAGGTTATCAATAAACAAGCCGACGGTGAAAAAGTGATTCAGGTGCCAATCGATCTCTATACCAAAACGGAAGATGGTAAACAGTGGCTGGCAACGCACGTTGATGGTCTGCCCTAATCGCTGATTCGCAGAGGTCCCTATGTTCACGGCAACAGAGGCAGTCCCGGTAGCAAAAGTGGTGGCAGGAAATAAGCGTTACCCCGGCGTCGTTGCGCTGGATAACGTTAACTTCACGCTCAATAAAGGCGAAGTTCGTGCGCTGTTAGGTAAAAACGGCGCGGGCAAATCGACTCTCATTCGAATGCTTACCGGCAGCGAACGCCCGGATAGCGGTGATATCTGGATTGGCGAGACGCGACTGGAAGGTGACGAAGCTACGTTGACTCGCCGTGCCGCTGAACTGGGGGTTCGTGCGGTTTATCAGGAATTAAGTCTGGTGGAAGGGCTGACGGTGGCAGAAAACCTCTGCCTTGGTCAATGGCCTCGCCGCAACGGCATGATTGATTACCTGCAAATGGCGCAGGATGCCCAACGTTGCTTACAGGCGCTGGGCGTTGACGTTAGTCCTGAACAACTTGTTTCAACGCTAAGCCCGGCGCAAAAGCAACTGGTGGAAATTGCACGGGTGATGAAGGGCGAGCCGCGCGTGGTCATTCTTGATGAACCCACCAGCTCGCTTGCCAGTGCAGAAGTTGAACTGGTGATCAGTGCGGTGAAAAAGATGTCGGCACTGGGCGTGGCGGTGATTTATGTCAGCCACCGGATGGAAGAAATCCGCCGCATTGCCTCCTGTGCCACCGTTATGCGCGATGGTCAGGTGGCGGGCGATGTGATGCTCGAAAACACCTCCACGCATCATATTGTGTCGCTAATGCTAGGGCGTGATCACGTTGATATTGCGCCGGTAGCCCCTCAGGAAATTGTGGATCAGGCCGTGCTGGAAGTCCGTGCATTACGCCATAAGCCCAAGCTGGAGGATATCAGCTTTACGTTACGTCGCGGCGAAGTGCTTGGCATTGCTGGCCTGCTGGGGGCAGGGCGCAGTGAATTGCTGAAGGCGATTGTTGGGCTGGAGGAGTATGAACAGGGCGAAATTGTTATCAACGGCGAGAAAATCACGCGCCCCGATTACGGCGACATGCTGAAACGCGGCATTGGCTATACGCCAGAAAACCGCAAAGAAGCGGGGATCATTCCCTGGTTGGGCGTTGACGAAAATACAGTGCTGACCAATCGGCAAAAAATCAGCGCCAACGGCGTACTGCAATGGTCCACCATCCGCCGCCTGACCGAAGAGGTGATGCAGCGGATGACGGTCAAGGCCGCCAGTAGCGAAACGCCCATCGGCACGCTTTCTGGCGGCAATCAGCAAAAAGTGGTGATCGGTCGTTGGGTCTATGCCGCCAGCCAGATTTTGTTGCTCGACGAGCCAACGCGCGGCGTCGATATCGAAGCCAAACAGCAGATTTACCGTATTGTCCGTGAGCTGGCTGCCGAAGGAAAAAGCGTGGTGTTTATCTCCAGTGAAGTGGAGGAGTTGCCGCTGGTGTGCGACCGCATCCTGTTGTTACAGCACGGTACGTTCTCGCAGGAGTTTCACTCGCCGGTCAATGTGGATGAGCTGATGTCCGCCATTCTGTCTGTGCACTGATGAATTTTACCGAGGAACCTGAAGATGTCTGCTTCGTCATTATCATTGCCGCAGGGCAAGAGCGTCTCGCTCAAACAATTTGTCAGTCGCCATATTAATGAGATCGGTTTGCTGGTGGTAATCGCCATTCTTTATCTGGTCTTCTCCCTGAACGCGCCTGGCTTTATCTCATTGAATAACCAGATGAACGTGCTGCGCGATGCCGCCACCATTGGGATTGCCGCCTGGGCGATGACGCTGATTATTATCTCCGGTGAAATTGATGTCAGCGTTGGGCCGATGGTGGCTTTTGTCTCGGTGTGCCTGGCATTTTTGCTGCAATTTGAAGTTCCGCTGGCGGTGGCGTGTCTGCTGGTGTTGCTGTTAGGCGCGCTGATGGGAACGCTGGCCGGGGTGCTGCGCGGCGTGTTTAACGTACCAAGTTTCGTTGCCACACTGGGGCTGTGGAGCGCCCTGCGCGGAATGGGGCTGTTTATGACGAACGCACTGCCAGTGCCGATTGACGAAAACGAGGTGCTGGACTGGCTGGGCGGACAATTTCTCGGTGTGCCGGTATCCGCGCTGATCATGATTGTGTTGTTTGCGCTGTTTGTGTTCATCAGCCGCAAAACCGCCTTCGGGCGCTCGGTTTTTGCCGTTGGCGGTAATGCTACGGCGGCGCAGTTGTGCGGCATCAACGTTCGTCGGGTGCGCATTCTTATCTTTACCCTTTCGGGATTATTAGCGGCGGTGACCGGCATTTTGTTGGCGGCGCGCCTCGGTTCTGGTAACGCAGGTGCCGCAAACGGTCTGGAGTTTGACGTCATCGCCGCGGTCGTGGTCGGCGGTACGGCACTTTCCGGCGGTCGCGGTTCCCTGTTCGGTACATTGCTTGGTGTGCTGGTGATTACGCTAATCGGTAACGGTCTGGTGCTGCTCGGTATTAACTCCTTTTTCCAGCAGGTGGTACGCGGCGTCATCATCGTGGTGGCGGTGCTGGCGAATATCTTGCTGACCCAGCGAAGCAGTAAAGCGAAACGCTAAACCTTAACGCCCCTGGCGCGGGTGCGGCA
>ERZ773148.3230-NODE-3230-length-11389-cov-12.936739_pt1 | contig 11389 bp, 10 predicted proteins | sample MGYA00580846_ERZ773148 | MGnify/ENA primary metagenome ERZ773148 (study PRJEB29015, sample SAMEA2737879) | human gut metagenome | biome: human gut; feature: human-associated habitat; material: faeces | place: China | collected 2012 ...
GGTAGAGCAGTTGCAGATAGTCCATCCCCAACTCGTATTGTTCCCCGAAGATGTGCCGTACCAAAGATTGGATATGCGATAAATCGCCCTCCTGCGGTCGGTGGTCTATCGGTTCGTAAAGGTTAAGGAACTTGCCGACCACGGAACGGTAGCCGATGTGTTCGGGTACGGTGCAGAAGCCGTCATACTTGGGAACGCTGCCGATGTAATCCTTGCCGTAATCCTGTCGCAGGGTCTCGTTGTTCCATGCGATGCGTTTCTTCACATACCCTCCGTTCAGTCTCGGTTGCTCCACAATCTTGTAGAGCGTTGTCCCGACACGGATAAATTCTTCCTTTGCCATGCCGCCATCCGATGGCGGTCTGTGGCTGTCCTGTTGTTCGATAGCTGACATAATCAAATGGTTTTAAGTTTGAAAATTACCAGCTGCAAAAATATAATCAATTATCGGATAGGTTGTTATGCAAAACACGGCAGAATGGTGACAAATAGCCCCCGAAACAAAAACTTTCAATGGTTTGGGGCAGGAAACGGGTTGTGCAAACGGAAAAACTCCCGAAAAGCAAATGTCGGATTACGCTTTTCGGGAGAAAAAATCAGAGCGTCTGTCGTTCTGTCGTACTGACTTAATGAATTACTGACTTACCGAGTGAATAATGTCAGGCATTCAGCTACGAGAAGTATTCGGATTTGGATATACCGTTGGTATTCAGCGAGAAGAAGATGCTTGTTTTCTCTTTTCGCAGGTACAGTCTTTCAAGAACGGCATTGCGTACCCGTTCCGCTCCGAATGTGCCGATATGGAAAGCGAGGGCAACTATCGCTTCAAGGTTGTAAACCTCCATACTGCAATTATCGGATACCCGTATGCTTCGCCTTATCCCGTATTCCCTTAAAACTCCGCTCTTGCAAAGAGCCTTCAGCCCTGCACGGAATGTCGGGGCGGTTACTCCGAACAGGTCGCAAAGTTCCCATTCGCTCATGGCGGTTGCGCTAATGTCGGTCGGCAAGGTGATGTTGCCGTTGCCGTCCGTTGTGATGATGCTTCGTTTCATGGCTATGCTTGGTTATGGGGTTACACTTCCGAACGATGCGTTCAGCTTGTTGCCGAACATCGTCAGGTCATTGTCAAGTTTCTGCGTGGTTATCTTCGCATAGATTTGAGTCGTGACAATGTTCGTGTGTCCCAGAACACGGCTCACGCTTTCAATGGGCATCCCCTTGCTAAGAGCCAGTGTTCCAAACGTATGACGTGCGCAATGGTAGGAGATTTGCTTCTCTATTCCGCATTCCGCCATTACCTTTTTCAGCTGTTTGCACATCGTCCAATAGTTGATTTTCCCGAAAACCAGCTTGTCTTCCGACAGATACTTGTACCGTTCGATTATCTGCAAGGGAATATCCAGCAACTTCACTTGGAACGGGACACACACCTCGGCGTATTTGTCTTCATCGAGAATGTAGTGTTTTTTATAGAGCACATAGCTTACGTACATGAGCACGAACGGCAGCACCGTCAAGCACAGCAGCAGCCCGCGGGACTGACCCGGCTGGATGGAGGAGACGATCGTATCAATCTGCGCGAGCTTTTCGGCTTCGGCGATCTCGCCGAGCGAGGCCGCGCGCTCAAGAGCGGAGATCCGGTTGGTGTAGCCCGTGACGCCGAAGATGAGATACGTCGCCGACGTGACCGCCACGACGATCGCGGAGGCGAGCTTTGTGAAGAACGGGCGCAGGGAGGTGATGATCGCCTCGTCGCGCTCGCCGCGGAGATATTCGTTATACTCCACGGTGTTGATGAGCGAGATCATCATAATGAGATAGAACCCGTACTGACCGAGGTTTGCGACCATGTAGCCCGCGGTGAGGATCCAGAACTTCACCATGCCGCCGGAGAGCGCCAGCCCGGCGACGATCATAACGGCGTAGCCGATGACCGAGAGCAGCATGAGTTTATCCATCATCTGCTTGCGGCGGAAGCGCTTGGCGAGCATCGGATAGAAGATCATAAGAAGCGCGGTCGCCGCGAGACCGACGGTGTTGAAGAGCGAGTACAGCCCGCCCTCATACCCGAAGGCGAAGTACACATACGTTGAGCCGAGACCGCCCATAACGACGTCGTTTCCGATCTGCTGCAGCAGGAACACGAGCGAGATCCAGAGGATCTGCGGATTGCCGGTGATGGTGTTCCAGATCTTTTTGAAGCTGACGGGCGGGACTTCCTTCGTATTGTAATCCCGGCGCTCACGCACGCCGAAGATCGTCGCGCACAGGAAGAGCGGCGCGAGGATGCAGATGACGAGCGCGACGCGGCCGTAGGCCGTTGCGGTGCTGCCGCCGAGCGTGCCGCTGCCGGTAGTGAGCATGGGGATGAGGATGGAGGCGATCACGCCGCCGATGCCGGCGAAGAGGTTCGTCCGGGACGTGAGCGAATTGCGCACATGCGGATCGGAGCTGAGCGCCGACACCATGCCCCAGTAGGAGATGTCGTGCATCGTGTAGGTGATCGAATAGAGGAAATAGATCACGCCGAAAAACGCGATGAAGCTCCAGCCCTGCAGGCTCGTGTTGAACGCGAGATACACAACGACGGACGTGGAGAGGATGCCGATCACGAGCCACGGCTTGAACTTGCCGTAGCGCGAGCGGGTGCGCTCGATGATGTTGCCCATGACGGGGTCGTTGAGCGCGTCGAACACACGCGCGCCGACCATGATCGCCGTCACTGCGCCGAGCTGCGCGGCGGTGAGATGGCGCGTAAACAGGATATATGTGAAAATGAAGTTGGTGAACAGGTTATAGATCATATCCCGTCCGACCGTGCCGAGGGGGAACATCCAGAGATTGCGTTTATCCGATGTCACGTTTTTCATGTCTCTTCCTCTTTCTCCCGCACTGTGCGGTATTCCGGCGTGTTCAGCGCTCGTTATCGCGGATCTTGCCGAGCGCGCCGCCGGGGTGGCGGCGGACATACTGCGCGGGCGTCTGCGCGACGTCCGCCTGCAATATGGCGGAGAGCGCCTGCAGCACGAACATCTCCGCGAGCACGGAGTTGCGCGGCGCGCGGTTGAGCGGGCCGCCCTCTTCGTCTACATGCGCAAGCAGCAGCGCGTCGCTCTCCTTTGCGAGCCAGCTTTCCGCATTGCCGGTGATGCCGATGACGCGGCAGCCGTTGTTCTTCACGGCGAGCACCGTGGCCTTGAGCTCCACCGTCTCGCCGGAGTTGGAGATGGCAATGACAACGTCGCCTTCCTCCAGCTGGCCGCAGGAGCCGTGCACCGCCTCCGTGCCGTGGAGGAAGTAGGACGGTATGCCGGTGGAAGAGAGGAGCGAGGCTCCGTACCCCGCCACATGGCCGGGCTTTCCGATGCCGGTCACATGGACGCGGTGTCCCGCGGCGCGGCATTCCTCGATGAGCGCGACCGCGTCTTCGTATGCCTCCGGCGTCTGCTGCGCGAGAAACGCGCAGAATTCCTTTTCCGCGGACGCGGTCAGATGCGCGAGCGCGGTTTTTCCTTCGTTTTTCATTTGCTTTTCTCCTCCAACTGTGCCAAAAGATCGTAATCCATATCTTCATAGCCGCGCTCGCGCAGCAGCGCCGTTACCTCCGCGAGCGTCGGGAGGCTCGGGATCGCGCCGGGACGCGAAACGGTGATGGCCGCGGCGTGGCTCGCAAACGCCAGCGCCTGCCGCGCCGGAAGCCCCGCACACCAGAGCGTGCTGAACGACGCGACGAACGAATCGCCCGCCGCCGTGGTGTCCGCCACGACGGGCATTTTTACGCTCTGCACGCGCGCGACGCCGTCTTTGTTCACCGCAACGGAGCCATTCCCGCCAAGCGTCACGATGAGATTCTCCACGCCCTTTTCGCGGAAAATATCCGCCACGGCGCGCAGATCGTCCTCGTTCGCGCCGGCATCGTCCACGCGGATGGGATGCCCCGCCATCGCGGCGGCCTCGTGTTCGTTCGGGGAGAAGAACGTGGCGCAGCGGAAGAGCTCCGGCGAAACGGGCGCGGCGGGAGCGGGGTTCACCATGACCGGCACGCCGGCCTCGTGCGCCCAGCGCGCCACGGCCTCGTTGATGAACATCGGCAGCTCGAACTGCAGCATGACGAGATCGTAGTTCTTTACCTCGTCCCTGATCCAGGAAATCTCCTCCACGGTCATCGCGCCGTTCGCGCCGGGGCAGACGACGATGCGGTTGTGCGCGCCGGTTTCGGTGATCTCGAGCGTGATGGCGGAAACGCCGGTCGGATTTTCGGTGTCCACAACGACGCGGGACACATCCACGCCGGAGGCGGCCGCCGCCGCGACGGTCTCGCGGCCATAGGCATCGTTACCGACACGGCCGACCATCGTGACGTTCGCGCCGAGGCGCGCGCACTGCACAGCCTGGTTCGCGCCCTTTCCGCCCGGAGCTGTCCGGAAGTTGAGACCGATCACGGTCTCGCCGCGGTTTGGGGCCTGCTTCGTGGAGGCGATCAGGTCCATGACAAAGATGCCGACAACAAGTATGCGGGGCTTGCGGATCATAGCGACACTCCCTTTTGTAGTTTATTTCTGTCCGTAGTAGGCGTTCGCGCCGTGCTTACGGAAATAGTGCTTGTCCTGAATGCACTGCGCCGCGGGGGCGGCGGAGGGGTCAAAGAGCCGCGTGAGCAGCGCCATATGCGCGCATTCGTCGAGCACGAGCGCGTTTTCCACGGCCTTTTCCGGCGTCTTGCCCCAGGTGAACGGGCCGTGGCTCTTCACGAGCACCGCCGGAACTGCCAGCGGATCGATGCCCCGAGCGCGGAACGTCTCGGCGATGACGAGGCCGGTGTTGCGCTCGTAGGCTTCCTCGATCTCCTCCGCCGTAAGCTCCCGGGCACAGGGGACGGCGCCGTAGAAGTAGTCGGCGTGGGTCGTGCCGTAACAGGGGAGATCCAGCCCCGCCTGCGCCGCGGCGACGGCGTAGCGCGAATGGGTGTGCACCGCGCCGCCGATGCCGGGGAAGGCATCGTAAAGCGCGAGATGCGTCGCAAGGTCGGTGGACGGGCGGAGATTGCCTTCCACAATGTTGCCCGCGCGGTCCGTGACGACCATATCGCCGGCCTTCATATTGTCATACGATACGCCGCTCGGCTTGATGACAACGTATTTTCCGTCCTCCGAGAGCGCGGAGACGTTGCCCCATGTGAGCACGACGAGGCCGTATTTTACCAGCTGGAGATTCTGTTTGCAGACTCTTTCCTTCAGCTTTTCAAGCATGATGTTCCTCCATAAACCGCTGCATATCCGGCCAGAGGGCGTTCAGGCACTCGATGGTTTTGAGATACAGCGCGTATTTTTCCTCGTAGACCTTCGCGGCGTCCGGCCGGGGCAGAACGCGGCTCACGCTCCGGCACATGTGCGCCGCGGCATCCGCGGCGTCCTTATAATCGCCGAGCGCCGCCGCGACCGCCACGCAGCAGCCGAGCGCGCCGGTCTCCTCCACGGAAACGGTCTCAACGGGCATATTCATCACGTCCGCGAACATCTGCGTCCACACCTTTGAACGCGCCGCGCCTCCGGCGAGACGGATCGTCCCGCTCCGGTCGGGCCGCGAGCGCATCAGGCGGTCGAGATGATACCGGTGCGAGAACGTGATGCCCTCGTACACCGCGCGGGCCATCTCCCGCCGCGAGTGCGAGGCGTTCAGCCCGACGAACGCTGCGCGGGCGCGCGGATCGACGTTGCTCTCCGTCAGAAACGGCAGGAACACCGGCACAACATCGCTGGGCGCAAACGAATCGACCCAGTCGTTCAGAATATCGTAAATGCTCTTTCCCGCCGCCTTCGCCTCGGCCTTGAGCTCGGGCAGGAGCCGGTCGATGAACCACTGGTTGTTGCCCGCGGAGGTGGGGCTCGATTCCTCGATGAGGTAGTACCCCGGCAGGCAGAAGAGGGAATTCATCAGCACCGAGCCGTCCGTGATGGGCGCGCGGCGCGGATATTCGTTGATGCTCCACGTTCCGGCGATCATGCAGATGTTCGTCTCGTCCGTGACGTTCACGGCGAGAGCGCAGGCATCGATATCGAACATACCGCCGATGACCGGCGTGCCGGGCAGCAGTCCCGTGAGCGCGGCGGCCTCCGGCGTAATATGCCCCGCGATATCGAGCGATGCGCAGAGCGGCGGCAGCGCATCCCACACGCTCTCGATGCCGAAGAGGGAGAGGAGCTCCTTCGAGAAGCTCTTCGTATGCAGGTCCATGAGTCCGCTGCCGGAATAATCGGTGATCTCGGCGCGCGCCTCGCCGGTCAGCCGGAAGCGCACATAGTCCTTGCACTCAAACACCCAGCGGATGTTTTTCATCGTCTCCGGCTCGTTATCGCGCAGCCATGCGAGCAGGCTCACCGGCTGGCACGCCATGACGTGCTGGCAGGAGAGGGCGAACGCCCGTTCCTCCGTGCCGTCCTTGCGCCATTCGACCGGGTATTTCCACGCGCGGTTGTCCGCCGAGAGGATGCCGCGGCGCGCGCTCTTACCGTCTTTGCCCCAGAGATACAGCCCCTTGCCGTGGCCGCAGAGCCCGACGCCCGCGATCTCTTCGGCGCGCACACCGCTCTTTTTGAGCACACCGCGAATGACGGCGCAGTTATCGCGCCACATGTCCTCCATGTCGCGCTCCACAAAGCCGGGCGCGGGCGTGAGCGCGGCGGTGGCGACGCTCTCCACGGCCACCTGCGTGCCGTCCGGGGTAAAAAGGGCTGCCTTGGTGTTCGTGCCGCCGTTGTCCAATCCAAGGTAATAGCGCATAATCTTCCTCCGCAGCCGCGGTCCCGCCGCGGCTTCACTTTATTTTATTATATCATACCGCGTTCTGCCCATGGCCGCAAGGGTTTCCTTGCCTCTTTTCCGGCAGAAGCGCCAAAAGAGCTGACGCGGGCAAAAAATGTCCCCCCGAGAATCTCGGGAGGACATTTTCGGTATTCCTGCCGCTCGCTTTACCGGAGCGTGCCGTTCGGCACGTCCAGCACGAGATCCGACATGGCAAAGCTGGCGCAGGGATGGATGTACCCAAACGCAACGTCTGCGCGGCGGCGGCCGTCGGTGCGCGCGGGGACATACACGCTGCCGGAGAGCAGGCGCGAGCGGCACCAGCCGCACTCACCGCTGCGGCAGCGTTCCGGCACGCAGATCCCGGCGCGCTCGGCGGCGACGAGCACCGGCTCGTCGGCGGAGACGGGGATCTCGTATTCCTTTCCGCACTGGATGAGCTTCATTTTAAACGTTTTGCCTCGAATACCGGCGGGATAATCCGGCTGATCCCACGGATTTTTGATCGCGCCGAAAAGCTCGCGGCGCACATACTTGCGGCGCAGGCCGAGCGGCTCGATCTGGGTATCAAGGTAATTGTACATCCCCTGCGGGCCGCACATGAAGATGCTGTACTCCGCGCCGCCGTATTTTTTGATGAGCTCCGCAGTGATGAAGCCGTGCTCGTAGCCTTCCTTTTCCTCGTCGGAGAGAACGTGGACGACGTGCACCTTATCGCACGCCGCGGCGACCTCCTCCAGCTCCTTTTTATAGACGATGCCCGCCTCGGTGCGCGAGCCGTAAATTATGGTGAGATCAAAATCCTCCAGACCGTCGCGCAGGGCGCGGGCCATGGCCATGAACGGCGTGATGCCGACGCCGCCGGCGAGCGCCACGACCTTCTTCGCGTCGCGCAGGCGCTCATAGTAGAGTTGGCCCTGCGGCCCGGAGATCGTGAGCTTCTGCCCGACCTGCCACGTATCCTGTACCCACGGGGAAACAAAGCCGTTCGGGTCGCGCCGCACGGCGATGTTGTATTCGCCGCGCTTCGCCCATGCGGGGCTGCCGCTGAGCGAGTAGGCGCGGGTCGTGACCGTTTCGCCGATGTGCGCGGTCACGCTCACGTACTGTCCGGCGCGGAACGGCGCGAGCGGCGCGCCGTCCTCGGACTTGAGCACGATCGTCTTGACGTCCGGGCCGTTGGGCCGGATCTCCGCAACGACGACGCGCTGCATCTCGGGATGACGGACCTTCGCCTTTTCGTTCGTCGTGAACGTTTTGGGCAGAGGCGTCGCCGGGGCCGCCTGGATCGCCGCCTCGCGGACCTTGGGCATGTTCTTGAACCGGAGCATGTCGAGCGCCCCGATCAGCTTCACTTTATAGTTGCAGTTTGCCGCCATGTCACTCAAGCCTCCTCTGCTTTCATTTCGGCAAGGGTCTTTTTTGCGAGCGTGTCGCCGCTGAAGATCGCGGAGTTGTAGCCGTCGCCGCGGATGGACGCCGCGCCGACGAACTTCAGCCCCTTGACCGGGAACTCGGTGCCCATCATCATCATGCGCGGCATCATATTGTCCCAGTCCTTCAGCTCAAAGCCGTACGCCGAGCCCTCCGGAGTATTTACATAGTTGCACATCGTCCACGGCGTTGCGATCTCGATCTCTTCGATGTACGGCGTGACGGTGATGCCGGTGCGCTCTTCAAAGAGCCGGATGAGTTTTTCGGCAAAGTCGGTCTTGGTCTTTACGTAGTCGTCCTGCTCCACGTCCGCCCAGACGTCGGCCATGAACGTGCTCGTGAGCGACATTACGCACGTCCCCTCCGGCGAGAACGCCGGGTTCACAACGTTGTAGCAGACCATGACCTGGTTGCAGTTGGTCTCCATGCGCTTGCCCGTCTCATACTCCTTCGCGCTGTCCGCCGAGGTCGGAAGGAAGATCGTATAGTCGTGAATGCCGATCTCCTCCGCCGATCTGTCCAGTCCGAGATACACGACGAACATGCGCGCCGAATAGGTGCGCGCGTTGCCGAGCTTCACCATACGCTCGGGCACGACCTCCGGGGGACACATCGTGGCGTAAACCATGTTCTGATTCATGTTGCAGAGGATATGGCGCGTTTCCACCTCGCCGCACGTCGTTTTCACGCCGCGGACGGCCTTATTCTCATCAAAGAGGATCTCCGTGGCGGTGCAGTTCATCCATATCTCGCCGCCCATCTTCCGGAAGCATTCGAGAAGGCCGGTCGTCAGCTCGTTGCTCGTCTTATCCGGGATCCATGCGCCGTGGTTGACGTACAGCCAGAGCATATTCACGTATTGCAGGAAGGAGAGGTGGTCCATATCCACGCCGAGATAGCCCCAGTAGGTCCCCATGATGTCCTGCGCGAGCTTCGGCATTTTCATGGCGCGGAACACCTCGTTCACCGTGTAGCTGCCGAGACGCAGGAAGTTGGGGAAGTGCTCCTGCATGTATTTCGGGTCGGTCTTTCCCGCGACGCTGAGCGAATAGTCGCCCGCCTCGTGGAACTCGGTGCCGAGATCAAAAAGGTCCTGGATCGACTTGCGGCAGCGGGGGACGAGCCGCTCCATTTCGTTGACAAATTCCTTCACGGTGCAGGGAAGCGTCGCGTCGATGTGGGTCTTGCCGTCGGAGGCAGTGGTGATCACGCGGAAGTTGTCCGGTACCATGTGCCACGGGATATCCAGCCCGAACTCCTCACACGTTTTGCGGCAGCCGCCGGGATTTTCCTTGCTGCCCCATTCGCAGATCTCGTGCAGCGCGGTCTCAAACTCAAAGCGTCCCCGGCGGAAGCTCGAAGCGCAGCCGCCCGGAAGGTTGTGCCGCTCGACAAGAAGCGTCTTTTTGCCGCCCTTCGCCATCCGGCAGGCCGCCGCGAGACCGCCGTTGCCCGCGCCGATGACTACGGCATCGTATTTTTGCATGGTCTTGTCCTCCTTACTTATTTTCGCGCTTGCCCTTTCGTGGTATTACCACGCGATTTCACTTATAAGAATATATACCGCGCCGTCCGTTCGTCAAGCGCCGCCGGGAGATTTCATCGGTTTACAAAAATCCGGCGATTGACTTTTGCGTATATTGCGGGTAAACTTGAAATAAATAAACGTGGTATTTCCACGTGCATTCACCGGAGGAAACGGCTATGGGCTACAGCAAGATCACCGCGCTTTCGCTGACCGATCTTTTCGTGCAGCAGATCGAAAACATGATCCTCTCCGGCGAGCTTGCCTTCGGCGAACAGCTGCCCCCGGCGCGTGAGCTGGCGGCGAAGATGGGCGTTTCGCGCACCGTCGTAACGGCCGGGCTGGTAGAGCTCGAAAAGCTCGGCTTTGTGGAGATCAAAGCCCGGCAGGGCGTGTACGTCTGCGATTACCGGCGGCGCGGCACGATGGAAACGCTCGTGGCGATCATGCGCTACAACGGCGGCGCGCTGCGCCAGAACGAGGTGCGCTCCCTGCTCGAAACGCGCGACGCGATGGAGTGTATGTGCATGCGTCTCGTCGTCGAGCGCTCGGACACCGCATCGCTCGAAGCGCTCGCGCCGGTTTTGGAGAGCATCCGCACCGCGCGCGACAGCGACGAGGCCGCGGAGAACGTTTTCCTTTTCCACCACGAACTCGCGGTGCTCTCCGGCAACGTGCTCATGCCGCTTTTATACCACTCCTTCCGCCCGCAGAGCGTGTATCTCTGGACGATCGACTGCAAGCGCAGCGGCATACAGAAAATGTATGAATCGAAGCTCGCGCTCTATACCGCCCTTTTGAACGGTGACGCGCCCACGGCGGTGCGTCTTACCCACGAACGCATCGCCCGCGCCATCGAAGCGCTGCCCCTCTTCGGCGCATAAAAATGTTCCCCGCTTTCCTTCTGGGAAAGCGGGGAACAATTACACAGGGGAGGTTTTTCATCGCAGCTTTCTGAGCTCCTCAAGCCCTGAGTACGGTATCGCGAGATTGCCGCAGCCCGTGCCCATGGAGATGTGCGTTTTGTGTGTGCCGTGGCAGTCGCTGCCGCCGGAAATGCCCATGCCGTATGTTCCCGCGGCGGATGGCTGCATTCATATCTTCTTTATATGATCCCCCTATTTTGTCCAACATTTTTGCTATTATTTTTCAAAAAAGTACAGAATGTTTATTTTTTCTATTGCGAACGGGCGCTTTGGGGCGTATAGTGGGCAGGTACGTCTTTTTTGGGGGAGGAATCATCGTGTTTTCTTCGTTTTTTGCCGGAGTAAAGAGAGAGTTTTCCGGCTACAACGCCGCGAAGCTGGTGAAGGACATTCTCGCCGGTCTCACGGTGTGCGCCGTGGCGCTGCCGCTCGCGCTCGCGTTCGGCGTTTCGTCCGGCGCTTCCGCCGCGGCGGGCCTTGTTACGGCCATCGTCGCCGGTATCGTGATCGCGCTGCTCGGCGGCGCGTCGTTCCAGATCTCCGGTCCGACCGGCGCTATGAGCGCCGTGCTCGTCGGCATCGTGGCGGCGCATGGGCTGCAGGGCGTGTTCTTCGCGTGCTTTGCCGCCGGTGTATTGCTGCTCATGATTTGACGTGCAAAGAAGCTTGGAAGCTGCGCATATGCGGCACTGCTTACAAA
>ERZ773148.3241-NODE-3241-length-11362-cov-4.537278_pt1 | contig 11362 bp, 8 predicted proteins | sample MGYA00580846_ERZ773148 | MGnify/ENA primary metagenome ERZ773148 (study PRJEB29015, sample SAMEA2737879) | human gut metagenome | biome: human gut; feature: human-associated habitat; material: faeces | place: China | collected 2012 ...
ATCGGCGAGGGCACGCACGAGCGCGCCATCATCGACTGCGAGCGCTTCATGAAGAAGTGCCTGGCCAAGCTGGAAGACTGAACAAGCAAGGAGGAAGCCCATGCACTACTACGGAGCCGTCTACCGTCCGCCGAGCGAGGCGTACAGCCTGATCGTGCAATGCACACTTGGGTGCAGCCACAACAAATGTGCGTTCTGCAATATGTACAAGGATAAGAAGTTTTCCATCCGTCCGGTGGAGGAGGTCCTGCGCGACCTCGCCGAGGCGCGCAGCTACGAGCGGCGCATCGAGCGCATCTTTCTCGCCGACGGCGACGCGCTGATTTTGCCGATGGACTATCTGCTGCAGGTGCTGGACTTCATCCGCGAATACTTCCCCGAGTGTACGCGCGTTGCCGCCTATGCCACCACCAAGGCCATCGAACGCAAAACGGACGAGGAGCTGCGCAAGCTGCGTGAGCACGGGCTGGCGCTCGTCTACATCGGTCTGGAAAGCGGCAATGAGGAGCTGCTCTTGAAGTTCAACAAGGGCGTCACCGCGGCGGAGACCGTGAAAAACGCGCTGCGCTGCAAGGCGGCGGGCATCGCCATCTCCGTCACCGCCATCAACGGCATGGCTGGGCTCAACGGCGACTGGCAGGCCCACGCCATCGACACGGCAAAGGCCGTCAGCGCCATGAAGCCGGAGTTTATCGCTTTCCTGACGCTGCGCGTCTACTCCGGCACTCCCCTGCACGATTGGATCGAGGCGGGCGAGTTTCAGATGATGGGGCCCGTCGATCTGATGCGCGAGACGCGGCTCTTCCTGGAACACATCGACTCCGAGGGCAGCGTGTTCCGTTCGAACCACGCCTCAAACTACCTTCCCCTCGGCGGCACGCTCAACCGCGACCGCGAGGCGCTGATCCAAACCATCGACGCCGCGCTGGACGGCAAGGTGCGCCTGCGCCGCGCCGTAGAGCTGGGGCTGTAACACATCTTTTGCATTGCTGCATGAAAAAACGCAGGGCCGGCCAAGTGCAGGTCCTGCGTTTTTCTATTGTGGAATTTCCTCCGGCTTCGGCTCTCTGACATAGCGGAGCATCGTGCGCGCACAGGCGCCGAAGCTGCGGTAATTTTCCTGCGCCGTGCGGAGTGAGATGCCGTGATTTTCGTCGCTCGGTTCATCGTCCGATGTAACAAACACATCGTTCTCCCAAAAGCAGACAGGGCAGATATAGGCAATCGCATTCTCCCGCGGCACCGGATAGGTCAAATATCCGCAGCATGGGCAGGGATACTTCTCCATCTTCCCCTCCCCCCTATTTATCCGAACAGCGTGAGCTGGCTGGTGTCCGCCATGCCGGCAAACGCGCCGAGGGCGCGCAGCTGCTCGATGTGCGTCTTGGAGAGCTTATTGCAGCACATGGAGAACTCCTCGACCGAGATAAACTCCTTGCCCCTGCGCTTTTCCACCGTGTCCAGCGCCGCGGCCTCGCCGAGTCCGTGGACGGAGATGAAAGGCGGCAGGAGGCCGCCTTCGGTGACGGTGAACTTTGTCGCGTCAGAGCGGTAGATGTCGATGGTGTCAAAGTGGAAGCCGCGGCGATAGAACTCGTAGCAGACCTCGAGCGTGGTCATCAGATCCTGCTCGACCGCCGACGCGTCCTTGTTGTTCTCGATCTCGCGGATCTTCCGCTTGACCGCGTCCAGTCCCGCGCAGCAGTATTCCGCGTCGAACGCCTTCGCGCGCACGGTGAAGAAGGTCGCGTAGAACGCCAGCGGCTCATGCACCTTGAACCACGCGATGCGGAACGCCATCATCACATATGCGACCGCGTGCGCCTTCGGAAACAGATAGCCGATCTTGGCGAGCGACTCGATGTACCATTCCGGCACATCGTGCTCCTGCATCGCCTCTACCCAGCCGTCCTGAAAGCCGCCCTTTTTGACCTTGCCCTTCCGCACGGCCTCCATGATCTTGAAGCTCATCTTCGGGTCAAGCCCCATGGAAATGAGGTAGAGCATGATGTCGTCGCGGCAGCCGACCGTCTCCAGAACGCTCGCCGTGCCGCTGACGATCAGATCCTTCGCGTTGCCGAGCCACACGTCCGTGCCGTGGGAGAAGCCTGAAAGGCGCAGCAGCGTGTTGAAGTCCTTGGGCTGCGTGTCGACGAGCATCTGGCGCGTGAAGCGCGTGTTAAACTCGGGGATCGCGACGGCGCCCGTGGGGCCGAGCACTTCGTCGTTCTCGTAGCCGAGCACCTTGGACGAGATGAAGATCGACATCGTGTCGGGGTCGTCGAGCGGGATAGCGCGGGCGTTCACGCCCGTCAGATTTTCGAGCATGCGGATCATCGTCGGGTCATCGTGGCCGAGCATGTCGAGCTTTAAGAGGTTGTCCTCCATGCAGTGATATTCGAAATGCGTGGTGATCGTGTCGCTGTCGGGGTCGTCCGCAGGGTGCTGCACGGGGCAGAAATCCTCGATATCCATGTCGTCCGGCACGACGACGAGTCCGCCGGGATGCTGGCCCGTCGTGCGTCGTACACCGACGCAGCCCGCCGTCAGGCGGTCAATCTCGGCGTTGCCCGCGGCGATGCCGTTTTCCTCGAGGTATTTTTTGACGAAGCCGTAGGCCGTCTTCTCCGCGAGCGTACCGATCGTACCCGCGCGGAACACCTGCGTCTTGCCGAACATCTCGACCGCGTGCGCGTGGGCGCGCGCCTGATATTCGCCTGAGAAGTTGAGGTCGATATCCGGCACCTTGCCGCCGCCGTAGCCGAGGAAAGTTTCAAACGGGATGTCGAAGCCGTCTTTGACATACTTCGTGCCGCAGACGGGACACATTTTATCGGGCATGTCCGCGCCACAGCCATACTCGCCCGCGTGGAACTCGACGTTGCGGCACTTCGGGCAGCGGTAGTGCGGCGGCAGGGCGTTGACCTCGGTGATGCCGGCCATGTACGCTACGAGCGACGAGCCGACCGACCCTCGCGAGCCGACGAGGTAGCCGCACTCGAGCGAGCGCTGCACGAGCTTCTGCGCCGACATGTAGACGACGTCGTACTTGCCCAGAATGCTGCCGAGCTCGACGTTCAGCCGGTCGACGATCAGCTGCGGCAGATCGTCGCCGTAAAGCTCGTGCGCTTTCCCCCACACCATGCGGTTAAGGTCTTCTTCCGAATTTTCAAGCCGCGGCGGGAACAGCTTGCCCTTGGGCAAAAGCTCGATATCCTCCACCTGCTCGGCGATGGCGCGGGTGTTCGTCACGACGACCTCGTAGGCTTTCTCCTTGCCGAGGTAGTCAAATTCCTTGAGCATTTCGTCCGTCGTGCGGAAGTAGAGCGGGACGGGCTCGTTCGCGTCGGCGAATTTCTTTGACGCGAGCAGGATATGGCGATAAACCTCGTCTTCGGGGTCGAGGAAGTGGACGTCGCCCGTTGCGCAGACGGGCTTGCCGAGTTCTTCGCCAAGCTTGACAACAGTGCGGTTGAAGTCCTTGAGGTCTTCGTCGTCGCGCACCGTGCCGTCGCGCACCATGAAGCGGTTATTGCCGAGCGGCTGAATTTCAAGATAGTCGTAGAACGAGGCGATGCGCTTGAGCTCATTCCAGTCCTTGTGGTCGACGATGGCACGGAACAGCTCGCCCGCCTCGCAGGCAGATCCGATGATCAAGCCCTCGCGATGCGCGACAAGCTCGCTTTTCGGGATGATCGGCACGCGCTTAAAGTATTTGAGGTTCGACGCCGAGATGAGCTGGTAGAGGTTCTTGAGGCCCACCTTGTTCTTGGCGATCAGAATGATGTGCTTTGGGAAACGGTTGCGCTTGACGCCGAGCGGGCGGAGCTTCGTCATCTCGTCGTTGATCTGCTGGAGGCGCGTGACGCCGCGCTCTTCGAGCATGACGAAGAACTTGGCCAGCATCTGCGCGACCGGGACCGCATCGTCGGACGCGCGGTGGTGGTTGAACTGCGGGAGCTGCAAGTGGTCGGCCACGATGTCAAGCTTGTACTTGCCGAGCTCGGGCAGGAGATTCTGCGCGAAAATCAGCGAGTCGAGATACGTCGGCTCGAACGGGATGCCGCACTTTTTGCAGCCTGCGCGGATGAAGCTGATATCAAACTCCGCATTGTGCGCAGCGAGCGGGCGGCCGCCCGCAAAGGCCAAAAACGCGTGCAGCGCGTCCTCCAGCTTCGGCGCGCCGCGCAGCATGTCGTCTGTGATGCCGGTCAGGCCGATGATCTCAGGCGAAAGCCGGCGCTCGGGGTCGACAAAGGTTTGGAATGTGTCGACGATCTCGCCGTCTTTCAGAATGACCGCACCGATCTCGGTGATGGCATCGTGCGCGACCTTCAGACCCGTTGTTTCAATGTCGAAACAGCAGATCTCAGTCGAAAAATCGCCGTCCTGCGGGCCGTGCACACAGATACGGTCGTCGATGTTGTTGAGAAAATAGCCCTCACAGCCGTAAAGGAGTTTTATTTTACCCTCGCCGGTGTGCCAGGCGTCCGGGAAGCTCTGCGCTACGCCGTGATCCGTGATGGCGATGGCGGGCATCCCCCACTTGATCGCGCGCTTGACGACCGCGGCGGTGTCGGTCAGCGCGTCCATGTTGGACATACGGGTATGTAAGTGCAGCTCAACGCGCTTTTCCTCCGCCGAGTCCGTGCGCTCGGCGTGGTCGATCTGCATGATGTCCTGCGGGTTGAGCTGCATATCCTTACCATCGTAGGAGAGCTCCATGCGGCCGCTGACGCGCAGCCACATGCCGACGCTGATCTTGCCAAGAAGCTCCGTCGCCTCGCGCTCGGGCATGCTGCGGCGGATGAAGAGCGAGCCTTCGTAGTCCGTCATTTCGAGCAACATCGTCCAGACGCCGGCGCGGCGCGTCTCGTGGCAGTCGAACTTGAAGACCTTGCCCTCAACGACGACGTGACCGGCCTTTGGCGTCAGCTCGCTGATGGGGAGCACTCTCCCCTTTGCAATCTCGCGGCCCATGATGACACTGCCGCTGCCGCTCACCTTGCGGCCAGCGTTCTTCAACATGTCGGGAAAGGCCTCCGCCGTTGATTTGACGTGGATGTCCACGCGCTTTAAGTCGTAATTGCGCGCAAGAAGCTGCTCGACCGTTTCGCGCGTCGAGTCGTTCATCTCCGCGCGCACGGTCATGTCGAGCGTCATCGTGCGCTTTTCCGGCTCGAGCACCATGTTCGTGACCATCGCGGCGTTGAGCGGGACGCGCAGGTCAAAATCCGGCGAAAAGTCGGTGAATAATTCAAAAAAAGGAATCTTTTGTGCCATAGCCACAACCTTATCTCAGTATCGTTTCCGCCCGGTCAGAGTTTTTTGATTTCCTCCATCAAAGCGTCAACAAGCTTTTCCTGCGGCACTTTGTAAAGGACTTTTCCTTTTCGGAAAATCATGCCCTCACCTTTACCGCCGGCCACGCCGATATCGGCGGCCGAGGCCTCACCGGGCCCGTTGACGACGCAGCCCATCACGGCGACCGTGATATTCTTCTTGCAGTCGGCAAGACGGCGCTCTAACTCCTCGGCGATCGGGATCATGTCGTACGCCGTGCGGCCGCACGTCGGGCAGGAGACGAGGTTCACACCGCTGCGGCGGATGCCGCAGGCCTGCAAAATGCGCTTGGCGGCGTAGACCTCTTCCACGGGGTCCGCCGTGAGCGAGACGCGCATCGTGTCGCCGATGCCCTCGCACAGAAGGCCGCCGATGCCGATGGCGGACTTCAAAAGCCCCATCGTGGGCGTGCCCGCCTCGGTCACGCCGAGGTGGAGCGGATAGTCGACCTTTTCGTGCAGAAGGCGATAGGCCGCCATGTTGAGCGGTACATCAGAGCTCTTGACCGAGATGCAGATCTCGGTAAAATCGAATTTTTCAAGCAGCCGCACATGTCTGAGCGCGCTCTCGACGAGCGCCTCGGGCGTCACGCGGCCATATTTTGCGAGCAGCTCCTTTTCAAGCGAGCCGCCGTTCACGCCGATGCGGATGGGAACCTTGTGTTCACGGCAGGCGTCTACGACCGCCTTGACGCGGTCATCTCCCCCGATGTTGCCGGGGTTGATGCGAATTTTGTCCGCGCCGCGCGCCGCCGCTTCGACGGCGAGACGGTAGTCGAAATGAATGTCCGCGACGAGCGGGATGGAGATATTCTCCTTAATTTCACTCAGCGCGTGCGCGGCCTCCATATTCGGCACCGTGACGCGCACGATCTCGCAGCCCGCCTCTTCGAGCGCGTGGATCTGCGCGATGGTGGCCTTGGCATCCTCAGTGTGCGTGTTGCACATCGACTGGATCGTGACCGGCGCGCCGCCGCCGATAGCGACGCCGCCTGCGATAATTTGCTTGCTCATAAGATCATCCTCCTCACAGGAGCTTGACAATGTCGTGGAACGTGACGAACAGCATCAGCGCCATTAAAAGCGCAAAGCCGATGCCGTTGATGACGTTCAGATATTTGGACGGAATTTCCTTTTTGAAAAGCACCACGGCGATGCCGTTGACGAGCAGGAACAGCACGTGTCCGCCGTCGAGTGCGGGCAGCGGCAGCAGGTTCATCACGGCGAGGTTCACCGCGATCATCGCGGCGAAGTAGAGGATGCTCTCGAGTGCCGCGCCGAAGCCCGCCTCGGCCTCGGTCTCCTTGCCGACCTCCGTGATGGTCGAGACGATGCCGACCGGGCCGCTCAGATCATTCACGCCCGCCGCGCCCGAAAGCAGCATTTGCAGGCTCAGTCTCACGATGCGGACATAGTCCATCGTCTGGTACCAGCTGTATTGCAGGCGCAGAAGCGGCGTCGCCTCGACGATACCGCCGTAGGTAAAGCCGTAGGCCTCGTACTCCTTACCGTTTTCGTCGGTGTAGACTTGCCTAGTGAGCGTGCGGTCGAACTTTTTGCCGTCGCGCAGGACGGTCATGTCGATCGTGCCCGTGTCGCCAAGGCCCATGATGAGCGACACGTCGCTCTTTAAATAAATGCGCTCACCGTTGATGGCGTAGATCGTGTCGCCGGGCATCAGGCCGTCCTCTCCCTGCTGCGGGAAATCGGGGTTCAGCTCGACGATCTCCGTCGTGTAGAATGCCTGCGCACCCGCATACAGACAGATGACGATGATGAGGCCCGTCAGGAAGTTCATGAACGCGCCCGCGACGAAGATGATGAACTTCTTCCACCAGACCTGGCGGCCCAGCGCGCGGTCGTCGTCCGAATCCTCGTCCTCGCCCTCCATGGCGCAGTAGCCTCCGATGGGCAGGAGCCGCAGGGAGTATTCGGTGTCCCCCTTCGTCTTATGGAAAAGCTGCGGGCCCATGCCGATGGAAAATTCATTGACGCGCACGCCGCAGGCCTTGGCCGCCAAAAAGTGGCCAAACTCATGCACGGCGATGAGCACGCCGAAAATCAGGATCGCAATGAGAATATAAACCATGGTCTCTCCTAAATTTGGTCAGTTGAGCTTTTCGCGCACGACCTCGCGCGCGAGCCGGTCTGCTTCCAGAATATCCGAAAGCTGCGGTTGATATACCGTCTCGGTTTTATCGAGCGCCGCTTCGATGAGGTCAGGGATGGCACAGATGCCGATCTCGTCGCACAGAAATGCCGCGACAGCCTCTTCGTTCGCGCCGTTCATCGCCGCGCAGTAAACATTGCCGATGGCGGCGCACTGCTTGGCGATCTTCAGGCAGCGGAAGACCTCTTCATCGGGCTCGGCGAACGTCAGCGGCGGGCACTTGAGAAGGTCAAGCGGCTCCGCGGGCGAAACGGCCCTGTTGGGGTACGTCATCGCGTAGCGGATGGGCAGCTTCATGTCCGGTGTGCCGAGCTGGGCGAGCATCGCCCCGTCGTGAAACTCGACGAGCGAGTGCACGATGCTCTGGCGATGGATGACCGCGTCGACCTGACGCAGCGGCAGACGGTAGAGCCGCATGGCCTCGATGATCTCAAGGCCCTTGTTCATCAGCGTCGCGGAGTCGATGGTGATCTTCGCACCCATTGTCCAGTTCGGGTGCTTGAGCGCGTCGGCCTTCGTCTTAATCGCAAGCTCCTGCAGGCTCAGGCCGTAGAACGGCCCGCCCGAGCAGGTCAGAATGAGGCGCTTGATCTCACCGCGGTCGCGGCAGCCCTGCAAGCACTGGAAGATCGCGCTGTGCTCGCTGTCGACGGGGACGATCTCCGCGCCGCAGCGCTCCGCCGCAGCCACGACGAGCTCGCCCGCGCAGACGAGCGTTTCCTTGTTGGCAAGCGCGATGCGCTTTTTCTTCTCGATCGCCGCGAGCGTCGGCTGGAGGCCGATCATGCCCATCACGGCGGTGACGACCGTGTCAGCGTCGTCCGCCGTGGCCGCGGCCAGAAGGCCCTCCATGCCGGAGAGCACTTGGGTGTTTGTGTCGGAGAGCCGCGCGCGCAGCTCGCGCGCCGCATCCTCGTCATAAAGCACGGCAAGACGCGGGCAAAATTCCCGCGCCTGCTGTTCAATGAGGTCAACGCTCTTATTCGCCGTCAGCGCGGCGACGGAAAGCCCCAGCTCGCGCGCCACCTCAAGCGTCTGGCGGCCGATGGAGCCGGTGGAACCGAGTAAAGCAATACTCCTTGTCATAATAGGCCTCCACAGACCGCAGCCCACACGACCGGCGCGATGAAGAGCGTGGAGTCAAAGCGGTCGAGCATGCCGCCGTGCGTCAGGAAGAGGTGGCTGTAGTCCTTGATGCCCGCCTCGCGCTTGACGAGCGACATCGAGAGGTCGCCGAGCTGGCCGAAGATATTGGCCACCACGCCCACGAGGATCAGCATGAGGTAATTGGGCGCATAGCCGAGCCATGCCTTGCCGACAACGCCGAGCAGCACCAGCGCAAGCGCGCTGCCGATGGGCCCACCGATCGCGCCTGCCCAGGTCTTGTGCGGGCTGACGTGCGGCGCCATCTTGCGCTTGCCGAACCACATGCCAAAGTACATCGACAGCGCATCGCCCACAAAGGCGACGCAGAACGGTGCGAGCACATAGAGCTTGCCATAGTTTTCGTCCATGCGTAGCAGGAAAATGCAGCTGTACATCGCCGGGAACACGATGCCGCCGACGATGGTCACCGCCACATCGTGGAATGTGAAGGGCTTTTCCTTGCCGTAATAGACAACCGCGGAGAGAAACGCCCCCATCACAAGGATCCAGCGGAAGAGCGTAACAGTCGAAATCGGGAAAGCGTGTACACCGCTCGCCCTTTCCCAAAAGAGCCATATCTCCTGCATGACGACCGATGTGACAAGTCCCCAGTAGAAATCCGCCGGGACGTTCTCCCCTGCCGTGTGCAGCAGCTCATAGGCCGCAATGCCCGCGATGCCGCAGACGACGAGCATCGTCGCCCATGCGGGGCAGGCAAGCAGCACGGCGAGCAGCGCCGGCAATCCAACGATCACCACCAACCATCTTTGTTTCATTTCTGTTTCTCCTGTTTTAGTCCGCCGAAGCGGCGCTCGCGATGCTGATACGCGATGAGCGCCTTGTCGAATTCTCTTTCCGTAAAGTCGGGCCAGAGCGTGTCGCAGAAGTAGAACTCACTGTACGCGCACTGCCACAAAAGGTAGTTGCTGATGCGCTTCTCCCCGCCGGGACGGATGAGAAGGTCGGGATCGGGAAGTCCGCTTGAATAGAGGTAGCGCGAAAAGCCCTCCTCGGTCAAAGCGTCCGCGTCCTGCTCCCCCGCCGCGCAGTCGCGCGCGAAGGCGCGGGCGGCGTGCAGGATCTCGTCGCGTCCGCCGTAGTTGAGGCAGACGTTGGCCTGAAAGCCCTCGATGCGGGAGGATATCTCATTCGTCTCATCGATGAGTTCCCGAAGTTCCGGCGTCAGCACGCTGAGGTCGCCCAGAAAGCGCAGACGGTTGCCGTCCTTTTCCATCGTGTCGATGCACTCGTGCAGATATTGCTCGAGTAAGTGCATGATGCCGTCGACCTCGTCCTTCGGGCGCTTCCAGTTTTCGGTCGAAAAGGCGTAGACCGTCAGATAGTCGATGCCCAGGTTCTTGCAGTAGGTGCCGAGCTTTCGAAATGTTTCCGCCCCCGCCTTGTGACCGGCCGAGCGCGGGAGGCCGCGCTTTTGCGCCCAGCGGCCGTTGCCGTCCATAATGACGGCAACATGACAAGGCAGGTTGTTCAAATCAACCTGCCCTGCCTTGTTCTCTTTGGAAAAGAGCCCCATATCAGACCGCCATGAGCTCCTTCTCTTTCTTCTCGAGAAGGGCGTCGACCTCTTTGCACATGTCGTCGGTCAGCTTCTGCAGGTCCTTTTCGGCAACCTTCAGGTCGTCCTCGGTGATCTCGCTGGCCTTCTGCTTCTTCTTGAAGGCCTCCATCGCGTCGCGGCGGATGTTGCGGATGGCGACCTTGCCGGTCTCGGAATACTTATGGATCTGCTTGACGAGCTCCTTACGGCGCTCCTCCGTGAGCTGCGGGAAGTTCAGGCGGATGGACTTGCCGTCGTTCTGCGGGTTGATGCCAAGGTCAGACTCCTGAATGGCGCGCTCGATGGGCTTGAGGGCCGTGCCGTCCCACGGGGTGATGACGAGCTGGCGCGGATCGGGAGAAGCGATGGCCGCGATCTGCTGGATGGGCGTGGGAGAGCCGTAGTAGTCGACGCTGATGCGGTCGAGCACAGAGGCGTTGGCGCGGCCTGCGCGCACAGAGGCAAAGTCCGCGTTCACCGCGTCGATGCTCTTTCTCATTTTGTCGGAATAAACCTTGTAATCTTCTTTATTCATGGGGATACCTCCTCAAAAATTTTTATCGTAAAACCGCAGATGCGGGGTCGCTCAGTTTTCGCCAACAATGGTGCCAATCTTCTCGCCCTCGACCGCACGGATGATGTTCTCGGGATCCTTGAGGGCAAAGACAAGCACGGGAATGTGGTTGTCCATCGAAAGCGACGTGGCCGTGGAGTCCATGACCGCAAGGTGCTGGGCCAGCACGTCCTCATAGGAGATAGCGTCGTACTTGATCGCGTTTGCATCCTTGGCGGGGTCGGCGTTGTAAACGCCGTCGATGTTCTTGGCGAGCAGGATCACGTCGGCATTGATCTCCGCCGCGCGCAGCACCGCTGCCGTGTCGGTCGAGAAGAACGGAGAGCCGATGCCGCAGCCAAAGAGCACTACGCGGCCCTTTTCCAAATGCCGGATGGCGCGGGCGCGGATGTAGGGTTCGGCGACTTCTTTGATCTCCAGCGCCGTCTGCACGCGCACGTCGACGCCCTTCTGCTCGAGCACATCGGCGACCGCCATGCAGTTCATCGCCGTGGCCAGCATGCCCATGTGGTCGGCACGGGTGCGCTCGATGTAGCCCTCGCCGTTTTTCACGCCGCGCCAGAAGTTGCCGC
>ERZ773148.3248-NODE-3248-length-11354-cov-4.247810_pt1 | contig 11354 bp, 10 predicted proteins | sample MGYA00580846_ERZ773148 | MGnify/ENA primary metagenome ERZ773148 (study PRJEB29015, sample SAMEA2737879) | human gut metagenome | biome: human gut; feature: human-associated habitat; material: faeces | place: China | collected 2012 ...
TGTGTAAAACATATCAAAGATAAAAGAATTAGTTACCTTGACCGATTCCCACCCCCGCAATTAAAATCGCAATTTGTGTGCCGTTTTTGAGTATTATGAGTGAACAGAAAAAGATAAATATCCGGAACAAGCGCGCGACGTTCGACTATGAGATTCTGGAAGAATACGTTGCGGGCATCGTGCTCGTCGGAACGGAGATCAAGTCCATCCGCGCCGGCAAGGCCTCGATGGTCGATACGTTCTGTTATTTCGACAAGGGCGAACTGTGGGTGCGCGGCGTCAACATCGCCGAATACGCCTGGGGAACGTGCAACAACCACGTGCCGCGCCGCGACCGCAAGCTGCTGCTCACGGCCCGCGAACTGGACAAGTTGCAGCGCGCTTCGCAGGACAAGGGCCTGACGATCGTGGGCCTGCGGCTGTTCCTGAACGAGCGCGGCCTGGCGAAGGTCGTCGTGGGGCTGGCCCGCGGCCGCAAGTCGTACGACAAGCGCGAATACCTCAAGGAGAACGATGCCCGGCGCGAGATGGATAAGGCGATGAAAAACTACCGGTAATGATAAAGGCTATATTTTTGGACGTCGACGGAACGCTGATCAGCTTCAAGACCCACCGGGTGCCCGCTTCGGCGCTCGAGGCGTTGCGTGAGGCCCATGCGCGCGGCGTGCAGCTGTTCATCGCCACGGGGCGCGCGGCGGCCGATCTGGCCGATCTGGAGGCGATTCCCTACGACGGCGTGGCGGCGCTCAACGGCGCCGACTGCCTGATGCGTGACGGCCGCGTCGTGGCCCGGTATCCGATTCCGCGCGCCGACTTCGAGAAGTCGCTCGCCTTGTCGGCGGAGCTGGATTTTCCGGTCGGGTTGGAGTTGAACGACGGGGTTTTCGTCAACCGCGTGACGCCCGAAGTGGTACGGCTGGCGGAGATGGTGGCGCATCCGGTCCCCGAACAGGTCGATCTGCGGGCGCTTTTCGACCGGGGCGACTGCTGCCAGATGTGCTTTTATTTCGATCCCGAACTCGAAACGAGGGTGATGGCCGAACTGCCGTCGCTCGTGGCGTCGCGCTGGTGCCCGATTTTCGCGGACGTCAATGTCCGGGGTGTCGACAAGGCGACGGGCATGGCCGAGTTCGCCGCGCATTTCGGCTTTGCGAACGGCGAGACGATGGCTTTCGGCGACGGCGGCAACGACGTGGCGATGCTGCGGGCCGCAGGCGCGGGCGTGGCGATGGGCAACGCATGCGACGAGGCGCTCGCCGCCGCGGACTATGTGACGGCTTCGGTCGATGACGACGGAATCCGGCGCGCATTGGAGCATTTCGGGGTGATATAGCGTCTGCGTTCCGGCGGATAATCCGGGTTGCGTCGCGACGAGTCCCTTCCGAGGGAGGGCAGATTTGCAAACGACGCCGGAGGCGGCGACAACCGCCGATGGTGGCGAGAAAACGATAGGATAACTTATGAGTTTAATACTTGCTATTGAGACCGGAACGGACATCTGTTCCGTGGGCATCGCCAAGGACGGCGAACTGCTGTCGCTGCGCGAGAGCGACGAGGGGCGCGACCATGCCCGCAAGGTCGGCGTGTTCGTCGACGAACTGCTGCGCGAGACGGACATTGCGCCCGACGAACTCGACGCCGTGGCTGTGGGTAAGGGACCCGGATCGTATACGGGACTGCGCATCGGCGTGTCGTTCGCCAAGGGATTGTGTTACGGGTTGCAGAAGCCGCTGGTGGCCGTCGGGTCGCTGGATGCGCTGGCCGAGGTGGCCCGCGAGGACTACGAGGCGGGGATTCTCGCCGTAGATGACTGGTCGAACGCCTTGCTGTGTCCGATGGTCGACGCCCGGCGCATGGAGGTCTATGCGCAGGTTTTCGACGCCGAAGGGCGTCCGCAGAGCGAAGTTTCGGCCGAGGTGGTCGACGCCGGGAGTTTCGCCGCCTTCCGCGGTCAGGGGCGTCCGTTCGTGATCTTCGGCAGCGGGGCGCGCAAATGCGCCGGCATCCTTTCCGACGCGGTGTGCGTGGAGGTGACCCCGTCGGCCCGCGGGCTTGCCCGGCTCGCCCAGCAGGCCCTCGACGAAGGCCGCACGGAGGACATCGCCTATTTCGAGCCGTTCTATCTGAAGGATTTCGTCGTTACGACATCCCGCAAGAAGTTGTTTTGAGCGGTTGCCGGCAGTATGACCGAGGCTGACCTGATACGGCTCCTGTCGGAGCGGTTCCACGGCAATTTCGCCGACGAGACGGCCCGGAGGGTGCGCGATGCCGGGGCTGTGGATCTGTTGTACGCGGTGGCGACCGCGCCGCATCCGGAGCTGCCGGGACCTGTCCGGCAGAAGGTGCTGTTCCGCGGCGCCTATGTGCTCGAACGGATCTATTTCGACGCCCCCGAGGCGTTCATGCCCCGTGCCGAATCCTTTTGCCGGGTCGATTTCGCGGCGTGCGCCAACGCCAGCGCGCAGCGTCATTTCGGGAAGATCATGGCCGACCTGCTGGGGCGTTATGCGCCCGAACCCGGCGATCTGGAGCGGATCGCCGAAACGGCCGCCGGATGGGTCGTGTCGCCGGAGGCGAAAGTCGCCGTGAAGGTCTGGGCCGTGGAGGTCCTGAAACGCTGCCGGGAGCGTGTCGGCTGGGTCGCCGAATCGTGGGACGACATCGTGGAGACGGTGGCCCTCGACGCTACGCCGGGCATCGAAAGCCGGATGCGCAAAAGCTGGAAAACGAGGTCGTAACTGGGTCGGAGCAAAATAAAAACCCCGCTGATGTCAGCGGGGTTTTTCGTTCGGAGCGGGCGGCTATTTCACGCCGCCGATCTGCGCGCGCAGTCGTTTTTTGAAATTTTCACCGATGATGGTCATTTTGTCCGTGGTCTCGAACAGCGCGGCCTTGTTCTTCTCGTAGGCAGCCAGGTAGCCGGCGATGCGACCCGGGTCTTCGAGAATGAAATTGGGGCACTGCGAGACGTTGAGGTACTCCTTGGGCAGCATGAGGTAGGGTTCCGTCTTGCCCTGTTCGGTCTTGAATTCGACGGTCAGGTCGATGCAGCGTTTGAAGACTCCGCTTTTGCCGTAGAGGTCGGCCTGGTGCGCCGCGGCGTGGTCGTCGAAGGTCAGCACGACCTCCAGCGGACGGTCGCAGGGAGCGGCGTCCGTGTAGACGACCGGGGCGAGCGTATAGGCGTCGTAGGTCCACTGTCCGGCTTTCGGGAAGCGGGCGTAGGGGATTTCGCGGCCGTTTACCTGCACCGTTTTGGGCGGGAAGGTCGCCGGGAAGCGCATTTCGTAGCTGCGGCTGTCGGGAGCGCCGGCGTAGGTGCCTTCGCGGGGCGCGACGACGGCGCGCAGGGTGTTGCCCTCCTGCTTCTTGGTGACCTTCGTGGTGGCGTAGGCCGTGGCGTACTGCTGGCTGACGCCGTCGTCCTCGTAGTGGACAAGCTCGCCGTCGGCCCCGGGGATGAAGGTCAGCACCAGCGTGTCGCAGGGCTGCTGGAGGTTTTTCACCGTCTGTGGGTTCATCGGGAGGATGGCTCCGGCCCGCGCGTACCAGGGATTTTCCGAGAGGGTGTAGTGCAGCTCCTCGGTGCGTCCGCCCTCGTACATGGCCCCCGTGGCGCAGTCGTACCACCGGCCCTCGGGGAACCAGATCCGGCGCGCGGCCAGCCCCGTGACGCTGTCGACCGGCTCCACGACGGCCGTGGCGAGGATGTCGTTGCCGAACATGAACTGCTCGGGGACGTTGTAGGCCTCGTCCCGTTCGGGATGGTCGTAGTACATCGGACGGCACATGCCGACGCCGGTGTCGTAGTTCTCGCGGGCGGCGTTGTAGACGTAGGGCGCCAGCGTATAGCGCAGGCGGATGGCGTCGCGCATGACGAACAGGTGGTCGGGGAAGAACCAGAGGTAACGCTCGATGCGCGGGTCCTTGGTCGAGTGGGTCTTGAAGATCGGGGTGAAGACGCCGTATTGCAGCCAGCGGGTGTAAAGTTCGGGATCGGTGGCTTTCGTCTCCTTCTTGAACATGTGGCCGCCGATGTCGTGCCCCCAGTAGCCGTAGTTGACGTTGGACGAGGTGGCCGTGAAATAGGGCAGGAAGGCCAGCGTCTCCCACTTGGCGTAGGTGTCGCCCGAGAATGCCAGCGGATAGCGGTGCGATCCGAGACCGCCCCAGCGGTGGTAGATGAAGGGCCGCAGCGCGGGGTTCTGCTGCTCGGCGTGGTGGAAGAAGGTGTAGTTGAGCCAGAAGGTGTTCGAAAGTCCCGGGGTGAATTTCGACTCCATCCACTGCTGCCAGTCGAGCCACCAGAAATCGACGCCCTGGCGCTCCATCGGGTTCAGCACGGTCTTGAAGTAGGCGTCGGCCCATTTTTGTTCGTCGATATGGAACGGCACGCTCTTGCCCTTTTCGGTCCATCCGTACTCCCGGGTGAACGGCTCGTAAACGTCTTCGTAGGGTTGGATGCCCGAGGCGGGGTGGAGGTTGAGCGCTACTTTCAGCTGCTCGTTTTCGGTCCATCGGAGGAAATTCGCGGGCGAGGGGAACAGCTCCTTCTGCCAGGTGTAGCCGGTCCAGCCGATGCGCTGTCCGTACTCGTCCTTGGCGGGGTTTTTCTTGCGCAGGCCCCAGGTCTCGTGCCAGTCCATGTCGACGATCAGCACGTCGATCGGAATGTCGACCGACTTGAGTTTCTGCACCAGGTCGACGAACTCGTTGTCCGAATACTGCCAGTAGCGGCTCCACCAGTAGCCGAAGGTGTACTTCGGAGGCAGCGGCGCGCGGCCTGCGACGAGCTGGAAATCGGCGAGCGCCTGCTTGTAGTCGTGCCCGTAGGCGAAGAGGTAGAGGTCCTGGCGGTCGCCCGCGGGGCGCGCCTCGACCCACTCTTTCCAGGCGGAGCCGTCGGGCGTCAGCACGTGGCGGCCGCTGTCGTCGACCACCGACCATCCTGCGCGCGAAAGAAGCCCCTGCTCCATCGGTTCGCGCCCCAGCTTCTTGCCGTCGCATCCGTCGAGCGTGCGGGTCGTGCCCATGAGGTTCTGCGGGTCCTCCGTGCCGGGGGTCCATACGACCTCGCGGCCGTTGAGCCGGAAGACGGCTTTCAGGTTTTTGTCCGAAAACTTGCCGCCTTTGGTGTAGGTCAGCGTCAGGGCCGGGGTGGTGATCGTCAGCCGGGATTTCGTGTCGCGGACCTTGAAGTCCGGCACGGGCGTCTCACGGTTGACGAAGGTCAGCGTGGCGCGGTCCTCGAAACGGCCGTCCTCGCTCCACTCCATGCGGATCAGCTGCGGGGTGAGGACCGTGAAGCGTGCGTTGCCCGCCTCGACGACGGCCCGCGGGTCGGCCTTGGGATTCCCGGCCGCGGCTGCGCCCAGCGTCAGCCACAGGACCGTAAAAAGAATTGTCGCTCTTTTCATAAGTTTATGGGGTTAGTTTGCTGAATAGACACATCCCGCAGGCAAAACGATGAGCCTGCGGTGCGATTTTTTTGCGGAGGGGCTATGCGCCGCTGTCCGGCAGGGCGGCGGGGGCCTCGGAACGGTCATCCGAATCCGCATCGCTGCCGGCAATTTCGAGCGTGCGCGCGGCATGCTGCCGCTTGGTTTGCAGGCGGGCGGTTTTGCGCAGGCGTTCGCCGACGCGGATGATGTTGTCGTTGCCCGTGCAGAGGCGTTTGTGGGCGTCTTCGTAGGCGTCGCGGGCCTTGTCCAGCGCCGTGCCGACCCCTTCGAGCGAGGCGGTGAAGGCCACCAGCTGTTCGTAGAGTTTCAGTCCGCAGGCGGCGATCTCCTTGGTGTTCTTGTCCTGGTCGTTGTATTTCCAGAGGTCGGCGACGAGTTTGAGCAGGGCGAAAAGGTTCGTCGGCGACGAGATGATCACCTTTTTGTCGTAGGCGTCGGACCAGATGGCCGTGTCGTTCTGCAACGCCGCGAGGAACGCCGGTTCGTTGGGGATGAACATGATGACGAAATCGGGCGAATTGAGCCGCCGCTGGTACTCCTTGCGGCCCAGTTCGGTGACGTGCTGCCGCACCGAGGCGATGTGCGCCGCGAGATAACGCCGCCGCTCCTCCTCCGTGTCGGCCGAGGAGTAACCCACGAAGGCCGTGAGCGAGACTTTCGAGTCGATGACGATGTCCTTCTTCTCGGGCAGGTGCAGCACCACGTCGGGCCGCAGGTTGCGCCCCTCCTCGTCCTTGATGTTGTACTGCGTCTGGTAGTGGATGCCCTTCGAGAGGGCCGAACTGTCGAGGATCGTTTCGAGCAGCATCTCGCCCCAGTCGCCCTGCACCTTCGAATTGCCTTTCAGGGCGTCGGTCAGGTTCCGGGCCTCGGTGGAGATCGTCTGGTTGAGTTCCATCAGGCGTTTGAGTTCCGATTTCAGCTCGCCCCGCTGGGAGGTCTGCGTGGTGTAGATCTCCTCGACGCGCTTGCGGAAGTCGACGATGTTCTCCTTGAACGGTTTCAGAAGGATGTCGATCGACTCCCTGCTGGTCTCCTTGAACCGCTGCGACTGCTCGCCCAGAATCTCCGTCGCGAGGTTTTTGAATTGCAGGCGGAAACGCTCTTCGAGCTGTTCGCGTTCGGCTTTCTCGGCGGCGCGCTCCTCGGCGTTCTTTTGTTTCAGGCCGGCGATTTCCGTCTGGGACGAGGCGCGCAGGGCGGCCAGTTCGGTTTCGGTGCGCAGCCGCGTTTCGATCTGCACGCGGATGTCCGCTTCGGCTTGCAGGCGGGCCTGCTCGGCGGCGGTCTTGTCGGCACGCAGGTGGCCGGCTTCGCGGCGGGCGGCGGCGAGCATGGCCCCGAGCGCCGCCGAGAGGGCGCCGAGCACGATGATTGCAAGAATGAATGCGGTGTTCATACTGACAAAGGTAGAATTTTCCGTGGAATTTTTCGTATCTTTGACCGACAAACTCTTTGATTCATGCAACGTATAGTAGCCCCTTCGATGCTCTCGGCCGACTTCGGCCATCTGGAGCGCGATACCCGGATGGTCGACGCCAGTGCGGCCGAATGGGTCCATATCGACGTGATGGACGGCGTTTTCGTCCCCAACATTTCATTCGGGTTTCCCGTGCTGAAAGCCATCCGCAAGGCGACGGCGAAATTTCTCGACGTGCACCTGATGATCGTCAGCCCGGAAAAATACGTCGCGCGCTTCGCCGAGGCGGGGGCCGATCTGGTGACCTTCCACCTCGAAGCGACGGACGACCCCGCGGGGTGCGTCGCGCTGATCCGCCGGGCCGGAGCCAAAGCGGGCGTGTCGATCAAGCCGGCGACGCCGGTGGAGGCGCTGCGCGAGGTGCTGCCGCTGGTGGACCTGGTGCTGGTGATGAGCGTCGAGCCGGGGTTCGGCGGACAGTCGTTCATCCCGGGGTCGCTGGAGAAGATCGCGCAGCTGCGGGCGATGGCCCGGGAGATGGGTCTCGAAACGATCATCGAGGTCGATGGAGGCATCTCGGCCCGCAACGCCGGAGCGGTTTACGGGGCGGGCGCCGACGTGCTGGTGGCCGGCAGCAGCGTTTTCGGAGCCGAAGATCCGCAGGCCGAGGTCGTGAAGATGCTCAACGCCTGACCGGAGGGTCCGTCCGGAAGAGCGCAGGGGATTTCATTTCGGAAAAAACACTCCGTCAGCGTCCGGCGTGCCGGGCCGTCTCGGCGTCGAGCAGGCGGCGCAGTCGGCGCAGGAGCGCATCGTCGCGGAACCACTCCGCGCCATAGGTCAGGTTGAATTCGTAATCGAAATCGGCGGGATTGGCTCCCTGATTGTGCTGGAGGATGGTCTCGGCCTTGTCGAGCGCCTTGACCCAGCGGGCTTCGGGCGTGGCGCAGGCTTCGTACTCCTCCCAGAGCGTCCGGATGCGTGCTGCGGCTTCTGCGGGCAGCAGGGGCGTGAGCCGCTCCATGGCCGCAAGTTCCGCCGCGGCCTTGGAGGCGGGGTCGCACTGCGCAACGGCCGGGATGTCGCCTTCGTAAGCCTCCCCGAGGTCGTGGACCAGGCACATCGCAAGGACCCGAGGCAGGTCGAGTTCCGGTTTTTCGTCCGCAAGGACGAGGGCCAGCAGGGCCAGCCGCCACGTGTGTTCGGCGGTGCTTTCGTGCCGTCCGGTCGAGGTGCGGGCCGAGCGCAGGACGTTTTTCAGCCGTTCGGCTTCGCGCATGAATTGCAGGTATCGTTCCAGTTTTTCCATCTCCGGGATTCTGTTTCGGGACCGTAAAGATACGATATGTCGGATTAAATCGCTAACTTTGCGGTGTTTTTAGATTCGCCATGATTTCATTAGACAACCTTACCGTCAGTTATGGGGGCTGGACCCTTTTCGACAATATTTCGTTCCTGATCAACCCGAAGGACCGCATCGGACTGGTGGGCAAGAACGGAGCGGGCAAAACCACGCTCCTGCGCATCATCACGGGCGAACAGCAGCCCACGTCGGGCGCCGTGACGCTCAACGGCGACTGCACGATCGGATACCTGCCGCAGACGATGCGCGTGGCGGACACCACGACGCTCGCGGAGGAGACCGCCAAGGCCTTCGAGGAGGTGTTGCGGCTCGAGGCCGAGATCGAGGCCCTGACGCGCGAGATCGCCGAGCGCACCGACTACGAAAGCCCCGAATACGAACAGCTCCTGCACCGTCTGAACGACGCGCAGGACCACTATCATATCCTCGGCGGCGAGACCCGCGACGCGGACATCGAGAAGACGCTGCTGGGCCTCGGGTTCAAACGGTCGGATTTCGGGCGCGCCACGAGCGAGTTCTCGGGCGGCTGGCGCATGCGTATCGAGCTGGCGAAGCTGCTGCTCAGGCGGCCCTCGATCTTCCTGCTGGACGAACCGACGAACCACCTCGACATCGAGTCGATTCAGTGGCTCGAAGAGTATCTCCGGAATTACAACGGCGCGGTGCTGCTCATTTCGCACGACCGCGCCTTTCTGGACAACGTCACCAACCGCACGGTCGAACTGTCGCTGGGCAAGATCACCGATTACAAGGTCTCCTATTCGAAATACGTCGTCCTGCGTGCCGAGCGCCTCATTGGCAGTCACCTCCACCGGATAGCGGTTCTGCTCACCGAACAGGAACAGAGGGGCAATCGCTCTGGGAGCAGTTATATCTTCTACCTTGATAAGACGTCCCGAATAGTCAATCATTTCTCCACGCACACTTCCTTTGGTCAGGATGATAAGACGGTTGCACACATCTCCCTGTCGTGCCAGGATTTCTCCTTTCTTATAAGAACGTGTATGAAAACTGATCTCTTCCAGATCGGCAAGAAGTTTTTCCGGAGTGATTCCTCGGAATAGCGGATTGTTGACTAGTGTAGGTATCATATATCAATCGTTATTTGAATTTTAAAATAAACGTTGTCTCTTTCTCTCGTAGTAACGTAAGGCTTCCTCCTGAAAGGCGCATGATTTGGCGGGAGATACTAAGTCCGATTCCGCTACCGCCTTCTTTGGTCGTAAAGAAAGGAATGAAGATATGTTCTGCTATTTCCGCTGGGATTTCGGGACCATTGTTTTTTATCTCAATCCATATTTCTTCCATGTCATTGCAGGACGCCTTCAACTCAATTCTCCCATCCGGCTGATTGCCGATTGCTTGAATTGCGTTCTTTAAAAGATTGATAACTACCTGTGAAATAAGATTCTCATCTGCATATACGATTAAGTCCGCAGGAGTAATCTCTGTGTGGAAACGGATATGCTCACATGGATGCTGATGACAGGCAAGTTCAACCATTCTTTCTATGAATGCTTTCACATAGAACAAGGAGGGTTCCGGTGTCGGTATGCGTGTGAATTGCCGGTATGATTCTACAAAGGCAAGCAACCCTTTTCCCGTCGTACTGATTGTTTGCAATCCGTGATTCATCTCTTCGTCTTTATCCGCTGATATTGAAAGAAGCGTATCGCAAAGGGAAGTGATGGGAGTCACAGAGTTCATGATCTCATGTGTCAGTACCCGTGTCAGCCGGATCCATGAATCTATTTCTTTTTCATCCAGTTCGGTATTGATATCATTCAGGGCAAGGATGCGCAGATGCTCTTTGCGTACATTGATTTCCGACACACGGATGGATAAGTTAATCGTTCCCCGTTCATTGTGAAATATGACTTGTAGTTTGTCCCCCGGGCGACAGTTCTCTATTTTCTCCATAAGCTGCGCATCCACCTGACTCAATTGGCGGATATGTGTAAACACATTCAGCCCTAAAATACGGAGTGCTTCTTTGTTCTTCTGATAAACGGCTCCATTGTCATTGAGCACTACTAATCCTGTACTGACAAAGTCGAGAATCAGTTCGTAGTATTTCTCTTGCTGGGCTGTTTCAGCTTTCACGCTATATAAGATATGTCCCACGCGGTTGAGCGCCCGGTTTATTTCTTTGCTTTCGGGAGTACCGTTTTCTTCGGTAAAATGAAACGTATTATCATTATTCTCGAGCGCATCAATCATAAAAAGCACCTGTTTGGTGTGGAGACGATAAAGGCGGATTTGCCAAAGTACGCTAAGAACCAATAAACAAAGACTACCCCCTAACCAACCGTATGATTGATGTATACCGAACCACACGGACGATATACAGAAAAGTGCCGTCAGCAAGACTCTGAACCAATATTGAACGCCTACTTGTTGAAGCTGCACTGTCATAATCCGAATTTTTTCATCTTGTTATAAAGAGTCTGCCTGGTTATGCCCAGTTGGGCGGCTACTGCTGATAAGTTTCCTGCGCAAGCGTCGAGCGCTTTCCGTATCATCTGCATTTCCATCTCTTCCAGCGTAGAAATACTTTTCTCCTGACTCTCCGTCCGTGGAATGGATAATTGGAACAATTCGGCGGGAACGAGCGGACTGTCATTGATGATAACGGCCTTTTCAATCACGTGTTCCAGTTCACGGATATTACCATACCAAAGGTGTGCTTTCAATTTATCTTTAGCGTCGGGAGTGAACTTCATCAATGTCTTGTCATATTGTTTGCAAAAGCGTACCATGAACCTTTCGGCCAATGGAATAATATCTTCTTTCCGTTCCCGCAAAGGAGGAATCTCTACATGAATGGTATTGATGCGATAGAGCAAATCTTCCCGGAATTCACCTTTCACTACCATCTCTTGCAGATTCCGGTTGGTTGCGCATATCAGTCGGATATGAATGGGAATCGGCGTGTTGCTTCCCACTCTCACAATGCTTCGTCGTTGGAGGACGGTCAGTAGCTTTGCTTGCAGGTGGTAAGGCAGGTTGCCTATTTCATCGAGAAACAGCGTACTATTATCGGCAGCCTCAAATTTGCCGGTCCGGTCGGTGTGTGCGTCGGTGAAAGAACCTTTAACGTGTCCGAAAA
>ERZ773148.3249-NODE-3249-length-11354-cov-4.019825_pt1 | contig 11354 bp, 11 predicted proteins | sample MGYA00580846_ERZ773148 | MGnify/ENA primary metagenome ERZ773148 (study PRJEB29015, sample SAMEA2737879) | human gut metagenome | biome: human gut; feature: human-associated habitat; material: faeces | place: China | collected 2012 ...
ATGAAAATGAAGGAGATGACTTACATGGCACGACCTAGATTATTCACAGAAGACGAACTTATTGCTTTAATCAACGAATATTATCTGGAATATCCAAATAGGATGATTAAAACATCAGACCTTGAGCGATATGCAAGGACTCATGGACGCCCTAATTTTAAGGCATATTCCATTCGGCGCTGTGCAAAAGCTAAACAGTATATCGACCAAATCAACGCCAGTAATCAGGTGACATTGGAAACGACAATCGTTACATGGAGACAGCTTGATGTCGATGCTTTTCTGAATCTGAACCGTTCAAGAAGTGACTTGAAAAATGCTCTGATTCAGCGTGACAACTATTATGGTGAAGTAACGGCGATGACTGGCGCGCGTACACCGGGTCCTCCACCGTCACAGCCTCATGGCACGTGCGCTCCCAGTCACTCATCCGGAACCCTGTCAGCCGCATGAAGTCATCAGGCAGCACCACCCAGCCGCTCCCACGGTCGCCCCAGTACACAGCGTCGCCGAACGAGTGACCCGCCTCCAGCAGATGCAGCGGCGCAGCCATCTCCACACGGCGCACCGCCTCCACCAGCTTCGAGCGTATCAGCTCATCCAGCGACAGCGTCTCCACATCCAGCTCCGGCAGCAGAGCCTTCCCGCTCGGGTTCTCGTCCAGCGCGATGCGCACATCACGCACCATGTCCTTCACCTGGTACACCATGACTACGAGAATGAAATCTTCACACCGTAGCCCTCACCGCATGCCATGATGTCCGCACGCGTGCGCAGCTTCGAACGCGACACGCCGAACTGCTGCTCCAGGTAGTCCTTCGCCTCGTCGTTCGTGTCAAACTCCACCTCCGTACCCACTTCGGCAGAAGCCTCTTCCGCAGCCCCGTCCGCAGCCGGTGCCGCCTCTTCAGCCTTGTCACCCCCGGCAGCGCCCTTCACGGCAGCCACGGCAGTCCCGTCTGAGGAAGCCGCCACAGGCTGCACCTCCGCCCCGGCAGGCTCACGCTCGATGTGCACCGCCTCGTCCAGCTCGATCACGTGCATCACATGGATACGTCCCCGGCGGAAGTCCGCACTATGCTCGATCGCATGCTGAACCATGAAATTATCCGTGGTGAACGTTGCCGGGTTCACACCCATCGCGGTCATCGACCCGTCCGTGAACAACACCTTCAGCACCGCCTTACCCACGTGGATCACCGCCTGATACTCCATCATGCCGGAAACCCCATACGTTATTCGTTTCTTCTTCATGTCAATATCGGATTAAAATCAAATGCAGGGGACGGGCGCTTTCCTCGCCAGCCCCTGCACATGGATTGTCAATTGAAAGAGATTTCTCCCGTGTACTCCTTCCACTTCGATTCCTTGTACTGCCACATCTGGCCGCTCACAGCCTCCGCATGGATGCCCGGGCAAGCCTGTATCAGGTAGTACACACCGCCCTCAACCGGAGCCGACGGAGCCTTGTCACTGTCCCACAGATGGATTTGCACCGCCTGACCCGAGCCGTCCGAGTCACCCTCGCCGTTGATCCACACATGGCACGAGCCCTTCAGGGCAAGCGCGTCCCACACCAGCATCGACTCACGCGTAGCCTCTTCACCCTCCATACGGTCGCGGGACGAGTGCTCGGCCGAGTACTGGTAGTGCACCAGCCGGTCGGGAGCCACGATGAATGCCGAGTTGCTCCACTTCAGACGGTCCAGCGTCGGGTCATGCTTGAACTCCAGGTCGCCGAACACCGTGTGGAAGTTCGTCACCACCCAGCCCACGGGATTCGTCTTCGTCGAGATCTGGATCTCCGGATGCTTCGAGTAGTCTATGCACTGGATGTTCTCCAGGAAGTTCTTGCCCGCGAGGCAAATCACATTCTTCGGAACATCCTCACCCGTGAACACCATCTTCGCCAGCGCGATGATTTCCTCCACAGACCACTTGCCCGTGTGCTGGATCTCCTTCTTCACCTGGTATCTCACACCCTCCGTGAAGTAGATGTCCTGCACACCCGCCTTCGGAGTCTGCACCTTTATCTTACCCTTGCGCCCCGCATACAGCGTACGGTTGCCGCGCACCTTGAAGTTCGTGATGGCAGCCTCCGCGATCACCGCCTTGCCGAACGGGATGCGCTTACGCTGCGCCTCGTAGTAGTCCGACACGATCTGGTTCATGCCGCGCTTCTGCAGGTACACCGTCGTCGGCTGCGGAACGATCAGGTCCGGGTCAACCTCCTTCTGGGTCTCATACAGCGCGTTCGACAGGATGATCAGCGTCACGCCTGCCGGGATGGCGGGCGTCGTGCAGTACTCGTCCGCGGCATTCGCCTTCGGACCGTTCACCGCGCGCACGATCGGGTTTCCCGACGTCGGGTCATGACCCACCACGAACAGCATCAGGTCACGCCCCGGAGTCTTCGTCTTTCCATCCTCCGCATAGCCGTCCACACCCTTCACCAGCAACGTGCCGTAGGGGCGGGGGATAGACGCATCGTTTGCCAGCAACGGCAGGATGAACTGCTGCGCGGCACCCGCGCTCACCTCCGTCGTGCTCGTCACGTTCGAGCGCGGCTCGTCAATCATGTAGTGGTCCACCTCCGGCGACGTCACCTTCACCTTCTTGGCCTTCAGCATCAGCTGCATCAGAGGCGTGTCATCGCTCTTGAACTTATACAGTTCCTCGTCCAGGTCACGCTGCACCAGGCTCTCGGCACCCATGCCACCCGTGGCGGCAGCCACATTACTCACCGTGGTGGCAGCACCTGCCACCTGGCTCTGCACCCCGGCACTACCCGGAGTAGGAGCGGGGTTCACCCCACCCACATTTACAACTTCACCTTCCATACTTTTCACACAATTTTCTTTTAAGGACGATTATTTACCGTCCACGTTTGTAACTTCGTTTAATGTTCACTTTGCCATCCGTCTCAGCCGGGCACAACCGCCCCCTGTCCGCATCCCCCGGCATCCTGTCCGCTGCCATCAGGTTGCTCACCGAGGCCACGGCCCCCGGCACCTGGCTCATCACACCCGCGCTACCCGTCGTCATCCGCAACGGACCGCTCACACACTTCACCACAACACCGTCCATACACCTCACTCCTGGCTACATCGCCTCCCGGGCAATATCAAACATCGACGCTCCGCGCCGTCCTCCCGGCGCAGCACCGTTCTTCCCGCTCAGCGGAGCCGTCCCGTCGCCACGTTCAGTCTTGCGCAGGCTCTCCACGATCTTGTCGTTCCGCCCGGCCACACGACCCTCCTCGCTCGCGGCACTCACATCCCGGTCATGATGGATGGCGTTCAGCATCATCACCACCGTCTCACGCGTGAACTTGCCCATCACACCGTCCTGCACGATGCCCAGCAGCGCATCCATCACCTCGTCGATTTCCTCGTCGCTCAGGCCACGCTCAGTCTGGAATCCCCGCAGCATCTCCAGCGTCGCATCAAGGTTTTTCTCATACTCCTCATCCAGCGCCTTCGATTTCGCCACACGTTCCACATACTCCTTGTTAGCCTCTGCAATCTTGTCTTGCATCTTCGGGTCATCCAGCACATCCTTGATTTCCACGCCGAAGCGGCGCACCAGCCCCAGCACCGGGTCCTGACCGTGATACATGTCCGAGAGGAACTGCGCGTTCCGCGGGTCCGACGCGAACAGGTCCGCGAACTCCTTCTCCTGTCCGCGGTAGTTCTCCAACTCCTTCTCCGATTGGTCGTAATCGTCGTAAATCTGTCCGTAAATTTCATCATCATCCTCAAACCTCTTCTCAGGATAACGACTGCGAAGCCGATCCACGACCTGATCACGTTTACTCCTAACAACTTCATTTTCAGCCATCGTTTTAATCACACTTAGAGTTTATGAATATCTTGTCGCAAAAATACCCTCCACCCGTCCCCCTCACACCATAACTGTTGCGACCCGATTCCGTAACTTTATGGCACTCTTGAACTGTTGCAAAAATTGCAACAACTCAATTATCAATTGTCCATTGTCAATTATCATGAAGCACCTCGGATGTTATTTGGAGTTCACCGACGCACGCAATGCCGACCTCATGCGTGCCTACCGCGAGCAACTGCGCTTGTGCGGCTTCATCGTCATGCCCGACATCTTCGCACGCGTGGCAGACTCCCCGTCCGTCCGCTTCTGGGTCAGCGAGGAACGCGCCGCACTCGTCATCGCGGCCATGGACGCCGGCAGAACCCTGCACCGCATGCGCCCCAACAAGCGTGAGATGTTCGCCGAGATACACCGGCGCGTCATCCGCCTGCGCACCCTCCACCCACACCGCACCCTCTACGACCTCGTCACGGAGGTCGTCAACCAGCCCGCCCCCAAGTTCTACCTCCACACCACGCACCGTCGGAGAATTTATCTATCGCATCAAGAATGGCTGGCATGAACACAGACACGAGAAAACAAGCAGATACAAGACAAGCAATAAGTGACATCCTGCGCGAGAACGACCGCAGGAACGAGGTGATATTCGCACCCTGCAATCCCGTCACGGGCAAGGGCTCCATCGGCGAACGCGTCCGCGTGGAAATCACCGACTTCGCCATACCCGTACAATGGATACCCGTGGAGATGATGCAGATTCCCTTCATCGCCAAGCTGGTGGCGGCAGGCTCCATCGACGCCTTCCTCACCGGCATCCTCGGGGTGGAAGCGGGCGACGCAGACCGCACCAAGGTCTCACGCCTGTTCATACGCCTGCGCTACAAGCACGACTTCCCCTTCTGGGCGGCAACACTCGTCTACATACACAACAAGGACGCCGGGCGCGACGTGCTCTTCCGCCTGTGGTACCCGCAGCGCATCCTCGTCTCCCGTTTCGAGGCAAAGCGAAAGGCAGGACTGCCCATACGCCTCATACTCCTCAAGGCACGCCAGTGGGGAGGCTCCACCACCACACAGCTCTACATGGCATGGCTGCAGTTCATGCACCGCCGCGGACTCAACTCCCTCATCATAGCCCACCAGGGAGCAGCATCCGACGAAATCAAGGACATGTTCGAACTCATGATCGACCGCTACCCCGTCGAGTTCCTCCACGAGCTGGGAGCAGCCTGGTCCGAGAACGAACCCAAGTTCATCGGCGTCGGAAAGTCCGGCTCCACACACCGCGTCCCGCAGCGCGGATGCAAAATCAAGGTCGGCACTGCCGAGCGACCCAACGGTTGCCGTGGCGGCGCCTACTCGCTGGTCCACCTCTCCGAGGTCGGACTCTGGCAGAAGACCGAGGGCAAGTCCCCCGAGGACATCGTGCGCTCCGCCTGCTCCGGCATCCTCGCACGACCCTACACCATGATTGTCATGGAGTCCACAGCCAATGGCACAGGCAACTTCTTCCACGCCGAATACACCGCGGCAGCAGACCCGCAGGTCGACTCACAGTTCGAGGCGCTCTTCATCGCCTGGTTCCAGATACCACACTATTCACTCCCCTTTGCCTCCGCCGACGAGCTCCGCACCTTTGCCCTCCGACTGTGGGAGAACCGCGACAACCCCAACGTCACCTCCAACCGCGAGGAGAGCGGACGCTACCTCTGGTCCCTGTGGCAGAAGGGAGCAACACTCGAAGCCATCCATTGGTACATCTACGAACGAGCCGGCAAGAACGACTTCGCCGTCATGGCATCCGAATACCCCTCCGACGATGTGGAAGCCTTCGTACACTCCGGCACGATGGTCTTCGACCCCTACCTCGTCAAGCGGTTCGAGAAGTACTGCCGTCCGCCACGCTTCACAGGCGAGGTCTATGCCGATGCCGACGAAGGGGAGGAGGCACTCTCCAACCTCCGCTTCCGCGACGACCACCAGGGACAGCTCGCCATCTGGGCGAAACCCGAGACCTTCGACGACTGCGAAGTCACCGACCGCTACCTCACCGTCGTCGACGTCGGCGGACGCACCACCAAGGCAGACTGGTCCGTCATCGTCGTCTTCGACCGCCTCGGCATGACCGACGGCAGCGAGCCGCCCTCCGTCGTCGCACAGTGGTACGGACACTGCGACATCGACCGCCTCGCATGGCGTGCCGCACAGATCGCCGCCTACTACAACGACTCCCTGCTCGTCATCGAGTCCAACACCATCGAGACACACGACAAGGAACGGCACGTCGAGGGCGGAGACCAGTCACAGTACATTCTCAACCAGCTCGCCGACGTCTATCCCAACCTCTACGCACGCAAGCAGTCCGAGGACGAGATACGCCAGGGACTCCCGCGCAAGTACGGCTTCCACACCAACCTCGCCACCAAGCCCATGGTCATCTCCACACTCGTCAAGGTCATCCGCGACCGCCTCTACATCGAGCGCGACAAGCGCTGCCTCGACGAGTACAACACCTACGAGCGCAAGCCCAACGGCGCCTACGGAGCCATCACCGGCAAGCACGACGACCTCCTCATGACACGAGCCATCGGACTCCACATCTGCTACCGCGAGATGGAGCCCCCCGAGTTCGTACCATTCTCCAACAAGACGCTCCGGAAAAACAGAGCCCCCGTCTCCGCCGCCTCCATCTGACCCCCCACACGCCCAATTGTCCCTTGTCTATTGAAAACGTAGGGGCGACCGGTCTGGTCGCCCGGTCCAACGACGCCCGTCCCCAACAAACCGCCCGCTCTGCGTGCTTGTCCCACAGACAAAAGACAAATCGCTATGAAAAAATAATCCCAAGCGTGGCATTATCTTTTGTTTTTCGAAAGAAAGTGTTACTTTTGCCACAGATATAAATGAAGGAGTTATGAAAACAATGAACCAGATTGTTGCAGAGAATCTGAAAAAAATCAGAGAAATAGCCGGTTTCACTCAGGAACAGGTAGCCAAATCCATTGGCATCGAACGCTCTGCTTATAGCAATTATGAAGCAGGAACAAGAGAAGCTCCCTATGATGTATTGGAAAAAATATCGAATCTCTTCGGCTGTGAACCCATTATCCTCTTTGAAGATAATGCTCACATCGAAAACGAGATACTAGCCGTCGCTTTCCGCATATCAGACCTGGAAGATAGAGACCTGCAGGAAATAGCCCGGTTTAAAGACATTGTCAAATCATATCTCAAAATGGAACGCATCGCACATGGCAAGAGTGAATAAGTTTATCATCGAGAGGGAGGTCGCGGATTTCCGAAGAATCAATGGTTTCAGTTCATCCGAACCCATTACACTGAAAAGCCTGCTGTTGAAGCTGAATGTCCTTACGGTATTCACACCATTGTCCGAGAACTTTTCAGGAATGTGCCTGAAAGACCATTCCGGACACCGTTTCATGCTTGTCAATTCCACACAAGCAAGAGGAAGGCAGCACTTCACCATTGCACACGAACTCTATCATCTGTTCGTGGAAGACAAACCAACCCCGCATAGGTGCAATCCCGGGCACAACAAAGACAGGGTGGAAGTATGTGCCGATACATTTGCCTCCTGCCTGCTAATGCCTGAAGCAGGAATTTGCCAATTGATACCTGAAGAGGAGCTGAAGAACAAGGACATATCCATTGCAACCATATTGAAACTTGAACATTACTTTTCAGTATCCCGTACAGCACTGCTGTTTCGCTTGTTGGGCATAGGGATTATCACCGAAAAAAAACGAGCCCAGCTGGCAGCCATCGGCGTGAAGCACTCCGCTCGTTGCTTCGGGTACGATACTGCCCTGTACGAGGCAGCAAATGAAGGACTGGTGATTGGAGATTTCGGCGAGAAGGCGCGTTACCTGTTTGACAGTGGAAAAATCTCAGAAAGCCATTATATGGAACTATTACGCAAAATAGGTATAGATGGAACACAGGAAAACGAAGATCATATTGGATGCTGATGTGATTATCCATTTCATGGAAGCAGAGAGTTTCGCATTGCTCTTGGATATATTCCCGGAGTATGAGTATGTCGTTTTGGACATCGTTTATGATGAAATAACAAAGAACCGTAAAACGAAAATATTCATAGACAACTATCTCTCTTTTTCCGCAAAACTCAAACAGGAAAAATTCGCTCCAAGAGGAGATTCCATGAAAGAATACTTCAAATTACTGCAGATGTTCGGAAAAGGGGAAAGTGCATGCATGGTCTATTGCAGGGACAACCAGGATGTACTGGGCAGTAGCAACCTCAAGGATATCAAGGATTATTGTTTGAGGAACAAGATTACCTATTTGACTACGCTCGATTTCCTCTATTATGCCTATTGCAGAAAGAAGATCACTCCGCAGGAATGCAGCCAGTTCATGCAGGCTGTAAATACAGCAGGAAGCAAACTCCCTCTTATAGATATAACCCGATACGTATGCAACGTATCGATTTGACATAATCTCACCCCACACACGCCGCACGGCTAATTGTCAATTGTCAATTGTCAATTGTCAATTATCAAAGGTTTGCTGTCTTGCCGAAAAAACATATCTTTGCGTACACTATAACGTACAACTTAAAAACAAAAATATTATGAGGGTAATCAGTTCATCAGAATTCAGGAACAACATGAAGAAATATCTTGACCTGGCCGCAAATGAGAGAATATTGATACAACGCGGCAGAAACGAAACCTTCGTATTGACACGCGAAGAATATCTGGAGCCCGATGAAGACCTGAGGCGGGCCGTAAGCGCACAAGAACTACTGGCGGGCGTCGAAGAGGACATAAGAGCAGCATACCGGAAAAAATATGGAGACAGATCATGAAAGTATTATTTTTGCCGGAGGTCAGGCAATATCTGAAAGAAATGTAGGGGCCTGGCCTTGTACAAGATGAACAAAAATCTGAACTTGATAACATCCATACTTTTACCTACAGCCAGACAATTTACACCGCACGCCCCATTGTCAATTGTCCATTGTCAATTGTCAATTGAAACGAATTCCCGTTTCAGCTCCTCAAGATCCTGCTTCGCCTCCTCATCCCCCTCACGGGCGAGTCCCCGCAAGTATTCATACTCACTCTTGAACCGGTCACCTCTTTGCCACAACGCATAGCTGCCGTCAGCCTTCAGCAGTTGCTCGATGCGCGAAACCTCCTCTTCAGACATCTTGCCCTCATCATAATCCCGGTCATTCTTCCGCAGCTCACGGTCGATAGCCTCGAACTCAGACCACAGCTTCATGAACCGTTCATTCAGTTCCCGCGCTTTCGAGCGGTCATCACCCGTCTCCACGTAGAACTTCGACATGAACGGGATGTTACGCAACTCCAGCTTCTCATCATCCGACGACAACTGTTCCACCATCTTCACGAGCTTCTTCGCCAGCGTCCCGACACCGCCCGTCTGCTGAGCTGCCAGATAACACAGCGCACTCGGGTTCAGATACTTGCTGTCCCAGTCGCTACGGCGGTTATCCCGACCGCCCGTCAGATTGTTCCACCTCCGGCTCAGCTCCACGGCAAACTTGGGCGTATCCTTCGACGCACGCTGCCACTCAGGGTCATGCACGTTCCAGTCATGCTGGTTCGTGATGGGATAACCCAGGAAGTCCTTGTTCCAGTGATACGCATCCAGGAAGTCCGCTGCCAGCGTCGGAGTCCAACCCTTGATGAAGCCGTCCAACGCGTCATCGGCATCCCGGCTGCCGCCGGCAACGAATGCGACAGGAGTCAGGTTGTTCACCTGCTCAGCCATCTTTTTCGCAGCATCAGCGGCACCCAGTCGCCCACGCTGCAAGTCATACACGATCTGACCCAGAGCCCACGCAGGACGGAACTCCTGAGAGATACTCCAGTGCAGGTAGCCGTGACCGAACGGATTGCCGATGTTCAAGAAGTTATAGCGGTTCCACTCACTCAGCCTGTACCAGTCATCCTCTCCGTAACGCTTGTCATCGTCATCATCACCGTCACCACCTCCGAACAGCAAGTCACACAGCAAGGCATTCAGGTAGCCCGAGACAACCATGCCGCCCATCACACCGAAGAAACGCTTACGGCTCGCACCGTACCATTCACCCAGCATGCGCAGAGCCTGCAAGGCAGCGTTCGTGAAAACGATGTTTCGGCGCATCCACAGGTTGCCCCACGCACCGCTGCCCTTCATGTTGAAGTTCACGCTCGCATTCTTGGCCTCGAACACCGAGTTCAGCACGTTCTCTCCACGACTGCGCATCGTCATGTAAGCCGCAAAACGCGTGGCATTCTCCACTCCGCGGTTCACGAATTCCACACCGGCGAAGAAGGCGCGGATAGCTTCCTTCGGCAGATACAGCCTCCGGCTCATCACCTCACGCACCGTCCGGTTCATCTGGCGGTCAAACTCTTCCGAGTTCGTCAGGCTGCTGATACCCGTGATACCCCCGTTGTCACAGAACTCACGGAACATGCGCTCCGTCGGGTCGTTCATGTCAAGCATCCCGTGCTCGTACCGGTACATCAGGCGGAAGATACCCTTGTCAAAGCGACCCTTGCGGATACCCGGCAGGACCGACAGCAGGTTGCCGGCCATCTTCTTCAGGAAGGCCCCACCGTGCTTCACATACATGCCTACCAGGGACGTCTCCACGTCACGCTGGAAGTTCCCCACCCAGAACTCCACATTCAGGCTCGTCAGCATCTTCGCGCGGAAACGCATGAATGCCATGAAGAACTTCTGGATGATGCCGGGCTTGCTGTCCGGGTTCAACAGACCGTTCAGAGCCATCGCCGCACGCGGGTTGCCCAGCACATACACCTGGTACTCCACACCGTTGCGCAGCACACGCACACGGTGCTTGTCCTCCTGCCACTTGGCAAGTCTGTAGGGGAACTCCTTCGTGAACATCCGTCTCACCACGCGCGCATCCGTCTTGCTCCGCTCTTCCATCTCCTGCTCATGCTGCTCGATGGCACGCTGCATCTCCTCGGCGCTCATGTCCTCCGTCAGGGTAGGATTGTCAGGCACAAGCGTGCCGTCAGCCTCCTTCACATACCATTGCCTGGACACCAGCAGCAGACCGGCATCACGCGTGTTCAAGGCACAGTTCAGGAACTTCTGCGCCACCAGGTTCTTGTTGCCCTGCACCACCGACATGTTCGCCATCGCAGCCATCGTGCCCAGGATGTGGGCGGCACGGCTCTTGCGCCCGTACGCACGCTTCATCACGCTCTGCAGCGACTCACTGTCACTTCCCCGACTGATGTAGGAGTACACGTCGCCCGCATAGTCATCGTGCCACCCGCGCAACGGCACGTAGTGCTGGTACATCTTCCGCACATCCTCATACTGTTCCTTCCCGATCAGACCGCTCAGGTAGGCCTTGCGCAGCGTCCATCCGTTCAGCGCATCACTCAGCCGCCACAGCTCGTCCGTCATGTCGCGACCTTCTTTTTCTTCCGGGATTTCGCCGGAATGCCGGTTAAGGAGCGGACGCTCTG
>ERZ773148.3251-NODE-3251-length-11347-cov-3.522405_pt1 | contig 11347 bp, 10 predicted proteins | sample MGYA00580846_ERZ773148 | MGnify/ENA primary metagenome ERZ773148 (study PRJEB29015, sample SAMEA2737879) | human gut metagenome | biome: human gut; feature: human-associated habitat; material: faeces | place: China | collected 2012 ...
CCCGCACCTCCATCTTCGATGCCGACGCCGGCATCGCCCTGACCGACACCTTCGTGAAGGTCGTGTCCTGGTACGACAACGAGATCGGCTATTCCAACAAGGTGCTGGACCTGATCGAGCACATGTACTCCGTGGACCACAAGTAAGAAGAGCTTCCCGCAGGAGCGCCGCCGCTGGCGGCGCTCCTTTTTTGCAGGGCGAAGGAAAGAAGAACAGTATGGAAGCGCTGGAAATGATCGCCGGCCGCCGCAGCGTGCGGCTGTCCGGTGTATAGGCTGCTGGAGCGTGGTGTTAGATCCCGCAGGGGCGGATGTCCCCATCCGCCCGAAGCGCCCCTCCGTCACCTCCTGCGGCCCCGTGCGGCAGGACGGACGGGGCCGTCCTGCCGCGGTCGTGAGGGTCGAGGGAGGATAAACTTCGTATTCACTAAGGCTATGATACACCCGATATGCGTAATAATAAGTCGTATTTTGTCGATATGAAATAATAATTACGCAAATCGCGGATTAAAAGGGAAATCATACTCAAAATGAAGAAAATCATTTTGAGGTGATTTTCGCATGGGCGTTCCGGAGAAGCTGAAAGAATATATGGATGACCACGATATGCGGCAGAAGGAACTGGCGGCGGAATTGGGCCTGCCCCTTTCCACGCTGAACGGCTATCTGACAGGCCGTCGGCAGATCCCCCATGAGACCCTGCGCCTGATCGCGGAGAAGCTGGGGATCACAATGGATTACCTCTACGGCCTGACGGACGACAGCCGGCGCCCCTTCAGATTGAGCAAAGCGGAGCGCAGCCTGATCCAGGACTTCCGCCAGCTCAGCCGGGACCAGAAGGAGCTGATCGCCCAAAATATCCGTTTTATGCAGCAGCAGAACCGGGACCGATGGGGCTGAGATCTGTCTCCACTGCCGATAATACAGGATTCGACATCAGAAAAAGGTCGAATCATGGGGAAAGAAAATAAAAATTATTGATTTTTTGATTTTAACGGAAAATTAAGGCAGAATTGAGATACTGACCCCTGAGGTGATCATCATGGGCCCTGGGGCCAGAGTAAAAATTTTGGTGACTGACAACGACGTGACGCAGAAAAAGCTGGCGTCACTCGATTTCACTTTTACCAGTCCCTGCGTGAACACGGCTGGGAACAGGTCAGGCGCGGAGTCTACGCCCCAAAAGACGCCTGGGTGGATGAGCTTTACCTTCTTCACCTCCGGTCTCCGCAGCTCGTGTTTTCGCACGATGAAGCGTTCTACCACTACGGTTTATCGGAACGCGAACCGCTTCTCCACACCGTGACGCTCTATAGCGGCTACAACGCTCACCGTCTGGTGGCAGACGGAAGGTGCAAGGTTTATACGGTCAAAAAAGAACTGCTCCCGGTCGGCAGAACGATGGTTCGGGATAATTGCGGGAACGCGATCCCAATGTATGACCTTGAAAGGACCATCTGCGACCTCTTCCGGAGCCGAAGCACAATCGAGATCCAGGACTTCACGGCCGTTCTGAAAGCCTACGCCGCGAGACGGGATAAGGATCTGAACCGGCTCACAGCGTACGCGAAGCTCTTCCATCTTGAAAATGTGATTCGGCAGACTCTGCAGCTGCTTCTCTGAACCGCGGGATACCGTCCGCCGTCACTCCTGCCCGTATCTATTAAAATCGGGGGACTCTGCGGACAGAGAAGCAACAAACGCTCTCTCCTGCCCCGCCGTCCCTCTTTCTTATCAATCCGGACCGCACCGCTGTGGAACTCGAACGCATACTGATTACGGAACTCCGCTACTTCGGAGACGTCCTCCTCACCACGCCGCTCATCGGCTTTCTGCGGAAGAAGTACCCGAACGCGAGAATCGACGCTCTGGTGTATCACAGCACGCGTGAGATGCTGACCGGGAACCCGGATCTCGATAACGTCTACACGATCGATCAGAAGTGGAAGAAGATGGGCGTGAAGAAGCAGCTCGGAGCCGAAATCAATCTTCTGAAGACGCTGAAAGCGAATCACTACGACACGCTTCTTCACCTCACGACGCATAACCGCGGCATGTGGCTCGCCCGCATCCTGAAGCCGAAGCGGAGCATCTCCTGCCCAAAGCACTTCGGGGGGCTGAACTTCTATAACAAGAGCTTTACCCACATGGCGAGCCTTGTGCTCCCGCGTGAACGCCACATCGCGCAGTTCAACATGGATCACCTCCGGGCGCTCGGTGTCGTGGTGCCGGAGGAAGAGGTGCCGGGACTGAAGCTCACGATTCCGGATGAAGCGCGCGCTGAAGCCGCGAAACTCGTCGGGGGGCTCAAGGACTATGTGCTCGTCCACCCCGCTGCGCGTTTCTTCTTCAAGTGCTGGACCGAAGAGAGGACCGCCGAGATGCTCGATCGCCTCGCGAGCCAGGGTGAAAAGATCGTGATCACGTCGGGGCCCTCTGACGAAGAACGGACGATGATTGAAAAGATCGTCTCGCTTCTTAAAGTCGCGAAGCCGATTGTTCTGATCGGCAAGACCCCTTCCATGAAAACTTTTGCCGCGCTGATTGATGACGCGAAGCTCCTCATTGGGGTTGACTCCGCGCCGGCTCATATGGCGGCTGCCCTCCAGACCCCTGAAGTAATTCTCTTCGGCGCGACGATCCCTGGCCGCTGGAGACCGTGGGAAAACGACGCGAGCCGCGTCGTGATCAGCCCCGGGCGCTGCCACTTCTGCGAACAGCGCGGATGCGGCCGCTGCGGGATCAGTGAATGCATGCGGGAAATCCGGGTTGAGGACGTCATGGAAGCGGTGAATGAACTCCTTGAGCACCGCGATATTCCGGACGCCTATCGGAAAACGGTCTACGGACCGAACGATCGCTTCCCGACCTATTCCTGATTTCAAATCAAAAAAATCTAACAGTGAACCCCGAAGGTGTGAAAACCTCCGGGGTTTTTAATGCCTGCTTTAATGATCCAAATTAGTAATGCCGAAAACGAGTCATTCCGCCAGACTCTGTCGATACTGATTTTCTGTCTCTTCAAAGCCAATTCATCTTCAGAAAGCCTGGATCCACTGATTCCGAATCAGCCAAAGCGAAAATTATCCGACCCCCAGTCATATTGATCATTTACATTTTTTTCATAATGACTTATTATCTAGCGTTTTGTTCTACAGTTCACTTCATGATCTCTGATCATCTGCTTCACTCATGTCTCTTCGATCCGAAATCTGCGCAAGGCTGCTGCTTCCCCTAATCGTCACGCTTCTCACGGTCCTGGCGGTTTTCAAGCTTTCAGGAACTGACCTCCACTTCGCCAAATACTGCGCGGAGGCGACCCTGGTGTACGCGGCGGTTCTGCTCTTCCCGTTCATCATCCGCGCCGCGCTCTGGGGCATCTTTCAGTTCATTGTCGCTCTTCAGATGTGCTCTATCGTGTCAACCGGCATCTATATCGTGCCGCTCACCGTGATGAACCTGTCGTCCCACAACGCGATCGGGGTTAAAGCGCAGATCTGGCTCGCTTTTATTTTCGCCATCGTGTTTTTCCCCTCCTTCTTCGCCATTTTTTCCACGAAAAACGTGAAAGTGAAGAAGAAAATCTATATGGCGGCCGGATCGGTGGTCAGCGTACTGATGATCGTTCTGGCATTCACTCAAAACAGCGTTCTGAAGAGCACCAAGCATCTCGCGAAAGCCGTTCTTCACGACGTTTATTTCGTCCCCAAACAAAATGCCGCCATCCGTGAGCAATATCGGAAACCCGCTGTCGTCAGCCAGAGCCAGCTCGAGACCGCCGGGGCGGATTATTTCTCACCTGACACACCGATCAAAAATGTCATTGTGATTTTTGTTGAGGGATTTTCAGCTGAGGTCGTGGATTACAAAAATCACTCATCCCGTAATCTGACCCCCACGTATGACCAGCTGTATAAAAACAGCCTGGCATTTGATCATTATTACAACCACACCTATGCCACCTACCGAGGACTCCGGAGGCAGCTGTATTCGTTATGGCAGTTTAAGGGCGGGTTTTATCTGAATCCCAATTCACCCGGATTCGGCGAGATGGATCACGAGAAGATTCATAAACTGACTGATTCGGGTTTGGTGTCAGTGCCTGAAATTCTGAATCAGCATCACTTCAATACGTACTTCCTGTCAAACGAACTCCGTACGGGCAACATGACCTCGTACTTAAAAACTTTCGCTTTCACCCGGGTGTACGGCGCTGATGACTTAGGCTGGACGGGAGATCCCCCGCGGAGTGATAAATTCGCTTTCCAGAGCCTGAAGCAGGTGCTCACGAAGTACAAGAGCGATAAGCCCTTCTTTATCGGCATGTACACCGCCGGCACGCATCATGGCGTTGACAGCCCGGACCTGACGTACGGCGATGGGTCAAACAGCTACTACAACAAATTCCATAACCTCGATCACTGGCTCGGGGACTTTATTGCCTGGTTCAAAACGAGTCCGTATTACGACAACACGCTCCTCGTCATCACTTCAGACCATGGAGTCGTGATTCCGACCCCCGAATACCGGCGGTCCTTCCATCAGAAGACTGAGCACTCGAATTTTGAGATTCCACTCATTCTGTATGGAAAGATGGTGAAGCCGCAGATTGTGGACGCCAAAGGCACAACCAGCATCAGTCTTGCCCCGACGCTCCTTGACGTGCTGGGAATCCGAAAAACGGAACAGTATTTCCTTGGGTGCTCACTCTTCGAAACCCAGTGCGATGAGAGAAGCAGCCGTCTGATGCATCATTTCGCGGCAGGCACTGATTCTTTCCGCATCTCCGCAAACGAGCGCGGGAAATACATCATCAGCCCCGAAAAAGAAGATGCGGAGTTCCAAAAGATTTACCGCTTCACTAACTGAGATTCGCCGTAAACAAGGCGGGAATTCAGTCCTCGCCGAATTTCCCCATAGACAAAAGAGCCCTGAAGAGATTCTTCAGGGCTTTTTTCTGACGCGGACCGCTAAGAGTGCGGTCTTTGACTTCTTTTACTGCTGACCGCTTTCACGCTGCTGAATCATGCTGAGAGCGGCCTTCATGGCTCCCGCCACTTCCGGGCTGGTACCCGGATCCGAGATCAGCCGTTTCCAAAGCTGCTTCGTCTTCTGCTGACGGGCGGCGTTGCAGTACCTGTAGCCAACCATCATGGCGTACGGCGCGTCAGATTCGTGACCATCCCGCGCGAGCGCGTCACCGAAATTAAACCAGGCCGTGGCCCGATTCGGGTCGAGCGCCAGAGCGGCGATCAGAACGTAAGCGGCCTCCCCTGCCCGATTGTCTTTCATGAGCGCGAAACCGAGATTCTCGACCGCTTCCACATCGGTCGGATCCGCCTTTACGGCATCCGCGAACTTATCGACCGCGGCGCTGGCGTCTCCACTATGAACAAGCTTCAGACCTTCGGCGTTCAGGGCCCGCGCGGTCTTCCGGTCCCCCTTCGGAGGAAGGGGCAGCTCGCGGATCTGGTTCGCGTAGGTCTGAACGAACGGAGACCCTTCACTCATGCTCCCCAGCATCTTCGCGACATTCCCTGACGTCTCAGCAAGCGGATACGGTGCGATGGCCTCCGCGACATTCGGGGCAAGCCGCACAGTCGCCTGCTCAGGCTGCGGAGCCGAGTCGCTTTCCGAAGGCTTCTCGCTTTCGGAAACAGCGGGAGAGCTCGCGGTTTCGGCTAGCGCAGCGGTTTTCGGTGCGCGCGCCGGAGCGGACGCCGTCACTGCGGGACCACTCCCCGTCGTTTCCACCGCTCCAGGTCCCACGATACAGGCAAGGCCCGCGATTGAAAGAATCGGGAGAATGAACTTGTCGTTCGCCGTATTCGCGATGAACGGCTTCTCGGGGAGCTTGTAGCTCTTTGAGATTTCCGCAAGCTGCTCCTGAGTAGCGTGCGACGTATCAATATCCGCCGCCTGAACCTGCGTGAGAAACGCTTTCCGGAGTTTCTTCGAGTAGGAGCTCATCACGAACTTCCGGATCAGGGCATAAAGCGCGGTAAGAAGGAGAGCGGCTCCCATCCAGCCTGAGGCGTGCGCGGCGTCTTTCCCGAAGAGATACGCGATCGAGAAGACCAGAGTGAGACCAAACGGGATCCAGCCATAGTAAGACGACTTCTGCTTCTTATCGTCTACCGGAAGAGGATCTCCCGTGAACCGTGTGGGATCCACGCCGTCCACCCAGACCTTGTACTCCTTCCCCTCGTACTCAAAGACACTGAGACCAACCGGGAGATAAAGCGTTTTCGTTTCGTAAGACTGAGAGCCGCTCCAGTGCCAGTCTTTCTGCTCGTCGCCCTGCGCGTTGGCCTTCACTTCAGAGGCCACCAGGGCGGCAACCCGATCTTCGACATACGTCTGATAGGCTTCACGCTCCGAAAGCGCGAATTTGTCGTTCGGGAACCCCGTCATGAATTTGGCGTCATACGGCACGAGTTTCGACCGGTCCTGATCCGCGAGAAGATCAGCGCAGTTCCTGTCGACCTCGTTCCCCGCGTAGCCGAGGAGACTGAAGGGGCCGCTCACGGTGCCGCTCGCCGGACGCCAGTCCGTCACAGTGCGGCTGTTGCTCCCGGACCCTTCGCGCCGGTTATAGCCAAAGGACGCGGTCCAGTTCGCGTGGAATTCGCCGTGATAGAGGTAGAACGGCACGTACTTCAGCCACTGCTTCGTGATCGTCGCTTTCTGCACGAGATCATCCGGCGTGAACTGGCCCTGTGTCATATAGACACGGGTGGCGTTCGTAAGGGCGTCCCCCTGGATCTGAAGCGGGATGATGAGGTCGGTATCCGTAATATCTTCCGGATTCACGACCTGAGTCGGGATTCTCACCGTATTCCCGCAGTACGCGCAGACCAGCGTCTCGGTGCCGGGCTTATAAGTGAGTTCGGATCCGCATTTGTCGCAGCGGATTTTCAAGTCAGCCATGTCACTCAGCCTTTATTGAATTCGTTTTTGACGAGAATGTTCCGCTGATTGAAGAGCCGGAAGAGGGCCTGCGCCTTATCATTCAGGGCCTTCGCGTCGCCGAGGCTCGATTCGAGTTCGCCCACAGCTGCGACGATCTGCTTCTCAAGCGATTCGGACGCCGGATACTGCTTCGGGTTCGAGAACGCGGCGGCGTCAATCAGGCGCTCGAGGATTTTCTTATCCTCGTCATCCTTCGCTTTCGCCTGAATCGTGCGGATTTCGGACGCCACCTGCTTATTCCACGGGAACGCGTTCGTTTCCTCGGCGAGCTTGGACACCTGCTTCATCGTGACATTGCTGAACACGAAGTGGCAGCCGAGCCCGAGCACCCAGAGAGCGTCGGTCGCGAGCGACAGCTTCAGGAACCCGCAGAGCGAAAAGACAAGTGAGAGCAGCGCGACCGCCGCGAGCAGCCCGCCAAAGAAAATCCCAATCCCGAGCCCCGCGAGCGCGGAATCCATCCCCTTCTTCCCCGGGCAGGTCGAAATAATGAAGAGATACGCGACACTCAGCGCCGTGAGGAACGCCGCGGCGTAGAAGTACCCGTTCCGAAGGTCAGAGGGCACCAGCACCGCGAGAATAAAGATCACCGCGACGAACGCGAGGATCGACAGAAATACGAACTTCAGCTTGATGTCGTTCATCCCAGAATCCTTTTCTTTTCAGTCGCAAACTCTTCTTCGGTCAGCACGCCCTGGGCGCGCAGTTCCCCGAGCTGCTTCAGCATCTCAATCTTTTCCTTGAAGCTGATCGTCTCAGCCTTAGGAGCGGCAGGAGCGGCTTCAGGAGCCGCAGGCGGATTCGTGTTGATCACCGCGCCGGCACCGGAACCCTGCGCCATCGGGTTCATCGCGCCGCCAAGACCCGTTCCGAGTCCCATCCCGACAAAGGCTCCCGTGGTCCCTTCGTTCTTCGCCGCGGCTTCCAGCACGTCAAAGCTCCGGACCTGCTGATAGTTGTTCCCGAGGATCCCGAGCTCGGCCCTGCGGGCGAGCGCAGCCTTAAGCGAGATCACAGAGGGGTCATCTTCCGGCACGCTGATCGACATCACGTCGAACCGGACAATCTCAATCCCGTACTGATCAAGCTCTTCCGCGAAAAGATTCCGGAGGCTATCCGAGATCTCATCGAGATACATCGAGATATCGAGCACTGAGATCTTTTTTTGAATGATCGTTTCAGAGATCAGGGTCTTCGTTTTCCGGATGAAGATGCCCTTGAAGTAGTTGTTGAGTGACTCGGCGTCAAAACTCGGGAGCGTTCCCACGAGTTTCAGGAGGAACTTCTTCCCGTCCCGGATCCGGATACCGTACTGCCCGAACGCCCGCACCGGCACCATCACGCCGTAAAGCGGATCCTTCAGCTGGATCGGGTCCGGCGTTCCCCACTTGAGGTCGAGGATCGCGGCTTTGTTGATGTACCAGACCTCAGCCGTGAAGGGCGACTGCCCTCCGAACGGGATCCCGAGGAGATTCCGGAGAATCGGGATATTCTGCGTCGAGAGGGTGTGGCGGCCTCCCTCATACGGCCCCTCGTAGACGCCGCCGCTGACGAGATACGCTTCCTGCGTCTCGTTAACGATCAGCTGCGTCCATGTGGAGAGTTCCTGTGACGGGAATTTCCACGCGAGAAGCTTCGGGTTTCGTGTGTCCCACTTGACTAAGTCGATAATCATTTTCGGTTTCAGCTTCAATGAAAAGGGGTTGATCGAGTCCGGGAACGATGATCCCGGAGCCGTATTCCAATGCTACTCCGGTTAGTACTGATTTTCACATCTTTCAGGAACCAGAACGGGAGACATTCCACCCCCGTCTCTGTCGGTTCCTGCGTGCGTCGGATAGATTGGAACTCGGTATAACTTACCCTGCGATTTTAACCCGATTGACGGTGTTTAAAATTTGTTACATTTCACGGAAACCATCGTAATTCCGGGGTCTTCCGCGGTCACTCAAAACGAGAGAAAACTCCTCCCCGTTCCTCGCGGCTCTTCATCCGAGATCGAGACATAACTAATAGAATTGATTTCGTAATCTGACCCTGATATTCAGTTCAGTAACGGACGCGGAAATAACGTTTTCGCGCTCTTTTGTATTTCGGTCTACGGGCTAACGAAAATCGGTTTTCCGCTAACGAAAATGGATTCCGGGTTCGTGTTCAATTTCAGTCTGTTATTTAAGTCGCAAACTTCAGTTATCAAATATTATTTGATAACTGAAGTTGTTGATGTAATACAGAAACCGGTTCCCTCAGCCTCATCCCCTCTTCCTGTGAGCCGCCAGCTGCCCCCGCTTCTTTTCCGTTTCAAAAAGTTTCAGAAGACGGATTTCTTCTGTATTACGCAAAACGGATTGAGAACGATCTTCATTCGTCTGAAACCCCTGTTTTTCAGGGATCAACGCTATACAAAGTCACATTTTCCGTTCTCATATCATTCTTTCGGTCTGGATTTTCTAATCCTTTCGAGCTATATTGAACGTGCGCCAACTGGTATACCGGTATCCCATAAAGGGAAAAAACAGGCATACCGGCGACGGGAAGTCTGTGTATTCTGTGCTTTAAGCCTGTCCGGGCGTACGAACCGGACAGCGGTCTCAGAGCCTGCGGCCCTGATTCACACGCTGGCCTTCTGAGGCAGGAGAAACACGCTGACCGGAGTCACACACCTCCTCTCAGCTCCGCTGACAAGCCTCATAACCAACTAGAAGAGACACTATGGCTAAATTAGAACTGCCGTACGAGCAGGTCTTCGACCTGACTCACAAGATGTGCACCCGCATTTCGCCGGACGTCCTTTACCTGCTCACGGAAGCAGCGAAGAAGGAAACGAACCCCGCGGCGAAGACGTTCCTCGAAACGATGGTGGAGAACGAACGCCTCGCCGGGATCGAGGATAAGCCGGTGTGCCAGTCGCCTGGATACCCGTCTGTCTGGATCCGCTGGGGCGAAGCCTATGAGCCGAACCTCTCGAACCTCATCGATAACATCACGCGGTCCGTCGTCGACGCGACGAAGCAGGGCTACATCCGCCCCTCGATCGTGCATCCGCTCACCCGTTTCAACCCGGGCGATTCCACGGGCCGCGGCGTTCCGAATTACGAGCTCCGCTACGAGAAGGACCTCCCCTACTGCGAAATCATCGTGAGCGCGAAGGGCTGCGGCGCGGAGCTTCCGAATGTCGCGAAGATCCTGACGCCCGCGACGCTCGGGAAAGACTTCAAGGGCCTGAAGCAGCTGGTGCTTGACACGGTCACCGGAGCCCGGGGCCAGGTGGGCGCCCACGGCTACCCCTGCCCGCCGTTCTCGCTTGGTATCGGTCTCGGCGGCCAGATGGACGTCGCGGCGAAGCTCTCTCGCGAAGCCATCTCGACCCGCAACTGGCTTGACCACAACCCGGATCCGCTCTTTGATGAACTTGAGCAGGAGCTGCTCGCTGACATCAATAAGCTCGGGAACGGCCCCGCGGGCATCGGCGGCGACACGTCGGCGCTTGCCGTGAAGATCGGCTGGGCTTCCACCCACACCGCCATTCTCCCTGTCGTCATCAACTTCCACTGCTGGGTCGCGCGGCGCTTCGGCATCCGCTTCTACCCGGACGGTCACACGGAAGAACTCTTTCAGGTTGGAGAATAAAAAATGGCAGTGTATGAACTGACGCTCCCCGTTGATAACGAGACGATTGAGAAGCTGCATGTCGGCGACATCATTTATCTGAATGGCCAGGTCTGTACGGCGCGCGATCAGGCGCACCTGCGGCTTAAGGCGCTGGATGAAGCAGGAAAGCCTTTCCCCGAGGACCTGAAGTGCGCGGCGATCTTCCACGCCGGCCCCGTGATGAAGAAGGATGAGGCGGGTCACTGGTATCTCTCCGTGATCGGCCCCACGACCTCCATCCGTATGGAACCGTACGCGGACTTCATCGGCCGTATCGGCGTGAAGATCCTGATCGGCAAAGGCGGCATGGCGGAAGGCACCCGGAAGGCGATGCAGAAATATAAGCAGGTCTACGCGCAGGCGGTTCCTGGCTGCGCCGTGGTGCTCGCGAAGGGCGTGACCGGCACGAAGGATCCGTACTGGTACGAGTGCGGGATGCCGGAAGCCATGTGGCCGCTTCAGACGAAGCATTTCGGCCCGTTCCTGATCACCATGGACTCTTACGGGAAGAGCCGCTATGACGACGTGCAGGCGCACGCCCAGGCGGTTGAGGAAGAAATCCTCAAAACGCTCTGGCCGCCGTTCTCCTCTTAGAATGACTTTCTGAGGAAGGACAAAGGAAAGCCCGGCAAACGCTTTGGACCACCCCAAAGAAGCCGGGCTTTTTTATAGGGTGAATTATCAAATCAAGTGCAAAGTTACTGAATAAAAGACTTCAGCCGGAC
>ERZ773148.3252-NODE-3252-length-11345-cov-8.169708_pt1 | contig 11345 bp, 5 predicted proteins | sample MGYA00580846_ERZ773148 | MGnify/ENA primary metagenome ERZ773148 (study PRJEB29015, sample SAMEA2737879) | human gut metagenome | biome: human gut; feature: human-associated habitat; material: faeces | place: China | collected 2012 ...
TGGCTGCCATCATGATCCCCACCTTCCGCATCTTTGACCGGGTGTTCAAGAACTATGATAACCTCAACGCCTCGGTGCAGGAGAATGTCTCTGCCATCCGCGTGGTCAAGAGCTTTGTGCGCGAGGGCTTCGAGAACGAAAAATACACCGCCGCCTGCGAGAGCCTGTATAAGCAGTTCGTCAACGCGGAAAGCCGCCTGAGCTTCAATAACCCTGCCATGCTGGTGGCGGTGTACGGCTGCAACATCGCGCTGAGTTGGTTCGGCGCAAAATATGTGCTGCACGGTGCTATTACCACCGGCCAGCTGAACGCCCTGTTCGGCTATATCATGAACATCCTTATGGCACTGATGATGCTGAGCATGGCCTTTGTCATGATCGCCATGTCCGCCGCCTCTGCCAAGCGTATCGTGGAGGTGCTGGACGAGCACACCGACCTGCCCCCGGCAAAGCAGCCGGTGCAGCAGGTGGCAGACGGCAGCATCCAGTTCGACCACGTTACCTTCAAGTATAAGCACGGCAGCGGCCAGCCGGTGCTGAACGATATCAGCTTTACCATCCAGCCCGGCGAGACGCTGGGCATCATCGGCGGCACCGGCAGTGCAAAGTCCAGTCTGGTGCAGCTGATCCCCCGCCTGTACGATGCCGAGAGCGGCACCGTGCGGGTAGGCGGCGTGGACGTGCGGGATTATAACCTTGATGTGCTGCGCCGCGAGGTCTCCATGGTGCTGCAGAAGAACGTGCTGTTCAGCGGCACCATTCTGGATAATCTCCGCTGGGGCGATGCCAACGCCACCGAGGAAGAGTGCATCCGCATGGCAAAGCTGGCCTGCGCGGATGAGTTCATCCAGCGCTTCCCGGATAAGTACAATACATGGATCGAGCAGGGCGGCTCTAACGTGTCCGGCGGCCAGAAGCAGCGCCTGACCATCGCCCGCGCCCTGCTGCGTAAGCCCAAGGTGCTGATTTTGGACGACTCCACCAGCGCCGTGGATACCGCGACCGACGCCAAGATCCGCAAGGCCTTCCGGGAGGAGATCCCCGGCACGACCAAGATCATCATTGCACAGCGTATCTCCTCGGTGCAGGATGCAGACCGCATTCTGGTGCTGGAGAACGGCCAGATCAACGGTCTGGGCACCCACGCAGAGCTGCTGGCGACCAATGCCATCTATCAGGAGGTTTACAACAGCCAGACGCAGGGCGGCGGCGATTTTGACAAGCAGGGAGGTGCGCAGTAATGGCAGTAAAAGAAGTACATGGCCCCGGCCCGCGGGGCGCACGGGGGCCGCGCCCCAAGGTGGAAAACCCGGGCAAGCTGCTGAAGCGCATCATGGATGAGGTGTTCCGCAACTATCTGCCCCACTGCATCCTTGTGCTTGTGTGCATCGTGGTCAGCGCGCTGGCCAATGTGCAGGCCAGCCTGTTCTTGCAGACTTTGATGGACGATTACATCGTCCCCATGACCCGCCAGCAGAACCCCAGCTTTGCACCGCTGGCCGGTGCATTGGTGCGGATGTGCTGCATCTACCTTGTGGGCATTCTGGCCGCATGGGCCAACGCCCGCATCATGGTCAACGTAACGCAGGGCACGCTGCGCAATCTGCGCACCAAGCTGTTCACCCACATGGAAAGCCTGCCCATCCGGTATTTTGACACCCATCCCCACGGCGATATCATGTCCGTGTACACCAACGATGTGGATACCCTGCGCCAGATGCTCAGCCAGAGCATCCCGCAGCTGGTGTCCAGCGTCATCACCATCGTATCGGTGTTCTTCAGTATGTGTATGCTCAGCTGGCAGCTGACCATCGTTACCATGCTCATGGTGGCGCTGATGCTGTTCTGCTCCAAGCAGATCGCAAAAAGCTCCTCCAAGTACTTCATCCAGCAGCAGCGGGATCTGGGCAAGGTGAACGGCTACATCGAGGAGATGATGGAGGGCCAGAAGGTGGTCAAGGTGTTCACCCACGAGCAGCAGACCCTTGCCGGCTTCCGTGAGTTGAACGACCAGCTGAAGGAAAGCGCCAAGCAGGCCAACGCCTTCTCCAACATCATGATGCCGGTCAACGCCCAGCTGGGCAACATCAGCTATGCCATCTGCGCGCTGACTGGTGCAGCCATGGCCGTGGGCGGTGTCGGCGGTATGACCCTTGGCACCGTGGTGGCCTTCCTCAGCCTGAACAAGGGCTTCAATATGCCCATCAGTCAGGTGTCTATGCAGGCCAACAGCGTCATCATGGCACTGGCCGGTGCCGAGCGCATCTTCAAGATGATGGACGAGCCCAGCGAGACCGACGAGGGCTATGTGACGCTGGTAAACGCCAAGTACGACCGCAACGACCAGCTGGTGGAAACTGCCGAGCGCACCGGCCTGTGGGCGTGGAAGCACCCCCACCACGACGGCACTACCACCTACCACAAGCTGGCAGGCGACATCACCTTTACGGACGTGGACTTTGGCTATGTGCCGGAAAAAACGGTGCTGCACGACATCAATCTGTATGGCCGTCCGGGACAGAAGATCGCCTTTGTCGGCTCCACCGGTGCGGGCAAGACTACCATTACCAACCTGATCAACCGCTTCTACGATATTCAGGACGGCAAGATCCGCTATGACGGCATCAACATCCATAAGATCAAAAAGGCCGATCTGCGCCGCTCGCTGGGCATCGTGCTGCAGGACACCCACCTGTTCACCGGCACGGTGATGGAGAACATCCGCTACGGACGGCTGGAGGCCACCGATGAAGAGTGCATCGCCGCCGCCCGTCTGGCCAACGCAGATGGCTTTATAAAGCGCCTGCCGGAGGGCTACAACACCATGCTGACCGGCGATGGTGCCAACCTCTCGCAGGGACAGCGCCAGCTGCTGGCCATTGCCCGCGCAGCCGTGGCAGACCCGCCGGTGCTGATCCTGGACGAGGCGACCTCCTCCATCGATACCCGCACCGAGGCGCTGGTGCAGCGCGGCATGGACGGCCTGATGTACGGCCGCACCAGCTTTGTCATCGCGCACCGCCTGTCCACCGTCCGCAATGCAGACTGCATCGTGGTGCTGGAGCAGGGCCGCATCATCGAGCGCGGCAGCCACGACGAGCTGATCGCCAAAAAGGGCAAGTATTACCAGCTTTATACCGGTAATCTGGCAGAGAACTAAGCAATTTCCAACCTTCTCACAAAGCCGCCGCACAGCCATGCCGCCGTGCGGCGGCTCTTTTTTACTCCCATGAAGAAGCAATTCTGGAAAATCCGCAGATTTTCCAGAATTGCAAATATAAAAATAATTTTCCGCTGAAGATGGCCAAAGCGCACGCGGCGGCCATTTAAAATCGTCCGCTCCACGGTATACAAATGCCCCGGGCTGTGCTAGAATGGAGCAAACGAGAAAAAGGCTGGTGAGTGTATGCACCCTCTGACGGAATATCCCCGCCCGACTATGCGCCGGGACAGCTACGAGAACCTGAACGGCCTGTGGCAGTACGCCATCACCGCCTCGGCACAGCGCCCGGCGGGCTGGGACGGCGAGATTTTAGTGCCCTACGCGCCGGAGTGCCGCGCCTCCGGGGTGGGGCGCACATTGCAGCCCGGGCAGTGGTTGCACTACCACCGATATTTTGCGCCGCCCGCCGGGACGGGCGGCAGGGTGCTGCTGCATTTCGGCGCAGTGGACTACGCCTGCGCTGTGCAGGTGAACGGCCATCTGGTGGGCGGCCACCGGGGCGGCTACTGGCCCTTTACGCTGGATATCACCGCGCAGCTCAACGGTACAGGCCGCAACAGCCTGTGGGTGGCGGTGCAGGACCCCACCGGCCACGGCACACAGGCGCGGGGCAAGCAGACTTTGCAGCCCGGGGGGATGTTCTATCCCGCCCAGAGCGGCATCTGGCAGACGGTCTGGCTGGAGCGCGTGCCGGAAAATTACATCCAGTCTCTCACCGTTACGCCGGATTATGATGCCCGCACCGTGACCGTGAAAGCCCATACCTCTGCACCCGGCGGTGCGGCGAACCTGTGGGCGGTAGTGCGCGCCGGGGGTGTGACCATTGCCGAGGACTGGGGCAGCGATGAGGCCGACCAGGACGGTGAGGTGACGCTGCATATTGCGAAGGAGTATTTCTTCCCATGGAGCCCGGACACGCCCTTTTTGTACGATTTGACCGTGGGCACTACGCAGGGAGAAGAAGAGCAGTTCGACACCGTGCACAGCTACTTTGCCCTGCGCAAGTGGAGCTGCGCACCGGACGAAAAGGGCGTGCTGCGCTTCTGCCTGAACGACAAGCCTATCCTGCTCAACGGTCTGCTGGATCAGGGCTATTGGCCGGAGGGGCTGTACACCCCGCCCTCGGATGCGGCGGTGGAACGGGAGCTGAGCGAGGTAAAGGCGCTGGGCTACAACCTGCTGCGCAAGCACGCAAAGATCGAGCCGCAGCGCTGGTACTACCACTGCGACAAGCTGGGCCTTGTAGTCTGGCAGGATATGGTCAACGGCGGCAGCAAGTATAACCTGTGGTTCGTCACCTACCTGACCAATGTTTTGCAGCCGCTTATGCGCCGCCTGCCGGACAAGGCGGCGCTGTGGGGGCTGCTGAGCCGGGGCAGCGAAAGCAGCCGGGAAGAATACCGCCGGGAGCTGGAAGATACGGTACAGACGCTGCGCTGCCACCCCTGCGTGGGCTGCTGGGGGCCCTTTAACGAGGGGTGGGGACAGTACGATGCCGCCGGGGCGGTGCAAGCCATCCGCGCGCTGGACGATACCCGCCTTGTGGACGAGGCCAGCGGCTGGTACGATCAGGGCGGCGGGGATGTATACTCCCTGCACAACTACTTCTACCCCCTGCGGGTGCGCCCGCAGACGCGCGCCGTAGCGCTGAGCGAGTATGGCGGTATTGCATGGCCCATGCCGGGGCACGAGCCGCCCCGCAAGACCTACGGCTACGGCACGGCCAAAAGCCGGGAGGAGCTGACTGCCCGCTACAAAAAATTGCAGCTGGGCACGGTGCTGCCGCAGCTGCAAAAGGGGCTTTCGGCGCTGGTGTACACCCAGCTGACCGACGTGGAGGATGAGGTGAACGGCCTGTTCACCTACGACCGCACCGCCATCAAGCCGGACGCCAACGCCGTCCGTTCGGTGAACGCCGCCCTTGCCGCAGAGTTTGCAAAAGTAATAAAATAAAAACAACGCCCGGGTTTTCCACCTTCCGCAGAAAGGATGTGGAAAACCCGGGTGTGTTGTTTTTACAAAGCCATTAGCTGTTGGCGCTGTTGGCGCTGGTGGCGTTCACGATCTTGGCGGCGGGCAGCTTGCTCATGGCAGAGCTGCTCAGGTTGTTATCCAGCTGAGCACCGTAGGCGGCAAGGGCGTCGTCCAGCTCCTCGCCATTCAGGTCGCTCAGGATCTGGCTGCGCAGAGCATCCAGCGTGGAAACGCCCAGCGGGTCCAGACGGACGGCCAGCATCATGGCGTAGCCGGAGTACTGGATGGCGGCTGCCTGCCCGTAGGCAAGGCCGCGCAGGGTATCGGCGGCACCCTCCTGCGTAAAGGCGTCGGTCAGGTCGCTTTCGCCCAGCAGGTCGGTCTGCAGGGTGCTGGTGGAGGGAACCTCTGCATCCAGCACGGCGCAGATCCCGGTCAGTGCGCTGCTTGCGATGCTGTTAAAGGCGGTCAGCTGGCTGGAAGTGTCCTCCGGAGCGTTGGCGTTGTAGCTGTCCGCAGCCTTCTGGGCAAGGGAGAGCATCTCGGCCTTCTGGTCGTCGCTGGCAAAGGCGAAGGTGCTGGTGTTGTACAGGGGCACGGTGATAAAACCGATCTCGTACATGGTGCTGTCCAGATGCTCGGTCAGCTCGCCGTCCTCCACAGGGGTCTCGCCGTCCTTGCCGTAGACAAGATCCAGCAGCAGGGTGTGCTTGTATTGCAGTTGCTGGAACAGCTTCAAGGTCTCCAGCCCGATGCCGTTGGCGGTGTAGGCATCGCCGTAGTTGTCCATCAGCTGCTGGGCGTAGCTGTCGGCGGCAGACTTCTGCTCCTCGGTCAGCTCGCCGCCCAGTTCGGCAAAGCGGGCATCCACGGCGGCAAGGGTCTGCAAAGTCTCAAGGGTCTTTTGTGCCACATAGTCCTTTACCACGGCGGTCTCGCCGGTGTCGGCATCGGTGGTGATGGTGGCCTTGAGGAAGGACTTTACCTTGCTGGTGTCCTGCTCAGAGTCTGCCAGCTGCGCAGCCTGCTGGTAGGCATCGTACTGCGCCAGCAGATACAGGCCGCTGGTCACCTCAAAATCGCCGATCTTGCCCACGGTGTCCGGGGTGGAGAGTGCACAGCCCACAAGGCTGACGGTCAGTGCAAGTGCGCATACCAGCGCAAGCAGTTTCTTTTTCATGCGTTTTGCTCCTTATTTGTTTTTATAAAACCCTCTCAGTCACGTTTGCGCGTGCCAGTCAGGATATCTGCCATGGCTTTCAGGATGTTTTGCAGCAGTTCCAGCGGCTTTTCGTCCGGCTGCAATACCACCGAGAGATAGGGCTTTGTGCCCGCCCCGGCGGTGACACGGCCATTGAAAGCTTGCAGCAGGCCGCGGATCATGGCAAGGTCCAGCGTTTCCAGGTTCAGCACGAGGGTGTCCTTCTTCTGGGTCACCTCGTACACGCCCACGGCGGCGGCCTGCACGCGGACGAGGGAGACGTTGACCAGATCACTCACCGAGGGCGGCGGGTCACCGTAGCGGTCAATGAGCTCGTCCAGCACATCGGCGGCGTCCTCCGGAGTCTGGATGGCGGCAATGCGCTTGTAAGCTTCGATGCGCCCCGCGCCGTCCGGGATATACTTTTCCGGGATGAAGGCGTCCACCCGCAGGTCCACAAGACAATCGCTCTTGTCCCGCTGGACAGGCTCGCCCCGTGCCCGGGAGATGGCCTGTCCCAGCATTTTGACGTAGAGGTCGTAGCCCACGGCTTCCATGTGGCCGTGCTGGCTGTGCCCCAGCAGACTGCCCGCGCCGCGGATCTGCAGATCCCGCATGGCGATGCGGAAGCCGGAGCCGAAAGCGGTAAACTCCCGGATGGCGGAAAGCCGCTTCTGGGCGATATCGGTCAGGGTCTTGTCCCGGCGGAAGGTGAAGTAGGCGTAGGCCTTGCGGCCGGAGCGTCCCACCCGCCCGCGGATCTGGTACAGCTGCGCCAGACCCATGCGGTCGGCATCCTCAATGATGAGGGTGTTGCAGTTGCGCACATCAATGCCGGTCTCAATGAGGGTGGTGCAGACCAGAATGTCGATCTCGCCGTTCAGCAGGTGTTGCCATACGGGGTTCAGCTCTTCTTCGGTCATCTTGCCGTGGGCGATGCCCACCCGCGCACCCGGCACCATCTGGCTGACATGGGCGGCGCAGGATTCGATGTTGTCCACCCGGTTGTGCAGGTAGTACACCTGCCCGCCCCGGGCAAGTTCCTTCTTCATGGCTTCGGCAAGGATAACATCGTTGTATTCCAGCACAAAGGTCTCCACCGGCTGCCGCTCGATGGGCGGCTGCTCGATGGTGGAAAGATCCCGGATGCCGCTCATGGCCATGTTCAATGTGCGGGGGATGGGGGTGGCCGACAGGGTGAGCATATCCACCCCGATGAAGTTTTCCTTCAGCTTTTCCTTGTGCTTCACGCCAAAGCGCTGTTCCTCATCAATGATGACAAGGCCGAGGTCGTGGAACTTCACATCTTTGGACAGCAGTCGGTGTGTGCCCACCACGATATCCACGCTGCCGGCCTGTAAGCCGCGCAACGTCTCCTTCTGCTGCTTGGCGGTGCGGAAGCGGGACAGCATCCCGATCTTCACCGGAAAAGCCTCCATGCGGGAGAGCAGGGTGTTGTAGTGCTGCCACGCCAGCAGGGTGGTGGGTGCCAGCAGGGCGCATTGCTTGCCGCCCATGATGCACTTGAAGGCGGCGCGCAGCGCCACTTCGGTCTTGCCCACGCCCACATCGCCGCAGAGCAGACGATCCATGGGGTAACCCTTTTCCATGTCCTGCTTGATCTCGGCGGTGGCGTGCAGCTGGTCGTCGGTCTCGTCGTAGTCAAAGCGGGTCTCAAAGTCCCGCTGCCAGTCGCCGTCCGGCGGGAAGGCGTAGCCCGTGGCCTGACGGCGGCGGGCGTAAAGCTCGATCAGCTCCTGCGCCATCTCCTCGGTGGCTTTTTTCACCTTGGCGCGGGTGCGCTGCCACTCGGTGCCGCCCAGCTTTGCCAGCTTTACCTTTTCCTCATCGCCGGGGGCTGTGTAGCGGCTGAGCAGATCCAGCTGGGTCACCGGCACATACAGCACATCCGAGCCGGAATACTGCACCTTGAGGTAATCCTTGGTAGCACCCTGCACCTCCAGCCGCTGGATGCCGGCGTACATCCCGATGCCGTGGCTCTGGTGCACCACATAGTCCCCGGGCTTGATGTCTGAAAGGCTGGACAGGGCGTTTTTGTTCTTTTTGCGCTTTTTGGCTTCGGCGGCGGCTTCCTCGTCCAGACCATGACGGCGGCTGGAAAGCACCGCTGCGTGGGCAAAGGGGAAGGTGCACCCGGCGGTCAGATGCCCGGGCAGCACCTGCAAAATGCCCTTGGCAGGGCGCACATCCCGGCTCATGCTCACGGCGTAGCCCTTGTCGGCAAGGTCGCGGGTCAGAGCGGCTGCGCCCTTGGGTGTACCGGCAAACAGGGTGACGGCATAGCCTTGGGCAATGAGCGGGTCTAAGTCCTCCCGCAGGGAGGCAAGGTCGCCGTTCCAGTTGGGGGCGGCAAAGGCCTCGGCGTTGATGAGGTCTTTCAGTTTGAACTCGTTCATCCCGCGCAGGAAGTTCTCGCACAGCAGGGTGCTGTGGTTCTGGGCGGCAATGACAAGATCGTCCATGGTCTGGTACAGCACATCCAGCCCGGGGCAGAGCACGCCCTCCTCCAGCAGCCCGGTCAGCTCCTCGCTGCGGCGGAACTCGGTGGCCTTTTGGGCATCCCGGATGCCGCCCACCTCGTCCAGAATGAACAGCGGCGTGTCCAGATGGTCCAGCAGCGTGGCGGGGGCGGGGTAGCGGATGCCGTAATATTTATCCATGGCCTCCGGCATCAGGCCGGAATCCAGCTGGGAAAGATCGGCTTCGGTGGCCTTTTCCAGCGCGGCGCGGCGCTTGCCGCGCGCCTTTTTGATGGTATCGCGCAGCGCTTCGGCGGTCTCGGCGGTGCTGCCGAACAGCACCTCGCGGGCAGGGGAGAGGTAGATTTTTTCCAGTGCGCCGTCCCGCCGCTGGGTCAGCAGGTCAAAGGAGGACATGGAGTCGATCTCGTCGTCCCAGTACTCCACGCGGGCGGGCTGACGCATATCCGGCGCGTAGATATCCACGATATCGCCGCGCACGCTGAACTGTCCCGGGCCGTCCACCTGACTGCGGCGCACATACCCGGCGGCAAACAGCCGCGCCACCAGCGCCTCGCGGTTATACACCATGCCGGGCTTCAGGGTGAGGGTGTTCTGGATGAATTCTGCCCGGGGCACGGTGTACTGCAAAAGTGCCTCGGCGGGCACGCAGACGGCCTGCAGCCGTCCGCCCGCCAGTGCACCCAGCACCGAAAGGCGGCGGTACTCGTACTCGCGGCCTGCACCCTCCACCGGGCGCAGCATAAAGTCGCGCGGGGGGAACACCGCTGCGGTAAGCCCCAGCGCCTTGAGGTCGTCCGCAAAATGGGTGGCCTCGGCTTCGCCGGGGGTCACGATGCAGAGCACTCGGCCAAGGTCTTTTTGCAGTGCGGCATACAGCAGCGCCCGGCCTGCGGGCGGCAGACCGAACAGCGCCGCCGGCCCTGCAGAGCCAAAGCTTGCGGCGACCTTCTGATATTCCGGGGTAGCCTTGAGTAAGGCTTCGTACATGGAAAAACCTCCTTTCCTGTCAGGATGCGGGAGAATAACGATTTTGAATATCCTCCGCTTGTGCTCTGGATATTTTCAGCGGAAGAATTATTTATAATTTCGCGTTTGTCGCGCTCTGCGGAGCGCTCCAAACGCATTTTCACGAGTGGGGGCGTTTACCCGTTATACTTGCTCTGCGCCAGACCCAGTTTACCGTCCATGATAAGCTTTGCGGCGGCTTCAAGGTCGGCGTAGCGGTCGGCGATGGCCTTGGCGTCCTCGGGCGGGAACTTGCCCAGCACCCATGCGGCAAGGTCGTAGTCCGGGTGGGGCTTTGCGCCGATGCCGATGCGGATGCGGGGGAAATTTTCCCCGCCCAGCCGGCCAATCAGCAGAGGGGCCAGCGGGCCGCGCGGTATGCCGTTGCCATCGTCGGTCAGCGCCAGGATGACGCCCATCAGGATAGCGGTAATCACCATCTCTACCGCGAAGGCCTGCACAAAATTGATGTGCGGGTTCGGGTAAGTGGAGAAAATGCCGGCCAGATCGAGGCTTTCCACGCTGCCGCGAATCATATGGTGGGTGGTTTCATAATCGAGGAAAAGATTGTAGTAAAGCCCGTAAACTAATGCCGCAGCGCAAAAGGCGCCAGCGAATTGCGAAATAATAAAAGGAACCACTTTGCGGCCTTCGAAGCAGGCGAACAGCCACAGCGCGATAGTCACCGCTGGGTTAAGGTGCGCACCGGAGACCCCGGCGGTCAGGTAGATCGCCATGGCGACGCCCAGACCCCAGATGATGCTGATTTCCCATTGTCCGAAGCTGGCTCCCGCGACCTTGAGCGCAGCCACGCACCCAACGCCGAAAAAGATCAACAACCCGGTACCGAGGAACTCTGCGATGCACTGGCCTTTTAAGGTTGATGTTTGGCTCATAATCGAATCCTGAAGCGTGGTGATGATTATTGTATGTAGGGTGGTCACAGACGACCATATTGCCATGTAGGCATAGTGTTAATTTATCGTTAACGAGCAAAAACGAGAAATATCGAACTTCAAATGTGTGTACCTCGTCAAGAAAATGAGCGTTTTCGCGCCATTTGCGCGCATCGAGAGCGCTGCCGGAGCGTTTCACCACGCATTTTGTTAACCATAAAATTAACATTGACCCATGAACTACGAGCGAACTGCGCTGAAAGCACCAGGTAAAGACTGAAAAGTGTTGCAAACCGCAATCTACGCGGCTTGCCGCTGGACAGGGGCGGCGGGGATTCATACAATCGACGATAACACCGCTATGTGCGCTAATTTTCGTTAAGGCGGGACCGCGTATACGAAACACGAGTTTCTATCAACGCCTTGCAAGTTCAGGAGAGGTATGACGATGTCATTAGAAGTGTTTGAGAAATTAGAATCTAAGGTTCAGCAGGCGATTGATACCATCACTCTGTTGCAGATGGAAATCGAAGAGCTGAAAG
>ERZ773148.3255-NODE-3255-length-11334-cov-4.605993_pt1 | contig 11334 bp, 8 predicted proteins | sample MGYA00580846_ERZ773148 | MGnify/ENA primary metagenome ERZ773148 (study PRJEB29015, sample SAMEA2737879) | human gut metagenome | biome: human gut; feature: human-associated habitat; material: faeces | place: China | collected 2012 ...
GTGGGGTCGTGGGTGACCACAATGATCGTATGCCCCTTACGGTTAAGGGCCTCCAGAGTATCCATAACCTGCGCGCCGCTGGCGGAATCCAGCGCGCCTGTAGGCTCGTCCGCCAGGATGATTTCCCCGCCGTTCATCAGGGCGCGGGCAATGCTCACGCGCTGCTGCTGCCCGCCGGAAAGCTCCACAGGCAGGCTGCACAGCCGGTCCGCCAGCCCCAGAGCGCCGAGCAGGGCGGCGGCCCGCGCCAGACGGGCAGCCTTGCCCGTGCCGGCGTACACAGCGGGCAGGGCGACGTTTTGCACCGCCGTGCAGCTGCCAAGCAGGTTGTACCGCTGGAACACAAAGCCCAGATGCGCGCAGCGCAGGTCCGAGAGGGCATCGGCATCCAGAGCGGCGGTGTCCTGCCCGTTGATGCGGCAGACGCCCGCGCCGGGCGTATCCAGACAGCCCAGCAGGTTCATAAGCGTGGATTTGCCGGAACCGGAGGGCCCCATAATGGCCACAAACTCGCCGCGCTCAATGGTAAAGCTCACCCCGTGCAGCACCTGTACACGATTCTGCTCTGCCCCGTACCATTTGGACACGCCCTCCACTGCAATAAGCGGCATCAGTGCGGACCTCCGGGGCCGGGGCCGCGACGCTGTTCGCTGGCTTCCACCTGCGCCTGGGTAAGCTCGCCCACAATCACCTTTGCGCCGTTTTCCAGACCGGAGCGTATTTCCACCCGCACGCCGTCGGTCAGCCCTGTGGTCACAGGCCGCGTCTGAACTTTGCCGTCAGCGTCAAGCACACGGACGAACCGGCCGCCGGCAGCGTTTTCCACCGCCAACAGCGGCGCCAGCAGCACGCCCTTGTGGGTGGCCGCAGTAATGGAAGCCTGTGCCGTCATGCCGATGTTCAGGTGGGGGTCGTTGTTGTCCACGACCGCGCGGGCATAATAATACACGGCCGTATCCGAGGAAGAGGATGACGACGAGCCGCTGGAGCCCGAAACGCCGCTGGAGCTGGTTTCGTAGCTGCCGTCGGAAAGGGTAGTCAGGCCGGGATCTATGGAGTCGATGACGGCCGTGCGCCGCGTGTCCGGCTCGCCCAGAATGGTGTAAGACATTTCCATGCCCGGCGAAACCGAGGGAATGTCCCCTTCGGAAATCTCCAGCCAGATTTCCATCTTGTTGAGGTCGGCTATCTGCACGATGGTGGGCGTGGTCTGCGCGGCATTGACGGTCTGTCCTTCGTCCACGGGCACGGAAACTACCGTTCCGTCCAGGGGAGCGGTTATACGGGTGTAGCCCAAGTTTTCCGCATCCGTATCCACGGCCAGGGTCGTTTCGCGCACCTGGGCCTCCAGAGCGGCCACTTCGGCCTTGGCCAGGGCCAGGGCCGTTTCGGCGTTTTCCAGGTCTTCACGCGAGGCGGCGTCCCCGGCATGGAGGTTTTTTTCCCGCTTGTATTGCCGCTCGGCCACCCGCAGGCTGATCTTTTTGGATTCCAGCTGCGCCTGATACGATTGCAGACGGGCCCTGTCCGTTTCCAGCTGGTTTTTCTGCTTGGTAGAGTTGATTTCCGCCAGCAGGTCGCCTTTAAGCACCTGCTGGCCCACATTCACGTGCAGCCTGGTGATCTGCCCGGAAACTTGCGCGCCCACCGTGACCAGGTGCGCGGCCTTGACCTCGCCCGTAGCGCTGATGGTGTGGCTGATGTCTCCCCGGCGCACCGGTTCGGTCAGGTAAAAGGGCTCGCCGCTCCCCCGGCCCGTCCACCACCAAAGACCGGCAGCCAGAAGCAATGCCGTCAAAGCCAGAAACGCCGGCAAAGGTTTCCTGTATCTTTGCAGCAAGGTTTTCCAATCCGTCATAGTTTACCTCAACGACACTAGAAGACGTTCGCGGTTAACGCCGGGTTAAAAGCGGTCCGCCCCCGTGGTTATCTGACAAATAAGCGGAATCGACAAGTCCGCCCCTCCCACCGGCCAAAAAGGACGGAAATGCCCCTGTCTTGCCTTGCCCCGCATCTTGACCTATGCTTTTGGACCAATTCCACGCCGCCGTTCCGCACGCCCGGCCACGCCCGGCGCGTTGCCGACACGAAGCGTTGCGGCAAACCCCAACCCGGAGCGGATACGCGCCCATGACACCCACCACCGACCGTCCCACCCTGCTCATCACCGGCGGCGCGGGCTTTATCGGCTCCTGCCAGGTATTGCTGGCCCGCGCGCGCGGCTTTCGCGTGGTCAATCTGGACAAGCTGACCTACGCGGGCAATCTGGAAAATCTGGCCGCCCTGCGCCACGATCCGGAGCACATCTTTGTCCGCGGCGACATAGGCAATGCCGAGCTGGTGGACTACCTGCTGCGCGTCTACGCCCCCGACGCCGTGCTCAACTTTGCGGCGGAAAGTCATGTGGACCGCTCCATCGTGGACCCGGAAGCCTTTGCACGCACCAATGTGCTGGGCACGGCCACTCTGCTGCGGGTGGTCAAGGACTGGTGGCGCGGGCTGGACGCATCCCGGCAGCAGGCCTTCCGCTTTCTGCACGTTTCCACGGACGAAGTCTTCGGCGCGCTGCGACCGGACGACCCGCCCTTTACGGAATCCACGCCCTACAGCCCCAACAGCCCCTATTCCGCCTCCAAGGCCGCCAGCGACCACCTGGTACGGGCCTTTCACGAAACCTACGGCCTGCCCGTCCTGCTGACCAACTGCTCCAACAACTACGGGCCGCGCCAGTTTCCGGAAAAGCTCATCCCGCTCATGGTCCTCAACGGCCTGGCTGGCCGCCCCCTGCCCGTGTACGGCCAAGGAAGCAATGTCCGCGACTGGCTGCATGTGGAAGACCACTGCGCGGCCGTCTTCCGCGTGCTGGAGGCCGCCCGGCCCGGCGCAAGCTACAATATCGGCGGCCGGGCCGAGCGCAGCAACATGGAGGTGGTGCGGGCCGTCTGCGCTCTGCTGGACGAGCTGGCCCCGACGGCAACGCCCCACGCGGAGCTCATCCGCTTTGTGACCGACCGGCCGGGCCACGACTTCCGCTATGCCATGAACTGCGCCAAACTGGAGCGCGACCTGGGCTGGAAGCCGCAGCACGATTTCACTTCCGGCCTGCGGGCCACTGTGCGCTGGTATCTGGACAATGCGGACTGGGTAAAGCATGTGCAGAGCGGAGCCTACCGCCAGTGGCTGGCCGTCAACTATGCCGGTCGCGGCGTCGCCCCTGACAGCACCGGAGCGGCAAGCCCCGGAGCAGAAGGGGCCGTCCCGGCGCGCGCGACCCAGGGAGGCGCGTCATGACCGACTGGAAGGGCATCATCCTGGCCGGCGGGTCCGGGTCGCGGCTCTATCCGCTGACCCTGAGCGTGAGCAAACAGCTCATGCCCATCTACGACAAGCCCATGATCTACTACCCGCTGGCCACGCTCATGATGGCGGGCATCCGGGATATCTGCCTCATTTCCACGCCGGAGCATCTGCCCCTCTACCGGGCCCTGCTGCACGATGGAAGCCAGTGGGGCTGCCGCCTCAACTATGTGGAGCAGCCCCGGCCCGAAGGCCTGGCCCAGGCCTTTCTGCTGACGGAAGAACACATCGCCGGGCAGAACACCTGCCTCATCCTGGGCGACAACGTCTTTTTCGGCCACGGCCTGCCGGACCTGACCCACGAGGCCATGACGCGACAGCGCGGGGCCACGGTCTTCGCCTACCATGTGCGCGACCCGCAGCGCTACGGCGTGGTGGAATTTGACGCCGCGCGCCGCGTGCTGAGCATTGAGGAAAAACCCCAGTCGCCCAAATCCAACTTTGCGGTCACAGGCCTCTATTTTTACGACCGGGACGTGCTGGACATCGCCCGACAGGTACGCCCCTCGGCCCGGGGCGAGCTGGAAATCACGGACGTGAACAACGCCTATCTTGAGCGCGGCGATCTGCATGTAGAGCTCATGGGCCGGGGCATCGCCTGGCTGGACACGGGCACCCACGATTCGCTCATGGACGCCGGGGCTTTTGTGCAGGCTGTGGAAAGCCGTCAGGGGCTCAAAGTGGCTTGCCTGGAAGAAATCGCCTGGCGGCAGGGCTACATCACGGCCGATCAGGTGCGGGATCTGGCCCGCCCCATGCTTAAAACAGGATACGGCCAGTACCTTCTGGAACTGGTGGATACGGGAGGACAACCGTGGAAGTAGTGTCCACGCCTATCGCGGGCGTGCTGCTGATCAAACCCAAAATCTGGGGCGACGCGCGGGGTTATTTTGTGGAGACCTGGCAACAGGAACGCTACACGGCGGCGGGCATAAACCTGCCCTTTGTGCAGGACAACCACTCCATGTCCACTTACGGCATTCTGCGTGGCCTGCACTTTCAGAAGACCCGGCCACAGGGCAAGCTGGTCTATGTTTCTCTGGGCAAGGTCTTTGATGTGGCCGTGGACATCCGCCCCGCTTCGCCCACCTTCGGCCAGTGGTACGGCGTGGAGCTGACCCAGGAAAACCAGTGGCAACTCTGGATTGCGCCGGGCCTGGCCCACGGCTTTGCGGTCACCAGTGAAACGGCCCACTTCCACTACAAGTGCACGGACTACTACTGCCCGGAAGATGAAGGGGCCATCCGCTGGAACGACCCCACCTTCAACGTGCGTTGGCCCGTGGCAAACCCCCGGTTGTCAGAAAAAGACGCGGCGGCCCCCTTCTGGAAAACGCCTGTCCTTTAGAGCATTTAACACTTGAAATGCTCGCTTACGGCAGGCAAAAGCCTGCCTTCTCGCATTTCGTGGCAAGGATTTTCAAGAAAATCCTTGCAGAGCAGTTAGCTCATTTCATTCGCTAACTGCTCTAGCGCAGCGTGCCTTTGAAAATATGCAGTATTCTCAAATGGCACGGCACGCTCGTTCCGGCGCTTAACCGCGCAACTACATGGCGCTTGCGCCTCCACGGCGGGCGTCTGCTCACGCCACCGCCAGGGCATTGCAACGTTGGCATGCCCCGACCGCGCACAAGCCTTTTCACCGCCAGCCGTTATGAAAGGAAAGCCCATGAGCGTCGATCTTACCTGCTTCAAAGCCTATGACATCCGCGGCCAGGTGCCGGAGGCCCTCAACGCCCCCCTGGCCCGCGCTCTGGGCCGCGCTGTGGCGGAAATTCTCAACGCGCGCATGGTGGTGCTGGGCCGCGACGCCCGGATCTCCGGCCCCTTACTGCGCGACGCTTTGGCCGCAGGCCTGCGCGAAGCTGGGGCCGGGGTGGCGGACCTGGGGCTCTGCGGCACGGAGGAAATCTACTATGCCGCCGCCCATCAGCCCTACGACGCGGGCATCATGATCACCGGCAGCCACAACCCGGCGGACGAAAACGGCTTTAAAATCGTGCGCGCCGGGGCCGTGCCGGTAAGCGGAGATTCCGGCCTGCTGGCCCTGCGCGACCGGGTAGCCCGGCTGCTGGCGGCAGCGCAGAACGCCCACAGGCCCGCCGCCACGCAGACGGCGCCCCTGGCTCCGGCCCAGACTACGGCCCTGGATGCGCCCCTGGACGCCGTTTCTTACCGGCCCGCCTATGTGCGCTGGCTGCTGGACTACAGCGGCGCGACGCAACCGGCGGCGCGCCCCGGCCGACCGCTCAAAATCGTGGCCGACGCGGGCAACGGCTGCGCCGGGCTGGTCCTGCGGGAGCTGGCCGCCGCCCTGCCCTGCGACTTTGTCTGCCGTCAGATGGAGCCGGACGGAACCTTTCCCCACGGCGTGCCCAACCCCCTGCTGCCGGAACGCCGCGCCGCCACCGCCGCCGCCGTGCACGAGGCCGGGGCCGACCTGGGCCTGGCCTGGGACGGCGACTTTGACCGCTGCTTCTTTTATGACGGAGAGGGCAACTTTATCGAGGGGTATTACTGCGTGGGCCTGCTGGCCGGAGAACTGCTGCGGCGCTTTCCCGGCGGCAAGGTGGTGCACGACACGCGGGTGTACTGGAACACCCGCGAGGTGGTCCTGGCCGCCGGGGGCACGCCCGTCATGGGCAAGACGGGCCACGCCTTCATGAAGGAACGCCTGCGGGCCGAAGACGCGGTCTACGGCGGGGAGATGAGCGCCCACCACTATTTTCGGGACTTTGCCTACTGCGATTCGGGCATGTTGCCCTGGCTGCTGGTGCTGGGGCTGGTGCAGCGCACGGGCCGCCCCCTGGCCGAACTGGTGGCCGAGCGCATGGCCCTCTACCCCTGCAGCGGCGAAATCAACCGCCGGGTGGCGGACGCCCCGGCCCTCATGCGGCGCGTGCGGGAGCGCTATGCGGCGCAGGCCGTCCACGAGGACCACACCGACGGCGTGAACCTGGAATTTCCCCAGTGGCGCTTCAACCTGCGCAGGTCCAATACTGAACCCCTGCTGCGCCTTAATGTGGAAACGCGCGGCGACCGCGCCCTGCTGGAAGACAAAACCGCTGAGCTGCTGCGGCTTATGGACGCAGAGGACGGGACGACGAAATAGAGGCCGCCCCCTTCCGGCAGCGGCCCCTCCATAGCTGAAAATCCAATCGGGATCTTACTCCACCGCAATGGGCGTCTGGGCCAGGGTGGCCACCATGACGGCCTTAATGGTGTGCAGACGGTTTTCCGCCTCTTCAAAGGCCAGGTTGCGCGGGGATTCAAAAACCTCGTCGCTCACTTCCATGCACTCCAGGCCAAAGCGCTGATAGATCTGCTCGCCCACAGCGGTTTCGCGGTTGTGGAAGCTGGGCAGGCAGTGCAGGAATTTGCAGTCGCGGTTGCCGGTCTTGTTCATGACCGAGGCGTCCACGCGGTAAGGTTTGAGCAAGCGGATACGTTCCTCCCACACCGCGTCGGGTTCGCCCATGGAAACCCAGACGTCCGTGGAAAGGAAATCGCAGCCGCGCACGCCTTCATCCACATTTTCCGTGCGGGTAATGCGCGCCCCGGTTTTCTGGGCAATCTTCTGCGCCGTAAGGAAGACCTCGTCAGAGGTCCACAGCGCCTGCGGGGCCACAGAACGGAAGTCCAGTCCCAGCAGGGCCGCGCCCACCATGAGAGAATTGCCCATATTGTAGCGCGCGTCGCCCAGATAGGCCAAGGTCTGCTCGCAAAGCGGCTTGGGGCAGCTTTCGCGCATGGTCAGCATGTCGGCCAGAAACTGGGTGGGGTGCCACTCATTGGTCAGGCCGTTCCACACGGGCACGTCAGCGTGCTGGGCCAGGGCCTCTACACGCTCCTGCCCGTAGCCCCGGTATTCGATGCCGTCGTAAAAACGGGCCAGTACGCGGGCCGTATCCGCCAGGGATTCCTTCTTGCCCATCTGCGAGCCGGAGGGCCCCAGATAGGTTACGCGCGCGCCCTGGTCAAAGGCCGCCACCTCAAAGGAACAACGGGTGCGGGTGGAATCCTTTTCAAACAGGATGACGATATTCCGGCCCTGCAGATACTGCGGCTCGGTGCGGTTCTTTTTGGCCCGCTTGAGCAAGGCCGCCAGGTCCAGCAGGTAGGTGAGGTCTTCGGGCGTGAAGTCCAGTTCCTTTAAAAAATCGCGCTGGTGCAGTCTGTTCATGGCTTCCGCCTCCTCTCTGTCCCGCCCGCGGGCGGCGTCACGCCATCCTGACCGCCGGGGCCGCACGGGCCCCGCCGCTTGGGGATGGTCAGAATATTTCTGTGCGCCCTTTGCGGGCTGCCTACAGCTCCAGAATCATGGCTGTTTCGTCACAGCAGTAGAACTTCGGGCACTTGCTGCACTCCACCCAGACCACGGGCGGCAGCTTGTCGCGCTGGTACTCGCTGAAACCGCAGCGGGCAAAAAATGTCGCCGCCAGGGTAAAGGCAAACACGCGCGGCAGGCCCAGGGCGCGGCAGTGTTCCACCAGGGCAGCCACCATCCGGCGGCCCAGGCCGTGGTCCTGACAGGCGGCGTGCACCGCCAGCGAACGGATCTCGGCCAGATCTTCCCACAGCACATGCAGCGCGCCGCAGGCCACCACCACCGGCGTCTTGCCGTCGGCGGCGGGCGTCACCGCCACCATGTAGTCCTGAATGTGCTGGTAGAGGTACTGCGGCCCGCGCGCCAGCATGACGTTGGCGGCGGCGTACTGGTTGATCAGGGCCGACATGCCGTGCACGTCGCGCACCGTGGCCGGGCGGATGACCAGACCCTCCAGATCTTCCACCCGCACGGGGGGAAGCAGCGGACACTCTTCGGCGCCGAAGCGCGGGACGGCGACGGGCATAACTCTTGTACCTGTGCTGACAAAAAATCCGCCTTGTCGCCGGGGGCCACAAGGCCGCACCGGCGAGACAAAGCAAAAAAAATCTTTTAGCGCTGAACGCGGGCAAATGCAATAATCCCCGCCGCCACGGGCCGGCATTGCCCGCCGCCGGTTTTACAGATATGCTGGAGCCCACGGCGGCCGCCGGACGGCCTCTGTTCTTGCCAAGGAGACCTCATGCGCACCCCCCTCCACCAGCTCCTTGCGGGCCTTGTCTGTGCGGCGCTTTGCCTCTGCGCGCCCCTGGCCGCGCCCGCGCAGGCCCCTACCCCGGAATCCGAACCGACCCGGCTGCTCAAAATTGTGGCCCTCACCCGCCACGGCGTGCGCGCACCCACCCAAAAGGCCAAAACCCTGGCCCTCTGGAGCACCCGCGCCTGGCCGCAGTGGCCCGTGCCGCAGGGCTGGCTTACGCCGCGCGGGGGGCAGCTCGTCACGGCCATGTGGGAGGATCTGCGCGGCGAGCTGCTGCGTCTGGGCATCCTGCCCGAAGGCGTCTGCCCGCCGCCGGGACGCATTTTTGTGCGCGCCGATGTGGATCAGCGCACCCGCGCCACGGCCAGAGCCCTGCTGGACGGCCTGGCCCCCGGCTGCAACCGGGGCTACGCCGTGGCCGATACCGACCCCGACCCCCTCTTCCATCCCGTCAAGTCCGGCCTCTACGCCTTTGACCCGGCCCAGGTGGCCGGCGAAGTGCTGCGCATGGCCGACGGCGACCTGAACCAGCTGCGCCAGGAGCAGAACGAGGCCCTTATCCAGCTGGAGGCCCTGAGCGCGCCGGTTTCGGCCGAATTCTGCGCGCGCTTCAACCTGCCGCCGAACTGTGGCCTGGCGGACATCCCCAATTTCGTAAGCGTGGCCGCCGGCGGCAATGGGGTCAAACTGGCGGGGGGGCTGCACGCAGCAGCCAGCCTGGCCGAAATTTTTTTGCTGGAATACGCCCAGTGGCCCGAAAGCAACGCCGGCTGGGGCCAGGTGGACGCCCAGACCCTGCGCCAACTGCTGCCCCTGCGTGTGCGGGTCTTTGACGTAATCAACCGTGCGCCGCACGTGGCCAAAGCCAACGGGGCCAGCCTGCTCAACGCCATGACAGCCGCACTTCTGGGCAAACACCCGGACCAGCGCTGCAATGCGGCGGCTTTGACCGTTTTTGTGGGGCACGACACCAACATCACCCAGGTGGCTTCTCTCCTGGGCCTCACCTGGCAGGCCCCCGGTTACCCGGACGACATGGTGCCGCCTGGCGGCGTGCTGCTGCTGGAGCTTTGGGAACGCAACGGCCAACGCGAGGTGCGGCCGCGCTTCTTTGCCCAGTCCCTGGAGGCCCTGCACGCTCCCTTTGCCGCGCCCCTGCCGCCCGAAGCCCTGACCCCCGGCGCGACGCCGCCTGCAGACCCCGACCGCGCCCACAAAGCCGGCGAGGCCGTGGTCAGCGCGCCCCCGGTGGTGGGGGCGGCCCGCTTCAGCCTGGAGGACTTCCAGACCCGTGTGCGCACAGCCCTGAAGGGCGCCCCCCTGGCCCCGGATACCGCGCCGCCCCTGCACTGGGATGAAACCCCGCCTTTGCCTGTCCCCCAGCCGTTGGACGAAGCCGCTGTGACGCCGTAACGCATTGCAACGTTGCAATGCTTTGGCGGTTGCGTAAGCAGCCGCCCGCCGTGGAGGCGCAAGCGCAATTTATTTGCGCGGTTAAGCGCCGGAACGAGCGTGTTTTCACCTTTGAGAATACATATTCTCAAAGGTAATCTGCTCTAGTCCGCCTGTGTCCGGATAAAGGTGGGAATCTCAAAGTCGTCTTCATCATAGGTAAAGTCTTGCTGCCCAGGGTTGTGCGCGCTGTGCAGCGACTGCCCCAAGGCTTGACGCTTGCGCATATAGGACGGCCCTTCTATATCTTTTTCGTTGGTCCAAAGGCCGGCCTGAGCCCGTCGTGAGGCGCGGGCAGGCTCGTCGCCCAGCAGGGGTTCGTCCAGCTCACCGCCGCGCTGGTTCCGCGCTGCGCCGCGAGAGCCCATGCGACGCGAATCGGCCACCACGGCGTCCCGACCAGGCTTGCGGAAGTTGGTCACCGTCGCGGCAGCCTGGGGCTGCACGCTTTCCACGGCCTGCACCGATTCGATGCCCGTGGCGATGACCGTCAGGCGGATTTCGTCGCCGATGTTGTCGTCAAAGACCACACCAAAAATGATATTGGCTTCTTCGGGCGTGGCTTCACCGATAATCTCGCCGATTTCGGCGATTTCATCAGCGGTGATATCTGTGGGCGCAGTGATGTTGTAGAGCACGGCTTTGGCGCTTTCCAGCGAAACGTCCTCCAGCAAGGGGCTCATAATGGCGCGCTGGGCGGCTTCGCGAGCGCGGTTTTCGCCGGAGGCAATGCCCGTGCCCATGAGGGCCAGTCCGGATTCGGCCATGGTGGTGCGCACGTCGGCAAAATCCAGGTTAATGAGGCCATCGCCCACAATGACGTCCGAAATGCCCTTAACGGCGTAATAGAGCACGTCATTGGCCTTCTGCAGCATCTCGGAGAAGGGGGCCTTTTTGGGGGCAAAGGCCAGCAGGCGGTCGTTGGGGATGGTGATCAGGCAGTCCACATGCTGCTTGAACTCCTCCAGGCCGGCCTCGGCCGCGCGCTTGCGTTTGGCGCCTTCAAAGCTGAAGGGCTTGGTGACCACGCCCACGGTGAGCGCGCCCAGTTCCTTGGCGGCCTGGGCCACCACCGGGGCCGCGCCCGTGCCGGTGCCGCCCCCCATGCCGGCGGTAACAAAAACCATGTCCGCGTCCCCGATGGCTTCACGAACGGCGTTGACGCTTTCCACTGCGGCCTCGCGGCCTATTTCGGGGTTGGCCCCAGCCCCCAGGCCCTTAGTAAGTTTTTCGCCCAGCTGCACCTTGACCGAAGCGCCGTTTTTGGCCAGGGCCTGCAGGTCCGTATTAGCGCAGACGAACTGCACGCCGCGCAAGCCAGAAGCGATCATGTTCTGCACAGCATTGCCGCCGCCGCCGCCCACGCCGATGACCTTGATTTTTGCGTTGCTGGCCAGCGTGGTGTCAATATCGTCAACGATTGATTGAGCCATATGTC
>ERZ773148.3264-NODE-3264-length-11314-cov-32.059419_pt1 | contig 11314 bp, 10 predicted proteins | sample MGYA00580846_ERZ773148 | MGnify/ENA primary metagenome ERZ773148 (study PRJEB29015, sample SAMEA2737879) | human gut metagenome | biome: human gut; feature: human-associated habitat; material: faeces | place: China | collected 2012 ...
GCTACAAAACGGCTACAAAATTCGTAAGGAACCTATGTACAGCCCGAAATACGTGGATTATTTGGACGAAAAGCGTATCGAGAGTGCATTTTATAACCCTAAATCAAAGCTCAAGACTTGAGTGGGAATAATCCAACGATTCCTGCGGGCTTTGTTGACACGGGTTCACTTATTAGAAGAATACACCGCCGCATCGGACAGTTTTGATGCGGCGGTTTTTGCGGTACAAGTGTTGAAACGTTTCAAAAGCTGTGCTGTCATATAGAAAGTCACAACAAGTATCACTGACGGAGAAATTAAAAAAGAAGAACGTAATTCATGTTTTCGGAGTTTCCGGTTCGGGCACAACAATGGCGCGATTTTGCCTCAGCGCATTCGTGCGGGTTGCGACGTTGGTAGTCTTTGCACGAGAGCCTATGATAGATCTTTGCCACAGCGCATTCGTGCGGGTTGCGACCCAGCTTTTTATATGCAAAGGCTGCAAGCTCGAGCCTTTGCCACAGCGCATTCGTGCGGGTTGCGACTTCTCTTCACTTCAAAATCGTATATCTCTGTCGACTTTGCCACAGCGCATTCGTGCGGGTTGCGACCCCGCCATCCGCTTGGTGCTGTCTGCTCTGACACCTTTGCCACAGCGCATTCGTGCGGGTTGCGACTTTGATACAAGCCACCCGCGATAAACTTGTATCCCTTTGCCACAGCGCATTCGTGCGGGTTGCGACGAAGAACACGAAGGTTGCTACTCCGCAAAACGATCTTTGCCACAGCGCATTCGTGCGGGTTGCGACGTATACAGTGCAGATAAAGCAATATATGTCCGTCTTTGCCACAGCGCATTCGTGCGGGTTGCGACGCCGACAGCAGACCTCCCCGAACCCAACCTTGCGCTTTGCCACAGCGCATTCGTGCGGGTTGCGACTATATTATCAGTAACGGAGAAAGGGAAAATGGAACTTTGCCACAGCGCATTCGTGCGGGTTGCGACGACACGGAGCGCACGGGGCATATTTGATGCCCTTCTTTGCCACAGCGCATTCGTGCGGGTTGCGACGCAAAACACATACACACCGACGGAAAACGGAATCCTTTGCCACAGCGCATTCGTGCGGGTTGCGACTGGCTCAAAGAGTACGGCACGATAACGGCGCAACTTTGCCACAGCGCATTCGTGCGGGTTGCGACTGTTGCACCTCACAGCCTATCGCGGTTGTCGATCTTTGCCACAGCGCATTCGTGCGGGTTGCGACCAAGTCGGGGGGCTTTGCTTAACTTGATACTAATACTTTGCCACAGCGCATTCGTGCGGGTTGCGACGGAAGCATTCGATGGGCACGTTAGGTTGGAAATACTCTTTGCCACAGCGCATTCGTGCGGGTTGCGACGGCTGCGCAAGCACCGCCTATTCGCGCGCAAAATCCTTTGCCACAGCGCATTCGTGCGGGTTGCGACTGACCGCTGCATGGGCGCAGCAGCGGCACGGATTCTTTGCCACAGCGCATTCGTGCGGGTTGCGACTCGCCCATTTGACAAGGCTTATCCACGTTTTGCCTCTTTGCCACAGCGCATTCGTGCGGGTTGCGACCTTCGTTTATTTCGTCTTCCGAGAATTCGCCTTGCTCTTTGCCACAGCGCATTCGTGCGGGTTGCGACAAAGGTGTTGAAATGCTGCAAAAAATATTGCAGCTTTGCCACAGCGCATTCGTGCGGGTTGCGACATGGTGGGAACGATACCGTTAGCGGAGCAGTAGTCCTTTGCCACAGCGCATTCGTGCGGGTTGCGACCTTCCATGCGCAGGGCGCGTACCACACCGCTGTCGGCCTTTGCCACAGCGCATTCGTGCGGGTTGCGACTGCGGAAAAGCAATGCAGCGCACTGCGAATTTGCTGCGAGAAGGTAGATAGCTTTTCAAGCGTGGGCGAATCAGGGCTTGCGCTGACTATTTTCCCTTTCTCTTTTGCTGCCAAAGCAACCTATGTTGCCATTAACGACAGCTTCGGACGGGCAATCGACCGTTTTTTTTGGTGCGAACCGCACCGGAATTAGTGTTAGCTATGACTTCGCCGAACACCCATGCTTGTGATCGTTTTGGGAAGGGATTCCAAGCGATGAATCTCGGCATCATGCATGGTGACAAAATTCGGATAGTCTATCCGCAGTGCTTCTTTATCAAAAGAACAAGACTGCGGTATCGTGTGTTGGAGCAGGAAAGCAGAGTACAAATCGCGCTGAATCCGCTTTGTTTTGCTGCTGTCGGAGCCATCTGAAATCGGCATGTAATTCCACCGTTCGGAAAGACTCTTCTTTTCACAAGTGTCACTAAGGTGATTATATTGGCTTGCCTTAAGGCGGAACGTATCGACTTCAACGACTCCGGGCAGCCCAAGAGTTTCACATTTTTGTTTGAGTATACTGATGAACATAGCAGGCGCTTTGTTTGCAAGAGACTTGCCGAAACGCTTTTTCCGCTTGTATCTTCCGGTTTTTTCTGAAATTGAAGTTTCCTTTGCGCGGTGCGCCAAACCGGGCCAGTTCATTTTTTCAACAAAAAAACGATCACCGAGCGTCAACATATGGTTTGCAAGGCAAGTGTGCTGAAGCTTTCTGATTTCTGCCTGCCGATGCTGAATATAAGCAAGCTTTGACTGCAATTTCAGATACCGTTTGGACTTGTTGCGAGTCAGCTTCACTCCGCGCTTTATTGTGCCGTCCGGTTTGTAGTTGTCCGGATTCGTTGCGCGGCGGCTGCGATCCAGCTTGCGCTGAAGCTTCTTTTTTTGATGCTCGATATTGGTGACTCGGTCAGCAAGTTCAAGCAGAGCAACTTCTTTATCGGAAGCGTATGCAACGGTCTGGGGACCGATATCAATTCCGACATCTCCCTTGCCGACAGAGTGGATCGGCTTTCCTGTTTCCGCAGAATACTTGAGCGCAGGTTTTCCTTCAAGCGTTAACTGAGCATACCATCGCAGACGATTTTTTCCGGGTTTTTTGATGATACGGACGTATTTAACCCGCCTTGAAAGCATTTCACGCTCGTATTCGTTATCGGGGTCAATTTTCAGCGGAAGCAAAAGCTTTTTCTTTTTTCTTGTCCATTCAACATATTGTCCGCGGAAAATTATTTCGCACCCGCCGCTCTTGCCCTTTACAGAGTATCCCTTAAGTGAAGAAATGTCCCCAAGGCGTTTGAAATGAATCTCCTTTCCGTTCCCGCACAGGTATTTATTGAATGCAGCCCAAAGCTGAACCGCAATGCAGTGAACGGCAACACTTGACCCGATAAGACCGTCAAAATGTTTATAAAAGAATTTGACATCGTTTTTGAAACCGTTTTTTGTAAGGCCGTTTTCATCAATAAGCTTCTCTCTGCGTTTTAAAGCAGCCTTGCATTCGGGCGAATCCTTTGTGTTGCTGCGGTAAGCGCTGCTGATTACGGATTGAATTTGCCGATATTCAACAGTGCGCTCGAGCTGACGAAGTTTTTTCAGCTCAAAATTAAGCAAAGAATTATAAATCCTGCGCGCTGCTTCAAAGCGCTTCAAGAGGCAATCCTCCTGCCATTTTTCAACCCTAAGCGGCAGAGTCAGAACACAGGTGTCGGTATTATTATTATTATTATTATTATTTTTTTTCGCCAACAGGATCACCTCTTTTCGCTTGATATTTGGTATTATACATCATTCTTACAAATAATGCAACCGCAAAAACGCTCGATTCCGGAGATAACTGTACGCTTTTATGTACAAACTTAGTATACAAAACTACTGTTTGAAATCGCACACCCTGATTTTCAGAATTTGACGCTGAACTGCACAGCTGCTTTTTTAGATCAACCAACCGAGTGCTTCAAAACATCAAACCCGAATCCAATACCTTTGCACGGGAACCCCGTCCTCGACAACTTCGTTTTCAAGCACGCCGCCGTTGCGGATGATGGATTTTGCCGAGCCGATATTGTTCCTGTCGCAGCACATCAAAACCCTGTTTATGCCGAGCTTTCTGCATTCCTGCAGCGCAAGTGAGATCATTGCCGTTGCATAACCTTTGCGGCGCTCACTCGGGCGGATACCGTCGCCGATATGGCCGCCTGTTTTCAGCAGCGTTTCATTCAGATAATGTCGAATATTGACAGCGCCGACAAAGATATTTCGGTCTTTGTCAAGGCAAAACAGCGTTGTGTCCGGAACGTATCCGTCCGCATTCCCTTCCTTTATTTCAAGGTTTTGAAGATAATAATCAAAATCGTGAAAATCATTGCGGAATATTGCATAGGGGGAAGGATTTGTGCGGTTGTTTTCAATATCCGCTTTCCATTCGGTCAGCATTTCAAACAATTGTTCGCGGTATTGCGGCGTGAGCCGAACAAGTTCAATATTCACAGTTAAAATTCCTCCTCATTCGGTGATAGATCGTTCAAGGGTGAAAGTCGATGTTTGCTTTTCGTGTTAACAGCAAAATCAAAACCTCCGCCGAATATTATGATGTTCGACGGAGGCCTTTTGTTTGCGTTTGTTGATTTGCGCTGCGGGGATTTTATTCCTCGGTTTTGCAGCAGGTGCCGCATTTTGCGGAAGCGTTGTCGCCCGCGCAGCTGTCATCGCAGGTGCAGTCATCGGTGCACTCGTCACAGCAGCAGTCGTCATCACAGCAGCAGTCGCCTTCTTCAAGCCTTGACTGAACGATCTGGATCAGTGCGTCCATATCCTCTTCGGCGGGGGAGACGAATTCTTCGGTGTCCTCTGCTTCATTCACAACAACCTGCATGATGTAGACGTTGGTTTCGCAGTCGCACTCCTCGTCTTCGCAGTCACATTCATCGTTGGTGTCGACGAGGACAGCGTACTCTTTGTCGTTATAATCGAAATAGTCGATAACGTCAAGCTCGAAATCGTTGCCGTCGTCATCGGTGAATACTACAAAATCTCTCTCTTCGTTCATGGTAATATCTCCTTTGGGCTTAATTTAATTGTACCCCATGCATTGTACCCCATTTCGGCGTTTATTGCAACCGGTTAAACGCATTTTTTTTCGAAAAAAAGGTCGAATCCGCGCACGCCGGATAAAAAAGCGTATTCGAAGCAGAAAACAGCCTGTCTTTTGCTGCCGCAATGACGGGATATTGCTATTGAGTTGATTTGAAACATGTGCTATACTGTTTGCATACGGTTGGAATGCCAAACCTGCATCGTTCGGTTCGGGTTCAATCAGGCCGACAGCCGAAGCGGCGGTTCTTTAATTCAGCCTGCCGACGGAACAGGCGGCTCAGTCAGCGGCAGGGCGGCAGAAAGGTGATACGAATATGAAATTTAAAAAACAGATTCCGAACATGCTCTCGGTTTTTCGGTTGATTCTAATCGGGGTTTTTATCGCGCTGTTTAAAAACGAACGTTATCTTTTGAGCTTTTTTGTTTATATTTTCGCGTTCGGAACGGATATTCTGGACGGTTGGCTTGCGCGGCGCAACAATTGGATCACAAACGTCGGCAAAGTTCTCGATCCGCTGGCGGACAAGCTGATGCTGATTGCCGTTCTCGCATGTTTCTGGTTCAAAGGGGTCATTCCGCTTTATATAATGCTGATAATCCTTGCTAAGGATGCGATAATGATAATTGTCGGCGGAATCCTTTATTCAAAACATGTTGTTGTTTATGCCGATTGGTTCGGAAAGATTGCAACGGGGCTGTTTGTCGGCGCAATAACGCTCACATTTCTGCAGCTTGAATTCGGCATATGTCCGTTTTATCTTTATGCATATTTTGCAGCCATAGCGGCAGCGTTGATCTCTTTCTTCCATTACGGGATAAATACCTTTATAAGAAACAGAAAGAAAAAATAATCGCCGAAAGGCACCGCATACCCGTTTGCGGCATATCAATGGAGCAAGGCTTTTCTTTGGAGGTATTGAAATGAAGAAATTTCTTGCTCTTTTTCTTGTTCTTTTGCTGCTTGTTCCGATTGCGGCGGCATGCGGCGGTTCGGGCGAACTGCGGCATATCACGCTGAACGAGGTCACTCGCTCCGTGTTCTATGCGCCGCTTTATATCGCGGTCAGCCGCGGTTATTTTGCGGAGGAGGGCATTGATCTTGAAATTGTGACCGGCGGGGGAAGCGACAAAAGCATGACCGCGCTTATATCGGGCGATGCGGATTTTGCATTGATGGGGCCGGAAACGGGTGTTTATGTTGTGAACGAGGGCAGCGCAAACCACCCGATGATTATCGGGCAGCTCACCAAGCGCGACGGTTCGTTCCTTCTTTCAAGGGAAAAAACGGATGATTTCTCGTGGGAGGATTTGCGCGGAAAATCCGTCATTGCGGGGCGTGCCGGCGGAATGCCGTATATGACTTTTATCTATGTTCTGCTGAAAAACGGATTGAAACCCGGGGAGGATGTTGAGGTTATCAACAACATTCAGTTCAACCTGATGGGCGGAGCATTCGAAGGCGGCACGGGCGACTATGTTACGCTTTTTGAACCGACAGCAACGCTTTTTGAACGCAACGGAAGCGGGCACATCGTTGCAAATGTCGGACTCGAATCGGGCGAGGTGCCGTACACAACTTTCATGACCATGCCGGATACAATCAAAAAGGAACCGAAACTCGTTGAATCCTTCATTCGCGCTGTTTATAAGGCTCAGCTTTGGCTTAAGGACGCGACCGATGCCGAAGCGGCGGAAGCGATGCTGGAATTTTTCCCCGATGCGGATGTTGAAACGCTGAAAATCGTTGCAAACAGTTATCGAAAGACGGATTCATGGATGGCTGACCCGATCATGACGGAGGAGGCATTCACACGTTTGCAGGATATTATTGACATCAACGGTGAATTGAAGGCGAGAGTTGAGTTCGGCGAACTCGTTGACAACTCGTTTGCCGAGGCCGTTGTGAAAGGAAAATAGGGGCAAACAAAGGCAAATGAAGGAAGCTGAGGCGAACGGCACAGCAGTCAACTGAGTAAATAATTATGCGTAAACCCTGCCTGTATGCGTTAACGGCGGGGTTTGCGCATTGAATTCAGCACGGTGCCGAGACCGAATGCGCAAAAACATACAGCTTTGAGCAATAACGAAACCGGGAGATAAACGAATGAGAGTGCTTGACATTGATCTTGATTTTTTCCTTGCGGACTGCTGCGAACCGGCACCGGTCGGCATGCGGCCCGATGCTGCCGGGCATGAACCGTGGCAGGCGGAGAAAGTAAGGGAGTTTTTGGAAAAAAACTGCGGACTGAATACGGAAAGAAAGATTCCGGGAAGGGTTTTTGAAACGCATGACGGTGCGCTGCAATTCTGGCAGGAATTGATTGCGGCCGGGCAGCTTTCCGTGCCGTTTGAGGTTACGCATATCGATGCACACAGCGATCTCGGCATAGGCAGACCCGGACCCGGCTTTGTGCTGAATTCCGTGCTGCCCATCAGCCCTGCGGAAAGAGCGGACATCAAACGCTACTATGAAATGAAACAGCTCGATGAAGCAAATTATCTTTTGTTTGCACTTGCATTTCGGTGGATTTCACGCCTTGAAAATGTTCGAAACCCGAAGTCTCGTCCGGACATTCCGCAATTTGCATTCCGATGTGAACAGGAAAATCAGCGCGGCTGCGGAGAATATGAATTCATTCGGCTTTCAAGCTTTGTTTCGAAACTTTTTGAAGCAAAAAACGGCATTGAACCGAGAGTGGACTTCAAAGTTTTTGATGACTACACCGAGTTTTCGGCATCGGCCGAATACGATTTTGCTTCGCTTGCCGTTTCGCCGCGCTATTCCCCTGCGGAAGCCGATGTGCTTGTGAATGTTGTCAAAGAATATTTTGATTTGATTTGACGGATATAATATGTTTCAAACGGAGCGGACGGCAGGCGGCATTCGGATATGCACGGATTTCCGCAATTTCGTTCCGAAAAAAACATGAGCAAACGGCGTGAACATGTGGTATAATATGATTGGCTGAATATACCGCTGTCAGTGAATTGAACACGACTTTGCGGCGGCGGAATTCGGCCGAACAAATCCCTCTGCGGGACAGAAAGGAACGGAAAAATAAATGAGCGTGTTTTCAAAAGAATACTGTGAAAAAATGCGTGTTCGCATCGATTGCGGCAATATGCTCGCCGAGGCTGTCGGCAAACACGGCATCACGGCGGAGGAAATATCGGAAATGCTGCCGCGTGCAGAGGGTGCATTTGCGGGTGTTGAAAAAAAGCGCGGTGAAATGCGCTGGCGGCTTCTGCCCGAAACTCAGCTTGAAATCCTTCCCGCCGTTGAAGAGGCAGCGGAATTCGTCAGGTCAAGAGCGGATAATTTCGTGATTCTGGGCATCGGCGGAAGCGCACTGGGTCCGATTGCGGTGCATCGTGCGCTGAATCATCTCTATCATAACGATCTTCCTTCCGAAAAACGAAAATCTCCGCGCCTTTTTGTGGAAGACAATGTTGATCCCGAGCGCATGGCTGCATTGCTCGATGTGATTGATACTGACCGAACCGTGTTCAACGTTATCACAAAATCGGGCAGCACAAGCGAAACCATGGCGCAGCTGCTTATTATAACGCGAATGCTTATTGACCGTTACGGCGAAGAAGGGCTGCGCGATCACTTGATTGCAACAACCGACAAACAAAAGGGCAACCTGATAGGCATTGCAAAAAAATACAACCTGCGCACTTTTATTATTCCGGACGGCGTCGGGGGAAGATTTTCCGAACTCTGTCCTGTCGGGCTTGTTGCGGCTGCCGTCGGCGGAGCGGATGTTCGCGCACTGCTTGCGGGCGCGGGATACATGGATGAGCTTTGCTCAAACGCCGATGTGAAAAAAAACCCCGGATTGATGCTTGCCCTGCTTGAAATCATTGCGGCGGAAAAGCACGGCGCAAACATCGGCGTGCTGATGCCCTATGCGGATTCGCTGAAATTCATGGCGGATTGGTATGCGCAGCTTTGGGCGGAATCGCTGGGCAAAAAGCTCGTGAAGGACGGAAAGGTTTTGCGATTCGGACAGACTCCGGTAAAATCTCTCGGCGTTACGGATCAGCATTCGCAGGTTCAGCTTTACACCGACGGACCTTTTGACAAAACAATAACTTTCATCTCTGTTGAAAAATACCGCAGTGATGTTGCTGTTCCGCATGTTTTTGACGACATTCCGGGGATTGCGTTTCTATCCGGACACAGCTTGGGTGAGCTGATTTCCGCCGAATTCCGTGCAACCGAACACGCCGTAACCGTCAGCGGACATATGAACAAAAACATCATCATGCCCGAAGTCAACGAATTCACTCTCGGGCAGCTTATAATGCTGTTTGAAATGCAGACGGCATTCGCAGGAGAACTGCTGGGCATCGATGCATTCGATCAGCCCGGAGTCGAGGAGGGAAAGAATGCAACTTATGCCCTGCTCGGAAAACCCGGATACGAAGCCAAACTCGACGAATTAAAAAAAGCCGAAGAGGCAAAGAAAAAACTCATCGTTTGATGCGGCGGACAAAAAGTGCGGTGCGGGGAAACAGCTCCCCGTATCGCGCCGCAGATCTTGTAAACACATAAACACGAAAGGATTGCCGAAGCCCCTTGCGGGCGCGGCGCGGCTTTTGAATGAGCCTTTTTGATAAGAAATACCTGAAAAGAATAGACTGGGTAACGGTCGGAATCGTGCTTGCGCTCGTTGTGTTCGGCACGATCGCACTTGCCTCCGTTCAGGCAAAGCCTTTTGACGGCACGGAACACGGCATTGCGGATTATATGGACAAGCTCAACATGGAATACCTGCAGAAGCATATAACAAACTTCCTTGTCGGACTTGCTGCAATGATAATATTTCTTGTTTTTGATTACAGCATATTCAAAACTTTTGCAATGTGGGCATACATCGGCATAATAGGCTTGCTGATGCTGCTTTTCATTTTCGGCAAGGTGCGCGGCGGTGCACAGGGCTGGTTTGTTTTCGACACGCTTGAAAGGGCAATACAGCCGGGCGAGCTGAGCAAGATCGCATTGATCGTGATGCTTTCAAAATACGTCTCTGCCGCAATGGACAGGGACGGGCGATTGCTGAAATTCAAGGACGTTATGATTGCTCTCGGCATAACATTCGTTCCGTTCATGCTGATAGTTCTCCAACCTGATTACGGAACGGCGATTGTATTGCTTGTTATCATGGTTGTGACATTCTTCGTTGCGCAGATAAAGTGGATTTATATAATCTTTGCCGCTGTCGGAGCCGGGGTGGGGCTTCCGCTGATGTACTTTTTTGTTTTGACCCCGAAGCAGCGCGACAGAATCGATGTTTTTCTGAATCCGTCCGCCGCAAGCGACGATGCAAAGTACCATGTCGGACAGTCGCAGATGGCAATAGGTTCCGGCCGGCTCACAGGCAAGGGCTTTTTCGGTGAGCAGACGCTGGCACAGCTTCGCTATGTTCCGGCAAGGCACACGGATTTCATATTCAGCGGCATAACGGAGGCGGTCGGATTCATCGGCAGTACGATACTGATTATTGTTTTCTTTGCACTGCTTTTCCGCTGGATGTATATTGCAATAAAAGCGCGGGATAATTTCGGCACCTGCCTTGTTACGGGTGTCAGCGCAATGCTTGCGGCACATATTTTCGAAAATATCGGCATGACGATGGGAATAATGCCCGTTACGGGAATTCCGCTGCCGTTTATAAGCTACGGCGGGTCGAATATGCTCACAAACATGATAGGTGTGGGTATTGTTCTGAACGTCTATATGCGTCGTCCGATGAAACGAAAACGGAAGCATGACAAAATACGCGAAAACGGCAAGACGGTCGTTGTTTAAAAAACAGAAAAGCATGTTTTGCGGGGCGGTATTCGAAGTGTCCGCTCAATCGCTCGATTTGATTGAGAGATTAATCGGATTTGAATCCATATGAATTAACGGCCATACGAATTAACGGTGAAAAAATGAATTGGGAAGGTTACAGCGAAAATGCATCCGCAGCTCTTGATGCGGCACAGGCTGCGGCGGAGGAGCTGCATCACGGCTTCATCGGCACGGAGCACATTTTGATAGGTCTGCTCCGTGCGCCGGGCACGGCGGGGGAGTGCCTTCGCAAATGCGGTGCGGATGAAAGCATGGTGTTTCCGTATGCGGACACACTTGTCGGCGGCGGAAGACATATTTTCACGGACAGCAGGGGGTTCGCACCGCCTGCAAAACGCGTATTGGAGCTTGCGCTGTATGAAGCAAAAGCATATGCAAGCCGCACAATCTGCACGAAACATATCCTTCTTGCCGTTTTGCGCGAGACGGACTGTTTTGCATCACGCATTCTCGATTCCATCGGGC
>ERZ773148.3271-NODE-3271-length-11282-cov-3.764674_pt1 | contig 11282 bp, 11 predicted proteins | sample MGYA00580846_ERZ773148 | MGnify/ENA primary metagenome ERZ773148 (study PRJEB29015, sample SAMEA2737879) | human gut metagenome | biome: human gut; feature: human-associated habitat; material: faeces | place: China | collected 2012 ...
CCGCCAGCCCCAGACCGTATACCAGTTTCAATCCACGCCCCCGTGAAGGGGCGACTTTTGGCAACCAGCTTATGTTATTGATAAAGGCCATGTTTCAATCCACGCCCCCGTGAAGGGGCGACGCGCAGCATTGGCCTGTACCGTGAGGCCCAGACAGTTTCAATCCACGCCCCCGTGAAGGGGCGACGATTTCCTGCTGGATAACATCTGGCGCCGGGGCCGTTTCAATCCACGCCCCCGTGAAGGGGCGACCTTGTTCACAAACTTGCCGCTGCCGGCATCCAACTGCTGTTTCAATCCACGCCCCCGTGAAGGGGCGACGCAGCAGGGCATGGATAGCGTGGCTGATCTGCAGGTTTCAATCCACGCCCCCGTGAAGGGGCGACATTGAAATCAGTTACAAGCCTGCGCATCACAGTTGTTTCAATCCACGCCCCCGTGAAGGGGCGACAGGACCTTGACGTGTCGTTGTGTGCAGTCTCTACGGTTTCAATCCACGCCCCCGTGAAGGGGCGACGCGCTGAATTAGGACGTCTGAGCGCAAGCTGGGTTTCAATCCACGCCCCCGTGAAGGGGCGACCCCATGTTCATGCGCCACGATTCGGCAACGTCCTTGTTTCAATCCACGCCCCCGTGAAGGGGCGACTAAGGGTGACGCTGTAGCCGCAAAGGTTGCAGCTGTTTCAATCCACGCCCCCGTGAAGGGGCGACTGGCGCAGCCCGCCCAGCCGAAAAAGGAGCAGCAGTTTCAATCCACGCCCCCGTGAAGGGGCGACCCATTCCGCTTCGGCCAGCAGCGCCGAAGAAACCGTTTCAATCCACGCCCCCGTGAAGGGGCGACTGTTGCGGCAGACGGTAGCGGGGGTCCCGGCAGATGTTTCAATCCACGCCCCCGTGAAGGGGCGACACGGTTATCAATCCACCAAGATGCCTTTGTCATTGTTTCAATCCACGCCCCCGTGAAGGGGCGACCGTTATGGCGGCCATAACCCGGCAGAGTCAGGGCGTTTCAATCCACGCCCCCGTGAAGGGGCGACCTCCTGTGCCGCAACAGCAGGTAACCCTGGATGGGGTTTCAATCCACGCCCCCGTGAAGGGGCGACGTACGTTGTTTTGGTTTACTCCCTGTGCGCTGAGGGTTTCAATCCACGCCCCCGTGAAGGGGCGACTGATCCGCGGGCCCTAGTCCACATTGTTGGGATAGTTTCAATCCACGCCCCCGTGAAGGGGCGACCAGCCCAAGGGCTTTGGCCATGCCGGTGTCTGATGTTTCAATCCACGCCCCCGTGAAGGGGCGACCCCAGCCCGCACCTGTACCGCCTTGGGTGTGGAGGTTTCAATCCACGCCCCCGTGAAGGGGCGACGTGGAACCCGCGCGAGGACATCAAGGGTGACTTTGTTTCAATCCACGCCCCCGTGAAGGGGCGACGTCTGCGCTGGCATGATACATATAAGCCGCCATTTTGTTTCAATCCACGCCCCCGTGAAGGGGCGACCTTGATATTTTCAGGGCGCACGGGGTCGCGGAGTAGTTTCAATCCACGCCCCCGTGAAGGGGCGACGATGGCGGTGTGGCGTCCGTGGGGGACGGACGAAGTTTCAATCCACGCCCCCGTGAAGGGGCGACACGCTATCAGCCGTGGCGATGGTAAGCACATCGTAGTTTCAATCCACGCCCCCGTGAAGGGGCGACGAGCCGGAGAGGAGAGATAACCCCCGGCTATCGAGTTTCAATCCACGCCCCCGTGAAGGGGCGACTGCACTTCGTCCGCCTTGCCGCCGGCATTGTCCTTGTTTCAATCCACGCCCCCGTGAAGGGGCGACCGCCGGGCGCGCTGGTGACAAATAGCTGGTCTTACGTTTCAATCCACGCCCCCGTGAAGGGGCGACCTCTTTTGTGGGGAGCGGGCCAATTTTTTTTAAGTTTCAATCCACGCCCCCGTGAAGGGGCGACGGGATGGGCCGGTGGCCATAGTCCCCGTGCGGGGTGTTTCAATCCACGCCCCCGTGAAGGGGCGACCGGGGAAACTCCAGGGGCAGTCGTTGTGCTAGGAGTTTCAATCCACGCCCCCGTGAAGGGGCGACGCGTGACGCTCTCATGGCTGGCGCCTTTGCACGCGTTTCAATCCACGCCCCCGTGAAGGGGCGACCCGGCAGCGGCTGGAATCCGACGTGTCTACTCGTGTTTCAATCCACGCCCCCGTGAAGGGGCGACAAAGCATGGACGCCGTGCTCACCGTTGCCACGCGAGTTTCAATCCACGCCCCCGTGAAGGGGCGACTTTCGGTGCGCATCTAGGTCGTCAGGATACGCGAGTTTCAATCCACGCCCCCGTGAAGGGGCGACCCTTGGCGTTTTCGATGGGTATGACGGTGTCATGTTTCAATCCACGCCCCCGTGAAGGGGCGACATGGCGCGCGCTATTTCTGCCTGTGTTCCGGCAGTTTCAATCCACGCCCCCGTGAAGGGGCGACCAAGGTGTCTCCCAATGGAGAGATATCCGCAAGGGTTTCAATCCACGCCCCCGTGAAGGGGCGACTGCCAACACTGCGGGAGAGATACGGGGTATTAACGTTTCAATCCACGCCCCCGTGAAGGGGCGACGGGCGAACTGCCCCCATTTCACCTATTGTTGCCCGTTTCAATCCACGCCCCCGTGAAGGGGCGACGGCCATTGCCTATGGCCTTTACGAGCAGGCCCGCGTTTCAATCCACGCCCCCGTGAAGGGGCGACAATTTCTGAATGAGCACCGTCCCAGGGGCCCGCGCGTTTCAATCCACGCCCCCGTGAAGGGGCGACTGGGACAAGCAAGCAGCACCATGGCATCACAAACGTTTCAATCCACGCCCCCGTGAAGGGGCGACGCAGGTAAGCACCAGCGTGTTGCCCACCCAGTTGTTTCAATCCACGCCCCCGTGAAGGGGCGACGATCATGCCCCTGCCAGCCGTTCAGCAGCGCAGGAGTTTCAATCCACGCCCCCGTGAAGGGGCGACCCCCCCTCTTTGTCTTTATGCGTAAGAGCAGGAGTTTCAATCCACGCCCCCGTGAAGGGGCGACTATATCGAGCGGGTCGCGGGCTATAGTTCCGCCTACGTTTCAATCCACGCCCCCGTGAAGGGGCGACGGGCAACAGCTTATTGGTCACAACCTTGGCCAGGGTTTCAATCCACGCCCCCGTGAAGGGGCGACGGTTGTCACCGGCTTTGTTGCCGCAATGTGGACAGTTTCAATCCACGCCCCCGTGAAGGGGCGACCCTTTAAAACCGTGATTAGCTCAAACTACGCACGTTTCAATCCACGCCCCCGTGAAGGGGCGACCCCATGGAGCGGGGCCGAGGCTTCCGCGGTAAAAGTTTCAATCCACGCCCCCGTGAAGGGGCGACCACGGAGGTTGTGGCGTCAAGCACCAAACAGCTTGTTTCAATCCACGCCCCCGTGAAGGGGCGACCGCCATTGTGCCGTCGGGCGCGTCTGTCATCCCTGTTTCAATCCACGCCCCCGTGAAGGGGCGACTTACCTGCACCAGCAATATTGCCGTCGCCCTGGTTGTTTCAATCCACGCCCCCGTGAAGGGGCGACCCCACAATCCTGTCGCCAGCGGCGGGGACACGATTGTTTCAATCCACGCCCCCGTGAAGGGGCGACTGTAGGGTGAGGGGTTAGCGGCCCTGTGCCGCAAGTTTCAATCCACGCCCCCGTGAAGGGGCGACTATGCGGCCTCCCTGCCGCTGTTCACGGCGTCAAGGTTTCAATCCACGCCCCCGTGAAGGGGCGACTTGCCGACAAATTCCTACACACCTCAAAACTATGTGCGTTTCAATCCACGCCCCCGTGAAGGGGCGACCAGTGAAAGCGGTGAAGGCACTTTGCCCATAGTAAGTTTCAATCCACGCCCCCGTGAAGGGGCGACGCCAACACTCAAGTGCTTACGGATTTCTGCCATGGTTTCAATCCACGCCCCCGTGAAGGGGCGACCCACCACATGCCAAGAGGGGCCGCGTGCCCGGGGTTTCAATCCACGCCCCCGTGAAGGGGCGACCCACTCAAGCACCTTTTCGTCTCCGATTTCTGACTGTTTCAATCCACGCCCCCGTGAAGGGGCGACCTTGCTCCGCATGGTGGCAATAACGTGCATGGGAGTTTCAATCCACGCCCCCGTGAAGGGGCGACCGTACAGCGATGCGCTGCCGCGCTCCGTATCCAGTTTCAATCCACGCCCCCGTGAAGGGGCGACCAGATTGAGAGCGAAGAACGCCAGCGCCTGCTTGTTTCAATCCACGCCCCCGTGAAGGGGCGACGAACATTTCCAGCGTCAGATCGAGGCGCTCAAGGCGTTTCAATCCACGCCCCCGTGAAGGGGCGACAGCGTCATATTGCAAGTCTCCTTGATATGGTTGATGTTTCAATCCACGCCCCCGTGAAGGGGCGACATAAAAGCGTCTTTAACCTCCTCTTTCTCCCTTAGTTTCAATCCACGCCCCCGTGAAGGGGCGACGTAACAAAGGCCCTGGCTGACCCCGAAACGCTGGTGTTTCAATCCACGCCCCCGTGAAGGGGCGACGTTTGTGCTGGCGGGTTTTGTTCAAATAGCCAGAGTTTCAATCCACGCCCCCGTGAAGGGGCGACGTGCGGGCCCTGGGGCGCTAGACAATTAGTCCGCCGTTTCAATCCACGCCCCCGTGAAGGGGCGACTACGGCCCCAACTGGTCCGCCAAGAACTGCACCGGTTTCAATCCACGCCCCCGTGAAGGGGCGACAGGATATGGCCCGGTCTGCCAGGGCGATATCCAAAGTTTCAATCCACGCCCCCGTGAAGGGGCGACCAGCCACGAGCCGTAGGTGTGCCGCCATGTGTGGTTTCAATCCACGCCCCCGTGAAGGGGCGACGCCCCAGGCCGCGCGCGAGCTGACGTTCATTCTGTTTCAATCCACGCCCCCGTGAAGGGGCGACCTGCGTGCACAACGACCTGTCCAAGGCCTTGGATGTTTCAATCCACGCCCCCGTGAAGGGGCGACCCAACCAAGGGGCTGAGCCGTTCCGAAAAATTGGGTTTCAATCCACGCCCCCGTGAAGGGGCGACGTGCCAGCCATGAGGGTCGCCAAAGCGAATGATTGGTTTCAATCCACGCCCCCGTGAAGGGGCGACTGCGGCAGAGGGCATGCGGACTGCGGCTGCGCGGTTTCAATCCACGCCCCCGTGAAGGGGCGACCGGCGAGGCCCATGCCGGCGGAACGCAGACTTTTGTTTCAATCCACGCCCCCGTGAAGGGGCGACCGGTTAAGGAGCGGGAGGCCGAGCAGCTCGGTCTTGTTTCAATCCACGCCCCCGTGAAGGGGCGACCTGGCCGCAGTCTGGGCAGGCTTGGGCCTCTTCCGTTTCAATCCACGCCCCCGTGAAGGGGCGACCGACAAGTCCGGCCGCCTCGCATCTCATTAGTGATGTTTCAATCCACGCCCCCGTGAAGGGGCGACGTAAACATCTGGGTTTGTCGTGCGGTCGTATGCGTTTCAATCCACGCCCCCGTGAAGGGGCGACCTTGAGGAGCTGGTCCCGCGTTGTCCGGCTGGCCCGGTTTCAATCCACGCCCCCGTGAAGGGGCGACCAGGCGCTGCATGACCATGATGATTGGGGTATGCTCAGTTTCAATCCACGCCCCCGTGAAGGGGCGACGGGCCATATCCTTGGCCATGGAGGCGACAAGCCCAGTTTCAATCCACGCCCCCGTGAAGGGGCGACCTACTTTTGCGCAAAGTTGTCCTTTGAGATTGAGTTTCAATCCACGCCCCCGTGAAGGGGCGACAGGGACGGATAAAGAGCGCAGTTATTGGCAAGAGGTTTCAATCCACGCCCCCGTGAAGGGGCGACCCTCGTAATGCTAACCCAGCCGTCAGCACCCTTAGTTTCAATCCACGCCCCCGTGAAGGGGCGACCTGGCCCCATCGTGCATATCGGGGCATGGTCTGTGTTTCAATCCACGCCCCCGTGAAGGGGCGACATCAATGAGGGCCCAAATGCCCACAAACCCCAGGGTGTTTCAATCCACGCCCCCGTGAAGGGGCGACCTGGTGGTCTGGGGCGAAGACGCGCAGGCGGTAGTTTCAATCCACGCCCCCGTGAAGGGGCGACGGGTGTCTTCCCGGCGGCTGCCGTCCGATAAATATGTTTCAATCCACGCCCCCGTGAAGGGGCGACGCCGAAAAGCTGAATTACCGCGTCAGCCTGCCCAAGTTTCAATCCACGCCCCCGTGAAGGGGCGACACCCGGCCAGGCGCGAAGAAGCCGTCAAAAAGCAGTTTCAATCCACGCCCCCGTGAAGGGGCGACATTCGAGAATTGGAAAAAACTGGCTCCAGTGGTTGTTTCAATCCACGCCCCCGTGAAGGGGCGACTGTATGTGCTATGCGTCTTTTCAAACAGGGGGGGGGTTTCAATCCACGCCCCCGTGAAGGGGCGACCCGTTTTGCAGTAGTGTCGACCTGCGCAGTGACGGTTTCAATCCACGCCCCCGTGAAGGGGCGACCCAAACACATCGCCAGGCGTTTCGATGAACACGGTGTTTCAATCCACGCCCCCGTGAAGGGGCGACGGAACATTGCGCGGTATTAAGGCGTGTGACGTGGTTTCAATCCACGCCCCCGTGAAGGGGCGACCGCCGGGTATACCAATTATAACACCTTGATGTCTGTTTCAATCCACGCCCCCGTGAAGGGGCGACACAAGTCCGGCCGCCAGCCCCAGACCGTATACCAGTTTCAATCCACGCCCCCGTGAAGGGGCGACCAGCAGGCCGAGGATCGTATCCACCGTATCGGGCGTTTCAATCCACGCCCCCGTGAAGGGGCGACCGTCGCCCAGGCCGATGAAGTTTTTCAGTCCGCTGTTTCAATCCACGCCCCCGTGAAGGGGCGACTCCACGACGTTGTTACTTGTCTTAATTTCCGTAGTTTCAATCCACGCCCCCGTGAAGGGGCGACTTTATGAGACCTCGGAACGGTTTACCCTGGAGATAGTTTCAATCCACGCCCCCGTGAAGGGGCGACCACAGGCTAAGGAGTTTTTGCCGTAGTGCCACCGTTTCAATCCACGCCCCCGTGAAGGGGCGACCTACCAAGCTCTAGCCTGGGAGGTCGGGGCATATGTTTCAATCCACGCCCCCGTGAAGGGGCGACACACACGCGCTTATCTGCTCGACGACGCCAATGATGTTTCAATCCACGCCCCCGTGAAGGGGCGACGCTGCCATGTCCCATAATGGCATGGCCAAAGGCTCATGTTTCAATCCACGCCCCCGTGAAGGGGCGACTTGCGGGTGCGCGAATAGCTGCGCGTACGCTCAAGGTTTCAATCCACGCCCCCGTGAAGGGGCGACTGGAAGCCGTGATTGAGGAAGCCCAGGACGAAATGGTTTCAATCCACGCCCCCGTGAAGGGGCGACTTCAGGTTGCTGGCAAACAGTCAAGTCCATACCCAGTTTCAATCCACGCCCCCGTGAAGGGGCGACCCGACGAGTTGATGGCTGTGTACCGCGGCGAAACAGTTTCAATCCACGCCCCCGTGAAGGGGCGACTCAAAAATTTTGGAGAGTACGTGTCGGCGGCTGCCGTTTCAATCCACGCCCCCGTGAAGGGTCTTTAAACCGCCGGAATAAGGCAATTCCTTTATAGGAACGCAGTTCTACTCGAAACAGCGCAAATCATGGCCAAGGCTGCGCAGCCAGCGCAGAGTTTCAATCCACGCCCCCGTGAAGGGGCGACGTGGCGGAAACCTACGTCAAGGGCTGGTTCGGGGTTTCAATCCACGCCCCCGTGAAGGGGCGACTGCCAGACCTTGAGCCGTTAGCCATCAAGTTTTTAGTTTCAATCCACGCCCCCGTGAAGGGGCGACGCATGCTAGCCTCCTAGGCGCGCGGCGATGGCAAGTTTCAATCCACGCCCCCGTGAAGGGGCGACTCAATTTTCCCCACGACCGTGGGGGTGTTCCCAGGTTTCAATCCACGCCCCCGTGAAGGGGCGACTCGATCGCGGCGTCGGCCTGACCAGAGGACGGATGTTTCAATCCACGCCCCCGTGAAGGGGCGACACAGGGCTTCCCAGCATGGTCCCTTTTGGGTAAAGTTTCAATCCACGCCCCCGTGAAGGGGCGACTGGGTGACCCTTGGCGAGATACGGCGCGAAGACGGTTTCAATCCACGCCCCCGTGAAGGGGCGACTCAGCCCGCGGTTCCCGCTCCTGCCGCCTCCAGCGTTTCAATCCACGCCCCCGTGAAGGGGCGACTTGGACCGGGAAGAAGCATTCCAAAGGATTTGCTGTTTCAATCCACGCCCCCGTGAAGGGGCGACGTAAACCTCATAAGGGTGATGTCAAGCCATTCATGGTTTCAATCCACGCCCCCGTGAAGGGGCGACGGTGCTCCAGAGGCTGACCGCACTTTTCGCATTTGTTTCAATCCACGCCCCCGTGAAGGGGCGACCTAGCGAGGTCTTCTCTCCACAAACCAGTTGGAGAGTTTCAATCCACGCCCCCGTGAAGGGGCGACTGCCGACGCGGCCCAGGTCGCCGTTGTCAACAATGTTTCAATCCACGCCCCCGTGAAGGGGCGACAGGTACGAAGATGTTCAGCTCAGCTGTATTCCACGGTTTCAATCCACGCCCCCGTGAAGGGGCGACGTCAAGCAGATTGCCGGCGCCCTCAAGCGTCCGCGTTTCAATCCACGCCCCCGTGAAGGGGCGACAGGTCTGCTTGAACAGATCCAGCATGATGCCGAGTTTCAATCCACGCCCCCGTGAAGGGGCGACTTACCGTCGGGCATGCTACAAATTATCGGACGGAGTTTCAATCCACGCCCCCGTGAAGGGGCGACGTGACATGACCCTCCAGGCGGGGTACACCCTCGCGTTTCAATCCACGCCCCCGTGAAGGGGCGACCTGCGCCGCATCAAAATCACCAGGTGACGGCATGGTTTCAATCCACGCCCCCGTGAAGGGGCGACCGCCAGCCGGTTGCTTGAAAATGTCCGCAGCGCGTTTCAATCCACGCCCCCGTGAAGGGGCGACCGTTGCCGGTCAGATCTTCCGCCCGGCCTTGAGCGTTTCAATCCACGCCCCCGTGAAGGGGCGACCCGCCATGTCGGAAGAAAAGCGCACCAAAGGATGGGTTTCAATCCACGCCCCCGTGAAGGGGCGACCTTGGTAGGCGAGAAATGCTTGGGAATCCTTAGGTGTTTCAATCCACGCCCCCGTGAAGGGGCGACTTTTTGATCCAGCGGGTATGCCCGCAGGGATTTTGTTTCAATCCACGCCCCCGTGAAGGGGCGACGCCACATGGCTTACACCCCCCACGGCGGGGGGAAGTTTCAATCCACGCCCCCGTGAAGGGGCGACTATCGCACACGGCCATCCGCAAGCGGCGCGTTGCTGTTTCAATCCACGCCCCCGTGAAGGGGCGACCCCTCGCAGGCTGTAGGGCCTGCGGGGGACAGGAGTTTCAATCCACGCCCCCGTGAAGGGGCGACTTGCGAGCGCCTATGACCTGCTCAAGGGTAAGAAGTTTCAATCCACGCCCCCGTGAAGGGGCGACGCTGCTTTGGTGTTTCCCATTCGGGGGTGGCAGACGTTTCAATCCACGCCCCCGTGAAGGGGCGACCCCGAGGGTCTTGATTGGCTGTTCAAAGCTGATAGTTTCAATCCACGCCCCCGTGAAGGGGCGACGGTCATCGATGATGATTGCCCCGCCAAATCCCTGGCGTTTCAATCCACGCCCCCGTGAAGGGGCGACGCGCTCATCGCCGCCAGTTTCACCGTGTTCATCGGTTTCAATCCACGCCCCCGTGAAGGGGCGACTTCTTGTAGCCGGTCTTAGATGACGATTCCTTGTTTCAATCCACGCCCCCGTGAAGGGGCGACCGGCGCGTTGCTAAAGGTATCCCGGCTTTTGCCGGTTTCAATCCACGCCCCCGTGAAGGGGCGACCAGCATTCTGGCCGATTTTATCTTGACGTCATCGTTTCAATCCACGCCCCCGTGAAGGGGCGACGTCCCCCCCGTGGTCAGCGCTCAAACCGGAGAAGGTTTCAATCCACGCCCCCGTGAAGGGGCGACGTCGCATTCTGGGCAAGTCATATTGATGTATGAGTTTCAATCCACGCCCCCGTGAAGGGGCGACCAATCAAGATTTGTGCTGGCACGCCGTCGCAACGGTTTCAATCCACGCCCCCGTGAAGGGGCGACTGGCCGGTCAAAAACCCGCGGCCATGCAGCTCAGTTTCAATCCACGCCCCCGTGAAGGGGCGACCTTTGACGGTGGGGCTCTGATGGAAAAATATGTGGTTTCAATCCACGCCCCCGTGAAGGGGCGACCCTTTACTATCTGCCAGTCAACTCTGCGGATAGGTTTCAATCCACGCCCCCGTGAAGGGGCGACTACTATGCCGCATCTGTATGTGCTATGCGTCTTCTGTTTCAATCCACGCCCCCGTGAAGGGGCGACCAGGGTCTAAAGAGCTTGCCCTGCTCAACTCCGGTTTCAATCCACGCCCCCGTGAAGGGGCGACTCCGGCATCTGGGACGCGGATACCGGAATCAAGGGTTTCAATCCACGCCCCCGTGAAGGGGCGACGCCTACGTTGATATTGTACTTGGCCGCAGAACGAGTTTCAATCCACGCCCCCGTGAAGGGGCGACTGCTCCCATGACAAGCGCCACTGCAGGGTCCGACGTTTCAATCCACGCCCCCGTGAAGGGGCGACCTCGCCTCGCTATTGGTCAGCCGCCGCCTACCTGTTTCAATCCACGCCCCCGTGAAGGGGCGACAATAGTGCAGAGTGGGCAAAGTACCATGACAAGCCGTTTCAATCCACGCCCCCGTGAAGGGGCGACGTCTTGGCAATAGTCGCAGCCGTCTCCCTCATTATAGTTTCAATCCACGCCCCCGTGAAGGGGCGACTTATACTTGGTATCTTTTTTATACTAGGATTTTGTTTCAATCCACGCCCCCGTGAAGGGGCGACTTTTTCTTACTATATCAACTTTTCTTGATATAATCGTTTCAATCCACGCCCCCGTGAAGGGGCGACTCTTCTTATCTATAACAACCAAGCCCTTATCCCATGTTTCAATCCACGCCCCCGTGAAGGGGCGACGCCCTGCGTACCATGCTGGACAGGATGACGCGGGTTTCAATCCACGCCCCCGTGAAGGGGCGACTGGCATCTGACGCTTTCAGGAAACATGGCTTGATGTTTCAATCCACGCCCCCGTGAAGGGGCGACAAACAAGCCTTG
>ERZ773148.3272-NODE-3272-length-11282-cov-2.609602_pt1 | contig 11282 bp, 5 predicted proteins | sample MGYA00580846_ERZ773148 | MGnify/ENA primary metagenome ERZ773148 (study PRJEB29015, sample SAMEA2737879) | human gut metagenome | biome: human gut; feature: human-associated habitat; material: faeces | place: China | collected 2012 ...
GATTTTATGGAAGACAAGGCATGGAATGCTTTGTACCTTTAATGGAAAAATTTAATGATATTTACCATGTACAAAAAAGAAACGGCAGATAAAAAACATCACACGAATCCTTATCGTGCTGTAAACTATATAAGAGATGAGAACGGAAATCCTATATGCCCTAATGGACGTAAATTTCTTTTCAAACGAAAACAACATGTAAGATATAAAAAATATGGACGTACAGAAGAAATCTATCCAAGCTTATTAAGTGTACCCTTTTTACATAAAACAGTGACGATTTTCAAAAAACATATATTAATGTAAAGAAACGCCAGAACCAGCATTTGTCGGAACTAGCGTTTCTTTAGCAGAGACTTATTTTACAGCCCCGTTTTTTGCTTATATTATTTTCCTCCGTTGGATTTCAATTTTGGAAAGAAGATGACTATCTTAAAGCCCTTTTCCCACGGGGAAGCAGCTTCCAGACGAAGGTTTAGATCGTCAGCCATCTTCTTAACCAGGTAAAGCCCTATACCGGTAGCTTTCTTTCTGCTGTCAGTAGAATCCCCGGTAAAGCCCTTTTGAAAAATATACGGCAGATCATATTTTTTTACACCGATGCCATTATCCTCAACTGAAATGTATATGTCGTCGCCCTTCTTCTCACCGCGGACAGTTATCTTGCCGCCATCGTCCTCATCCATGTTGCCCACACCATAGTATATTGCATTTTCCAGGATCGGCTGCACGATAAGTTTAACTGTACAATAGTCATTTATCTCTTCGTCTATGATAAATTCTGTAGCAAATCTTTCTTTATATCTTACCTTCTGTATGTTCATGTAACTCGTGCTGTGCTGGATCTCGTCCGCTATCCTTATGACAGTTCTGCCCTTTGACAGACTTATCCTCAGCAGCTTTGCAAGCTCAGATATCATAAATACTGCATCTGTATTTCTGTTCGCCTCCACCATCCATGTTATGGACTCCAGTGTATTATACAGGAAATGCGGATTGATCTGACTCTGGAGCGCATCCATCTCACTCTTTCTCCGCTCATTCTGCTGTCTGATTATCTCCTGCATCAGAATCTCTATCTGCTCATAGGATTTCTTGACCGAATATCCCAGATGTCTTATCTCTGAAGAACCTCCAACATAAATGTCTTTTTTGCCACCTGCTTCATAAGCCTTAACGGATTCATCTAACTCTCTAATAGGCTTTGAAATTCTCTTTGAAATAAATCTATTTACAACAAGAAGCATCATCAGCAATATTATAATGGTTATTACAATATAATATCTAAACTGGTTCATGCTCATAATTTGCGTGCTTTCCGGCACAACACCCACAACTTTCCAACCTGTATATGCCATATTACTTATAACATAATTTGCTTTTCTTCCATTTAATTTAAGTTCATATATTCCGTCTTCATATGAAGCAAGTTCCCTGTTGCTTTCGGTTAACTTGTTTCTGTCAATTTCAACCTTTCTTGGATGATAAATTATATCTCCATCACCATCACACAAATAATAATATACACCGTTGGAATTACCATTAATTCTTTCAAACGTTTCTTCAATAATTGAATATTTCATATCTACTAATAATATTCCACTTATTGGTTCATCTCCATCATTTATGTCAACTGAACGGCTAAGAGAAATAACCCAATTATACTTGTATGTTCCATCCATAAATATATTTTGCAAATGAGGTTTTGAAAAATGAATGTTCTCTATTTCTTTCTTTGCATTATAAAACCAATCCTGTTTTTTAATTTCTACGTTCTTTTTCTCTGAAGAAATTGGTTCTGATGCCATAAGTTTTCCTTCATTGTTGTACAAAACCAGGCTTTGTATTTTGTCAGAATTTATTTCGTAAAGAAGGCTAAACTGGTTATTAAATTCCTGACTCGAAACGTCGTATTGTTGAATAATGTTATAGTTCGCTGCATTTGAAATCTGTCTTATATTGTACAAATCGGAATTCATTTTTTCTACTACGCTGTCTACTATACCCTCAGTGCTTGATATATTTGTTTCTTTAACTGACAGCTTAAATCTGTTATAAATTAACAAGCCCATAACTACAGTAACTGCAATTGTAAGCATAGTTAAAACAGTCATTATTACTGACTGTATATCAAGACCTATAAATTCCCCTTTGTGAAACCATTTTCTTCTTCCTCTATTAAGATTTTTCCCGCCTGTTTTACTTTTATTTTTCAATATTCCATCCCTGCATATATTTATGATTTTAATTTTGCATTTCGATATTTAGATGGTGAAATTCCAAATTTCTTTTTGAATACATAACTAAAATAGTTTGCGTCCATATATCCAACCATTTCACCAATCTTGTAGCTTTTCTCATTTGTATCTAAAATTAACTTTGCTGCTATATCCATTCTATAATCTGTTAAATAAGATACAAAAGAAATTCCTGTTTCCTTCTTAAATATAGAAGAAAAGTATGAATTAGACACTCCCATTATTGAGCAAACCTTATCCAAGGATAAATCTTCTTCCATATATCTGTTTGCAACGATATTTTTTGCGTCATTTATCAGTCTTCGTGATTTACTGTTTCGGACACTCTTTAATTGTTTTCCCATTTCTGTGGAAACTTGCACAATCCATTTTTTTAGTGTGCTTTCATCCATTTTTGGCACCTTTTCATAAGGGTTGCTCATTTCGCCCAGAAAATCGTTAAAGTCAATAAAATTATTTTCGCAAAATCTGTAGAATGCTCCTACCATTTCCATTGTATATAACTTATATTGGCTAATCGTATTGGAATTACTATGTATTCTGTCAACTTCCCTGTTTGTTGCAGCCTCTATTTCCTGTTCGTTTCCCAAATAAATGGCCTTAAACAATTCATGCATCTTTGTTTCTTCTGACTGTAATCCCATATTTTGTTTGTTTGATGTGATTTCATCAATATTTATGGCTCTCTTTGTTCCATATAATACTCTGTATGATACGGCTTCCCTTGCCCCATCATACGAATTATTAATATTTGATATGTTATCACATACCATACCTATTCCTGCAGTTACTACTGCTCCAATTACTCTGTTAACCCACTTACAGAATTTATCACAAACATCAGTAAGTTCTACTGTCTCTTCTTTTGATTTTAATTCTATAATAAGAACTGTATTTCCTAAATATATAAATTCCCTACACTTGAATTTTCCCACTATTCTTGCTTTTATCTCTCTCTCAACCGACATAGATAATAATAATGGCGACATTTCTTCCGGAACATTATTTTCTGAAGTGTGAAAAACTGCACAACAAAAATACGGTCCATTTAAATCTATCTTGTATGCCTGCAAAAATTTCTCATATTCACTTTCGTTAACTCTTCCCTCTATTAACGAAACAAAAAAGTTAGTCTGAATAATTGGCAAAACATCATCGAAATAATTTTCAAGCTTTTGAACATTTAATTTTTCTTCTCTTTCTTTATCCAATGAATTTTTAACACGCTTAAGGCACTCTGACAATTCCACAGCGTTAATTGGTTTAAGCATATATTCATCTATTTCAAGATGCACTGCTTCTTTTGCATAATCAAATTCATCAAATCCCGTAAAAATAATTATATGAACATTTCTGTATTCATCGTTTAATCTTCTCGACAGTTCCAGACCATTCATATAAGGCATTTTTATGTCAGTTATAACAATGTCAGGTTGCAACTTTTCTACTAATTCTAATGCTTTTACACCATTTGTTGCACTGCCTACAATCTGCAAACCTAATTGTTCCCATAATATTCGGCTTTTTATTGCATCAATTACTTCTTCTTCGTCATCCACCAAAATAACTTTGTAGTTTTCCATATTAGTTTTCTCTATATCAGTATTATTTTTTATTTCCATATTTCTCCCACCTGTTTTTTTTATTATAACAAACTATGAATTGCTTTTAAACCAATTTAGACTAAAAGCCGTTCCATTAATCATATAGATAATTAGAACGACTTTTAGCTTTATCATTAAGAAATATTTTCTAATATTTATTTTTTCTGTACATATTTAAGGCAGTCAAGAGTTACTGCTGCAAGGATGATAATACCTTCAAAAATAAACTGGAGGTTTGTATCAATTCCAAGGATTGTAAGTGAATAAGTAAGGGAAGTGAAAATAAGAACACCTGTTACTACACCTGAAATCTTACCAATACCACCTGTAAATGATACACCACCAACTACGCAGGCTGCGATTGCATCCATATCCCATCCTTGTCCATATGCTGCACTACCTGAACCAATCATTCTGTTACATTCAAGCCATGAACCAAATCCATAAAGAATACCTGCAAGAATGAATGCTCCCATAGTTACTTTGAATACTGAGATTCCTGATACTGCTGCTGCTTCAGGATTTCCACCTACAGCAAACAGATTTTTTCCAAAAGTTGTTTTATTCCAGATAAACCATACAATTGCAATGGCAACTATTGCCCAAAGTATAATTGTTGGGAAACCACCTATTTGAGGAATGAAAATATTAGGTATTGCCTGGTCAATTGCACCGAATGAAACACCTTTTGTTGCATATGTAACTAAACCAAAGATAATAAGCATGTTAGCCATTGTTGAAATAAATGGATGCATCTTAAATCTTGCCATAAAAAATCCTGCTATCATAGCAAAGAATGTTGTAAGTACAATGCAGACAACTAATGCCAAAATTGCTCTGTTTACAGGACCCATACTTGAAAAGTCAAATATGTGGCCAAATACTCCACCTGTATTAATACCGTTATGCATTATTATGGTCGACGCTACCATACCCATACCAACCATACGTCCTACGGAAAGGTCCGTTCCTGTTAAAAGGATTAATCCTGCAACCCCAAGGGCGAGGAACATTCTAGGGGAAGCCTGTTGCAGAATGTTAAGTATGTTTGTGTATGTAAGCAACTGTGTATTTTTTACTATTGGAGTTACTGCACATAATCCAATAAATATTAGAACAATAACAATATACAAGCCATTCTTGTAAAGAAACTGTGCTAAATTAAATGAATACTTATAGTTTTCTATACTCTGTGCTCTCTTTTGTGCAAATGTATATTTTGACATTCGCAACAAGTCAATTAAATGATACTTATGTAAAAACGCATCATGTTTTCTGTCTTTGATTTCCTGACATTTTGATTCATGTGCCATCTTCGCATCATATAATTTATTCTTGTAAACATATTTTTCATCTTTAATCTCATCCGGATCGGATAATTTACTTAACTGTGCTGTATGTTCTTCTTTTAATACTGCACAAATTCTCTCATACTCTTTCTTTTCAGCCTCTTTTTCAGCTTCACAACATTTAACCACCTTATTGTAGTACTGGCTGTTATAATTCTTTGAAAGATAATCTTCAGCTTCTGCAATTAATTTGTTTACTTTGTCTTTATTACGACTTTCAACTGCGTTTGCCTCTTCTAATACTTTTTTATCGTTTTCGATAATTTTTGTCTTTTCTTCTTTTGATAGATTTTTGCTTTCTTTTACAACTGCAATATGGTTCTTTAAGCTTCTAACTTTGTCTGTACCATCTAATCTTAAAGCATCTATCTGTTCCTGTATTTTTCCTATATATTCATCTATGGGCTCTCGAAGTTTTAACTCCTCTTCAGCCGAAAGAATAAATCCTTTCTCTGCCATATCTTATGCTCCTCTCTTTTTTACAAATACTTAGCACTAAGTCTTAATAATTCTTCCTGATCTGTTTCTTTAGTGTTAACTATTCCTGCCAAATGTCCATTAGACATAACGCCTATTCTATTAGTTATACCTAAAATTTCCGGCATTTCAGATGAAACAACTATAATTGTTTTTCCCTGTTTTGCCATGTTTATAATCAATTCATATATTTCGTATTTGGCTCCAACATCAATACCTCTTGTTGGATCATCCATCATAAAGATATTAGGTGAACGTTCAAGCCATCTTCCAAATATTGCTTTCTGCTGATTACCACCTGAAAGGCTTGAAATCATATCGTCCGGTCCCATACATTTAGTACGCATAACTTTTATTTCATTTGCCGTTGCACGAACCATTTCATCTTTGGATAATGCTATACCTTTTTTGTAGTGATTCATATTTGCAATAGTAGTATTAAATGTAATGTCTCCCTTTAAGAATAAGCCATTGGCCTTTCTTTCTTCTGTTATAAGTGCAAAGCCATGATCCATTGCATCCTTTGTTGATGTAAAATTCATTATTTTTCCATCATAAATTACATTTCCTGCTGCTCTTGTACGCATTCCAAATATTGTTTCAAGTAATTCCGTTCTTCCTGCACCTACAAGTCCATATAATCCGAAGATTTCTCCTTTTCTTATGTCAAATGATATATTCTGAAGTTTAGGTGCGTATTTAGTAGACAAATTTTCCACTGAGAAAATAACTTCTCCCGGCTTATTATCTACAGGTGGAAATCTGTTATCAAGTGAACGTCCAACCATTGCTGAAATAAGTTCATTCATATCTGTGTCTTTGCTGTCTTTTGTCATAACAAGACTTCCATCTCGTAAAACTGAAACCTGATCACAAATTTCGAATATTTCATCCATTTTGTGTGATATATATATTAATGAGATTCCCTGTTCTTTCAACTGTCTCATCATCTTAAATAACTTTTCAACTTCCGGTGCTGTTAGTGATGATGTAGGTTCATCAAGTACAATTACTTTTGAATTGTATGATATAGCTTTTGCTATTTCACACATCTGTCTTTGTGATACAGACATTTTCTTCATTGGCTGAGTCATATTAACTGTAATTCCAAGTTTTCTGAATAAGTCTGAAGCTTCTTTTTTCATTCTTCCTTCATCAACTACGCCCATTGAGTTCTTAGGATATCTTCCTAAAAACAAATTATCTACAACACTTCTCTCAAGGCACTGATTAAGTTCCTGATGTACCATTGCCACACCATTTTCCAGTGCTTCTTTAGGACCTGAAAAGTTTACTTCTTTTCCATCTAATATTATCGTTCCTTCGTCCTTTTGATAAGTTCCGAAGAGACATTTCATCATTGTCGATTTTCCGGCTCCGTTTTCACCGCTCAATGCCCATTTCTCACCACGTCGCACCGTCCAGTCGAGCTCTTTCAGAATAGTGCGGTCATCATAGCGGATACTGACTTTATTCAGTTTGACTACTTCATCGGAATCATAATTATTTCCATCATAAGGCAAATCAAGTATACGCTGCTGTAACCCATCAAAAGAAACCGCTATATCTCCGGAACGAAAAGCTTCCAGATAGGCATCACGCTCCATCTTAGGGTATACCGTCATTTTATCCACAGGAATCACATGCGTTATAAAGGAAGGGATATCGTCCAGCATCGACAATACCAGAATAATCTGCACGGATGACATCTTTGTCAAACGGTCGAGCAAAGAGAACAGCAACTCACGGGTAGGTGCGTCCAGCCCGATAAACGGATTGTCCATAATCAATACGCGAGGAGCCGTCAGCAGAGTTTTGGTCAGCTGGAATTTACGCAGTTCACCACTGGAAAGAAGGATGATCTTCTTATCGAGCATCGGCTCAATACGAAAGAGTTCAAACAGTTCTTGTTTCAGCTGTTCGTCTTTGATTTCTCCCAGCGTTTCGCGAACATCGGGTGCTTCGTCCTGATCGTGGGCATTCCAGCGTTGCTGATAGTAATAATTAGCATCGGCTGCTCCGTAAGTATCACGAAAAGCGATATATTTTACATTATCATAGACAGTCTGAGTGGCAGAAGGAGAAAAGTCATATTGCAACACTCCTTCACGCAGCGGATATTTCCCAATCAGAGTATCGACAAAAAGACTTTTTCCCCCTCCGTTAGGTCCTACGATTGCAATGTGTTCACCAACCGAAATGGTTGCCGTGATTGGAGTAGCTAAACGCACTAGCGGGTTGCGTGCCACGCCCCCCGCTATGTTGAATGTATTTTGAATCATATTCTTCTATTCTGTTAGAATTTACTTATATAAAATCAAAGCCGACTGACCGGGAATAATAACTTCCGGCCCGTTTTGTATGCCTAATCCACGCGTATCTATCACTCCGTCTTTACATACAACTGTATATTTACCAAGCGGAACAGCCAGTTTGGCAGGAGTAGGACGAGAATTAAATGCAACGATGATCTCTTCCCAAGGATCTCCATTTGCATGGTCTTTCAGACGGAAAGCAATCAGATTGCTTCCTTCCACGGGAAGAAATTCCAGATGTTTCCGGACCAGAGCGGCATCTCCCATACGGAAAGCCGGATGAGATTTACGCAGGTCGATCAATCGTTTATAGTAAATAAAAACATCACCGTTAGTTGTCTTACGCCGCCAGTCGATGGCATTTACCGCATCCGGACTTTTATAACTATTATCTATGCCTTGCTTGTCACGCATGATTTCCTCTCCGGCATAAATAAACGGAATGCCTTGTGAAGTAAAGACGACGGTCTGTGCCAGTTTATCAAGGCGAATTAGTTGTTCAGGAGTGATGGAGGGCATACTTGCTTTCAGCCGGTCTACCAGGCATAAACCATCGTGACAGGAGACATAACTAATCATTTGCACAGGCTGTTTTGCCCAGGGCTTTTTAGTATAATTTACCGAGTCACAATGTACTTGCGGATGCTCAATGGCTCCTGCTATACCGAACTTTACACTCATCTCTTCTCCCGGAATTCCGGCAAGAAAAGCTCCTTTATGCTTATCACCGACGGGGCCACAAAGTCCGTCACGCAACTCGTCAGAGAAAACAGCCACCTCGGGTATCTGTGCTATATTTCCTTTCATTGCCAGAGAATCAGCCGGATACTGGGGGGCTTCGGCTGCCCATCCTTCTCCATAAATGCAGATTGTGGGATCAATCATATTCACCGCCTTCCGGATCTCATTCATCGTTTCGATATCGTGAATTCCCATCAAGTCAAACCGGAAGCCGTCCACATGGTATTCCTTTATCCAATAGAGAACGGATTCCACCATAAACTTACGCATCATAGGGCGTTCGCTGGCAGTCTCGTTACCACACCCTGAGCCATTCGCCAACGTTTTATCTTCTTTCTGGCGATAGAAATAACCGGGAACGGTACGTTCGAAATTACTCTCGTCCGTATTGAATGTATGATTGTACACTACATCCATAATCACACGGATACCTGCTTTATGCAATGCCTGTACCATCTGCTTGAACTCCTTCACACGAGTGGCAGGCTGGTAGGGATCGGTGGCATAGGAACCATCCGGCACGTTATAGTTTTGTGGGTCATAGCCCCAGTTATACGAATTTTCATTCAGCTTGGTTTCATCTACCGAAGCATAGTCAAAAGAAGGAAGCAGGTGTACATGTGTCACGCCCAGTTCTATCAGATGGTCGATTCCTGTCAGCAACTTGTCGGAATTCATCGTTCCATGTTCGGTCAGTGCCAGATATTTCCCTTTATGCTTCACACCTGAAGTGGAATCTACCGAAAAATCACGGTAGTGCATCTCATAAATAATCATATCGGCAGCCGACTTCAAAGGGGGACGGATGTCACTCTCCCAACCGTCCGGGTTGGTGGATTGCCAATCAATAATGGCAGCCCGTCTACCGTTCACTCCGACAGCACGAGCATTTATTCCAGGGGTGTCTCCTTTCCACTTGTCATCAATCTTCACATTAAAAGTATAGAACTTGCCGATGAGGTCCTTATTTACTACAGCCGACCACGTACCTTCTTCTCCCGGTTGCATCTTTACCGTTTCATAGGCGTGTCCGCCCTCACCTGCCTCATAAAGCATCAGGCGCACTTCATCTGCCGTAGGCGACCAAAGAGTAAACTTTGTTGCCTCCGGTGTATACTCCATTTCAATCAGATTTCCCGTACGAACCGGATATAATTCATAAGACATATATTCCTTTTTCGCAGTAGTACAACTCATTACTGTCGTCACCGTGGTCACCCCCAATATTGCTAAATAATTAGTTCCCATCTTCATCTTAACCCTTTTCTTTGATATATAGTGCTTTATCGCACCTATAAACTTATAGCATAGAACTTATATCCTCAATTATTTCACCTTATCCGGGTTCTTTGCTATGTAATCTTTCCAACTATTATATCCTTTTTCCAATGCCGGCCGTCCCATTTGCAGAAAGCTCTGGCAACGGGTGATATAGTTGAAGAACGAAGGGGCATCACGCCAAATACTGTTTGTCGGACTCATATTGATAGAAGCGTAGAACAACCATCCGGGCCATTCGGCTTCTTTCGGAGAATACGGAGTGACCGATTTTGGCGAATTTTTCGGCGAGTTGCATCGTTTTGATGAATTCATACTGTGCCTTCAGCAACTTAAATGCTGAGCTTAGAAAGTTAGATATTTTGACATAGGCAAATAGCCCGACAGCCGCGCCGGCAATCCCCATCATACCTTCAATGACGCCAGGATGGGCAGCGGCTACTTTTGACAGGCCACCAGCCCACGAAGCCAATGTGTCAGCCCCTTTGGCGATGGTTGGTAGAAATATATTGCCTACGCTGATAGATAAGGACTCGACGGCTGATTTCAGCCGTATAGCTGCGCCTTTGGCATTATCATTCATGGTTTCAGCCATTTGCGCAGCGGCTCCGTCTGAATGTTCCATGGCTTCTACCAGACTGTTAAAGGTATCCGGCCCGGCTTCCAGCACAACCAGCCACCCGGTGGCCGCTTCCTTACCAAAAATGGCGCCCAGCGTAGCCAGCTTTTCTTCCTTGCTCAAGTTCTGGGTTTTATCCCTTAATTCACTCAGGATGGCAGACATCTTGCGAGGCCCATTCTGATCGCTCATTTGAATTCCCAGCGATTCCATGGCCATAGCCGCTTCTTTCTGCTCTGCCGTGATATCTTCCATGGACAACCCCAGTTCTTCCATGGCTTGTCGGGCCATTTTCGGCGGCCCTGCTAAGCGGATGAACCCAGACCGTAAGGCTGTACCGGCCTGGCTGGCCTTGATGCCTGAGTTTGCCATGATGCCGGCCATGGCCGCCGTTTCTTCCATGGATGCCCCGAAGGCGTGAGCGACCGGGGCAGCGTATTTCATCGTTTCACCCAGCATTTCGATGCTGGTGTTCGTTTTGTTGGCCGCTACGGCAAAGACGTCTGCCATATGACCTGCGTCTTCTGCCGATAGCCCAAAGGCTGTCAAATCATCCGAAATGATATAACAAAGGTCAAGGCTGACGCTATCGTCAACACCGCCAATCCAAAGCCACGAATCGGCCGTGGTACGGACAGCGC
>ERZ773148.3286-NODE-3286-length-11239-cov-3.720583_pt1 | contig 11239 bp, 7 predicted proteins | sample MGYA00580846_ERZ773148 | MGnify/ENA primary metagenome ERZ773148 (study PRJEB29015, sample SAMEA2737879) | human gut metagenome | biome: human gut; feature: human-associated habitat; material: faeces | place: China | collected 2012 ...
GATCGGGCTGCTCGATGCCTTTGTTCACCTTTAATCCTTCATATTCCGGAGCATTCTCCGGATGTTCTATACATTCTGACATAATTTCCCAGATTTGATTTGTTTCACGCAAAGATAGGATAAAAAGGTGGATTTTCATAAAAAACAGCCGGTAACCGAAAGTCTGGAAAGAAACGATTGATTTGCCGACTGCCTGCTGGGTTTTTGGAACTCCGCTATATAATAGGGGACAGGCAAGTTTTGCGTACTTTTTAATAAAAAAATAAGCGTGGAACTTGCACATACCCGGAATCAAGGGAACTGGTATTCCACAACAACCGGGTAAGACAAGCTCACGCTTAGAATATGTATATTTATATACGTACTCACTACGCGAGCGTTGTCAATATCCGCCTTAGTTGTTGTAAATGAATCACAATTGAAATTACCAGTTTCTTGATTCTAAGGCGCTTTTGAAAACGCTACATGAAATAAAAAAATGCCGATACCTCTTGTATCCGACTTTACAAAGAAATATAATTTTTAGTTTATATCCAATTATTTTTAAATATTTTTTAATCGTTCGATCAATTCATCACCTAAAGCGGTTTTTGCCTTTATGTGTTCCTGGACGGTTTCCACGAAAGGATTATTTTCAAAAGCTCCCCGTACCTGTTCGAAATCGATCTTCTTTTGTTTTTGATTACCGTCGGCTCCGAAACCGGTTTGAGCTGTCATGGAAAATTCTTTTTTCGCATCTTCATAAAGCATTTTATCGAGATTGACCACAGCTTCTTTCCAGGTATTCACTATCCGGATCACATCCCCGGCTGTGATACTTTCAGGTGTGACCCGGTACCAGGGTTGCATGACTTCCCAAGCCCAGGTCCATTCGAGTTGATAATAGTCGGCATGAAGTTGGCGGAAAGTATCCGTGATCTGTCCGACAGATTCGATCTCTCCGTTTTCTATCCGGCGGATCAGGCGGATGATCCCTTGTTGGGGGACGATCAGACCGGAAAGGTCTACCCATTCGCCGCTACCTTCTGTCCGGGTAGGGGCCAGGCGCTGGCGGATCTCTTCGTTGTTGTGAAATGTCAGGTTTTCCAGCCTTTTAATGATCGAGTTCCCTAGAAATTTGTTGATAGCCATGGAATAATATTGGATACCTTTTTTCAGGGAATTACTTTTGATGTGTGCACTTTGGTATGAATATTCTTCCGAAGTTTCACCGGACACCTGTTGCAGGGTGCGGAGTACTTCTATACCGCTCAGCATTTTCTGAATGGTATAGGGACTGAGCAGGTTAAAATTGATATAATCGAGTTGATGGCTGTCTTTGCGTTTGTCACGTTTGGGCCATTTCTGAGCATCCCGGATCGTACCGACACTCCTTAGATTGACTGCCGGTACCAGATAAGTCTGGTTATTTTGTTCGATCAGATAGGAAAAAGGCAGGTCCGAAGTATCCGGATGGCTGACATGTCGCCCCATAATCAAAGAAAAAGCCCCGATTTTCGCCGGCCAGAGTATATAAGAATCACTGGTTGTTTTCGAACCGCGTTCGACGATACCTTGGTGGATGGGTCCCAATTTATAAAGATGATTGCTTTGGTTTGAACCACTACCGGCATTCAGAAAAGAGAACATACCGGCGATCAACAGACTGGATTTATGCATGGTCACCGTATAAGGACCGGCAAATACGGCACAAGCCTCTCCGTTTTCTCCCTGGCAATTGCTGAAGAATAGAGAATCATGAGCTGAGAACAGATGGCCTAAATGACAGGCTTGCCCGATGAAACACCGTACTAAAGCTGCTCCGTCGTTGATACAGGTGCCCGAAGAAAAAATGAAATCTTCAGCCATCACATTATGACCGATAAATACCGGTGCTTCTGCATTACTGTTGATGGAACCGTTTTTCAAACGGGATGTACCTTCGATGGTCGTGTAATCGCCTATGCAGACGTTACGGATCGTTCCGGTGTTGATGATTCGTACGTGATTACCGATTTTTCCTTCTGTCGAGGACACTTGCTCGGTATATCGTTCGATCAGTGCCTTGAGACGCTCGGTCAGGACAGGAAAATGGCGGTATAGGGCGATAATATAAGCCAGATGGGCCGATAATTCATTGAAAATAGGCACTTCCCGTCCTCCGGTTTCATTCAATACAGCCACTAAAGTTCCGTTTCCAAAGGACGAACGTCCTTCCGTTACGATCAGATTGGCATTCTGTATAAAACAATTTTCTCCGATCCGGTAGTTGGCGATATAATTGGGGATATTTTCGATCAGGACATTATTACCCACCCGGCAATTGTGTAAAGTGACATTGAACAAACCGGCATGTCTGGGGAGTCCTCCCTCTAAAATGAACTCGTAATCGAATATACCTAGTTCGATATCTCCTGAAAAACGGACATTTTGTATATAATCGGTTTTAAATCCGGAAGCAACTTTTACACGTTGCCAATCTGTCGAACTGCAGCCTTGTGCTTGCAGCCGGGTGATTTCCTCCTGGGTCAGATTTCTCGATACCATACGATTTTGTTATTTTATCTGAATGCAAAGATATACTTTTTGTATCAATATTTATCCGGTGGATAGAAACGGTCGGGGAAATGAATGAACGCTTAAAAATAAATAGAAGTTTGTTTGGTTAAGTGGTTTGTAATCAGTGTGATGGAGTGTGAATCGCCTGAAGAAACGAATATTTTTTGCTTTTCAATAAGAAAAAAGTAATTATATTTGTTCGGTTTTACGGAAGTGATCCTAAGGAGACTTTCAGTGCTGATACCGTGGTTTTAAATATCCTGAGGTCTGAAATTGATTATTATTTTTAGCTTCGTCGGTAAAAGTTGTGCAACGTGAATGAATAAAGAAATCCTTTTTGAAGATATCAGGTGTGGGAATTTGAGTGCTTTTGAGGCATTATTTCGGCAGTATTATCCCTCTATGTGTGTGATTGCCGGAAAATTGGTCGCTAACAGGGAAGTGGCAGAGGATATTGTACAGGATGTTTTTATCCGTTTATGGGAAAAAAAGGCGGAATATGACAAAATACCGGATTTCAGGACTTTTCTTTACGTTGCAGTGCGTAATCTTTGTTATAATTACCTGAGAGATAAAAAGAAAACGATCGATTTTTCCCAGATCGAACTGTCTGATAAACAACTTTCTTTTCAAGAACAACTGATACAGGAAGAAACATATCGCTTGATCTCTAATGCAATTGCGGAATTACCTGTACAAAGTGGAAAAATTATGCGGCTGGCTCTCGAGGGAAAGCAAAATAAAGAAATCTCGGAAATATTGGGAATCGCAGTTACTACTGTAAAAACCCTGAAATACAACGCACTGAAAATGTTGAAAAATTCCCTGAAAGGTTATTTCCCCGTGTTGTTGTATATTTTATTCCGGAAAAAATAAAAAAAATGATTCCCATTCATCCTTTTACAATCTTTGTGTGTTCTTAGGACAGAATCTTGAATGTACAATGAAATGGAGTATCAGGAAGAATACCGGATGGCAGATCTGATCAGAAGACAGTGGTTAGGTATTATCACCGCTGAAGAGCAGGCAGAACTGGAAGCTTGGAGCTTACAAGAGGAGCATGCCCGTCTTTATGCAAAAATCAGGAACCAGGCCGAGTTGCAAAAGAGAAATTTATATGTGGACGGATTGGATGTAGACGGAGTGTGGCATAAACTTCGGGAACAGATTGCTGACGTTCCTGTACGAAAACGCCGTTTCTTCACCCGTTACCGGGTGGTAGCCTGTCTGCTGTTATTGATCGGTGTCGGGACTTTACTGGTGTATAACCGGTATAGCCGTTTGCAGCCTTCAGACTTATTGGTCCAGTCCATTCATCCGGGATCTTCGAAAGCAGTTCTGATTACGAACGAAGGCAAACAGATTATTTTGCAGGATTCCCTGAACCAGGAAATTCAGGTGGATGAATCGGTGACTGTAAAGAATACCGGTCTGTTGGCGGAATATTGTCTGCAAGATTTACAGGCCGCAGAACAGGCCGAAATCAAGTACAATACGATCGTTGTACCCCGTGGTGGGGAATATGAAGTTCGGCTACCGGATGGGAGCTATGTGTGGATGAATGCTGATTCGGAAATTCGTTTTCCGGTCGTATTTACGGGGCAGACCCGGCAGGTCAGTTTAAAAGGAGAGGCTTATTTTAAAGTGGAAAAAGATAGCTTGCATCCTTTTATCGTGAATGTATACGATAAATTGAAAGTAGAGGTATTGGGGACAGAGTTCAATGTGCAGGCTTATTCGGGGGATGAGGTGGTAAAAACGACGCTGAATTGTGGAAAAGTCAGGGTTATGATGGGGAAGGAAGCTTTGGAACTGGCACCTGATCAACAGGCAGTCTGTGACTTACGGCATCGGAGATTTCACAAAATAGAGGTGAATGCAAACTATTTTTCGGCTTGGAAGGACGGTAAATTTATTTTTGAAGATGAACCTCTGGAAAATATTTTGAACAGTCTGGCCCGGTGGTATAATATTTCTGTTTTTTATCAAAACGAGGAACTCAAAAATTTTCATTTTACCGGAGATTTGGAGAGGTACGATGATTTTTCCGTCGCTTTGCGGATGTTGGAAAAAGCCACTAATATACGGTTTCTGGTGACCGGTCGCACTGTCGTAGTTCAAATAATATAACAATTACCTGATATAATGATGAATGGGGGTGAGAAAGCGGCTTACCCGGCTTTTTTCATGTCTTAACTTAACTAAAATAATCAGCTTATTTATGGGAGAAACAATCGTAGAAGCCCGGCACTTATCGCATCGTTATGCAACACAGTGGGCTATTCAAGACATTAATTTCGAAATCAGTCAGAGGGGGATTTTGGGGTTATTGGGTTCTAACGGAGCAGGTAAATCGACGACGATGAATATTATCTGTGGGGTTTTGAATCAGACCGAAGGGGAGGTTTTTATCAACGGTATCAATTTGAGGACCGATCCGGTAGAGGCCAAGAAGTATATCGGTTTTTTACCGCAACGGCCACCTTTATATCCGGAATTATCCGTTGATGAATACCTGACTTATTGTGCCCGTCTGCGGCTGATGGACGCCCGGGAAATCCGGCAGGCAGTAGATACGGCCGAAGCTAAATGCGGCATTACACATTTTAAAAAGCGGTTGATCGGAAATTTGTCCGGGGGTTATCAGCAACGGGTGGGAATTGCACAGGCAATCGTTCATAATCCGCGCTTTGTGGTACTGGACGAACCGACTAACGGGCTCGATCCGGTGCAGATCGTAGAGGTCAGACACCTGATTAAGGAGATCGCTGCTGAACGGGCAGTTATGCTTTCTACCCATATCTTGTCGGAAGTACAGGCCACCTGTGATAAGATCAAAATGATAGAACACGGTCATATGATTTTTTCGGGTACGATGGAAGAATTTAATAATTATGTAGAACCTTGTTCTTTTTTGGTCGGTAATCCGCCGGCTCCGGAAGAATTGAAAAATATCGATGGCATTTCGGAAGTCGAACCGTTGACCCTCAGGGAGTATCGCGTATATTTCACAGCTCCGGCCGGTATTACACAACAGGTCATTGCCCGGAGTGTAGAGAAAGGATGGCAATTGGAAGAAATTTGCCTGGAGCGGGAATCGCTGGATACCATTTTTGCACGTTTATCTAAGAATAGTAAATGATATGAGGCTCAAAGATTTCAATATAGTTTACCAAATCGCCCGGACAGAATTGAGGGTTATTTTTTATTCTCCTGTAGCCTGGTTGATTTTGGTGGTATTTGCCGTACAATGTGGGTTTTCGTTTTGTGACGTGATCTGGCCGGCGATAAAGAGCCAATCTTTAGGATATGAGGTTCAGGCTCTGACGGGTAGTGTGTTTACGAGCGGAAAAGGTATTTTCCCGGTGATGCTGGAACACTTGTATTTTTATATTCCTTTGCTGACCATGGGACTGATGAGCCGGGAATTCAGCAGCGGCTCTATAAAGCTATTGTATTCTTCTCCGGTGACTAGTGCCCAGATTATCCTGGGAAAATACTTGTCGGTTATGATTTATTGTGCCGTTTTGCTGGGGGTGATTTTAGTATATGTCGGTCTGGGGGCTTTGACGATCGGGCATATGGACGGTACGCTGATTTTTTCGAATTTTTTGGGTATGTATCTGCTGATTTGTGCTTATGCTGTCATCGGGCTGTTTATGTCCTGCCTCACTTCCTATCAGGTAGTGGCTGCTATCGGAACTCTGGCTTTTTTATCTTTTTTGAATTTTATCGGCGGAGTGGGACAGGAGATACCTTTGGTCCGGGATATTACTTATTGGCTGGCTTTGAACGGTAGGGTAGGCCTTTTTGTCGCCGGCATGATCAATACGGAAAACTTAATTTACTTTTTGGTGGTGATCGCTGCTTTTCTCTTACTTTCGGTCTGGCGTTTACAGGCGGTAAGAGAAAAACAGCCGGGGAGGAAAAAAATACTGAAATTAACGGGATTGGCAGTAGGAGTCGTTGTGCTCAGTTATGTTTCGTCACGTCCTTTTCTTACCTGGTATTGGGATACGACCGCTACGCAGAGTAATACTATTTCTGTTCTTTCACAGGATTTACTCCGGCAATTGAAAGGAGAACTGAAGATCACTACATATGTGAATTTATTGGATGCCAATTATGAGAGTGGGCTGCCAGCGGCACATAAAAAGGATTTCGAACGTTTCCGCCCTTATGCCCGCTTTAAGCGGAATTTGAAACTGGATTATGTGTATTATTATGATTATGCCGGATATAAATATCTGGACGAATTGTATCCCGGGTTGTCGGACCGGGAAAGGGCTGAAAAAATCTGCCAGGCTAAGGGCTTGGATTTCGGTATGTTTCTGACGCCGGAAGAGATTCGCCGGAAGATCGATCTGAGCGGAGAATCGAATCATTTTGTCCGCCAGGTGGAATGGAACGGTGAACGGAAGACCTGGTTACGGGTGTATAAAGATATGTATGTATTCCCCAGTGAGCAGGAGATGACTGCTGCTCTGAAAAGGTTGTTGGTAAAACCGCCCAAATTGTGTTTTCTGACCGGATACGGCGAACGGAATAGTACGAATAAGAGAGAAATGGATTATAGTTTTTTTTCCTCTGAGCTGTCTTTGCGGAGTGCTTTGATCAATCAAGGGTTCGATGTGGAAGATTTCTCTCTTTCCGGAAAGGAGAGAATTCCGGATGAAGTGGATATTTTAGTAATAGCCGATGTAAGAAGTAAGATCCCGGAGGGAGATTTCCGGATGATCTGCGAATATATTGAACGCGGGGGAAATTTGTTTTTGCTGGGTGAACCGGGTACGCAGGAATTTATAAATCCGTTGGCAGAATTGATTGGGGTGAGATTCCGGAATGGGATGCTGTTACAGGCCAGGGAAGGATATTTACCTTCTTTGACAATTGCCGGAATGGATCCGGAGGGGGATGAAAAGTTCCCGGTTTTCCAGAAAATGCGGCAATATGGTTTTTGTTTTGCTTTACCTGGTTGTACAGGTCTGGAAATACAGAAAAAGGGCTTCGGGATAACACCTGTTGCCTGTGTGGGGGATTCCATCAGTTGGCAAGTGAACCGGTTGTATGCAGAAGATGCTTTGAAGGGTCTGAATCATCCGGGCCCGGCCGAAGGGAAAGTACTGCCTGTCATTGTCGCCCTGGACCGTAAGGTCGGGGATAAAGAACAGCGGATTTTAGTTGCCGGGGATGCCGATTGTATCAGTAATGCAGAGCTGACCCGGGCCCGGCAGGGAGTTAAGACTGCTAATTTCACTCTGGCTACCGAATCTTTCCGCTGGTTGGCCCGGGATGAATTTCCGGTATTGCTCCCCAGTATACCTCCCCGTGACAACGAATTGTATTTGGGACGGAAGGATATGCCCTGGCTGAAATTCGGAACCATGGGATTGCTGCCCGGTCTTTTGGCCCTGGCTTATGGAGTGGTTCACTACAGAAGAAAAAGAAATTAAGATTAAAAGAAAGTTCAAATGAAAACGATTTTTAGAATAGCACAGACAGAACTTCGTTTGTTTTTCTATTCACCGATAGCCTGGCTGATCCTGATCATTTTTGCTTTTCAGGCCGGAATGGCATTTTGTGATACTTTTAGCTATCAATTGCAGAATAAAGCTTTGGGACGGGGGCAGATTCCTTTCCAGACAGTGATTTTATTGTTGGGGGATAGCGGTTCGTTCTTCAAGGTGCTGAATAATCTGTATCTGTATATTCCTTTACTGACAATGGCATTGATGAGCCGGGAATATAGTTCCGGTTCTATCAAGTTATTATATTCTTCGCCGGTAACTAATTTTCAGATTATCGGGGGGAAATTTCTTGCTATGATGTTGTACGGCGGATTGATGCTGGTAATTTTGCTCCTGCAGGTGGTGTTTGCTTTTATTTTTGTGAAAAACCTCGATATTCCGCTGATATTGTCCGGGTTACTCGGTATTTATCTGGTTTTGTGTGCTTATTCGGCTATCGGTCTCTTTATGTCTACCCTGACTTCTTACCAGATCGTGGCAGCGGTCGGTACACTGGTGATACTTACCTGCTTGAATTTTGTAGGCGGACTTTGGCAGGATATTCCTGTCGTACAGGAGATTACCTGGTGGCTGTCTTTGTCGGGACGGGCCAAAACGTTTACGGCAGGACTGATATGCAGTGAAGATGTCGTGTACTTTGGGGTGGGGATCGGATTATTTTTGACCTTGTCTGTTTTGAAATTGCAATCGACCAAGCAGCATTATTCCTGGTGGTGGCGGTGGGCACGTTACGGGGGAGTGGTTTGTATCGCTCTGGGAATCGGATACCTGACTTCGAAACCGATGTTCATGTGTTATTATGATACGACGGAAACCGAACACAATACCATCACCCGCGAAGGCCAACGGGTCATGAATCTGATCGACGATCAGCTGACTATTACCATGTATGTCAATTTATTGGATAAAAGTGCTCCGGCAGGGATGCCGGAGAATCAAATGTCGAACCTCCGGGAATTGAAACCTTTTCTACGTTTTAAACCCGATACCCGCTTGAAATATGTCTATTTTTATGATAGCACCGATCATAGCCGTTTCCGTGGGGCTACGGCTTCTTTACCTTTGAGGGAACAAATGCTGAAAATATGTGATGACGAGGACCTGGATCCGGAATTTTTTCTGTCTCCGGAAGAAATTCACCGGCAGATCGATCTGACCTCCGAAGGAAACCGGATGATTTATCTACTGGAACGGGCGAACGGCCGGAAATCTTTTCTGCGTTTTTACGACGGCATGGATATCCGCCCCAGGGAAACAGAGATTACGGTGGCCTTGAAACGGTTGGTGACCGATGCTTCCAGAATAGTTTTTCTGACCGGACACGGGGAGCGGAGCTTGTATTGGAATGATAAAGGTGGATTATATTCACTGATTCAAAGAAACGGCCGGAATGCTTTAGTGAATCAGGGGTTTGATGTAGATACCCTGAATTTGACCGGCCGGACGGTTATTCCCGAAGATATCGATATTCTGGTGATTGCGGCTCCTGAAAAAAGATTGTCCCCTCAGGAACAGGGATTACTGGATTCATATATAGCTAAAGGAGGTAATCTGATCATTACCGGTGAACCGGGTAAACAAGAATTGATGAACGGGTTGGTGAAAAATCTGGGAATCGGCTTTAAGGAAGGAATAATCCTGCAACATGAGGAGGCCGACTGGGAGGAAGATTTTATTGTCGGTGATATCGCTGAATCCGGAGCACAACAAACCGGAGTCGGTGCAGGGCTTTTAGCCCGGCAATACCAAGTCGCTTTTCCGGGTACTACGGCTTTGTCGTTCAATGCAGGCTACGGATTTCAGGGGGTACCTATCGTGGAATATGCCGGGGATACGCTTATGCTGGCTTTGAAACGGCAGCTGGGAGGAGAAGAACAACGTATTATCGTTTCCGGGGATGCCGATTGGTTCAGTACCGAAGGACTGGCTTTACGGAAAGACGATGTCCGACTGAATAATTTCGGGTTATTCATGGAGATGTTGCATTATATGACTTATCAGCAATTCCCGGTGGATAATAGCCGTCCATCTCCTACGGACGATACCCATTATCTCGATATTGCCGATATCGGATGGATAAAAGGTCTTTTTATCGGCCTGATTCCTTTACTCGTCTTGGGAGGGGCGATAGGATTCCGGCTGAAACGGAAAAGGCAATAATGTGAAAATTATCTTAAAAAAGTATCTTTTTTATTCATCCCTTTCTTGGATTGATGTGTTCTATATATCGAAAAACGGAAGATTATTGGGGATAATCTTCCGTAAGAACTCAGCAATTAACGGGGTGTCGTTACTATCATTAACTACTAAGCATGTAAAATTATGAAAAAAAAGCGAAATTTTTTACTGAAAAGTATTTTGCTGCAGTTAAATTTCTCTCTGGAAAAGGCGGGGATTTTACTGGTACTGGTGTTGGTGTTTTCCATCCAGGCAAAAGCTTATTCTCAGACGCGTATTACTGCAAAAAGGCAGGGGGTTACAATTGACGAGGTTTTAAAAGAGGTCCGGGAAAAGTCCGGTTACCGTTTTTTATACCGGGTAGAGGAAGTAAACAGATATGGCAAAAGAGATATAGATGTGAAAGATGCGGAAGTCGAAGATTTTCTGGGACAATTACTGCAAAATACGGATCTCACCTATGAAGTGGAGAATGAGGTCATTATTATCCGGCCGGAAAAACAACGGCAGGACTCCCGGGTGAATGTACAGGTGGTCAGAGGAAAGGTGACCGATGAAAATAACCTGGCTTTACCGGGAGCTACGGTTTTATTGAAGGGGACATCCTACGGAGTAGTCACTGATTCACACGGGAAATTTACGATGGAAGTCCTGGAAAGGGATACGGTTACTTTACTGGTATCGTTTGTAGGGATGGAAACGAGGCTTGTAAACCTGAAAAAAGGGCAAACGGAAATATTGGTTTCGCTTAAACCGGATATCAAAGAGATGAAAGAAGTCGTAGTGACCGGGTATGGGAATGTCCGTAAAACAAGTTTTACCGGAAATTCGGTTACAGTGACCAAAGATGAACTGATGTCCGTTTCGAAATCGAATGTCATCAAGGCATTACAGACTTTCGATCCTTCATTCCGTATTCAAACCAATAACGATTGGGGGTCCATCGCCACGTGGACCCCGCGGCGGATGCGCGTGAGGCGTGCGTCGCCATAGCG
>ERZ773148.3287-NODE-3287-length-11233-cov-3.405350_pt1 | contig 11233 bp, 8 predicted proteins | sample MGYA00580846_ERZ773148 | MGnify/ENA primary metagenome ERZ773148 (study PRJEB29015, sample SAMEA2737879) | human gut metagenome | biome: human gut; feature: human-associated habitat; material: faeces | place: China | collected 2012 ...
CCGCAACTGCCCGACACCCCCCTTCCCTTCCCGTCCCCCAATACCCGCCTCTCTCCATTCGGCAACACCAACTCTGTCCTACCCTCTACCGTTCTTCCGCCTACCACAACCACCTGTTCTCTTTCCACTCCCCGGATCGACAACCATCCTCCGATTCCCAACGCCACCACCGCAGCCGTCCCGGATATCCACCGCAATAAACGTTTCCGCCCCCGGGCCCGCCGCTCCAACCCCTTCTTCCTCCGGTCCACCAACACTCTCCACATCCCCTCCACCTCATCTTCCTGCTGTGTAAAATCCAGTCTGGCAACAGCACCGACCTTCTCCCTCACCCGCGTAAAAGCAGAATCCGTACAGACTTGCTCCCACTCCTCACTTCCCGGCTCAACCTCTCCCTCCAACAAAGCACGCAACCATCTCTTTTCCTCTTGTTCTACCATAAGTCTATTTTTTATAAAGGCTTTAACTATCTTTTCCTATCTTCTAAACAAGAAGATAGCCGATCAGGGTGAAAAGAAAAATACTTTTTTTGAAAATTATTTTTGCATCAATATAAACAATACTCCCCCAGCAGTCCACTCCCACACAAAATTTTGCCCTCCTAATTCTAATTTCAACTTCCTGTACGCCAACTTAATCTGTGTCTTCACCGTATTCACCGACACTCCCATTTTCTCCGACACTTCTTTATAACTCAACCCATCTACGCATCCCAAAATAAAAATTTCCCTGCATTTCTCCGGCAAACCATCCACCACTTTCCGCAAACGGGCATATTGCACCTCAAACTCCTCCTCCTCATCTGCCGGCACTTCTTCCCCTTCCTCCTCCGTCATTCGTTTTTCCAACAAATAACGTTCCTTCACTTTCTCATGCACCTGATAATTAAGACAAGCATTTTTCACCAAACGTAACAAATAAGGATAAATAGCCCCCGTACACTGAATCTTCCCCCGCTGTTCCCACAAAGTAATAAACGTTCCCTGCACAATATCCCTGGCTTCCTCCCGGTTATTCACAAACCCCATCGCATAAAAAAACAGCTGTTCCGCATAAGTATGAAACAGCACATCGAAAGCCTCCCAACATCCCTCCTGCACCCGCCGGAATAACATCGCTTCCTCTGTCATAGAATTACTGAAAATACCTGAACAAATATAATAATAATATGTCGGGAAAAAAAGTCCATGTTTCCGAAACAAAAATAGGAAACCGAAGGGAAAAAACAAACATGTAACTAACTTTCTTATCCAAACCTACGGTACCCCAAATTTAACCGAATCGAAATAATTTATTCACCAGGCTGTAATTTCTCTGTTCTTACTTTGCATTGAAAAATAAGGAAAATCACATTGAATAAAAAAAGAATATGAAAATTACAATTTTATTTTTAGCACTTATCGCATTAGGGTTCTCGGTAAAAGCTCAACGGATGGCTCTGGCCGATAACAAGACACATGGAACGACTACAGCTTCAGCCAGTACTCCTATACCGGCGAAAACTCCTCAATTTGTATTCACCAATTATGGGATCGACCTGAATCATGCAGACCTGAAAGAATATCCCCAGCACTTCCTCGGGGATCGGATTGCCCGCAAACTGTATGCTACTCAGAAAGTATATGTCCGCCGGCATACAGCAACGGTAGGATTCACCGATAACACGATGGAAATCTATAAACCCGCGATTTATAACTCGGTTATGAAGCTGGACAGTTATTTCAAAAAAGCAGTCCGCCGGCAGGAAATCAACGAACAAACAGCTACGGCAGAACTGTCGAAATGCCTGGATGCAGCCTTTGTCGCTTACTATGAGGAAGAAACCGGAGAGCTCGAAAAAGCCCTGAAAAAGGCCAAATCTCCTGAAGAAATATTAACTGTTTTCAATTCTATCTTAATCAAAGAATAAATCATGAACCTGACAATTTGTTTATCGGCAGCATTTCTGATTCTCAGTCATGCTGCTTTCTGTATGCCTATCCGTGGACAGGTAAAAGCAGGAAATAAAGGATTATCCCATGTCGTCATCACCGACGGAATAAATTTCACCCAGACAGACACAAAAGGGAATTTCCTACTCGACACCGACCAGGAAGCCCGTTTCGTTTACCTCCTGACCCCGGATGGATATGTGGCCGATTACCGATCGGGAACTCCTGAATTTTATCTGCCTTTGGATCCGGAAAAAGAAGATTATATCTTCCAGCTGACCGAGACAGGAAAAAGGAGTCATCATATCCTGCTAGCCATCGCGGACGTACAAACCAAAACGGATGAACAGTTCCAGCGTTTCCAGACCCAAAGTATTCCCGACCTGCAAGAGATGATTGCAAGTTATCCCCCGGCTACACCGGTCACCGGAATCAGTCTGGGAGATATCGTCTGGGATCATTTCGAACACTTCCCGGTCTACAAAAAAGAAATGGCCCGACTAAAGATACCTTTCTATCCCGTTATCGGTAATCATGATCATGATAAGGAAATCTTGTCGGACAAAGCTTCTGCCCACACCTACGAAAAATATTTCGGTCCGGCTTATTACGCTTTTCAATTAGGAAAAGTCTATTGCATTGTACTCGACAACATCCTCTACGAGGGAAATAAAAAATATACCGAAGCCCTGACGGAGGAACAAATTCAATGGGTAGGCCAACTTTTAAAGTACCTTCCGGAAAATGCTCCAATCCTCATCGCCACCCATTCCCCTTTTTATTATGCTGACCGGGGTATCATCCCCGGCGGAGAAGAATTGTTCGGTATTTTGAAAAACCACCCAGTCAGTCTGATCTCAGGGCATACCCACCTGAATTCCAACCATGAAATCAAACCCGGTATTATCGAACACAATATAGGAGCCATCTGCGGAACCTGGTGGACAGCCGATGAAAATCGTGACGGTACCCCTAACGGTTATGATGTTTTCGAAATTACAGGCTCGGAAATAGAATGGTTTTATAAATCCGTAGGCCATGAGCGCAACTGGCAATTTAAAGTATTTCCCCGGGGAACTGTGAAAGAAAAACCGAACAGCGTCATTGCCAAGGTCTGGAACTGGGATAAAAAATGGCAGGTGAAATGGTATGAAGACGGAGCCGCTAAAGGGGCAATGCAACGTTTTAACGGCTATGATCCCGATTATCTGGAATATGTCGGCCGATTGAAGACCGAGAAATATACCCAACCCCAGGAATCTTTCTTTTATTTTGAAGCTACTCCATCTGAAAAAGCCCGGGAAATCGAGATCGAAGTCACCGACCGTTTCGGACATATTTTTCCCCGGCAAAAAGTGGTACTCCTCCCCGATAAATAAACCTTCCGGCCATGAAACCGGTATACTCCCACAGCCTCCGGTATAACTCATTCAACAATAAAACAGCCGGAAAACAGCACAGGGGATGGTCTGGAAAAACCGTTGTCTGACCGGCACAAAGCCGCCGGATACAGTTTGGGGAAGCTATCACTTCCCCTCCAATTTTCACAACAAAGCCACCGGTCCGGCTTTAAAAGCTGCAGGCCTACAATCTATAAGCCCCTCCGGAGGCCCTGTCCCTGTCCGAATTTTATTTCCGGTCCAGCAGCAATAACTCTTCAAGATGTGTCCGGTCATTCCAAAGCCGGGGCACTTTGTGTTGTCCTCCCAGTTTGCCTTTCTCTTTAAGCCAGTCGTTGAAAAGTCCGGGACGGGCGATATGCAGGCGTAAACGCTCCAGAGATAACAACCGTTTGGCTTCATAATCGGAATTTAATTTTTGAAGTTCCTGATCCAGGATACCGGCAAAATACTCCGGATCGGCAGGAGGTGTATTGAACTCGATCAACCATTCGTGAGCGCCTTTTTTCCCTTCTTCCATAAAGACAGGAGCCGCAGTAAATTCGTAAACATCTGCGCCGGTCTCTGCACATGCCCGTTTGAGCGCTTCTGTTGCATTATCGATGATCAGTTCCTCTCCAAAAGCATTGATAAACAATTTTGTGCGACCGGTAATCCTGAACTTATACGGTTTAACCGAAGTAAATTGAATGGTATCTCCGATCATATAACGCCATAACCCTCCATTGGTCGTAATGATAAGCGCATAATTGACCCCGGTTTCCACTTCTTCCAATAATAAAGTCCGGGGTTTGGTTTTACCGAGCTCACTCATAGGAAGAAATTCATAGTAAACCCCATAGTCCAACATCAGCAACATAGAAGCATCTTCCGGATCATCCTGTAAACCGAAGAAACCTTCCGAAGCGTTGTAGGTTTCCAGATACTTCATCTTAGGATCAGGCAGAAGACGTTTGTATTGTTCCCGGTAAGGAATAAAACTAATCCCACCATGAATAAACAACTCCAGGTTAGGCCACACTTCATGCAGGTTGCTTTTTCCTGTTTTTTCCAAAATTTTATGAATGACCGTCAGAAACCAGGAAGGAACTCCTGCCAGGCAACGGACATCTTCTTTGATCGTCGTCTCACATATCTTCTCGATTTTCTCCTCCCAATTACTCATCAGCATGATAGATGAATCGGGGGTTTTCATCATATTGGCCCAAAAAGGGGTATTAGAAATCATAATGGCCGACAAATCACCGTACTGGCAATGGCTATTACTTTTAGAAACCTCGCTACTCCCCCCCAAAGCCAGAGTCTTTCCACTAAATACCTGTGCTTCCGGATAGAGCCTGTTAAAAATAGCGATGACATCTTTTCCCCCTCTGAAATGACAATTTTCAAGTACAGAAGGACTTACCGGGATGAACTTACTTTTGGCATCGGTAGTCCCCGACGATTTGGCGAACCATTTGATCTCTTCGGGCCAAAGCAAATTATTCTGCCCTTCCATAGTCCGCAGGACCAGATCCCGGATGTCTTCATAATGGACGATCGGTAAACGCTCCCGGTATTGTTCGGCAGTCAAAATAGTGTTGAAGTGATATTTCCGACCATATTCGGTGTTTGCTGCCAGAGTTAATAATTCCTGTAACGTATCCCGTTGTACTTTTATCGGATTGGCCTTGAAAAAGTCAATCTGTGCCAACCGTTTCTGGGTGAAAATACTTAATATCGAATTGATGAAAGCCATATAAAAAGTAAAAGTTTAAAAGGTAAAGGCTAAAAGCAATAAACTAAATACAAAAGAAGGGAGCAAGTTTTAATGCATAGGTTCTTATTTTAAAATTGAATTTTTAACTGTGGGTCCAATAAAGTAAAACTGGTACGATGAAATTCCGTAACTCCAGCCTGTTCGATTCCTTTCCGGTGTTCCTGTGTCGGATACCCCTTGTTTTTTTTCCAATTGTAAACGGGAAAAAGAGCATGAAGGTTTTCCATATATTCGTCCCGGTGAGTTTTTGCAAGCACGGAAGCCGCTGCTATGGACATATATTTACCGTCACCTTTAACAATACAAAGGTGAGGAATATCTCTGTATTTTTTAAAACGGTTACCGTCGACAATGATGTGTCCGGGGCGTACTTTCAATTGGTCTAAAGCCCGGTGCATCGCCAGAATAGAAGCATTCAGAATATTGATCTTGTCGATTTCGTGATTATCGACACTAGCCACAGCCCAAGCCAAAGCTTCCCGTTCGATGACCGGACGGAGCCCGGCCCGTTGTTTTTCCGAAAGCTGCTTAGAGTCATTGAGCAATTCGTCGGAAAAATTATCCGGCAGGATTACGGCAGCAGCAAAAACAGGACCTGCCAGACATCCCCTCCCGGCTTCGTCACATCCGGCCTCTATACTGTGATAATCGTATTTTAGTTCTAACATAAGCAATTAAACTAAGGCATAGACATTATAAACTTTCGCCCAATTAATTCTATCTTTGCAAAGATAATTATTTTCATTTTTTTATATTCAATTTTCAACGATTATGTGGTCGAAGGAGGAAGCAAAAGAGCTTAAAATCAATTTTTGGAACGGATTTAAACGCTATTGTTCCAAACATAAGATTTACCGGAAATGGGTGTTGACAGGAGTTAAAATCAAGTCTACCCAACTCAAATTTTATGCCGATGAACAAAAAGCTCTGGTATTGTTCCAAATCGACCATAAAAACGATTTGAGAAGATACGAAATCTACGAATGTTTTCAGTCTTACCGGAAACTCATGGCAGCGGATTGCGGGGAGGATCTGCATTGGGACGAAGATTACCTCGGCATGGGCGAACGCCCGTTAAGTGTGATTTATTTCGAATTGAAAGATGTCAATCTATACCATCCCGCGGATTGGGATAAAATATATGCTTTCTTCGCTGAAAAAATGCCGTTATTGGAACAAGCTTACTGGGAATACCGCGATCTGATCAATGAGAGGATAAAAAATAGTTGAGTCGTGACGGGTTAACGGAATCTTCACTTTTTTGTAATGATTCCGTTTTTTCTTGAATATACTTTTACACCTGTAAAAAATAATTAAAATTACTATGAAAAGTAGGTGTAAAATCAGTATGACAAAACGAATTTTTACGACTTTATGGGTCTTATGTCTTACCTGTAAGTTAGGTTTCGGGCAAGATATGGTGTTATCGGGCACCGTCAAAGATGTGCAGGGAAGTCCGATGCCCGGGGTGGCCGTCCTGATAAAAGGAACAACGCTGGGAGTGGTAACACAAAATGACGGGACTTATTCTTTATCTATGGGGCAAGCAGATAAAGACGCTGTGCTCGTTTTCAGCTTTTTAGGCTTTAAAACACAGGAATTGAAATGGAACGGCAAAACAGTGATCGATGTTACCCTGGAAGAAGAACGGCAAGAATTGGAAGGCGTAGTAGTCACAGCTTTAGGGATTAAGAGAGAAGAAAAAGGCCTGGGCTATTCCACCCAAACCGTTACTGAAAAGATGATGTCCGATGCGACACCGACCAACTGGGCTTCTGCATTGGTCGGAAAAGTAGCCGGAGCAAATATCCTGTCGACTTCTTCCGGTCCGATCTCCTCCGCCCGGATTACTTTACGCGGGGATGCTTCTCTGAATATCGACGGCAACAATGCCTTGATCGTATTGGACGGAGTGCCTTTAAACAGTCAGATGACAGGTGATGGTTCGAACTCCTACGGAGCCGGAGGTGGTGGTGACGTACCGGTAGATTACGGGAATGGCATAGCCGATATCAATCCGGATGACATCGCCAGTATCCAGGTGCTGAAAGGAGCTACCGCAGCTGCTTTATACGGAAGCCGGGCAGCCAATGGAGTGATGCTCGTGACGACGAAATCAGGCGTGAATAAAAAGAAAAAATACCTGGGAGTGACTTTTAATTCCAACTCCAGTTTCGACCGGGTATTACACTGGCCTGAATTCCAGGAAGAATACGGTCAAGGTGATTTAAAGACCAATGCTTCGGGCAAACTGTATTACTCTTACGGAGATTCCGAAGACGGAGCCGCTTCAGGCAATGTAGCTCTTTCGTTCGGGCCTAAACTGGACGGTTCGCTCTATTATCAATACGACCCCGAAACCCAGCAGATGGGTACGGTCCGCACCCCATGGGTGAAGAGAAATCACCGTAAAGCATTCTGGCAGACAGGTTATACACTCGTCAACAGTATTGCGATCGACGGTTCGTCGGAAAAAAGTGCCGTTCGCCTATCGCTTACTTATACCCAAAATGAGTGGATCATGCCGAACACGGGTTTTAACCGGATCGCCGTATCGGGCTCCTTCCAAAACCAGGTAACCGATAAGTTAAGAGTTTCCGCCAAGGTCAATTATGTCAAACGGCAAAGCGATAATCTGCCGGCAACGGGATATAACAACTCCTCTATCCCTTATTTTATGATCCTGACCAATCCGAGCGTCGATGTACGCTGGTACCAACAACGCTGGGTGAAAGGGAAAGAAGGACGGGAAATATTGCGTCCGTTCAGTCCCTGGTTGGACAATCCTTACGTTATCGCCTACGAATGTCTGAATCCGATGGAAAAACACGGTGTTGTCGCAACCGGTTCGATCATCTATGAATTTTCACCGAAATGGGAATTGATGATCCGTTCCGGTATCGACCTGAGTTTCGATACCCGCGAAATGATCCGTCCTTATGGTCTGAAGAATTTCCCCAAAGGATATTACCAGCAACAAGATGTATTCAGCTACGAAAACAATACGGACGTTCTACTTACCTACCGGAACCAATTGAGCAACAGTTTCAATCTGAGTGTATCGGTAGGAGCCAACCGGATGGACAATAAATACAAAATGCAACAGGCTTACGTAAAAGACCTGATCACTCCGGGAGTTTATAAACTGAGTAACGGAGTCGCTGCCCCGATCACCACCTTTACGGAAAGAAACAAACGGGTAAATAGTGTGTACGGCACAGCCACCTTATCTTATGCCAATAAGATCTTTCTGGATGTAACCGGACGGAACGACTGGTCGAGTACACTCCCCTCCGGCAACAACTCTTTTTTCTATCCTTCTGTGAGTACGAGTTTTATACTTTCAGACCTATTCCGCCTACCCGAACAAATATCGTTTGCCAAGTTGAGAGCTTCCTGGGCACAGGTAGGAAATGATACCGCCCCCTATAAAACAGCCAAATATTATAATACCTCTGCCTTTCCGGGATCGGCTTCCGTATCTTCCACGCTTTACAATGCCAGATTCAAACCCGAAATCTCCAATAGCATAGAGGTCGGACTGGATTGGCGGATGTTCAAGCAGCGTTTCGGACTGGATCTGGCTTTTTATAACAATATCACCCGGAATCAGATTCTCGACGTACCGATGGATCAAACGACCGGTTATACCAAAGCAACGATGAACTCCGGGAAAGTGCGTAACCGCGGTATCGAACTACAACTGGACGGAACCCCGGTAAAAACAAAAAATTTCACCTGGAATTCAACTTTTACCTGGGCGAAAAATTACAACAAGGTATTGTCCCTGGCAGCCGGTTTGACCGATGGACAGACCATTGCTTATACAGGAGGTACTAATTGTGCCCTGATTGCAAAAGTAGGTGGTTCTATCGGTGATATTTACGGTTATAAACTAAAACGGGCCCCTGACGGACAAGTTGTTTGGAAAGACGGGATCACGGCCCGGACAACCGAATTCGAATATGTAGGGAATGCCTATCCCGCCTGGAAAGCCGGTTTCTCGAACGAGTTTTCTTACAAAAATTTCCGGGTAAGCATATTGTTCGACGGTCAATGGGGAGGTATCGTTTATTCCCAGACTCACCATAAAATGACCGAACACGGAACATTGAAACATACCCTGAAATACCGGGAAAACCCCAATTTTGAAGTCGTCGGTGAAGGTGTGATGCTGGATGAACGGGGGCAGTATGTACCCAACAATGTACCGATCTCTGTATCCAAATACTACGCCGATTATTGGAGGCGTGCCAATGTAGAGACCAACTCTTTCGACGCTTCTTTCCTGAAGCTCCGGGAAGCCCGTATCGAATATACGATTCCCTCGGCGGGGTTGAATAAGATCGGTATCGAACGCCTGACCCTCGCCTTGTACGGGCGTAATCTGGCCATGTGGACAAAAGATTTCCCGGTATACGATCCGGAAGTCGCAACCCTGAATAACGGTACCATCGTTCCGGGTTCGGAAATGGGACAATTACCTTCTACCCGAACCATGGGCTTTAATCTGACACTGAAATTCTGATCATCGTTCGTTAATATTTTAAAAATAGATTTATGTTACGAAAAAAAATAATAGGCCTATTGCTATTGGCAACCGGATGGACTGCTTGTACCCAAAACTTCGACGAGATCAATACCGATCCCAACCGACTGGAAAAAATCGACCCTTCGACTCTGATGACGCCCACCCTTTACGATTTAGCCAATTTCAATTATAACCGGGCCCATAGTTTTACCCATCATTTGATGCAGTTTATGGTCACCACCAGTACTACCGGCGGAGTACATCGTTATGCGGATTTACAGAATGCCGGAAATTCTACCTGGAATACTTATTATCTCCAGCTGACCAATATCAAAGAAATGTATGAATTGGCCGTCGGTGCAGAAAGTAAAAATTATCAGGCGGTAGCCTTGACCTTGAGAGCCTGGGTATATGCCAATCTGACCGACTGCTTCGGAGATGTTCCGATGACTGAAGCTTGCCGGGGAGACGAAGGAATCTTAACTCCGAAGTTCGATACCCAGCAAAAAGTCTACGAACAGGTATTAAGTGATCTGGAAACGGCAAATTCACTTTTCGATGAATCCGAAAGTTTATCTTCTACCGATTTATTATACGACGGGGATGTCAGGAAATGGAGAAAATTCGCCAATTCGCTGCACATGCGAAGTTTACTGAGGCTTTCGAAACGTTCGGAGATGAACAGTCTGGCCAAATTAGCGGAGATGATCGGAAATCCGGTAAAGTATCCGGTATTTGAAAACAATGCAGACGGAGCTTTATTGCCGATATCCGGTATCTCGCCGTACGACTCACCCATTAGCCGGCTCGAAGATTTTCGTTCCAATAAAGCGATGGCTTCCTTTTTTGTAAATACACTGGTGGAGTTGAACGATCCGCGTCTTCCTATTTTTATGGATGAAGCCACCAAAAACGACGGTAGCCAGGAGAAGATCGGTTATAAAGGTTATCCGAGCGGATTTGCTGCCACCGAACGATTCGATTACAATGCTTCCAATATTAATGCAACATTAGGTACGGCACCGATGAAAGTGCTTTTTATGACTTATGCCGAAGTTGAATTCATCAAAGCTGAAATGGCCTGGCGGGGACTGATCACAGACCAGGCAGCCCCCCACTACCGGAAAGCCGTAGAAGCGATAATCGAACAATGGGGAGGGGTAGTCCCCGGAGACTATTTCGACAACCCCAAAGCCACATACGACGGGACACTCGAACGGATACTACTTCAAAAACACCTGGCCGCTTTCTTCTGTGATTATCAGGCCTGGTTCGAATACCGCCGTACAGGTCTCCCGGAAATGAAACCCGGAGCAGGCATGGATAACAACAAAATGGTCCCCGTACGGTTCAACTATCCGGCCACCCTCCAACAAACCAATAAAACCAATTACGAGGCCGCAGTAAAATCGCTGGGAGGACCTGACGATATCAACACCAAAGTCTGGTGGGAAAAATAATATCGCTCAACTACACCAGAATATAGAGAAAACCGCTGACTTGCCCGAAGTTTTGGACAAATCGGCGGTTTATTCCATCGGTCAGACGAATGATACCGTACCCGATCCCTTTTTCTATTTAGGGACATTCAGTAAATACTATAAAATTAGCC
>ERZ773148.3288-NODE-3288-length-11230-cov-4.065056_pt1 | contig 11230 bp, 10 predicted proteins | sample MGYA00580846_ERZ773148 | MGnify/ENA primary metagenome ERZ773148 (study PRJEB29015, sample SAMEA2737879) | human gut metagenome | biome: human gut; feature: human-associated habitat; material: faeces | place: China | collected 2012 ...
TGTGTGGTAACTTCATTCTACCAGAGCCTGCAAACCGTGTCTCTTTTTATCTGTTTTCCTTTTTGCGCAAGTTATTGTACATTATCCGGTGTTGCCCAGCCTCTATGAGGATATCCAGAAGATTGCGTATGTGCAGCGGAGGAGTCTAAGTGATTTAATTGGGGAGCAGTTAGAAAAGTATAGAATAGAGCATAAAGATGAACTGAGGGATTATGAAGATATAAAGGAAAAATCAGGTAACATGTAGTTGCCTGATTTTTCCTCTATTATACTTAAGATTGATCATGTCTATGCTTGCTGTAGTTGTACAAAAATGCAAAGATACATTCAAGTATAAATACAGAGAAGATAAGGACGACTATTAAAATTTTACTGTATTGCATTAAAAAATTGGGTATAGATATAAGAGCAAGAGTAGTAAATGGCAATATTTTCCCCCAATACATGGGAACTTTAGATGGATGCTGCAAAAATTTTTCTTGTAGAGATGCCCAAAATAGTAAATACCAAATTGAAATGGAAAATAATAGTGTAAGAAATATTGTATGATTATCTATAAGATATTCTTGTTGTAAGCAATAGGGTAATATAAAATCGAAAGCTGTAATGCAAAAAGATAAAAATACTACAAAAGAAGATAGTATAACGTATTTTTGATCAGAGAGATCATTTGATTTTTTTATAACAAAAGGTTTTACTTTCAGAAACCATAAAACATATGAAAATAATTGAAATGCTAAAGGGATACATAATACGAGAGGTTGTTTCCCGAAAGTAAAAAAGTTATATACAGGGCTAAAAATAGTTGTTATAACTAGAATTGATAATAACATTTTATTATTTTCCAATTCTTCCTGCATAATAGTTGTTACTTACAGCATAACCCAAAAACCAGAAACCACCATTAGGATAAGACCAATCACTTTCGTAGAATTCGGTACAATAATATTTTAATTCGTAATATACGGTAAAGTTTAGGTCCCCTAGGTCAATTCTTGTAAATATTGCTGATGCTAAAGTTTTTATTACTTGTTTTGCAGCGACGGTAAATGCTATACCTCCAGTAGCGGCAATGAGAACTGCCTCTATAATTGTAGCTGTTAATTTTGTTGTAGTTACCATATTTATGATTTCATTTGCTGTAATTGAATAGTCCTTTGATCTTGTTCATAAGAATTTAATGCATTGTTATGTTATTTGTTTTTTACTTCTACAAAAATTTTTTGACTGTTTACATAATGAATCACCTCGAATCGTTTTATACTATTATACCATAAAAAAACAGCATACCTCAAGTAAAAAATATCAAAATTGACGAGCTGTTTACCTGTTTATAAAATGAACGGGTAAACAGCTAATTAGACCCAGAGCGTCCAGCCGCTGATCGCCTTTCCTGAGAACTGCTCCCTTTCCTCGGGCCAGACCCTGTCCTCTGGCATCGGCGCGGCGGTCCTTACAAAAACTGGCCGCCGCTTCGGCTGGGCGGCCCTGGGCGTTTTGATCGGGAAGGCGGCCTTTTGCTGCGGCGGAAAGACGCTGGAAAAATGCGGGGCAAAAAGAAAAAGTAAGCGAAAAGAGGGACGTACCGGCCAATGTCTTAAGTGAGTTCTGCGAAACTGTCTTGATAAAAGAACACCTGGCAAAGCAAGACGGGTGCTCTTTTATTACGTTTTGTTATAGAAGCCTTGCGGCGGGAGGAGGTGCTCTACCCGCCGCAGTCCGGTCCTCCCTTCTTGAGGACAGCCACCGCGCAGGGGATCCTGCCCCGGCACAGGGTATAGTCTGCGTGGGGATACCCGGCGGCGGCAAAAAACTGGGCATAGGTGTCCGGCGTGAATTCCCGCTTGAAGCCGGCTCCCGCCCGGCCGATGAGCCCGGAGACGGGGTCAGTGGTGCCCCGGTCCGTCCGGTTCATATAGGTGGGGATGATGAGCCTGCCGCCCGGCTTGCAGACCCGGTCAAGCTCCGCCAGCGCCCGGTACGGCTCATCCAGCAGGTGGATGACGTTGGCGGCCACCACCGCGTCGAAGCTGCCGTCCGGATAGTCCAGCTTCGTGATATCCGCCTGTGCGAACCGCACATTGCCGTATTTTTTCAGCTTTTTCTCCGCCCGCTTCAGCATGTTGGCGGAGAAATCCGTCGCCGTCAGGCTCTTGCACCGGGGCGCTATCACCCCGGTCAGCAGTCCCGTGCCGCAGGCGCACTCCAGCACCGTGTCGGCGGGCCGGATCAGCGCCGCCACCGTTTCGCACAGCGTGCGGTTGGCCTTCCGGTTGATGACGTTGGCGAAAACGTCGTACACGCAGGCTACCTTGTCCCAGAACATACGCGCCCTCCTGTCAGCGGACGAACAGCAGCATGATGCCGGACAGCACCGCCGCCATGACCGCCATGCCCACGGTGCCGAACAACCACTTGACCTTCCTGTTCTGCGCCGTGATGTAGGGCTTCAGATCCTCCGTGCCGGGGATCGTCCACGCGTTGGTGTGTCCCACCCAGAGGTCGTCCACCAGAAAGCGGTCGATCAGGTTCATGACGGACAGGATCACCAGCAGCTGCCAGAAGGGCGTCAGGAAGCCCCGCGCGCCGTTGACGGCGTAGACGCACACCAGCACCAGCAGCAGGCCAAGGCCGAGACCCTCTACTATCACTTTTCCGATCATGCTGATTCTTCCTCCCCTTTCTGGACGTCGAAAAATGTTTGCGGTTACAGTTAGCATATTCTAACCGCAGTATAACAGAGAACGGCGAAAATGTCAATTCGCAGAACAGCGCTCTATAGACTGGCAAAAAAGCGGAGGTGCAGCGCACCTCCGCTTTTATAGAACGCGATATTCGGCGGTTTCCGTTTACCGCAGGCCGGCCGCCTGCATGACGGCTTCTACCGCCGCCACAGGCTCGCTGCCCCATGTGATCTCGGTGGTCTCGCATCCGGCGCTGTCCAGCAGGTCGCGGGCCTGATCCGTCAGCAGCTTCTGATAGGCGTCGTCCACCAGCTCCAGCTTTTGTAGGAACTCCGTCAGGCCGTCGTTTTTAGAGGCCAGCCACGTGGACGTGGCGTCGCCGATCTCGTCCGCGCCAAGGCCGGTGTCCGTGCCCCAGTTCAGCAGGCTGACCGCCGCCTGCACCGCCGACAGAGAGGAGCCGGAGACGCCCACCATCACGCTTGTGTCGATCTCGTCCAGAACGGGCAGCGTCAGGACAGGCAGCACATCCGCCGGAGCGTCGGCTGCGTCGGAGGTGGAGCAGGTCACGCCGTCGGCGCTGATGGTGACATACAGCTTCTCCTGCACCGCATCATAGAGGAACGTGCCCTCGGCCAGCAGCGTATCGTCCGCCGCCGTCGCGCCTACGGTAAAGACGACGGAGCAGTTGTCCTTCTTGGAGATCTCTACGATATCCTCGCCGGTGTAGATCCACTCCCCAGCCTTCAGGGGCGAGCCGTCGGCGTTTTCGCACACCTTGGAAAAGCTGCCGCCATGAATGTAAAGGGACGCCACGTCGTCCCGCTCCAGCTTCACATACACGCCGTTCCCGGTCTCCGCCGTAGCGTCTGTGGCGGAGGGGGTGTTGTCCTTGGCTTCGGTCAGTTTGGTGCAGCCCGTCATCAGGGCGGCCGCCAGCAATACGGCGGTCAGCAGTGTCAAAGTTCTTTTCATCGGTTTCATGATGTCTCCTTTTCGTTGTTTTCGGTTTATTTTTCCCGGCGGAGCCGCTTCAGGCTGTCCAGCACCGACGGCGTATTGGCGGCGATGCGGCCCAGCGTGGAGCAGCCCTCCCGCTGCGCACAGTCGGCGCAGGTGTCCAGCTTCTTCTCCCGGGCGCAGTTGTGTACCGGGCAGAGCTTGTCGCAGAAGGGCGTTTTCGGTCCCTCCACGCGGCAGCCGGTGCAGTGTATCATCTCCGGCGTGATGGGAACGCCGTTGAGCTCCGTCCACAGGGCGGCGGTTTTCTCCCGCAGGGCGCTGTCGTTCGTGACGGTGGCGATCCGGGCGTCGCACGCTTCGCAGTCCAGTCCGCAGCAGCCGATCAGTTGATTCATGGGGTTTCCCTCCTTTTTTCTATTGCTTTATTCCAAACCCGCCTGCCGCATGACCTCCTGAAGCGTCATGACGGCGCAGCCCTTACTTTCATAGTAGGCAAGTAGCTCCGGCAGCTTCTTTTTGTCGTAGCTGGTGATGCAGTCCGACAGCACATGGACGGCATAGCCGCTTTTCCTCATGTTGAAGCAGGTGGATTTGATGCAGGCCGCGGCGTCGGCACCGGCAAGGTAACAATGGGTAATGCCGTGCTCCTGAAGAAAGGCGGCGAAGGACTCGTTGGTCAGGGCGCTGCTCTTTGCCTTTGTAAACATGTGGCCGGATACCACCTTCAGCTCCGGCACCAGCTCCGCGCCCCGTGTGCCGGGCTTGAATGTCCTCGTCCCCGCAGACAGGTTGTTGTGCTGGATATAAATGACCCACAACTCCTTTTCGACGGCCCAGTCGATGGCGGCGTTGACGTTTTCGATGATCTCCCGGTAGTGCTTCGTGATATCGTTTTGCAGGTCGATCACCACCAGCGCGCTGTTTTTCATGTTGGCTACCTCCTTGATTCCCTTTCGCAGTCTTTCTGAAATAGAAACGCGGCACGGGCCGGTTTTGTGGCATGCGCCGCGTCTCATTTTGTACAAAAGTAGATTTTATAATATATATCATTCAATATGCATCACAGATTATACTTCAAGGCACGGCGTTTGTCAATACCGGCGAACGCAAGAACCCCCTCGTGACCGCAAGGTCACGAGGGGGAATAAAACGCGGAAATTATTTGTAGTATCCGGGATTCTGATAGCCGCTTCCGCTGGGCTCACTCTCGATCATGGTCAGGATGGCGTCGCGGCAGCCCCGCACCATCACGTCCTGCTCCTCAGGCGCACGGTTGACCATCTGGTTGGTGGGGCTGGTATAGAACCACAGCCCCTCGTCAGCGGCAAGGCCTACGCCCTCGCTGTCGGTAATGGCGTCTGGGGCCAGACCCAGCACGTCCCGAATCTCATCGCGGGAGTAGAACACCCACTTGGCCTCCGGCATGGTGTTTTCCCACTTGCAGGCGCTGATATCGCCGTCCTCGGACTTGCCGGGGCTGTACACCTCAATGGTATAGGCGTGGATATTGTAGCGGCCATAGGCGTAGTCGATCAGCTCCGCGGCGGTGGGGTAATCCTCGTTGGAGCTCATGCTGTAGAAGCCCCGGCCGGTGTAATCCTGGAAAACCTGTGCCATCTTGGCGGCGGTCTCCTTCATGAAGGGGATCTCGGCATCGTCGGGATCATTTTCGTCATAGGGGCGGTAGCACCAGGGGTAGAGGACGCTCTGGATGCCGGTGTGCAGTGTGGCAAGGGCGTCGATCTTATTTTCATACATGAACTGCTGAAGGGCTTTGATCTCTGGCTCTGTGGCGGGGGCGGCGCCGGCGGTGGTCCAGTTCACATTGCCGACCTGCTGGCCGTCCTTCGTCTCAATGTCATAGCGGTTCCACTGGTAGTCGAAGGTGCGGTTCATGTCGATGCCGCTCGTGCGGGGATCGTCGCCCAGAATGCCGTTTTCGTCCCAGTCGGGGCTTTCCATGCCGAACACGGGCAGGTCTCTGGAGGGCGTGTCATCGGCCGTTCCGCGATAGAGCGTGGCGATGAAGCCGTCGCCGTCAATGTCGGTGTAGGGGTCGCTGTAGGGGATGTTGTCCCCGTTGGCGTCTCTGGGACGCAGGTTGGGGCGGTTGTTGATGACGAAGGACTGCTCGTAGCCATCGGGGTTGATGACCGGGATCACATAGATGATGTAGTTATCCAGCAGTCCCTTGACATAATCGTCGCCGGAGCACAGCGCCAGCCACCACGCCGTATACATGGCGGAGGAAGCGCTCTCCCGCTCGCCGCCGTGGATGTTGGCGAATACGCCGATGCCCGTCTTTTCCCCGGTGGGGATCGCCTTATTGGTCAGCTCCATGCACCAGAGATCACGCTCCTGCCACGAGGTGCCGATGGAGTACAGGTTGGTGACGTCCGGATACGTCTCGGCCAGCCGGGCCAGCTGCCCCTCCAGCTCGGCGAAGGTGTAGCGGTAGTTCCAGTCAATGTCCAGCCCCTCCGGGATCTCGCTGGGCGCGTCGGGCCGGGCGTCCATGGACAGCAGTTCCGCCTTCTTGCCGCCGGCGGAGCCGCTTCCGCCGCAGGCGGTAAGTCCCAGCACCAGAAGCAGGGCAAGGCAGAGGCACAGAAGCCGCTTTGCACGTGTTTTCATATTCGTTCTCCTTTCTGTTATGCTCGAAAGCCAAATAGTACGACAGCCGCGTTGTCCGTTTTATTTCGCTTTAGCTCGCTACCGTGTTATCGCGCTAATATACTACACAATTTTCCTGTTTCTGGCAATAGCCAATTGTCATAAAATTCCGTGCCGCCCGTTTGCGGGCTATTGTGTAGGGTGACGGGGCGGGCATGAAAACCCTCCCGGAACACAGGTGTTTCGGGAGGGTTGAGAGCGGTACTCCTAATAAGAATGCGCTTCGCTTTGTGCGTCTGGGGTCTGATATCAAGACGGTGGCAGGGAAAAAGGGCGGAGAATGACCGACCAGAAGATTCAGCAGGAGGAGCATGCTGCCTCGCGGGTCACATGATCGACGGGCATAAAAAAACCTCGTAACCGGCATGGTTACGAGGTTCTTATCTGGAGGTGACACCCGGATTTGAATCGCCGCGGGGCGATTTTGCATTGTGTTGACTGATGCCGGGAAGTGTTGGAAATACAGGACTTGCGGGGAATCATGCTGTTAAATGCTGCCGGACTGTATTATTGTATTCTGATGTTATAAGGCTAAAAATAAGGCTAAATTTTGTGGCCGCGCGGAATGTACCGGTGTCTTTAGCTTAGAAAATGCGGTGGGCAGTCGACCTCATCCTTACCAAAAAGCTGTGGATGCTTTTATGGTGTACCCATTCATATCAAGGAGGAACCTTCAATCCCTTAATATCTTTTCCTCAGAATATTGATTTGGTTGATAATTTCTGCGTCATAATATATCACGTTGCGACGCCAGCCACATTTGTTTTCGATGTAGTCAGTCATACCCACTACATCAATGTTGTAGTTTCTCGCATTTTCAGCGTTTCTATCAATGGTTGTTATACTGTCTATTCCGAGTTCCCGCTTTAGAAGGACTCCAATGTTTTCGGTGTATCCTTCCATCTGCTTGGCTTCATCAGGATACAATTCGCTATACAGCTTCTTGTTTTCCGGATATGGTATCCAGAAGCTTTCTTTTCAGGGTGTTCGGGTAGTTTCTCATCGGCGTGGTCTCCTTGAAATTCCTCTCAAGGCGAAGCTTCCGATTTTTTTCAAATTGTCAAGTGTTTTTTTGATTTTTTTGCAAAAATAATCCAGACCGTCCTATCAGCGGTCTGGATTATTGCTTATCTTAATGAGATTACGGATAAGCCAGAGGTTTTGATTTTAAGCCTTGCCGCCGTTATGCAGTCTTCATATTTTGACTATTGCCATTTAACGGCTGGTAAAAAAAGGCTGTGGGCCACCCAGATGGGCTCCGCTTTCTGGATCAGCTCCGTGGTCGGAGGCCACCATAATCTCATGCTCAGACGCCAACAGCCGGGAGAGCACCCTATCATCGACCCGGCGCAGGAAAGTCTCCTTTTCCGCCGAATCGTGGCGATGGGCCGTTTCATCCGCCCCGTTGATATGCAGCAGCACAAAGGGGCAGCGTTCCGCCGCTCGCAGGGCTGCCTCTGTCTTGGCGTCCAGATCCGTATCCACATCGCCAGTAGCCCCCTTTACCGGGAAAAGCTCCATGTGCAGCAGCCGGGCAATCCCCTTTACCAACTCCTTGCCGCAGATCACGGCGCTCTTCTGGGGAAATGGCGGCAGTGCTACCGGAACAGACTGTCCCCACAGAAGCATACATCGTTCTTTCGTCAGCAGTCTTTCAAAGGCATGGCGCAGTACCAAGCTTCCCTGCGGGCACAGTGCCCGCTGCCCGCCGGAAGGAATCTGCGTTACAATGTTATTCACAGTATGCGCCATGTGGGGGAATACCAGCAGTGCCTGATAGCCGCCCAGCCGGTAATAGGTAAATGCAGGATCCTCTACCTTTGCCGGGGCACAGCAAGGCATGGTACAGCAGCCCTCTCCATCCAGCGTGTAGCAGCTGCCCCGCAGTAGCAGGTCATCGGGCCGGACGGGGATTCCGGCCCCCAGCGCCTCTACATAGCCTCGGAGATGTACCGGCAGATCCGTTACCCCCAACAGGCGCAGTACGCAGTGCAGTGTTTCCGGTGGGAAGCCGCCGCAGGTATCCACATACCGCATCGAACCCATGGACGCCAGATGGCCATATCGCTCCACCTGAAAGTGGGGATCCGTCATGCCGTCAATCACGCATAATATCCTGCTCAAGTCTCTCCCCCTTTTTCCATTGAAACTTGTTTCGTTATACTTCCCGGCGCAGCACCCGGCAGACAAAGGACATATCCAGTCCGCCGCGTACCACGTCCGCCAGCAGGTCGTACTGCCGTTCCTTGTAGCCGCAGGCGTCAAAGGTTGCCAGCGCGTCAAAAGACACGCCCTTTCTGGCGCACAGTGCTTTCAGGATCGTATCCGTGATGCCCGGCGCGTCAAAAATGCCGTGGACATAGCTGCCGTATACGTTTCTGCTGCCGGTGAGGGCGGGCATCTGCTGCTGACTGCGGCCCATGTGGATCTCGTACCCCTCGTAGGCGAGCCCGTTCAGGCCGGAGAGCATTCCCTCCACACCGTGAAAGACGCCTTGCGTCTGGGTCTGCACCTTTTCACCCCGGAATTCGGTGTCCATCTCCAGCAGGCCCAAACCGTTGATCTCCGTGACACCGGCGGCCTCCACCTGCTCCGGGTCGGACACAGTGCGCCCCAGCATCTGATAGCCGCCGCAGATGCCGAAAACCAGCGTGCCGGCGTCAGCCGCCTTCAAAATGGCCGCCTCCAGACCGGACTGCCGCAGCCACCGCAGGTCGGCAATGGTGCTCTTGGTACCCGGCAGCAGGATCATGTCCGGCTGGTGCAGGTCACTCACCTGATCCACATAGCGCAGCGACACGTTTCCGTAATGTTCGAAGGGGCTGAAATCCGTGAAATTGGAGATGCGCGGCACACGGATTACCGCGATATCCAAGAGTTTTCGCTCTTTGGAGCGGTCAAACCGCTCGGTCAGGCTATCTTCATCGTCGATGTCTATATGGGCGTAGGGGATGACCCCCGCCACCGGGATGCCGCACAGCTGCTCCAGCGTCTTCAGTCCCGGCTCCAGAATGGCCCGGTCGCCCCGGAATTTGTTGACCACCACGCCCTTGATGCGGCGGCGCTCGTCCTCATCCAGCAGCGCCACCGTGCCGTAGAGCTGGGCGAACACGCCGCCCCGGTCGATGTCGCCTACCAGCAGCACCGGCGCGTCCACCAGCTTGGCAAGGCCCATATTGACGATATCATCCTGCTTGAGGTTGATCTCCGCGGGGCTGCCTGCCCCCTCAATGACGATCACGTCATACTCTGAGTTCAGACTGTTGTAGGCCTCCAGCACGGCGGGGATGTAGTCCCGCTTGCGGCGGAAATACTCCATGGCCTGCATATTGCCCCGCACTTGGCCGTTTACGATGACCTGACTGCCCACGTCGGTGGTGGGCTTGAGCAGGATGGGATTCATGCGGGTATCCGGCTCGATCCCGGCGGCCTCTGCCTGCACCACCTGCGCCCGGCCCATCTCGCCGCCGTCCTTGGTAATGAAGGAGTTCAGCGCCATGTTCTGGCTCTTGAACGGCGCCACGCGGTAGCCGTCCTGCTTCAAAACGCGGCAGAGTCCCGCCGCCAGCAGGCTCTTTCCCGCATTGGACATGGTCCCCTGAATCATAATATTCATTGCCATAGTGATTTCTCCTTGCAGAATTGCCGGATGGCCGTTATCAATGCTTCATTTTCCCCGTGAGGCCGCACCGCAATGCGATACCACCCGTCGCCCAGCCCGTTGTAATTCCCACAGCCACGGATGGCGATACCCTGCTGCAGCAGGCCCTCCCGCAGCCCCAGCGGCCCGCGGAACAGCAGGTAATTGGCATGGGACGGGCATACCCAGAAGCCCAGCGCCGTCAGGTTATCCGTGAGCCACCGCCGCTCCGTGCGGACGAGGGACAGCGTCCTTTGCAGGAAGTCCCGCTCCGCCAGCGCCGCCACACCGGCACTCTGGGCCAGGGTGGATACGTTCCACGGCGGGGACGCGGCCGCCATGCGGCGCAGCAGCGCATTGTCGGCGCACAGGCAGTACCCCAGCCGGATGCCCGCCATGCCGTAGCTCTTGGTGAATGCCTTCAGGATCAGCAGCTCCGGGTGCGCTGCCAGAAGGGACTTGGCGCTGACGCCGTCCTCCGTGAGATCGAGAAAGCACTCATCCAGAAACAGCCGCGCCCCTTGTGCCGCGCAGTATTGCAGGATCTGCTCCAGTAGAGGGAGCGGGATCAGCCGCCCGGTGGGGTTGTTGGGGTTGCAGAGGAATACCACCTCCGGTTTTTTCTCCTCTAAGAAGGACAGAAACCTCTCGTCCAAATCGAAATTCTGCGCCTGATGCAGGAAATACCGCTCTACGCGGCAACCCACCTGCGCCAGTCCCGCCCCATATTCCACAAAGGTGGGGGCCAGCTCCACCGCCGTCCGGGGCCGCAGGGCGGCGCAGTATGTGTAGATCAGATCTGCCGCGCCGTTTCCGCAGAGAATATAGGACGCCGGCACCTGCTCATGGCCCGCGATAGCCTGAACCAGCCGGCGGCAGTAGGGGTCGGGGTAGCGGTGCAGCCGGGGCAGAGCCCGGCACACCGCCTCCAGTACGCCGGGAGGCGTACCCAGGGGGTTGGTGTTGGCGGAAAAATCCAGCGTGATACCGCCGCCGTATACATCGCCGCCGTGTTGATTTTCTGTTTGATACAGCATCTATGTCTCCTTTACAGTGCAAAGGGCAGCTTGGCCGCACAGCTCAAAAGCAGGGCGAGGAGCGCCGTGACGGTCATCAGGCGGCACACACGGGGGATGTCCTCGTGGGTGATCTCCCGCGATGCATCGCCGATATACTCCTTTTTGTGCAGCACACCGTGGTACCACGCATCCCCGGCCAGACGCAGGCCCAGAAGCCCGGCGCAGACAGATTCCGTCTGCGCCGAGTTGGG
>ERZ773148.3290-NODE-3290-length-11218-cov-6.700797_pt1 | contig 11218 bp, 10 predicted proteins | sample MGYA00580846_ERZ773148 | MGnify/ENA primary metagenome ERZ773148 (study PRJEB29015, sample SAMEA2737879) | human gut metagenome | biome: human gut; feature: human-associated habitat; material: faeces | place: China | collected 2012 ...
AGAGTACAAAGAGTTTATCCATTGGTTTCACGGAACGTATGTGAAAATGCGAAAAGCAGGGCCGGGAAGAAATGATTTTTCCTGTCTGAAGGAACCTGTGGAGATGACCGTGAAGGAAGAGATAATCCATGCCAGGAGCGGTGCGTGTGAAGCATATATTCTGTACGGCGCCATAGAGCGGCTTTACAAGCTGGAAACGCTTTTCGTATTTTACGATATGATGCGCTTTTGGGCGGTGCCGAAGCGTCTGCTGGGAAGAGAAGAAGAGGCAATCGCATGGCGGGCGGATTTTGAGCGCCGGATTAAGGAAATGGGGAAGATGCGGATTTCCTTTCAGGAGGCGGCCGATATCTGCGCGGACAGCAGATTTGCACCCTGCCGGTATATCAGGCAGATTGAGGAAGTGAAGGCAGAGTATGGCCTTTTGCGCGTCAGCAGAAGGGAGATGGAACACTTAAGGAAGCTGGGCACGTTTCCGTACCGCATGATTGGGGAGCAGATGGTGGCAGCAGGACGGAGAGGTCTGATAGAAATTACGGAACGCGCGGCTGTGATTCATCCTTATGAGAACATCACCGGTGTATTTTACACAAAACAGACGCTGTATCTTGCGGAAAAAGAGGGGGAAGGCCTGCTGCTGCCTCTTGGCGCGCTGGGAGGAATGGAGGGGGCCGAGGCGCTGATGCGTGTCTGTGACGCCCGATGCCGATTCAACAATCCCGCGTTTCGCCTGAAAAAGAAGTCTGTGCCGCTTACGGTGAGATGGAATATTCCGGGGAAGGCCGCGGCGGCGATATGCGGTGTGGCGGCGGTGGCAGCAGGCGCCATGATTTTAGGGGCGCTGAATGGTGTGAATGGGAGCGGAGGAATAAAAACGTCAGTTTTTGGAGCACCGATGACAGGCTCCGGAGAGAGGGCGGCTGATTCCGGAGAAGTAAGCGGCAGTGAGCTGCTCGTGGTTATCCCGGATGACGCGGTATTTGATGCAGTTACGGAGGATGGCTCCTTTGTATCTTCGTCAATGTTCTACCGGATCACTCTTCCCGGGGGCGGCTGGGAGATCAGTCAGGACCAGTATAATTCTTTCGATGCCCTGCGTTCGGACTGGGGACAGGTCAGTGTGACAGGCGGGCTGTCCAGTGCATATGAGGGGTATGACGTAACGGAGATGCTGCCGAAGTCAAAGGCGGAATATATTGCCAAGACTTACGGTGGCGCCGCGGCCTTCGATTCGGAGGTGGAGGTGATCGATTATAACCTGGAAAAATCCGGGGAGTGGACGATCGTGAGCCGTGAAATACGGAGTAAAGACGGGGATGGTGTCCGGCACGTGATCGGACTCGATGTCTACGGACCGAAACGGTATTATTCCCTGAGCATTACGCCGGAACGTGAAGATGATGTGAGCCTGCAGACGGCAAGAGCAGTACGGGATTCCTTCCGGGCCGCCGATACATCGGTGGGAATCTGCAGATCCATGGAAGAGAAGATATTTCACGGATACTACGGCGATAATGTCTATATGACCAGCTGTCTCGTGCTGATGGATCATGCCATGAGTGATGAGGAGATCGCAGAGAAGCTCAGGGAAGTGAAGAAGATCCGTAATGGGGCCTATCCTTTGTCAGGGGACGCACTGGCGGTCAGAACGCCGGAAAGCAAGTGGCTGGGGATCGATTGTCCGTCACTCCAGCAGAACTGTACCAAAGAGGCGGCGAAGGCGGTGGCGCGCATCTTTCAGTCGGAGGTGATTCTTTACGATGAGTTTGACGGAGACCTACTGATGGTGGCCTACTCTGACGCGGATCAGAAACATGCGTATGAGAGGGCCGCAGCCAACGGGCCGTGGATTCTTGAGTCGGAATTTCAGATCTACGGCAAGGAACAGAACTTCCCGGAGGATCTGTTGAAATATATGGATATCTCCAAAGAGGAGGCGGAGGCGATCTGGAAGGACAGCAGCTACGTGTTCCAGATGGAAAAATGGGTGGAACTCGTGGGGCATATGACGAAAATGCCCGTGCCGGAGGAATTTGTCGGGTTTCATGGAGCCGAGGCGCTGGACGAGGCGTTTCGTGTGGTTAAAGAGTGATGGGGGAGTGTGATGGTGCTGAATCTGTCTTGCCTGTTTTCAGAAATCCCCGTAATCCCGGGGGCGTTTTACCTTGCACTCCTTAAAAACATGTGGTATAATCTCAAAGAATTAGGTAAATACAGGAGGTGTAAGAATGAAACACGTTAAGACATTAAATTCCAGCACATTAAAGGAATCTATGAAAAAAGGCGGTTGTGGCGAGTGCCAGACTTCCTGTCAGTCAGCCTGCAAGACATCCTGTACGGTGGGCAACCAGAGCTGCGAGAACAGCAATAGATAGTATGCCGGAATATGAGGCAGATGAGTGAAAAGACCCCTACGGTCGTAAGGACGGTAGGGGTTACTTCGCTTGTCTGCCCAAAACTCGTTTATGGCGTTAAAATATTGTTAAGACAAGGAGAACATTTCAGTGATTCATCAATATATCAATAATGGCTTCCATATTATCATGGATGTCAACAGCGGTTCTGTTCACAGCGTCGATCCAGTGATGTATGACGCGGTCGCGATTGTGGCGGAGCGCGTACCGGAGCTTGCCGAACCAGAGAAGCTTTCGGAAGAAGTGGCGCGGGAAGTGATGGAGCGTCTATCCCCTACATATGGAGAAGCCGAGGTTCAGGAGGCATTGGATGAGATCCAGTACCTAATCGACGCGGAAGAGCTTTTAACCACGGACCAGTATCACGATTACGTGGTGGATTTCAAGAAGCGTAAGACCGTAGTCAAGGCGCTCTGTCTCCATATTGCCCATGACTGCAATCTTGCCTGTCAGTACTGCTTTGCGGAAGAGGGCGAGTACCACGGCCGCAGGGCGCTTATGAGTTTCGAGGTGGGAAAGAAGGCGCTGGATTTTCTGATTGCGAATTCCGGGAACCGCAGAAACTTAGAGGTGGACTTCTTCGGAGGCGAGCCTTTAATGAACTGGGAAGTTGTAAAGCAGTTGGTTGAATACGGCCGTTCAAAAGAGAAAGAATATAATAAGAACTTCCGTTTTACCATGACGACCAACGGCGTTTTGTTAAACGACGAAATCATGGATTACTGCAACCGTGAGATGAGCAACGTCGTATTGAGTCTCGACGGCCGCAAGGAAGTCAACGATAAGATGCGTCCGTTCCGGGGCGGTAAGGGAAGCTTCGATTTAATCGTGCCCAAGTTCCAGAAGTTTGCCGAGATGAGAGGCGACCGGGATTATTACGTCCGCGGAACATTTACCCGTCATAATCTGGATTTCTCCAAAGACGTGACGGAATTTGCAGATTTGGGCTTCCGCAGTATGTCGATCGAACCGGTGGTGGCAAAGCCGGAGGAAGAGTATGCCATCAGGGAGGAAGATCTCCCGCAGATCATGGAAGAGTATGACCATCTTGCCGAAGAGTACATCAAACGGAAAAAAGAGGGCCGGGGCTTTAATTTCTTCCATTTCAACATCGATTTAAATCAGGGACCATGTGTTGCCAAGAGGCTTTCAGGCTGTGGTTCCGGAACGGAGTACTTAGCGGTGACTCCGTGGGGTGATCTTTATCCCTGCCACCAGTTTGTCGGCCAGGAAGAATTCCTTCTCGGCAATGTCGATACAGGTGTGACCAACGAACGTATCCGCGATGAATTCAAGCTCTGCAACGTCTATGCGAAGGACAAGTGCAGGGATTGTTTCGCGAGATTCTACTGCAGCGGCGGCTGCGCGGCCAATTCTTATAATTTCCATGGGAGCATTACCGATGCGTATGACATCGGCTGCGCAATGCAGAAGAAGAGGATCGAATGCGCCATCATGATTAAAGCGGCTTTGGCTGAAGACTAAAATTAAAGGAGAAAAGTCATGAAAAGTAACAAAGGCAAAGGCCTGATCGGGCTGATTATTGCTCTGGCTCTGGTAGGATTGTTCGGATATTTCGGATATACTACCATGAATGACATTAAGCTGGGCCTCGATCTGGCAGGCGGTGTCAGCATTACGTACCAGGCAAAGGAAGAGAACCCCAGTGCCGAGGATATGTCGGATACCATTTACAAACTGCAGCAGAGGGTTCAGAACTACAGTACAGAGGCTGAGGTCTATCAGGAAGGCAGCAACCGTATCAACGTCGATATTCCGGGCGTATCGGATGCCAACGCGATCCTGGAAGAGCTGGGCAAGCCTGGTTCCCTGATCTTCGTTGACGAAGCCGGGCAGACCATCTTAAACGGCAACCAGGTTGCCACCGCGAAGCCGGTTATCACCGATGAAAACGGTATTAAGAAGTATATGGTTGATTTAACCTTTACCGACGACGGAAAAACCGTATTCGCAGATGCGACGACAAAGAACGTGGGCAAGAGAATCGCCATCATCTATGACGGCAAGATCTACTCCAACCCGGTTGTTAATGAGCCAATTACACAGGGCCAGTGCCAGATCAGTGGCATGACTTCCTATGAAGAGGCGGAGACGCTGGCTTCCACTATCCGTATCGGTTCTCTTTCCCTGGAGCTGGAAGAACTTCGTTCCAACGTTGTAGGCGCGAAGCTTGGCCAGGAAGCTATTTCCACCAGCTTAAAGGCGGGGGCAATCGGATTCGGCATCGTAGCCGTATTCATGATTATTGTATATTTAGTGCCGGGTCTTGCGGCCGTGATCGCACTTTCCTTATACGTAGGCCTGATCCTGATCCTGCTTTCCGCGTTCAGTGTGACCCTGACACTTCCGGGTGTGGCCGGTATCATCCTTTCCATTGGTATGGCGGTTGATGCCAACGTTATTATCTTTACACGTATCAAAGAAGAGATCGGCCTTGGAAAGACGGTTCAGTCCGCCATCAAGTCCGGCTTCAACAAAGCGCTGTCCGCCATCATCGACGGCAACGTGACCACCTTAATTGCAGCCGGCGTACTGTTCTGGAGAGGTTCCGGTACCGTTAAGGGCTTCGCTTCCACGCTGGCCATCGGTATCGTGTTATCCATGATCACCGCGCTGTTCATCACCAAGTTCATTCTGAATGCCCTGTTTAATTTGGGATTTCAGGATCCGAAGTTCTACGGAACGAAGACGGACAAGAAGACCATCGATTTCCTTGGAAAGAGGAAGATCTGGTTTGCAGTCTCTTTACTGGTAATCGTAATCGGTCTTGGCGGCCTTGTGGTCAACAAGACACAGACCGGCGATATCTTAAACTACAGCATGGAGTTTAAGGGCGGTACCTCTACAAATGTAACATTTAACGAGGATATGTCACTGGAGGACATCTCTTCCAAGGTGGTTCCGGTTGTTGAAAATGTCACCGGCGACGCACAGGTTCAGACACAGAAGGTTGCGGGAACCAACGAAGTAATCATTAAGACAAAGACGTTATCCGTTGAGGAGAGACAGAACTTAGACCAGGCAATGGTAGATAATTTCGGCGTAGAAGCCGAGAAGATTACGGCGGAGAGCATCTCCGGTGCGATCAGCAAGGAGATGAAGCAGGATGCATTTATCGCTGTTATCATCGCCACCATCTGTATGCTGCTGTATATCTGGTTCCGTTTCAAAGATATCAAGTTTGCAGGAAGTGCCGTATTGGCGCTGCTTCATGACGTGTTCGTTGTGCTGACCTTCTATTCTCTGTTAAAATGGTCTGTCGGCTCCACCTTCATCGCATGTATGCTGACTATAGTCGGTTATTCCATCAACGCCACCATCGTTATCTTCGACCGTATCCGTGAGAATTTAAAGGTGAACAGCAAGATGGAGCTTTCCGAGATTGTAAACTTAAGTATTACACAGACATTTACAAGAAGTATCAATACTTCTTTGACCACGTTCGTCATGGTATTCGTGCTGTTTATTCTCGGTGTGTCCTCGATTCGTGAGTTCGCACTTCCTCTGATGGTTGGTATCGTATGCGGTACGTATTCTTCCGTCTGCATCACAGGTTCCTTATGGTATGTGATGACGATCTACAAGAATAAGCATATGGAAGAGAAAAAGGCTGCTGAAAAAGCGGCTAAGGCAGCGGCGAAGAGCTCAAAAAAAATCAAAGTAAGGAATCAGAATGAATTATAAAATTATTGCTAAGGATGGCCGTGCAAAACGGGCGGAGGTTTCCACCGTGCACGGAACCATCCAGACTCCGGTATTCATGAATGTCGGTACGGTTGGCGCCATCAAGGGAGCGGTTTCCACAGATGATTTAAAGGAGATCAGGACCCAGGTAGAGCTGTCCAACACGTATCACCTTCATGTGAGAACCGGTGATAAGTTAATCCGGGAATTCGGCGGACTCCATAAGTTCATGAACTGGGACCGTCCGATCCTCACGGATTCCGGCGGATTTCAGGTCTTTTCCTTAACCGGTTTAAGGAAGATCAAAGAGGAAGGCGTCTACTTCCAGTCTCATATCGACGGCCACCGTATTTTCATGGGGCCGGAGGAGAGTATGCAGATCCAGTCGAATCTGGGTTCCACCATCGCTATGGCGCTGGACGAGTGTCCGCCCCACCCGGCGACCAGGGAATATATGCAGAACAGCGTTGACCGGACCACCAGATGGCTGGAGCGCTGCAAGGTGGAGATGGCCAGACTTAACAGTCTGCCGGAGACCATCAATCAGGAACAGCTGTTGTTCGGCATCAACCAGGGCGGAACGTATGAAGATATCCGCATCCAACACGCGAAGACCATTTCCGCCATGGATTTGGACGGATACGCGCTGGGCGGCCTGGCGGTCGGCGAGAGCCACGAGGAGATGTACCGTATTTTAGATGAAACCGTGCCGTACCTTCCGGAACATAAGCCAACCTATTTAATGGGCGTCGGAACGCCGGCCAATATCCTGGAGGCGGTGGATCGGGGTGTGGATTTCTTCGACTGTGTCTATCCATCCAGAAACGGCCGCCATGGCCATGTCTATACCAATCAGGGCAAACGGAATTTATTTAATTCCAAGTATGAGCTGGATCACCTCCCCATCGAAGAGGGCTGCGGGTGTCCGGCCTGCCGTTCCTACAGCAGAGCTTATATCCGGCATTTGTTAAAAGCAAAAGAAATGCTCGGGATGAGATTATGTGTCTTGCATAATTTGTACTTTTATAATACAATGATGGAAGAGATTCGCGACGCAATCGAACAGCACCGTTATGCAGAGTATAAAGCGGAAAAGCTTGCCGGCATGACGGCGGTACAAGCAGAGAAGTAAGGACAATGATACCGTAGCGAGGCGGCGGATCGTTATATAAGGAGGAAATGATTTATGGCATTAGCAACCAGCGGCGGCATGGGCATGGGATTCTGGATTATTTATATCGCGGTAATCTTCGGCTTTATGTATTTTATTGCAATCAGACCGCAGAAGAAGGAAAAGAAGAAACAGCAGGAACTGCTTTCAAGCATTGCTATTGGTGACAGCGTTTTGACTACCAGTGGTTTCTATGGCGTTATTATCGATATGACTGATGATACCGTGATCGTAGAGTTCGGCAATAACAAGAACTGCAGAATTCCGATGCAGAAGGTTGCCATCGTTCAGGTGGAGAAGCCGGAGGTTTAAGAGACCGCATTGAAAAAGTAGAATCAGTGTAAAGAGCTGACTGTTGAGAATCAAAAGATTGATTCTCGGCAGCCAGCTCTTTTCGCGTTAAGGGAACGGGATCTCTGGCCTGATGTCTATTCGCACATGAATGTTAAAAAATAACAACCAAATCCTGCCAATTTGAGGTAATCAAACAAAAAAACTTGCCATTTTTGTAGAAACGGGGTAAAATATCCCAATAGGCCACCCCCTTACAGTAAAATTATGTTTAAAAATAACAAAATAAATGTTGACTTCAAACATTTAATGTGGTAATATCTCGTTATAGATGTTGGAAACAAACAAAAAGGAAAGGAATTGAGAAATAACATGAGAGAAATTATCACATTAAAATGGGAGAAAGGGAATTTGCTTCTGTTAGATCAGACACTCCTGCCAAATACGGTTACATATGCAACATGTAAAACCCTGGAGGATGTCTATCAGGCGATTCAGACCATGATTGTCAGAGGCGCACCGGCTATCGGCGTATCGGCCGGATACGGTATGGTGCTGGCTGCCAATGCCTTTGATGGAACGGACACGGCTGCGTTTATGGATTTTTACAGGGAGCAGGGAGAATACTTAAAGTCTTCCCGTCCTACCGCGGTGAACTTAATGTGGGCCGTAGACAGAATGGTAGAGAGAGCAGAAGCGCTTGCCAGTGAAGGACAGCCTCTTGAGGCTGTAAGGAAGGGACTGGAAGCGGAAGCTGTGGCGATTCATGAAGAGGACAAGCAGACAAACCGGAACATTGGAACGAATCTGCTCAGCCTTTTAAAGGATGGGGACACTGTTCTCACCCACTGCAACGCGGGAAGTCTGGCAACATCGGAATATGGAACCGCACTGTCTGTATTCTATATGGCTCAGGAGAAGGGAATGAATATCAAGGCCTTTGCAGATGAGACGAGACCAAGGCTCCAGGGAGCCAATTTAACCGCTTTTGAACTGGTAGAACACGGGGTGGATGTGACGCTGATCTGTGACAATATGGCCGCAGTAGTTTTATCACAGGGGAAAATCAATGCTCTTATCGTAGGCTGCGACCGTGTAGCTGCTAATGGAGATACGGCGAACAAGATAGGAACCTTCAGTGTCAGCGTTCTGGCCAATCAGTTTCACGTACCGGTCTATATCGCGGCGCCGACAACCACGATTGATATGGAGTGTCCAACCGGAAAAGAGATCCCGATCGAAGAGCGAAGCAGGGAGGAGGTCCTTCGCATTAACGGGGAATACATTGCCCCGAAGGAAGTGAAGACATACAATCTGGCATTTGATGTAACACCGGCCGAGTATATTACGGCCATTGTAACCGAGAAAGGAATCGTGTATCCTCCTTTCCGTGACAATTTAGAGATACTAATGAAAAAATAGGGAAGAGGTGAAAGAAAGCTGCCTTTCATTTCTACCGGGAACGCCAAAATGCAGGCGTTTACATGAATGGAGGCAGGTATGAAGACATTTACCGCAGAAGAAAGAAAAAAGTTTATTCTGGATTACGTGAAGGAAAATGAGTTCGTGGACATCACTTATCTAAAGGATACGCTGCTGGTATCTGAGATGACAATCCGGAGAGATTTAAAGAAGTTGGAAGAGGACAACAGCCTGGTGAGAGTGCTGGGAGGCGCGAGAAGCATACCGGGAGGCACGTATGAAGATCCGGTGGACAAGCGGGTGAAGTTTCATGCAGAGGAGAAGGACAGGATCGCCAGATACGCGGCATCTTTGGTGGGTGAAGGAGAATCCATTTTCATGGATGCCAGCAGCACGGTGTATGCCATGGCGGATTACTTAGAGGTGCACGCCACGGTGATCACCAATAACATCAGTATATGCATGAAGCTGAAGGACAAAGAGAAGATTGACGTGATCCTGATCGGAGGAAGTTTGAGAAAGAGCGCTATGTCGCTGGTAGGGATCGAGGCGGTCCGTATGCTGGATAATTATTACGTGGACAAGGCATTTCTTTCCTCCAAATCGGTGGATGAGAAGCATGGTATTTCCGATGCCACGAGAGATGAGGCAGAGGTTAAGAAGGCGATGATTAAGGCCAGCGAGGAAGTGTATTTCCTGATGGATCATCACAAGCTGGCGAGCAGAGCTTTTTACAAGGTCTGTGACCTGGAAGAGATTACGGAGCTGATTGTAGATGCTTCGGAAGAAGAGTATGTGACAGAATTTACGGAAGAATGCAGAAAGAACAACAAACGTATTCACTGTGTCTGATAAGATACAGCAAAAGGAGAAGGAGAGAACAATCATGAAGAAAGTATGGGCAATCTGTTTAACGGCAGCTTTAACGGCAGGACTGCTTGCAGGATGCGGCGGCGCAAAGACATCAGATACGGCTGGGGAGAGCGTATCGGCAGAGACAACTGCCGGAGAGGAAAAGAAAAACGGGGATTTAAGCGTGCTTCTGCTCGTTCCGGGTACTCTGGGAGACAAATCTTTCTTTGATTCCGCCAATGCCGGTCTGGCACTGATCGAAGAGAACTACAGTGCCAGCACAAAGGTTGTGGAGATGGGAACGGATATCACCAAGTATTCCGCCACACTGGAAGACGTTATTAATGAAGGCTGGGACATCATTATCACGGGCGGCGTCAATATATCCCAGCCGCTTCAGGAAGCGGCAGAGGAGTATCCGGATCAGAAGTTTATCTTATATGATGAGAGTGTAGATTTCTCCGACGGAGCTAATTCCAACATTTACTGCATGACATATAAGTGCTATGAAGGCGGTTATCTGGCGGGTGTGCTGGGCGCCTCTGCTTCAAAGACAGGACAGCTGGGATTTGCCGGCGGATTTGACATTCCCCTCATTAATGACTGGCTGGTAGGCTACATAGAAGGCGCGAAGGTGGTAAACCCGGATATCAAGATTAACACAGGCTATATGAACAGCTTTACGGACGCTGCCAAGGGAAAAGAGATCGGTATTGCATTATATAATGCTGGAGCCGACATCGTATTTCAGGCGGCAGGCGGCGCAGGTCTGGGCGTTCTGGATGCGGCCAAGGAGACCGGCAATCATGCAATTGGAACGGATTCAGATCAGTCAGAACTGTTCTCCAGTGACGAAAAGAAGGCGGATGCCATCTATGCATCTATCTTAAAACGGGTTGATATCTCCATCGACAAGGCAGTTGGCGATTATCTGGACGGAAAACTGGAATTCGGCACAGTAAAGACGTATGGACTGTCCGACGGTTGTATTGAAATCACGGACAACAGCTGGTATCAGAAGAACGTACCTGCGGAAGCGAGAGAAAAGGTAGCGGAAGCGAAGCAGAATATCATTGACGGAAAAACTACAATTAGAAGCGCATTCGATATGACAGATGAGGAAATCGCATCATTAAAGGGCGAAGTTCAGCCATAAGCGAAAAAGGGGTGATACGGATGGAGCAGGCCAGAGAAATATTAAGCATGAAGAACATCACAAAAGTATACGGCAACGGAGTTTTGGCCAACTCTCATGTGGATTTTTCTGTAAACAGAGGAGAGATTCATGCCCTGATGGGGGAAAACGGAGCCGGTGACCGTGTTATAATAAGACCAAGTTAGCAAGGAACCCAATGAAATCAAG
>ERZ773148.3292-NODE-3292-length-11214-cov-5.402545_pt1 | contig 11214 bp, 10 predicted proteins | sample MGYA00580846_ERZ773148 | MGnify/ENA primary metagenome ERZ773148 (study PRJEB29015, sample SAMEA2737879) | human gut metagenome | biome: human gut; feature: human-associated habitat; material: faeces | place: China | collected 2012 ...
CGGCGCACATCGAGGCGACGGACGCCTCCGCGGAGATGATTCTTGAAGCAACGCGCAATCTGTATGTTTTTTCAAAGACGATGGAAACCCGTTTGCCTGAAATAAATGTATGATAAAAATCGGGAGATATGCCCGGAGCTCCGGCAATGACTAATTGATAATCTGTAAATGAGGAGGCCGCATCGATCATAGTCGGCAAATTTGCTGTGATTTCAGCTTTCCGGCTACCGGCTAATAGAGCAATGATAGGTTTGTTTTCAAGATTATTTTCGGAAATGAAAGAGTCGAACTTTTCATCGGCAAACGGTCTCACCGCCATTTCATCGACAGTGGGATTTCCTACATAGTCGATCTGATAATGATGTTTTTGATAAAACGGAATTTCGAACGGAAGTATCGAGTACATTTTATCTACATACCGTTTAATGTCCTTGATACGATACTCTTTCCATGCCCATATTTTAGGCGAAATGTAATAATGTACCGGAATATTGAGCCGGGTTTTAGCAAATTTTGCCATTCTCAGGTTAAATCCGGGATAATCGACAAGTATCAGTACATCAGGATGAAACTCTTCTATATCTGACTTACATAAACGAATATTGTGCAGTACTTTGTCGATATTCAGCAATACGGGAATAAATCCCATATAGGCCATTTCACTATAATGTTTGACCAGTGTTCCGCCTTCTGCCTGCATCAGGTCGCCTCCGAAAAAACGGAATTGAGCTTGCGGATCTTCTTTTTTAAGGGCATTCATAAGTTTGGAGGCGTGTAAATCTCCAGAAGCTTCACCGGCTATCAGATAATACTTCATTGCGCAAATCGTATAAATTCTTTTTACAAATGTACATTAACTTTCTCATTTTATCTGAAAATAAGGTTGTTTTTGTCGATTTGATTACCTTTGTTTCCGGAATATTGTTTCTCTTAATCTGATATTTTGCAATAACAACCGGATTTTTCCGTTAATATACAACAATGAAGAAAAATATTTTCCATATAGTTTTTGTCCTGTTCATTTTTTCATTTGTTTTATCAGGATGTTTTGACGAGAGTTTTTCGAATGATCCTAACGATCGTTTGACTTTTTCTACAAACATTGTAAAGTTTGATACGATTTTTACGCAGCGCCGAAATTCTCCAGATTGCCGTAGATACCTATAAGGAACTGTTTGGTGTAGAGCCAAAGGTGAAGGCAATCCATGCCGGATTGGAATGCGGCCTGTTCCTGGAGAAATATCCGTCTCTGGATATGGTTTCGTTCGGTCCGACTTTGAGAGGGGTACACTCACCTGATGAGCGGATGCTCATCCCGACGGTAGATAAGTTCTGGCGCCATCTGTTGGCTGTCCTCCAGCGTATCCCGCTCAAGGCATAAGGCATGAAACAGAATTTGTAAAGCGAGGGCATGATTTGTGAATAGTCACAAGGAGTGCCCTTGTTTTATGTCTGTCCGGTTACTCGTGATGATAAGGACCTCCGTTGAGAATATTCATGGCGCGATAAAGCTGTTCGACAAAGACCAGGCGTACCATCTGATGGGAGAAGGTCATCTTCGAGAGGGAAACTTTCTCATGAGCTGCCTGATAAACATCGGATGAAAAGCCGTAAGGACCACCGATAATGAATACCAGCCGTCTGTTGACCGTATTCAGCTTCCGTTCCATCCATGATGCGAACTCTACGGAGCGGAATTCCTTTCCACCCTCATCGAGTAATACGATGACATCACCCGGCTGGAGGGCTTTCAGGATGAGTTCGCCTTCTTTTTCTTTTTGTTGTTCCATGGAAAGCTTCTTGGTGTTTTTCAGTTCCGGAATTACTTCCATGTCAAACGATATATAGTGTTTGGTACGTTCTACATAGTCGTTAATGGCAGCAATGTAATGCTTTTCGACAGTCTTTCCTACGACCAATAATATGGTTTTCATCGGATTCTTCGGTTGGTTCAGGTTGCAAAGATAGGCAATTGGTCCGGAATGTCAATATGAGTTGTCGTGCTTGTACCCGGACATGTAATCATCATGAAATGGGGCTCGTTGGTCATACCGCTGTATGACACGAGCCCCTTCCTTCTTAAATATAGAGAGAGTGTATGGTGCGTTATTGGATTGTCTTGTTGTTCAGGTAGCTTTGCAGTTCTTGTTTGTAGCTGTCCGAGATGGGGATGTATTCCTTTCCAAATACGATTCGTCCGCGGTCAATGAGGCGGATTTTACTTTTCTGCACGATGTAGGAACGATGTACACGTAAGAAACGGGAAGAGGGAAGATGCTCTTCTACCGATTTCAGGCTCATGAGGGATAAGATAGGACGAGGTTCATGCTCCAGGTAAATCTTTACGTAGTCTTTCAGTCCTTCGATGTAGAGAATGTCGTCCAGACGAATCTGTATGAGCTTGTAGTCACTCTTCACGTAAATGAATACATCGCCGTTATCCGTGCCTTCTCCATGTCCGTTTGCGGCATGCTGCGACGCCTCTTTCATCTCAAACCATGCCAATGCCTTGTTGGACGCTTCGAGAAACTCTTTGTAGCTGATAGGCTTCAGCAAGTAATCCAACGCATTGACCCGGTAGCTGTCCAGCGCATACTGGCTGAATGCCGTTGTGAAGATGATGCGTGTTTCGGGCACTACCATCTGTGAGAACTCCAGTCCGTTCAGTTCGGGCATCTGTATGTCCAGAAACAGCAGGTCTACCGGATTCTCTTGCAGTCCTTTCATTGCAACCACTGCACTGGAATATTTACCCCGGAGTTGCAGAAACGGAGTTTTGTTGACATAGGTTTCCAGCAGGTCCAGAGCCAACGGTTCATCATCGACAATTGCACACGAGAGATTCATAGTTTACATGGTTTTATTGGGATATGTATTAATGGCCAGCAGAGAGGTATAGACACTTCCGTCCGCGTTGACACCCTTCCGCCATTCATAGCGTCCCGGATAAAGCAACTCCAGACGTTTTTTCACCTGTTCGAGCCCGATGCCACTTCCGCTTTTGTCCGAACGGTTTTTCGGATGGTTGCTGTTGGCAATCTCACAGACCACTTGTCCTTCCCGTTCACTGATGGTGATGCTGATGAAACTCGGTTCAGTCGGACTGATTCCATGCTTGAAGGCATTTTCGATGAGTGAGATGAAGATGAGCGGGGCTATGGGTGTCTGGCTGTCTTTCGCCACTTCGATGTTAATGACCAGACTGACTCCTTTCACCAGACGGATACGCATCAGCTCGATGTAGTTGTGTATAAAGTCTATTTCTTTACACAAAGGTACAAAGGTTCCCCGGTTTTCATAGAGTACATGTCTCAAAAGTTTAGACAAATCCTGAACGGCTTGCTGTGCCTTGTCTGTATCGAATGCAATGAGGGCATAGATGTTGTTCAGTGTGTTGAGCAGGAAGTGAGGATTCAGCTGGTTACGCAAGTTGTTGAGCTCGGCTTCCATGCGGCTTTGCTCTGCCTCTTGCCGTGCCGTTTCCGCTTTTTGCCACTGCATGCTCAGGCGGATGACCGTGCCCAGTCCTGCCATGAAGATGTACATGACACAGTCTTTGATGAGAAAAGCCCAACGAGGTGGATGGTGAAAGCTGACAAATGGCTCAACCTTTGTATCTTTCCCAAAGAAACAATCCTGAAGATAAGGGAAATAGAACAGATGGAAGAATACCAGTAACACAGCAATGAGCAAAACATTGTAGAGCAGGTAGCGTGACCGTTCTTTTTTCAGAAGGAACTTGGGTACCAGCAGCCAATAATTTGCATAGAAGATGATGAAGAATGAGACTGGGATGGAGAGGCGACGGAAATATTCATTCCACCGTATACCCTCCGAATGGTCTTCCATCAGTAGCGGAAAGGTGAAAAGCAACACCCATGCGATGATATGTATGTAGATAGCCAAGTGGGCTGTTTTGGGAGTAGAATCGTGTTTCATAGTGTATTGTTACGCTTTCCGTTTAACCAGTCCGGTACTTTGGGAGAAGTACCGGACTGGAGATACTGTGCTTTCTTGATCCGGGAGTTTTATTCGTACCGTAAAGCCTCGATCGGGTCCAGATTGGCAGCCTTCTGTGCAGGATACCATCCGAAGAAAATGCCTGTTATGGTGCAGACTGCAAAGCTCAGCAGGACGCTCCAGGGCTGGATGAAGACGGGCCAATGTGCCACGAACTTGACAACCCAGCTGGCACCACATCCGATGATGACGCCGATGAGTCCGCCTGTAATGCTGATCAGGATGGCTTCGATAAGGAATTGGCTCAGAATGTCAACTCCCCGTGCTCCGACTGACATGCGCAAGCCGATTTCCCGGGTACGTTCGGTTACCGAGACGTACATGATGTTCATGATGCCGATACCACCTACGATAAGTGAGATTCCGGCGATGCAAGCCAGCAGGGTTGTCATCAAGTCAGTGGTCGTGTTGAGCATCTGGCTGAGTTCCTGCTGAGTTCGGATGGTAAAGTCATCTTCATCCGTATCGCGCAGTTTGTGTTCCCGACGTAAAATCTTTCCGATTTCATCGGTGGCATACTCGGTCATGTCCTCTGTCAGTGCTGAAGCATAGATGCCTTGCAGGTAGGTGACGGCAAGCAATCGCTTCATCACAGTGGTATAGGGAGCGATGACGATATCATCCTGATCCATACCCATCGAGTTGTAGCCTTTTGACTTCAAGACTCCGACCACCCGGAAGGGAACCTGGTTGAAACGTATGACTTGTCCCACAGGATCGCTTCCGTCAGGGAACAGATTGTCGACAATGGTTTTTCCAATGATGCACACTTTGGCTGAGGTGCGTATGTCATTTTCTGTGAACATCTCTCCCTGCTCTACGGTGAGCTGGCGTATCTTCAGGTAGTCGATGCTGGCACCGTTGACGGAGGAGGGGTAGTTCTCTGAACCATGAATGAGTTGTCCGGAAGCTGACACGTTCGGGCTGATGGCGGAGAGATAGGTGCACTCATTGCGCAGAGTCTCATAGTTCTCCAGCTTTAACGTCTGCATTTCTGAAGCGTCGCGACGGACACCGCCACGCATCTCACCTCCCGGATGAATCATAATCATATTTGAGCCCATTTCGGAGATTTGTGCCTGGATGCTCTTCTTTGAACCTTGACCGATGGCAATCATTGTGATGACGGATGCAACGCCGATGATGATGCCAAGCATGGTCAGGAAGGCTCGGAGCTTGTTGTTGGCCAAGGCTCGCAGGGCTATCTTAAATAAGTTGCTAACATTCATACTATGTTTTGTTGTTTATGAGTTTGTCAGTCTTCATCATTCCGGGGCAATGCTGCCAACGCCTGTTTAGCTGAGAGGACATTGGCATTCACCACGTCTTCAATGATGTGTCCGTCTCGCAGACGGATATTCCGACTGCTGTACTGGGCTATTTCAGGGTTGTGAGTGACGAAGATGATGGTACGTCCTGCCGCATGCAATTCCTGAAACAATACCAGAATTTCGAAGGAGGTGCGGGTATCCAGGTTTCCGGTTGCCTCGTCTGCCAAAATCACTGCCGGATTGTTGACCAATGCCCGAGCGATTGCCACACGTTGCATTTGTCCTCCTGACATCTGATTGGATTTATGTTCCAGTCGGTCGCCCAGACCTACACGCTGCAGGGCTTCGATGGCACGTTTGCGGCGTTCTGTTGCACTTACGGCCGGATTGTACATCAGGGGGAGTTCTACATTCTCCACAGCAGTGGTTTTTGGGAGCAGGTTGTAGTTCTGAAAGACAAATCCGATTTTCCGGTTGCGCAGAATTGCTCGTTCGGCTTTGCTCATTTGTCGGACAGAGATGCCGTCAAGGTAATATTCACCGCTGGTGGGGGTATCCAGGCAGCCCAGTGTGTTCAGCAACGTAGACTTTCCGGACCCCGACGTTCCCATGATGGTGACAAACTCTCCTTCTTCGATGGAGAACGAGACACCGCGCAATGCGTGAACAGTCTCGTCTCCCACTTGGAAGTTCCGTTTGATATTTTCTATGCTGATGACAGTTTTACCCATAATTACTTTTTCTCGTTTTTCTTTTTATTTCTGTCAGGCGGTCCCGGCATGAACGGGCTTCTCTCGCCTTGTTCCCCGGATACTGCTTCTCCACCCATCAGTGAACTGGTCTCAGCTTCACTGACGATGGTAGTTCCTTCGCTGATGCCTCCCAGAATTTCCGTATTGATGCCGTTACTCAGTCCGATGGTTACGGGATGTGCCTGGAAGACATGGTTCTCGTAGGTCCATACCTTATGTTCCCCTTCGCAGTCGTTCACAACATCTTCCTCTCCCAGCATCGGTGGTTCAGGGGTGAAGCGCAAGGCCTTGCTCGGCACGCAGAGAACTCCTTTCTTGTCGAGTGTATAGATGGTGACATTGGCTGTCAGGCGCGGTTTCAGTTTCAGATCCGGATTGTCAGCGGTGATGACGACTTCATACGTTACCACTGTTTCGCTCGTGCTGGCTGTACTGGAGCTGGAACTGCTTTTGCTGCTACCCAAACGGATTTGTGCCACTCGTCCTTCAAACGTATCTTCGGGATAGGCATCCACCGTGAAGCTTACGCGTTGCCCATTCTGCACTCCGCCTATGTCAGCTTCGTCGACATCAGCGACGACCTGCATCTTGGTCAAGTCGGCAGCAATGGTGAAGAGGGTAGGAGTTTCGAAGCCGGATGCCACAGTCTGACCTTCTTCTACGTCACGGCTGGTCACTACGCCATTGATGGGTGAAGTAATGATGGCATACGACAAGTTACGTTGTGCTTTATTGTAGGCAGCACGGCTACTCTCATAGCTGCTTTTGGCACGTTGGTAGTTGTAGAGGTTCTCTTCGTACTCTTTGTCGCTGATAAGGCCTTTTTCATGGAGTTGCAGGTTACGTTTATAGTTACGTTCCTGGTATTCGAATTCAGCTTTGGCTCCGTCGTAAGAACCTTTGGCGGACTCCAGTTCGTTTTGCAAGGTGACTTTATCCATTTCGGCAATGACTTGCCCTTCCTTTACTACAGAGTTGTAGTCTACATAGATTTTGTCGATGATTCCTGATACTTGCGTACCTACTTCCACTTCAGTTACAGGTTCAATGTTTCCCGTAGCGGTGATGGAACTGCTGATGTCGCCTTTTTTCACCTGGGTGGTGGCGAACGTAACCATGGTTTTCTTTTTGGATCCTCCAAAGAGCCAGTATCCGCCTCCGGCAACGACTGCCACGGCAATGATTCCGGCAATGAGCTTTTGTTTGTTGTTCATATCGCTTGTGAGGTTGTTTTGTTTAGATTTCAATTTGGTTGCCTGCATAGAACTCCAGCAATACACGGTTCAGGATAGCCATATACTTAGCCTGTACACGTTCTTGTTGGGCGCTCATCAGGTTGTTCTTCTCGGTGAGTAGTTCTACCGTGTTCTTCATGCCGAGCTTGAATTGTTCGTTCACCAGTTCATAGCTGCTTTGGCTACTCTTCAGCTTTGCATCAGCTGCTACAAACTGTTGTTGGGCACTTGAGGCATCGAGCCACATGGTCTCGATGGTGCGGTAGAGTTCCTTTTGTGCATTGGTCAGGTCGAGTTGCCGGCTTTCGCGTTGTATCTTGGCTTTCTCCACAGCACTTTTTGTTTCCCGGTTGCTGAAGATGGGTAAGCTGACGGACAGTCCAATGGAGTTGTTCCATCCGCGTTTCACCTGTTCGGAGAAGGTAAAGTCGCTTCCTGTGGTGTGATTGGTGCCGATACCGGCTGTCAGGCTGACGTTGGGCAGGTATCCTGCTTTCGCCATGCTGATGCTCAAATCTGCCGACTGGATGTTGAGACGGCTGCTTTGTATTTCCGGACGGAGCGCCAAGGCGGTGTTGTAGATGTCAGCCTTGGCAGGGAGCGGGGAGAGCACGTTTGTTTCGTCCAGTTCCGGGATGGCAAGTGTAAAATCCCTGTCACCGTCCAGCTCCAGTAATTGTTTCAGCTGAAGTTTGTAGTTCTCCAGTGAAGTCTGTGCGGTTACAAGTTGGTAGTTGTCATTGCTTACTTGGGATTCCAGTTGGGCGAGTTCGCTCTTGGAGATATCGCCGGCAGCCAGCAATTCCTTGCCACGCTCGTATTGTGCCTTGCTCAGCTCCAGTGTCCCTTCATTGATTCGAACAGATTCGTCTGCATAGAGTATTTGCACATAGAGCTTGGTGATTTCTTCCTGCAAGGTGTTCTCTTGTTCGTTGACGGTCAGCTCGGCGGTCTCTTTGTTCAGCTTCTGTTGCTTGATGGTGTTCAGACGCTGTCCACCATTCCATACGGTCCATTGGGCATTGAGACCATAGCTGCCGGTGTAGGAAGTCTTGTTGGAACTGCTGATAATTTCAGTTCCGCTGACCATGCTGCTGGTCTCCTGATAAGGACGGTTTGTCATGTTGTGTCCGGTGCTGAACGATAAGCTGGGGAAGAGTGCTGCCTTGGCGGTCTTTACATCCACTTTGCTTTCTTCCAATGAGAGCCTGTTCTGTTGCAGTTGGATGTTCTGTTCCAAAGCATAGCGGATGCAGTCGTTCAATGTCCATGTCTTTACCTCTTGGGCAAAGACGCTCCATGGTGAAGTGATGGCAAAGGCGGCGATTGCATATACGATTCCTTGTTTCATTCTGTTTGTCTTTTAAGATTTTCTCTATACAAAGGTAGCAGGGAATATGATGCGATGCAATTAAAATAGATTTATCCTTCATTTTTGTCGTTTAATCGTTGCATTTTCCCGATAAAATTGTCGCATAGTCTCTTTCAGTGTTTCCTTGCGTCAGGAACATTACGTACCTTTGTCTCCGGATTTGAATATTAACCTTAATAAGAAAGGAATAATTATGTTCTCAGGAATTGTAGAAGAATATGCAGAAGTGGTTCGCATCGAGAAGGACCAGGAAAACCTGCATCTCACCCTCCGTTGCTCGTTTGTGGATGAACTGAAGATTGACCAAAGCATCTCCCATAATGGAGTATGTCTGACAGTTGTGAAGATTCAAGACGGGACTTATACTGTGACAGCCATGCGTGAGACCATTGAACGTTCAAATATAGGTATGCTGAAAGTTGGCGATAAAGTAAATGTGGAACGTAGTATGTTGATGAACGGCCGTCTTGACGGGCATATTGTCCAGGGACATGTTGACATGACTGCCGAATGTGTGGATGTGCAGGATGCTGATGGCAGTTGGTATTATACGTTTAAATATGCGTTTGACCGTGAGATGGCAAAGCGGGGATACCTGACGGTAGATAAAGGTTCAGTGACTGTTAATGGAGTCAGTCTGACTGTGTGCAATCCTACTGAGGATACATTTCAGGTTGCTATCATTCCCTATACCTATGAGCATACGAATTTCCACACCATTCATGTGGGTAGTGTTGTGAATATCGAATTTGATATTTTGGGAAAATACATCAGCCGTATCATGCAGCTGTCCAAATAGACTGTCCGACGGATGAAACACAAGTGTTTGATCTGCCAAACACATTAGCTTGACTCATCAAACACATTAGTTTGACTTGACAAACATAGTAGTTTGACCTGTCAAACTCTTGTGTTTGGCAGGTCGAAGACTTGTGTTTATCCAGTGAAACGCAAATACCCGAAGGGGCGTTAAAAGCATACCTTCCTTCTTATATACAAAGAGGGTGCGTCGCTCGTTGCGACACACCCTCTTGTTGATTTAATACCATTTGTTGAAGAAGAGAATTATGCCTCTGTGGGAGCCTCTTCTGCGGCAGGAGCCTCAGCAGCTTCTGCATTTGCAGCAGCCTCGGCTTCAGCCTTAGCAGCAGCTTCAGCAGCCTTCTTCTCAGCTACTTTCTTGGCAATTTCTTCATTAACCTTCTTCTCAGCATCCAGACGGGCCTTGGCAGCAGCCTTCTTTTCTTCTTCTTGTTTAGCCTTGAAAGCAGCCAGACCATTTTGTTTGTCAGCTTTCCAAGCTTCAAATTTAGCTTGAGCCTGAGCCTCGTCAAATGCGCCCTTCTTCACACCACCTTGCAAGTGTTTCATCAAATAAACACCTTCTCTGGACAAGATGTTGCGTACGGTGTCTGTGGGTTGTGCACCACAGTTCACCCAATACAAAGCGCGCTCGAAATTCAAATCTACTGTGGCAGGATTGGTGTTCGGATTGTAAGTACCAATTTTTTCAGTAAATCTACCATCACGTGGTGCTCTTACGTCTGCAATAACAATTGAGTAGAACGCATAGCCTTTGCGTCCTCTTCTTTGCAATCTGATTTTAGTTGCCATTCTTACTAACTGTTTTTTGTTTAATAATTGATTTGAATGATGCTAATAACCCGTATTAGCGGCTGCAAAGATAGTGCTTTTATTCTAATTATCAACTACAGACGGTTTGTTTTTATTGATTTATCTCCCGAAGCCACTTTTCCAACTCACCTGTCCATTGACGTTTGTAGGGAAAGCTGTCACGGAAGCCCCATCCATGTCCTCCGATGGGATAGACATGAAGGCTGTATGGAATACCTGCTTTACCTAATGATGTCGCATAATTGAGGCTGTTGCCGGGCAAAACAGGAAATTGTTGGTGCGTGACGCATCCGGTAAAACCTACGAGGAAACCTATGATAAATTGCTGCTGTCTCCAGGTGCGGAACCCAAAAAACCGCAGATAGAAGGAATCGGGCAGGATGGTGTATTCACATTGCGTACAGTTCCTGATACTTTCCGTATTGACGAATACATCAGGGAAAAGGGCGTGAATTCCGCTCTTGTGGCAGGTGGCGGGTTTATCGGCATAGAGATGGCTGAAAATTTGAAAAGACGCGGCCTGAACGTTACCATTGCAGAGTTCGCGGATCAGGTTGCTGCGCCATTCGACAAAGAGATGGCGAATATTCTACACCGGCATCTTATGGAACACGGGGTAGAGCTTAGGTTGAAAGCAGGAATTTCTAAAATAGGAAAACAAGGGGAGATACTGGCTGTAACACTCACAGACGGCAGCGTTGTAAAAGCCGGCATGATTTTACTCAGCATAGGGGTTACTCCAGAAAGCCGGATTGCTGAGGAAGCTGGGCTCCAGCTCGGTCTAGGAGGGAGTATTTTAGTTGACGAATACGGGTGTACTTCAGATCCGGATATCTACGCTGTTGGAGACGCGGTAGAGGTGCATCACCTAGTGGATGGCAAAAAGGCGCTGGTACCGCTGGCCGGCCCCGCAAATAAGCAGGGGAGAG
>ERZ773148.3293-NODE-3293-length-11206-cov-4.298269_pt1 | contig 11206 bp, 8 predicted proteins | sample MGYA00580846_ERZ773148 | MGnify/ENA primary metagenome ERZ773148 (study PRJEB29015, sample SAMEA2737879) | human gut metagenome | biome: human gut; feature: human-associated habitat; material: faeces | place: China | collected 2012 ...
CCAGAGCTTTTCGTCAAACTCGGTGAGGGCATCCAATTCCTGCACCTCAAACATAAACGCTCCGATGGCTTCTGCCTGGGCTTCCCGTGCAGCTTTTGTAGTGCGGAGCTGTTCGAGCCGTGCCTCGGCTTTTTCATACCGCTCTACAAACCCATTGTACCGGGCGGCGTATTCTGTCTGGCTGAGCGACGCCCGGGCGTTTTCTGCGATGCAGCGTTTGGTCAGCTCAGTGACCACTTCGATTTCCTGCTCCAACTCAGCAATTTGGCTGTCTATGCCTTCGCAGTCCGTGAGAGTATTCTGCATCAGGCGGCAGTCATCAAGGATGCGCTCTTTGTCACCGAGGAGCTGGTTAAATGCCGCCAGAAAGCCATCCTTGATGGTTCGCTCGTCCAGATGCGGCGTTGAGCATTTCTTCTCACCTTGTAACTTTCCGTTGCATTGCCAGATGACCCTGCGGTATTTGCTGTTGGAATTCCACACCTTGGGACCGAAGAAGGAGCCGCAGTCCCCGCAAACGATGCGGCTTGCGAAGATACTTTTCCCGCTGTACTGCCGACCAAGCTGTTTTCGGCGGTTGAATTCAGACTGCACCTTGTCAAACTCCTCCGGTGAGACAATGGGCTCATGGCTGTGCTCCACATAATACTGTGGCACCTCGCCCTCGTTGATTTTTTTCTTTTTTGTGAGAAAATCGACTGTGAAGCATTTTTGTAATAACGCCGCCCCCTTGTACTTCTCATTTTTCAGGATGCTCTCCACTGTGCTGGACTGCCACCGCAGTTTTCCAGATGGGGTTGGAATTCCATCTGCTGTCAATTCTTTTGCAATGGCACCCGATGTCAATCCTTCCATGAAGCGTGAATAGATTCTGCGGACGATGACCGCCTCCTCCGGCACAACTTCTGGAAAACCGTCTGCGCCTTTGCGATAGCCAAGGAAGTTCTTATAAGGCAGGTTGACCTTGCCATCTGCGAAACGCTTTCTTTGTCCCCAGGTCACATTCTCGGAAATGGAGCGGCTTTCCTCCTGGGCAAGACTGGACATGATGGTAAGCAGCAGTTCTCCCTTGCCGTCAAAGGTGTAAATGTTCTCTTTTTCAAAGTAGACCTGAACACCTTTTTCCTTGAGTTTTCGAATCGTGACCAGGCTGTCGACCGTATTTCTGGCGAATCGACTAACTGACTTTGTGACGATAAGGTCGATTTTTCCCGCAAGGGCATCCTCTATCATCTCGTTAAAGCCTGCACGGCGTTTGATATTTGTCCCGGAAATGCCTTCATCGGTATAGACCTTTACAAAAGTCCATTCTGGGTTTCGCTGGATGTACTGCGTGTAGTAGTCGATTTGAGCTTCGTAGCTGGTAAACTGCTCATCGCTGTCCGTGGACACACGGGCGTAAGCGGCAACTCGCAGTTTGTAAAGCTGTGTGTTGGTTAGATGGGTCATAGGGGTGATGGACGGTGGTATCACCGTAACCGTCCGAGCCGCAGTGTTCATGATTTTTGCCTCCTTCTGGCCAGCGACTGTTGCCGAGCCTTTTCTTTCATTTCCGGTGTCCAGCTTTCAGCCCTGGAACGGTCTGTCCAGGTTCGTGTGACCACTGTGCCACCAAAAAAATGAAAGTGCAATGTGTTGCCGTCATCAGCAATAATTTTTTCAATGCTGCAAGGGTCATTTGTGACCTGCAGCACCAATTCGTCAAGGGTGGCTTCCGGTATCTGCTTGGAAGCGCAGTACTTTTTCCCTTTGGTGTTGAGCGTGGCGCAAATCCAAACAATCCGTGCTGCCGTCGTTTTTCTGCGGAAGTTCTTCCCACATTTTGCACATTGAATTCGACCAGTATAAAAGAAGGATGGCTGTGCGGGAGGTTTTGAACAGTGCCTCTCGGCTCTCCGAATAATCTCTTCCTGCGCTGCCTTCCACTCAGCCAAAGGAATTATGGCCTCATGAGTTCCTACGGCATGGTACATTGCCTTTTGGCCAACATTGGGGACCATTTTCTTTGTGATGTGGCTTTCACAGAAGAACCTTTGCAAGAGCAGATTACCTGTGTAAGCGTAATTCCGCAGAATTTTGGCTATCGTCTGTGGATGCCATTCCTCACCATACCTGGTGGGCTGAATTCCCTCCTCGTTCAGTCTTGCTGCAATGCGGTTTCGCCCCATGCCGTCGAGAAATTCCCGGTAAATGCGGCGCACAAGCTCGGCCTCCTCCGGAATGATACAGTATTTGCCCTCCTGCATTCGGTAGCCAAGCATCCGGCCGTTCCAAGGAATACCCGCTTCAAAGTTTCTTTTAACACGCCATTTCTGGTTCTCACTGACAGAGCGGCTTTCTTCCTGGGCATAGGAAGCCAGAATGGTGAGCATCAATTCACCGTCCGCACTCATGGTGCGGATATTCTGCTCTTCGAAGAACACATCGATGCCCAGGTTCTTCAGCTCCCGGACGGTTTCCAAAAGCGTGACGGTGTTGCGGGCAAAGCGTGAAATGCTTTTTGTAATGACCATATCAATTTTTCCTGCACGGCAGTCCGTCAGCATCTGCTGAAAGCCTTCCCGATCGCTCTTTGTACCGGTCAGTGCTTCGTCGCTGTAAACACCGCAATAGGCCCAGCCAATGTGAGACTGGATCATTTCGCTGTAGTGGCTGACCTGGGCAGAAAGCGAATGGAGCATGGCATCCTTTCCGGAAGAAACACGGGTGTAGGCGCATACTTTCAACGCCTGGAGTTGCATGATTTTCGGGAAATCGACCCGTTTTATAATTCTATCCATTGGTTCACCTCCTTGCGTGTGTCACATATTACCTCTAAACGCCCCAGTTATCCAGTGATTTCAGCGGAATATACTACACGAAGATACCCCATATTTCTTGGCGATTGTGGCGTCTATTTTTGCGTACTCTTTCCCGGTGATGATGCCCTGGGACAGCATTTGCCGAGCCATTGCCATCGCTGTTTGATAGTTCCAAAGTTTCTCTTCATATTCGCTCATTTGCAAGCCTCCTTTCGACGATACTGTGTATAGCACAAGCGGGAGCAGAAAGTACGACGATTGTTTCCGTAGCTCTCAAACTCCTCGCCGCAGTTCTTGCACACCAGCTTGTAATAAGCCTTGCGGTTCACTTTTTCGGGGTGAGCATTCCACCACGCCATACGGCAGGCATCCGAGCAGAAATACCGTTTTCGGCGATGTGGTGTCTGCTCCAGTTGCTTCAAACAGTTTCGGCAGAGTCCTTGTTGCTCGGCAATATCCTCACATCGGACGGGATGCCTGGTACAAAAGGATTTCACTGTGTTCAGCGGCAGTCCGGTTAGAGTGGATATTTTCTTGTATCCGTAGCCCTGGTGTTGGAGTTCCACGACCCGGTTTCGTTCCATTTCCGTCATAATAGTGCCTCATTTCTGAGAAATAGCGTTTCTCGCTATACCCAGAGAAAAGGCATTTTTGTCAGGGTAAAATGGGCAAAAAAATAACGCCCTCCACGGAAAAATCCGCAGAGGGGTTCCATCAACTTGAAATTGCTGCGCCATCATGATATAATTTTAAAGACGTTGGTAGCATAGCACACCATTTTATTCTTAGAGCGTGGCTCTGGAAAGGAGGTAGTGCTATGGACGTTAAGGCCGTTGTCGACTATAAAGTCGTTCTGGCCCTTGGCGTGATTGCCATTGGTACCATCTTCGCTCTGCGAATGGAACCCGATGCAATCAAGGAAGTATCGATTTATGCAATCGGTATTTCCAGGAATCGTGCAATCGCTAGTGGTAGCGGTTGCTAAGTTCCCAGCGTCAGGGCACATAATCTTCGGGTTATGTGCCTTTTGCTTTACGCAGTTCTAAGCTACACTTGTACATATAGGGGGCCGCTCATGAAAAACATATATGAAAAGTGCTTCGACGAACTACTCAAACTGGTTCAAGACAGTAGAGACAATTGCGTTCGGAGAACCGAGGAATTTGCAAAAGCAAAGAATTCCATATTAAATCTGGGTGATGTTCGGTTTATTAGCTATTCCAACATGGTTGGAACAAGTGAGATTCGCGCGGTAAAACTGATCGAGCGACTTGCTGTTTCGCTAATCGAAGCGCGAAAAATTGCGGAATTCTCGTTGTACCCTGTTGACCCGGAGTACAAAGCACTGGATTCACAGGAACAAGCCAAATCCAGGCCATTCCAGATTGTGCTAGAAGAAGACAACAGAAAATATGGGGTTATCTTCTGCGTAACGGACGATGAACCCAAGCACTATTCACGCTTCACAGAGGGCAAGTAAGCTGTTGATGGAATCAAATTTATAAAACTCATCGATCCGGACAGAGAGGTATATGATGCCCTCATTCGATGCGTAAATGATTTCAATAAGAGAACGGGGTGCTCCATTGAGCGTGTTACTATTCGTGAGTTCTGGGAGCGGCATTTTGGCCGAGACGAGTTCGAGGTTCTGGCTGATTATTTAAATGCATTTAATGAAAAAGCAAAAGAAATCATTGGATTCAGTACTGTAGTAACACCTACAGAAGCCGCGTTGCAAAAGTTCAAAGCCAGAACTGGTGAAGTCTTGCGTACTTTTCGATACGCTGATGCAATCCCAGACAGTGTATATCAGCCGCAAATTGATATTATGACTAAAAATTATATTGATCGCGGTCTGTGGAAAGCAATGGTTGGATCAGCTAATTTTGCGGTAAGTTTCATTACATCCGAATGGAATTTCGAGATGTATGAACTTACAGAAAATCTGGATTTGACAAGCATTATATCTGGCTACTTAAAATCAGTAGAGCAGTTAATTTGGACCATCCTTAAATTCCAGACAGGAAAATCATTCAAAATCAGAGCGAAAAATGGTGAGTTAATTGAATACACCACAAATAGCGAAGATGTTATTGATACCACCTTGGGTTCTCTTGAGGGAGTCCTTATCCATAATAGTTGGATGTTTGATGTCAATTATCACGCTAAAACACATATAACAGCGACTATTAAAAACTGGCGTGAAAAGCATAGGAATGGCTTTTTTCATAAGGATAACCTCCAGACAATTGATAGGGTCAAGGAAATCCGCAACCAAACTTTACAGCTATATTTCTTGATTCTCGGTGGATGCTCAATCGGCGATGAGAATTTTATCGAATTAGGAATTGAAACGACTATATAATTACTTATAGTGAGGCTCTCTGGTAAGCTGTATAGCAGTGACACCGGAGGGAGCAAAGATGAATTCCCCGAAATTTTAAGCGAAGCTACTAAAACGAACTAATAGAAAAAGCCCATCGAAGAGAAAATGCTCTCCTCGATGGGCTTTCGGTTTACTTATAGGGGATTTTGAGTTTCATACCGCTGTAGATGACATTGCTTTTCAGCCCATTCAGGCTGACGATTTCCTTATAGCGGCTACCGTTGCCGAGATACTTCTTGGCAATCGCCCAGAGGGTGTCGCCATGCGCCACGGTATGGATACGGTAGTCATCGGCGGGTTTTGTGCTCGCCACGGCAAGTGCAGAGGTCTTGACCGGCGACATGATGGCGTACCTGCCGGATTCATCCTTGTTGATGACGGCACGGTCGCCGCTGACCTCGACCACATACCAGCGGAGCTTCTTCACCCAGCCGGGAATGGCTTTGCCGTTATAGTAGGTGCTGCTCGTGATGGTCACGAGGTCACCGGACTTAATTGTGCCGATGGGCTTGGCCGGTTCGACCGGCTTCACCTCGCTGCCGAGAGCTGCCGTGACCTTGGATGCCAGATCGCCCATGCGGGCATACATCCAGTTACCGGGGCAGCTCTTGTTGGCAAACCACCGATGGACGGTCAGAACCATCTCGTCAGACTTCGGAGTGTAGTTCAGCGTCTTGGTCTTATCGCCCAGCCAGAGCAGCTTGGTTTTGCCGTTGCGCTTGCAGATGTCGGTGCAAAGCTCGATGAGCCGCTGGTACACCACATCCTTGAACGCATACGGCTCGGTGTTGTCGCTGGCGCACTCAATGGTGACGGCTCTCTGGTCGTTGGCTGCGGAGGAGGAACACCAGGAGCGGTTCTTCTCTTCCACATACATCCCGACCCTTCCGTCTACACCGATGCCGTAGTTGCTGCTTGCCTGCCGTGAGGTCGGCAAGAAGATGTTGCCGAGCGTTTCCACACTGCACTGACCCACCACGCAGTGCGGCGTGATGCGGTCAATGCTGTGGGTACGCTGCCCGGAGTGGTTCGGGCTGAGTTTGGTGTAGGACACTAGGGAACTGTTTGTGTAAGCCATATTATTCATCCTCCTTTTCACTGCGGTCATGAAGCTGCTCCAGCACGGATTTCAGCTTCTGCGGGATGGGCAGTCCCAGGTATGCGGCGTTTTCCAACAGGGACACGCCCTCGTTCGATAGGTAGAAGAAAATGACGGCAGTACGCATCACCGAGCCGCTGCCGATGATGCGGGTGTCGAGAATATGCCCGATGCCGACCAGGGCGAAGATGAGCACCTTTTTGAAAATGCCCTTGAATCCGACTTCGCTGGACAGCTTCTTATCCACCACGGCGCACATGATGCCGGTGATGTAGTCGATGACTACGAAAGCCAGAAGCGCATAAAGCAAGCCGTCACATCCTCCCAAGAACCATCCCAGCCAGCCGCCGATTCCGGCGAACACCACCTGAATGGTCGTCCAGAATTCTTTCATGTTGTTTGTCCTCCTTTGAAATTAAAAATGGGTATGAAAAAAGTGACGCCGGAGCGTCACACTTTTCCGATAGCATAGATTGATACTTTGTAGGTTGCCGATGGTACCGTATTTGGTCTTACGGCAAATATCTTTCCGGGGTTGGTCGTTGTAGACCAGCTACTCGAACTGCCTCGCTCCACAAACATGGCGTAATTGCTGTTCTCCGTGGAGATATGGACATGAGGAATTTCCGCGAAGGTAAATGGAAAATTAGGGAGCGCAATTGCGCCGCTCTCATAGAGCACGCCCCATGCCGTCGAAATGGCGGTCGTAAAGGAATACTGACCCCAACATTCCGCTGTACCGCTTTTCCATTTACGGTAATTCCAGATGCCGCTTGTCCCTTGCTGAATGACAAAATCTGCGAGGGGTGAGCCATCAACACGCATATCCCCGGCAACATCCAGCATGGCTTGTGGCTCCGGCGTGTTGATGCCGACCTTCTTTTTCCGAAGCGCAATGAGCGGCGTGCCCTGCGGAACAGTAAAATACAGATCCAGACTGCTCAAAGAATAGAGCTTGTCTTGGATCTGTAGATGAAGGTCGTAGGAACTGTTGGCATCCAGATTGCACAGTTCCAAATTGGAGTAGCTGAAAGAGGTTCCGCTTTTTGTCGTGCCGGAATAGATGCTGGTGTAGCTGCCGTAACTGCTCTCACTGGTTTTCTTGTACCGATACCGCACATAAACCAAGCTGTTTTTCTGCGTCCCGTCTACGGTCACAGCAGAAATAGAGCCGCTGAATTTGAGCTGCATTTCCGCTTCAATGTCGTTGGTGCGCCGGAGCGTTACCGAGGATATTTTCGGCTTGGTGTACGGAATGACCGTCACCGTCTGTGAAGTTTCGGCGGTGTAGCCGCGGGAGTCCGTGACCGAGAGCGTGACCGTTACACTGCCTGACTTGGCGATCTTTCCAACAGATAAGGCAGAGCCGGTAGTGTTAGAGGATGACAGCCCATTGCAGGAAGCTGTGTAGTTGGAAATACTGGCACCGTTTTTTGCAGTTGCCGTTCCGGGCGTGACCTTGAGGGTTGAGTAGTCCTGTACGAACAGCTGGTCGTTGCCTGTGAGGTTTTTTGTGGTCGTGTAGCTGTCGGCATAAGTGAATCCGCTTATGGTCGGAGCAGAATTGGTCGCCGTGGTCAGTACAGTGGCGGTCTTGCTTGAAGTACTGCCGATCTGCGTAGACCCGCTGTAAGACGAAACCGCAAATGTACCTGTGAACGACTTGATTGACGCCATAGCGTTCAACAGCGTTGTTCTCTGCGCCGATGTCAGCGTGACTGTGCGGTTCGCAGTGCCCTTCGACCAGGAAAGCCCGGTAACGGTCAGGATGGTCGTGTTCCCGCTTTTGATCGCCAGAGAATTGATGTAAGACGGTTCGTATACGGTGACATTGATGGTGATGGTCACTCTGGCATTGTCTGCAGTCACCGTGCTGACACTGTTCACCACTGCGCCGCCCAGCGTTTTCACCGTTGAGCTGCCGGATGTACCATAGACTTGGTTGTACTGCCGCCGTGCCCGCACTTTCACCGTGTAGTTTGTGTTCGGCGAAAGCGAGGACAACGTTACGCTGGCACTGGTGGATGCCGATGTTGAGAATGTCGTCCATGTGGAGCCGCCGTTGGTGCTGTACTGCCAGATATCCGCTGTTGAGGTGGAGTTTGCAGAGATTTTAAAGCCGTTTGCGGTGATGCTCGAAACGGAAAAGGTCACGGTGGGTGCAACACGGTCGATGGTGCTCAGCGTCACATTGTAGCTGCCGGAGGGTCCTGTGTACTGACCCCACGGGCTGTTGACACCCCAGTGCCAGTAAATCGGAAGGGTCAGCGTACCGTTGCTGTTGTGGGATACCGTAACCTGCTTGTCCTCCACCAGCCACTTCGTGCCGCTGCCGCTTTGCCCGTTGATAAAGGTGAAGCAGTTCGCACCGGAGGTGGCTGTGCCGATGTAGGAAGTGCCGTTTGTGCCAAAGTCCGACCACGCAATGGAATACTGGGAATAGACATACATACCCAACGCAATGGTGGATGTGTTTGCGACTACGTTCTGGGAAATGACCTTTACATAGATGTACAGGTCAGTCGTCCAGCTGTTGGAGCCGTAATTCGTTCTTTCGGATTTCACCAAATAGGCAGTGCCGCCTGTCATTGCCATAGCCTTCCCTCCTTAATCCAGAATGACGATATTCAGCCCATCGGACGCTGTCGGCATGGGAACGAACTTCGTCTTGCCCACGGTCAAATCGCCGTCCACCGTGGTTTTCTTGGTCTGCGTTTCGTCCTTGTTCAGGGTGAAAATCACCTCATCATTGTAGTAACCGGCGAACTCTGTGTTCGTGATGACCGTCCGCTGGGACGATGCGCTGTTGGACACCTCAATGCCGCGCTTGTCAATCTTGACCTCTTGCGTATAGATCTCATTGGGAGCAGGCGTCCACTTTCGTGGGATCGCACCTTCAGTGATCATAATGTCCGCCAGACAAATGGATGCATCCCGGCAGTAGCAGTAGACGCGCAGCGTGGGGTCGGTCACATCGGTGAGCGTGACGGTAAAATCCGTCCAGTCAAAAGCGGTGCTCTTATTGAAGAGATACGCAGTTTTGTTTCCGTTGTAGGTCACATAGAAATACCCGGACATGGTCGAGGTTTTCTTGGCGCGAACGGAAACTGTATAAGTGCCGGGAACTACCCCTCGGATGTACTGCGACAGCGAGGAGTAAGCCCCCAGCACAAAGCAGGAGTCGGAAACGGTGTTGTTCTGGGTGTCCGTGGAGGCATCCGTTTTCACGGTGCCGGAATAGTTCCAATCATCCGTGATGCCGTTCAGGCCGGAAGAGTTTTGCACATAGTTGATGCCGCCGATGTACTGCTTCTGCATGGTGACGGACAAGCCTTCCACCGTGTGCTGAAGCTGAGATACTTTGCTTTCGGAGCTTCGCAGCCGCTCTTCCAGTATGCCTTGGTCGTTGGAAACCGACTCCATAGTTTCGGTAAGAGTCGCCACATAGCTGTTCAGCCCATCCACATTCTGCTGGAGATAGGCTGTTTTCTCTGCAAATTCATCGGTCGAAACATAGGCTTGAAGCACGACTTCGCCGCTCTCCAAATCCCAATAAGACGAACCGTCCTGAGACTGGATAACACCCGCCTTGATGATGTTCGCCACCAGAGAGCCGGAGGTGATGAAGTCTGCGACGATCTGTCCGTCCGCTGTAATTGCAGTCTCATAGGGGCCGTTGTAGCCGTTATGGGAAAAACCCAAGCCGCCCACATTCCACCGCCAGACATTCACAGCATCGTCAATAGAGGGAGCGTCCAGAATGAGCAGCTCATAGGGCTGTCCGTTTTCCTCGCTGGTGTGGATGACCACATAGCCGCCGCTCTGCCCGGTGATAAGACCTGTGGCTTTGCCGATGGCAGATTGGAGCAGCTTCGGAAAGCGTCCCACCGTGGATTCCACCTTATCAACCGAGGACTGCACCTCGGAGATGGTGGTGATCATACTGGACTTGCTCTGACCGAGGGAAATGCTCTTGTACCGCTCGGCAAGGGTGTCGTATACGGTTTCGATGACCATAGCCGATACGCTGACACCGAGAGCCGAGTGCCGGATGGTGACGGTATCGCAGAGATTGACCCGCTCCAAGAGTGCCGAATACTCCGGCTGTTTCCAGAGCGGCTCAAAGGACACCTTCACCGTGGGGATAGTCGCTCCCAGCGGATTTGCCTTGATGTAACTGTTTGCTTTTGCTCTGAGGGCTTCCTCGGTCACAACTCCGTCAAACTGGTCGGAGAAATCCATGATGAGCGTTTTTGCCCGGACGATCTCCGAGGTCACAATGGGGAGCGTGACCTCCGGCAGCGTGACCACAGTCTCATTCTCTGCGCCTTCCGGGGTATACACCGCATACGGAAGCAGAGCCGTGTACACGCCGCTGTTGTCCTCGTCCTGTTCCAAGGCAGTGAGGTTCTTGCCGTATTCAATGACCACACCTGTTTTCTGCCCACGGTGGGAGTGGAACTTCACCGTAAAGTTGTCCCACTCAAATTCGCCGTACCATTTGGAGAGCATGGAGCCTTCCGTGCCGCCAAGGCAGGCGCGGACACTTTTCGGCTGGGCGATGGAGAATGCCTTTGCATCCGAGTAATCCGTCCAACCCGTGAAGCGTGTATCTCCGGCAAGGAGCTGCGAGAGGATAAGCTGCGGAGAGCAGCTCTCCGTCGAAAACGGCAGCACCGGCACATTGGCAAGGTCATACGAAATATGCTGACCGTAGATCGTGACGATGCCGTTTAAGGGTTTCGTGATGCGGTAAATGCGGAATGCCTGGTCGGCGGCAGTGTCGTTGGGTTTCACCTTAATGATGCACTCTTTGGTGATAATCCCATAGTGCTGACCGCTGACAGGGTATTTGAGTAAGCACTCGAACACACCGTTTCGCTCTTCGGTCACTTCGCAGGAAATGGTGTCCGTCAGCAC
>ERZ773148.3303-NODE-3303-length-11193-cov-4.503322_pt1 | contig 11193 bp, 7 predicted proteins | sample MGYA00580846_ERZ773148 | MGnify/ENA primary metagenome ERZ773148 (study PRJEB29015, sample SAMEA2737879) | human gut metagenome | biome: human gut; feature: human-associated habitat; material: faeces | place: China | collected 2012 ...
CTGTTATGGTAATTCTTTGCGGCTCCCTGATCTCCATGATGGAGTCCCAGACACTGGCCTACGGCAGCCCTTTATACGGAAGACGAACTGCGCAGATCCGGCTCAAGCAGATCCCATTTGCCTATTACCATGAGTTTTTCCCTGGCAAAACCCGCAGAGAACTCATTGAGCTATACTCTGTTACAGGCGGTGTCCCCAAGTATATCGAGTTATTTTCGGAGAGTAGCGATATCTATCGTGCTATCCAGAAATGCGTACTGAACCGCTCCGGCTATCTCTATGATGAACCGCATTTTCTGCTGCAGCAGGAGGTCAGTGAGGTCGGCAGTTACTTTTCCATTATCAAGGCGATCGCGGCTGGAAATCACAAGATTTCCACGATTGCCGCTGTGTTGGAGGTCAAGCCAACGAACCTGACCAAGTACCTGAAGACGTTGATGGATCTGGATATTCTGGAGCGAAGGGTACCGGTCACAGAGGAAAACCCCGAAAGGAGCAAGCGCGGTCTTTACAGGATCAAGGATAACTATTTGCGGTTCTGGTTCGCGTTTATCTATCCCAATATGAGCTTTATCGAAAGCGGGCATAGCGGCATCGTGATGGATAAGATCCACAAGGGCCTCACTACCAGCCACATTGGCTTCGTATATGAGGACATCTGTGAGGAGCGGATGTGGGAATTGAATGTTAATAACACATGGCCGTTCCAGTTCTCCAAGCTGGGCGGGTATTGGGATGCCAAGAATGAGATCGACATTGCAGCTCTTGATCCGGAGGGCAAGAACCTGATTCTGGGAGAGTGCAAGTACTGGAAAGAGCCAGTTGGTCTTAATGTCCTTCATGCGTTGGAAGCTAAGGCCTGCGATGTCGCATGGGAGCGGGATCGGCGAAAAGTGTGGTACGTCCTGTTCAGCATCTCCGGCTTCTCGGATGAGCTACGCAATCATGCCGCAACACGGGACGATCTTCTTTTGATTGATGATGGAGAAAGATAGCTGATCGACCAGCCGGTTCAATATCTTCAATGCGCTCCAAAATTCTTTGAGGGAATTAAAGAAGTTCTGACAAATATGTATCAAACAGACGTGGAGATTTCCACGTCTGTTTTTTCCTATCTGTTGCAGTAATGCGTATTAAAGTCGTATAAACACAGTATAAGCACAAAAAGAGAAGGAGCTGATCTTATGTTAGTCTGCGTAGACCACGGAAATAAACAAATTAAAACAGCCAGTAGGGTATTTACATCCGGACTGGTAGAGAGCGATACCCGTCCCCCTTTCGGTGACAACATCCTATTTTATCGGGGAAAATACTATACGCTCTCCGACCAGCGAATCCCCTATACCCGGGATAAAACAGAGGACGACCGATTTTTTATCCTGACGTTGTTCGCCATCGCTTACGAGATCAACACGGCGGGCCAGTATGTCCCGGATCGGCTGATGAACATTCAGCTTGCCGTTGGGCTGCCGCCTGCGCATTATGGAACGCAGTATAAACGCTTTGCCCAGTATTTCCTGAACCGCGGTGTGATCGGGTTTGAATTCAATGGGCGGAAATACTCCATCTGCATCACGGAGGCGGTCTGCTTCCCGCAGGCGCTGGCAGCTACGGCTCCGGTGTTCAAGCGGCTCCAGCTCGGCACGGTTGCCAAGGCCACTGTGATCGACATAGGCGGTTTTACTGCCGATTACCTCGCCCTGCGCTATGGCGCGGCAGACTGGGCTTCCTGCGATTCGCTGGAAAACGGCGTCATTACACTCTATAACCAGCTGCTGTCCAAGATTCGTGCCGACCATGATCTGCTGCTGGAGGAAACGGACATTGACTCCATTCTCACAGGTTGCAGTACAGAGTACGGCAGTGAGATCCAAACACTGGTAGAGCGCGGCGCGGAGTCCTTCGTGGCGGACCTTTTCCGTACTCTGCGGGAGCGGAAGATCGAGCTGCGTACCGGCAAGGTTATTTTTGTAGGCGGCGGCTCTCTGCTGCTTCGGAAACAGATCGAAAAGTCCGGTAAGGTCGGTACAGCCATCTTTGTGGAGGAGATTGGCGCCAACGCTGCCGGGTACGGTCTCTTGTATGCGGCTACGAAGACAAGTAGGTGATCCATATGGGCGAAAAGAAGGATTCCTTCAGATTTACCGTCCAATTCAATGCCGGTGACCCAAGCCACCAGCAGGTAGCCGCGATCTTGAACGAGCAGGGTCGGCGCAAGGCACAGTTCCTGGTCAACGCCGTGACCCACTATATGAATTGCCCGGAAACACCGGAGGCCGCTGCTGCGCCAAGGATAGACCGGCAAACAGTGGAGCAACTGGTTCGTGAGATACTGTCCAATATGCACCCGGAACCCGTACCCGCAGTGGGCGAGGATATGCCCGGCTGCGATCCGGCTATTACGGCCTCTGAAGACATCCCCTTCGATGCCGCGGCCATGCCGGGTGAAGATGGGCTCCATTCGCTCATGGACTCATTGGCTGCAATACAGAAGCCGTGAAATCGACAGGTAATCATATGGAGCATACTTCGGCATACATAAATTGCCAGGAGCCAGACTGCGCGTATTACGCAGCCTGGCTCCTGACCTGTAAGGAGACAATGGTCGAAAGTATCCTAAATTGGAAGTAAGATGAAGTCTTTTTATTTGGCGATACGCTCCAGAATTTCAATCAGCAGCTCGGTGGTGATCTTGACGTCCTCAATCTTGCAGACCTCGTTGGGCGTATGCACATCCACCAGCGTCGGCCCAATGGAGATCATATCCAGATGAGGGTTCTTCTCCGCGAAAGCACCGCACTCCACACCGGCATGCACCGGCTCCACGATCATATCCGTGCCGGTCAGATGCTTGTAGGCCTCGCAAGCGATATGGGTCAGCTTGCTGTTGGGATTGACCGCCCAGCCGGGAACATGACCCTCGCTGTCGAAGGTAAAGCCGAAGCTATTGGCCAGTGCGCTGCAGATCACACCGATCTGAGTGGCCTGATAGGCAACGCTGCTGCGGGCAAACACCGTGAAGCGCACCATATCCTCGTCCACGGACACCACACCCAAGTTGGCGGAGCTCTCCACCAGCCCGTCGATAAACGGACTCATGGTATGTACGTTATTGGGAACCGTGGTCATCAGACCCACCATACCATAGCCAACCTCCCCTGTCAGTACGCGGTCAGGCGCGGTATCGCCGAAGGTGGTGGTGAACACCATATCCGATTCGATGTTGCCGAAAGCCTCCACGAACTCTGCGCGGAAGGTTTCAATGATAGCCTTGGCCCTGTCCTCCTCGGTGGCAGACAGAACAATGGTGGCGGTGCCAAATGCGGGGATGGCGTTCTTCGCCTGACCGCCGCTGAAGGAGGCCACGCGGTAGCTGACGCCGCCCTGCCGCAGCATAGCCAGCAGCGTAGCGATGCTGACCAGCGCATTGGCGTGACCCTTGTTGATCCCCACGCCGGAGTGACCGCCCAGCAGACCACTGAAGGAAATGGTCAGTGTCTTGCAGCCCACAATAGGCTTTTCCCACTCGGCCTTGTGGCTGTAGTTGAAGAAGTCGCCGCCGGCACAGGAATTGCACAGTGAGCCCAGCGTCTCCCAGTCCAGATTGACCAGATAGTCACCATCCAGATACTTGGGGTCAATGGCGATGGAGTCCATGCCGTCTTCCTCGTTGGTGGTAAAGATGGCGCGGATGGGACCGTGACGCAGGGTGTCGTCCTGCAGCAGGTACAGGCACATCGCCACGCCGATACCGTCATCGGCACCCAAACTGGTGCCGTCTGCGGTCAGGGTCACACCATCGTTGATGACCTTGATGGGATCGTTCATAGGATCGTAGGTGACGCCCTCTTCGCATACGCAGACCATATCCATGTGTGCCTGAAAGATCACACGGGGTACATTCTCGCAGCCGGGGGATGCGGGCTTGTCAATGATGATCTCGTTCATGCTGTCCTTTTCCACGGCCAGACCATGGCGCTTGGCCCACTGGAACAGGTACTCGCTGACGCGCTCCTCATGATGGGAAGGGCGGGGTACCTTTGCCAGCTCCAGAAATTCGGACAATACAATGTCTAACGCTTTGTCTTTACTCATAGCAAACACTCCTTACTGTGCGATAGAGCAGGCCTCGTCGATGGTCATGTCGCCGGAGCCGGCCAGTTTGGTGTTCTTCAGCAGGGAATAGAGGATCCAGTAGGCCACAAAGGCGATGATCACGCCGTCCAGTGCGGAGGAGAACACCGTCACCACGCCCAGCGTCTCCAGCAGTGCGAAGCCGCCGCCGATGACCCACGCGATGATGCCAATCCAGTTGATACCGCGCACGGGAGACCAGTTCTCCTTCTTGGCCTTGCAGATGACCCAGTAGTCGCAGATAACGACGCCCATGATGGGAGGCACCACCGCGCCCAGAATGCTGATATAGGTGTTCAGGAAATCCGCCAGACCGGCAATCGCCATAATGACGCCCAGTACGCCGCATATCATGGTGACCAGAGGACGCTTGCTGTCCTTGATGGAGAACATCTTGCAGGCGGCCAGACCGGACATATAGGCGTTGCCGGTATTGGTGGTCCAAGTGGCGAGAATCAGCACCAGCATGGCAACGATAGGCAGCCCTAGACCTGCGAACATGGCGGCCACGTCGTAGTTGCCGGTGCCGATGGACATGATGGCACCCACCATGATCATCAGAAGAGCTGCAGGCATAACGCCAATCAAGGTGGCCTTCACCACATCGCCGCGGGTCTTACAGTAGCGGGTATAGTCTGCGTTGCAGGTGGCGCCCAATGCAAACAGACCAATGACGGTGGAGATAGCGGCGGGCAGGGGCATCAGGTTCTCCGAAACGGCAGAGGCGATGTTGCCCCAACCGGCGGTGTTGATGGAATGGATACCGCCATAGGCGCACAGCAGTACAAGAAGGGGCACGGCGATATAATTCAAGACCGCCATCCACTTCACGCCGTAAACGGCAGTGATGAACATGACAACGCCCCAGATAACACAACTGAGCCAGAAGGGGAATTCTACGCCCAAATGGAGCAGCAGTGTGTTGAAGGCCACGGCGCAGGTGGCGGTCTGCACGGCGAACCAACCTGCCTCACAGATAAAGATAACCAGCGCCATTGTGAAGTTGGCGCCTGTCATACCAAAGGCTCTGGTGGAACACATGGTGGCGTTCAGACCGGTGTCAGAGCCGACAATGCCGCCCAGGATCATCATGGTGCAGCAGATGGCAAACCCGATGAGGGTGGCCCAAAAGATGGAGCTCATCGTCAGCACGCTGCCGAAGATGCCGCCGACCATCAGCATGGGGATACAGATCATGGTACCCACCCAAATGAAAGCGATACTCCACCAGGAGCGTTTTTCGTTGGGTTGGATCTGGGATAAGCCCTTATCCTCCTGCTTGGTTTCTGTTACAGTCGTCTTGTTTTCTTCCATGTTGTTATTCTCCTCTCCGAAATAATCTTGGATGGGGAATGCGATTGGTCACCAAAACACCGAGAGGGACGGGGACGAGCCCTGTCCCTCTCGGTGATATATGGTAATGCGGTCAAATTTACTTGGTGAACGGGATGTTGCCGCCCTCATAGCCGACATTGGACAGGAAGGGCTTCCAAACGTCAAACATATTGGGATTCTTCCACCATGCATCGGGAGCCTTGATGGCACCCAGGCAGATCTCCATACCCTCTGTGATATCGGCGTTGGTCAGAGGCTCGCCAGTAGCGGCGTTGTAGTAGCAGGTGATATCAGGCACCGTCATAATAGGCTTACCCTCATGCTCCACCAGCAGGTTCTCATTCTGGAAGTAGATGATCCACTGGCCGTCCGCGCCCTCAACGTACACCTTGCCGTAGTCAAAGCCCTTGGCCTGCAGATTCTCCTGCTTGACGACCTTGCCGCGCGTCAGGAAACGGCATTCAATCCCAGCCTGTGCAAGGGCCTCAAAGGCGTTAGAGCCGTCCTTTGCACACCTGCGCAGCTCATGACCGATCTTCTCACACAAGGTCACAGTGCCGCAGGGCAGGGACTCCTCGATGTCACTCTTCCGAACCATCCAACCGGAGAGACCGGCGATCTGACCAAAGGCGGTGCAGATCCAGCGTCCGATCTCCTCGCCCATGGGCGCGTCCTTGGCGTCATTCAGTTCGATGGTAACCTTGTTGTTTTTGCCGTCCGCCATCGCCAAAGGAGATGTATCCAGCCCGTTGATATGCAGCAGCAGTGTGTCCAGCGCAGGCACCGCACGGCCCGCGCCGTCACAGTCGATAAAGGGAATGTCGTTGAGCAGAGAGATCAGCATGGGGCAGAAGGTGTTAAAGCCGCCCAGCTCCACCGGAACAGAGTATTCCAGCTTACGGGGAGGATCCATCTTGGTGCCCATCTCCTTCAATGCATTGAAGGCGTTGACCGCATACTGCGAGAAGTCGACATTTTTCAGCACGGTGGGCGCACCCATACCGGCGGTAACAGCGCCGTAAGCCTCCGGATCCATGTCGCAGGTTTCCAAAAGCGTCAGCTCCACCGGCTTTTCCGGATGGAGCTTCTTGTAGGTGTCCAGCAGATCTGTGCCACCTACCATGGCGCCACCGCCGCCGCCGCCCATTAAGGTCGCGCCCCAAATGACATCAATGAGCTGTTCTTCCTTTAGAATTCGCTTTGCCATGTTGTGTTCCTCCGTTTTTATTTTTTTGAGAACGATATCCGTCCTGTGATAAGATTATATAGATTCTGCCTTCGGCGGTCATCGGGTGGCAAACCAAGGATTCTCCCGTTTTGTTGGCCGCGAAAACAAAGAGAGACCGCATATGCAGTCTCTCTTTGTGAAGTTTGCTCAATTGGATTGTGGAAAACGACTAAAGCTCCTTTAGGATGCGATAGACCGTCGCCGCCTCATATACGGCGAGGGTCGCGGGCATTTGCACCAGATCACACCGCAAAACACTCCGTATCTTATTAAGCCGGTAGTGTACGGTATTCTTGTGAATATATAACAGCTCCCCCGTGCTTTGCGTATTAGATTCTGCGTCCAAAAGATAGGTACATAGCGTTTCTATCAGAATGTCCCCGTCTGCGGTATCCTTCAGCTTTCGAATCGGCAGCAGACAGCTCGCTACTGATTCTTCTCCTTGCTTCACGTAGTCGATACATGATTGCACATAGCGCACATCACTGTCTGAATAGATCTTGCGCCGCGGATATACAGCGCAGAGCTCTGCAAAGCAGCGTATCATCCGGTTATATGCATCGCGGGCCTGCGAGGTGTTCTCAAGATCGTCGAAGACGCAGCCGTGCGCAGCATATCCTTTCTTTTCAAGTAGTGAAACAAAGTGCTCGCCCAGCTCACGCATGTTTTCCTCGAACAGCATCCCGTCAGTCAAGGCAACAATAGAGGCACCATAGCTATCCACAATGACAACCTTATGATGATCCTGTAGATATACCTTCAACTTTAGGATAATGTCCAGCTTTTGGCTGGCCGTCAATTCCTGACTGGTCTGGATATCCGAAACCTGTAAGACCCACATAGTATTGACGGTGCCTATGGAAATGCACATCTGCTGCGCCAACTTTCTCATTTTAGCGGGGTCATCCGTTAATATGGCCTCGATCAATGCATCTGTGCCATCGTAGCAGGTACCTTTGTCCCAGATGTTCAAAAATAGTGCCACCACATCCACGGCCTGCCGCAGTTTCTCATCCTCCATATAGTCAAACTCGTCCATCACCAACAGGTGCATCCCGCGATGTGTTTTGGACAGAACTGGAACATCCCAAAGCTTGAAGCATCTCCCGTCCAGCTTCATCGTTGTCATCTGCCGGGTTATTGGCTCTCGCCGCTGCCGCAATGCTTGCAGCAGAGCATGGAAGTCCCATTGATTGGAAACCGGCCATGCTGCCGCGCCGCGCCGGTCCAAATACCGGTTCGTCAGCAGCAGTGTACAGTGCAAGCGGTCAGAAAGCAGCCGTAGGGCGGTGTTGATGTTTCTCTGCTGCGGCTCCAGAAGGGCGATGCTGTTCATCAGCTCGGTGGCATAATAATTTCCGTGCATCCGCCGGTTGTGAATATATTCCACCACATCTGTTATTACATCAGAATACCGAAAGTCCATGCGTCCAAAGGGCATGGCAATCAACGGGAGGTTAATCTCATCCGCAACTGCGATCAGTGCCTCATCAATCCGAGGGATGAAGACCCCAACATAAAACAGGACAAGCCCTGCTGCGCCCATGCTTCGCAAGTGCCGCAAAACACTGCACTGACGGGCAACATCATCTTTAATGGTCACAAGAGCAGATATGATCAGCTCATTTCCGACAATCAGCTCGTTGGACAACAGTTTTGTTTCCGGCCACTCCAGTACACTGACAGAGGACACCGCGCGATCTGTTCCTTTTGCTCCGGCAATCAACTGTGCTTCACGCAGCGTGGGAAGTTTCAGGCAATCCGCAACGGTCACGTTCATAGGATATCTCCTCTCGGCGGGACACTTACCAACAATCGACACTTTTTCATTCTCATAGTACCAAAGTTTCTGGTGACAGGCAATGTTTTTTTGCACAATTTCCGACCGCTTTTTGTTGTTTCTGCAACTAAAAAGCGCGTCAAAGGGCATCGTTGCTTCCGGATAATGACTGCCGCAGATGCGAGGCGTTTCTCTCGTAGAATCGTGCCGGATACAACGCGGGAGCCGGAATCGCCGATAGGTTCTCCACATTTTGATAAGAATTGAAAAACAAGCAGGATCAGTAGACAAAACGCCCACAGATCCTGCCTGCTCTTAATGTGAATTCGGAGTCCGTCAATGGCACTTCAGAAAACTATCTTCTGTCACACCCACCAAAGCTTATGGTTTCACAGTACCCGTATGAGGTATATGTATCACTGCCAGCAGCAAATAGCTGACAACACGGCATGAGCGCAATGCCCTCAAACCGGCATTAAAATGGATGCGGCCGTGAATTCATTGTGCTCGGTATGTATTATTACCCCAAGAAGAGAAGCGTAAGGTAAAACTATAGGAAATGACCGCATATTCATCATAGTCACTAAAGACAAAAGATGCAGGGACGAGTGCTGATAGCTCTCGTCCCTGTGTCTTTTGTTTCGTGGTCTGGCTCCGGTATAGTCTATGTTGAATATATGCAAGCGTTGTCTTAGGCAAATTATAAGACAGACACTTCTTGCCTGCAAACAGTGTTCGCAGCGCAAGCCAAAAGTCGTTGGTGCTTTTTCGTTTCCGCAACCGGTGTATGCGCTGAAATGTCCACTTGCAGCGAAGATCTCTTCTATTTGTAGATCGCATCAGACACGGCGAAAGCCCTCTTACCTTGACGCCGTGCAATGCGGATAGTCCCGCAGCCGTCCGGCGTACAGCCGGGTGTGGGGCAGCTTCAGGAAGTGGATGGGCTGGACGACACGGGTGCGCAACTCACCCGCGCCGCGCACCTCTGCGTGCAGCAGCATAGCCTCCACAAATTCCGAGCAGTAGTAGCGGTTCGAGCGCTTCCAGAGGATGTGGAAATACGCCAGGAGCAGGCCGCCCAAATTATAGGAAAACTGCTCCCGCCGCGCCCACATAGCCTCCAGCGTCGCCTCCAGCGCCGCGAGCGTCATTTTATCCACGCGCAGAGCGCGGAGGAGCGGGTGGCGCTTGAGCACGTCAAGGCAGGACTTTTTCCCCACAAGGATACCCGCCTGCGGGCCGCCGAGGAGCTTATCGCCCGAGCAGGTGACCGCGTCCGCGCCCGCGCGGACGGAGCCCTGCAGCGTCGGCTCGCCGTGGATGCCGAACGCTTCAAGGTCAAAAAGGCTACCGCTGCCGAGGTCCTCGAAAAACGGCAGGCCGCGGGAATGAGCGAGCGCGGCAAGCTCCTCGCGGCTCGCGCTCTCGGTGAAGCCGACGATGCGGTAGTTGCTGGTGTGGACCTTCATCAGCGCGCGGGTATGCTCGCCGATGGCGGCGGCATAGTCCGCGGCGCGGGTCTTGTTGGTCGTGCCGACCTCGCGCAGCGTCGCGCCGCAGGCGGACATGATCTCCGGCACGCGAAAGCTGCCGCCGATCTCGACCAGCTCGCCGCGCGAAACGACGACCTCGCCGCCGGCGGTCAGCGCCGTGAGGAGCAGCAGCACGGCGGCGGCGTTGTTGTTGACGACCAGCGCGCTCTCCGCGCCGGTCAATTGGCAGAGGAGTTCTTCGACATGGGCATTGCGCGAGCCGCGTCCGCCGCTTTCCACATCGTATTCAAGGGTAGAATAGCGCTCCGCGGCATCCGCCGCGGCTTTGGCCGCGCGTCCGCTCAGACGGGCACGGCCGAGATTCGTATGGAGCACGACGCCGGTTGCGTTGATGACCGGACGGAGCGAGGGCGTTTCCGCCCGGCGGACGGCGTCGGCGGCAAGGGCGCAGAGCGCCGCGGTCTCCGGTATCTCCGGCGCTTCGCCGGAAAGGACGCTCTCCCGCAGCGCGTCGAGCGTGCGGCGCACCGCCGCGGTCACCGCGGCGGTAGAGGCGTCCGGGCAGAGCGCGTGCGTGGGGGCAAACAGCTCGTCCACCTTCGGAATACGGCGCAGCAGAGACTTGTCCATTGCTTCACGCTCCTTTCTCACTCCGCGTCGGCCCAGCCGTTCGCGGCGATTTTCGCAAAATAGGTCATGGCCTCGACCGGATACTCGCCCACGGCGGTCTCGCCGGTAAGGAGCAGATAGTCCGCGCCGCTCCTCGCCGCCTGATAGACGTCCGTGACCTCGGCGCGCGTGGGCACGGCGGCGTGGTGCATCGAGTGGAGCATCTGCGTGGAGACCATAAAGGGACGCTTCGCCGCGCGGCATTTGCGCGCGATGAGTGTCTGCGCGCGGGGCAGCTCCCAGAGCGGCATGGCGTTGCCGAGGTCGCCGCGGGCGATCACAACGACGTCCGCGAGCGGAAGGATCTCGTCGAGCCGATGCAGTCCGGTCATGTTCTCGATCTTGGCAAAAATTTTCAGCTCCTGCGCGCCGGTCTCGCGCAGGGCGGCGCGCACGGCGCGCAGATCGTCCGCGCCGCGGACAAAGGGCTGCATGAGCGCGGTGACGCCGTACTCCCTCGCGCGGCTGAGATTTTCCATATCCATCTCCGTGAGCGCGCTCGCGGGCAGCTCACGGCCCGCGACGGCAAGGCTCTTGCGGGATCGGAGCACCCC
>ERZ773148.3307-NODE-3307-length-11187-cov-5.866511_pt1 | contig 11187 bp, 13 predicted proteins | sample MGYA00580846_ERZ773148 | MGnify/ENA primary metagenome ERZ773148 (study PRJEB29015, sample SAMEA2737879) | human gut metagenome | biome: human gut; feature: human-associated habitat; material: faeces | place: China | collected 2012 ...
GATGTAAATCGAAACTGCAGAGTGGGTGTACGCTTTGCAGTTTCCTCGTTTTTGGAAGAAAACATAGAAAGTGCATCCGCAAAGGAAAGTGTGCAGATGCAAAAAGGAAGGAACCTATGAGACAGACAATAACGCAGAAAATACAGCTGTTTGTAAGCGCAAACAGTAGTGGGTGATAAACCCCTGCATTTACAATAGAGAAAATTCTCAGACCAATTGTCGGAAGCAGTAAATGGAATTCGAACGTTTTGATTGGCTATTTTAATCGATGCGCCCGCGCGCCTCCTTTCATTCTAAAGCAGCTTTGTTGTTTTGGAACGGAAAGGAGAACGCTATGAATTACATACCGAAAAGGGTGTTTCTGTTGGACTGCGGAAAGTACATTGAGCTCAGCTATGAGGAATTTTGCGAAAAGAAAGAAGAAACCGAGGGTTTCGATGCGAAAAATCGCAGATACATTCTGATTCAGGGAATGCTTTTGGAAGTGGGCGAGCCTGCATATCGCGAGCATTACCGTATCTGCCGCCGTATGCGCTATCTGATGGAAATGGAACAAAAGGTGCAGATTCTCTCTTTTGAGGACTGCCTTGAGGGCAGTATCCTGTCTGCAGGAACCGAGAAGATGCCGGATGCGATTGCCGAGGGAAAGGACACAATCCAGAGACTGCACCGTGCCATCGACCGCCTGACAAACGAAGAACGCGATCTCATTCTCGCGCATTTCTTCTTTCATGCGACGCAGGCGGAACTCGCGCGGCGGTACGGAGTAAATCAGTCTTCGATCAGCAGGTCTCTGCAGAGAATTCTTAGTAAACTGCGAAAGGAACTGGAAGGAGATCCTGCTGCAGAAAAAAATTTTGAAAAAAATTAAAAATTTTGTGCATAAAGGTGCAGTTTTTTTGGCTTTCAGTAATGAGGGGATAAAAAAGACCTCTCATTGCACTTTGAAAACTGCATAGACCTTTAGCAAGTACTTTGCCGCTGCCGCTTCCTAACCCAAAGTAAGCCGTAAGGATTTTCCGCATGAATTTTCCAAAGAAAGAAACCGGAAAGAGCAAAATCCTGCCGATGGTTTGGCATCCATCGGTATGGCGATGACAAGCAGCGGATGATCATGATACTTCTGTCCAGCCACAGCCCCGCAGGGATGCGGGATCACGCAATGGGGGCAGCCCGTGGAGAACCCTCGGGAGGTGCAATTCCTATGAGAGGCGCGGCCGAGCCTCGCTTGCTAAGTGCCCTGCGGATTGGGGGATTGCGTGAAAATACAGCCGAAAATGGAAACAAATACTTTAGAATGAAAGAGCCGCCTTGATGGTGCATTGCACTATACAGCAGAGGCATTTTCAGGGCGGCTGATACAACGAATAAACTTATATATGGAGAAGAAAATCAGAGTAACAAAGGGGGTGAAATGTATGAATCAAACAGTTCGAACCGTCAGACGAGGCGATGTATATCTTGCGGATCTTGATCCGGCGATTGGCTGTGAGCAGGGCGGCATCCGTCCTGTTTTAGTACTGCAAAATGACATCGGCAATCTCTATAGTCCGACGACCATCGTCGCAGCTGTTACCGCAAAGCAGACGAAAAAAGCTTTGCCGGTACATATGCCGATATCCGCCTATATGCTGCGCACCGATTCCACGCTGCTTTTGGAACAAATCCGCACCATCGACAAGTGCAGGCTCAAAGGCTATCTTGGCAGCGCGAGCGAAACGGAAATGCGTGACATCGACCGCGCGCTGAAACTCAGCATCGGACTGATACAACCGGCAGCTGTGCGGAAGAAATATAGTAGGAAGTACATATAACAAGGATGCTGCAGCATCAAAAAATCAATATAAAAAAATGTTGCATTTTAAGCTGATTTGGGTATAATGTTAATAAGAGCAGTTGCTCTTTTGGGGCGTTTGTCAGAAGTGCCCGTCTTAAAAAAACTGAAGAAATTGTGAGGGGTTCGTCAGACGCACCTGTCTAAAAAAAGCTGAAGAATTTGAGAAAAAAAGTTGATTTTTCTCAACTTTTTTCATATAATAAAGGTGAGCAAGAAATTGCTCGATTTAAGTGCGTTGCTACTTTGAGTGCAACCCTTTAATTCAAGTGCTTCGCCACTTTGAGTGCGAGCCTTTAATTTAAGTGCTTCGCAGCTTTTTATGCGAACCGTTAATTCAGGGAGACAACTGGTTTGTCTCCCTATTTTTTTACAAAACCACGATCAGAATCGTGCAGCTACGAGGGGAGAAAATATGGACTTTTATCGTATTGATGAACAATATAATAAGTTTCTTCAAAAATATGAAAAAGAAAAACGAGGGGTAACGAAAGTTCCAAATGTAAGATACTCTGACCGAAATAAATTCACCTTTGGGATTGTCCTGCAGGTTCATGATATGGACTACTATGTTTCGGTGTCCTCTTTTTCTAAAAAGCAGGAAGCAAATATTTTAATTCGGATACCGGGGGATGAAAAAGAGGTGAAAGGCTCTTTACGCTTTAACTATATGATTCCGGCACCACCGGAGTGCACAGAGCGGATTGTGATCAAAGAAATCAAAGATGAAAAATACCGGGCATTGTTGGACAAAGAATATCAATTCTGTATTGAAAATGCGGAACGAATCCAAAAGAAAGCAAAGAAAATTTATGAAATGGTCACAAAAAATCAGAAGCAGATTTTAACAGATAACAGCTGCGCTTTTCACATCTTAGAAGAAGCTTGCCGAGCTTATATTGTAAAAAATAAAACAGATGACTAACTTACATATTTTATATAGGAAAGTCTTTGATCCTCTGAGAAACCTTCAGGGGATTTTTTATGTGGAGAATTGGAGAAAGTGTTATGAAAAACGAAAAGAAGGAAGAAACTGAGCAGGCCATGCGCCTTGCCGCACACCTTTACTGCGTGAACCTTTTGAGCATGCTTTTGGAAATCAGCGTGATCACCGAGGAAGAAGCCTTGCGAATCAGACGTGCAAACGCTGTATTTTATAAGGTTCGCGATAAGAATTGTATAAAAATATAATCATTGCAAATAACGCTGGATGTATTTGAACTTCTATGGTAGTGTTGCTGTTGCCGCAAAAGAGTTTTGCGGACATCACAGAAAGGAAGTGCAAAATGAACGTTACAGAGATCAAACCAATCGAGGCAGCGAGCGTGCAAAAGATCCGGCTGGCCATATATTGCAGAGTCTCTTCAGACTCCGAGGATCAGCTGCACTCATTTGCCAATCAAATTCGTTACTACAGCACCTATGTGCAGGGTCACCCAGAGTATACTCTGGTCGACATTTACGCAGACGAAGGCCTCACAGGAACATCCCTTGAAAAACGGGACGAAATGAATCGCCTGCTCACAGACTGCAAATGCGGACGCATTGACCGCATCATCGTCAAAAGTGTCAGTCGGTTCGCACGAAATACCGAGGAACTCCTTTTAAGCGTGCGCATGCTGAAAGAAATCGGCGTGAGCGTGTATTTTGAGGAACAGGACATCGATACGGCAAAGCTAATTGCCGAAATGCTTTTAACCATGCCCGGCGTAGTCGCGCAGCAGGAGTCGATCTCCATCTCGGAAAATATGCGCTGGAGCTACCGTAAGCGGATGGAACGCGGAGAGTTTAACTGTTGCACCCCGGCATATGGATTTCGCAGAATCGACAAGATTCTCGTAATCTTTGAAAAAGAGGCAAGGGTGGTGCGGTGGATGTTCCGCCTCGCGCTGCGCGGGATCGGCAGGCAAAGCATTGCGAATCTCTTGACCGCAAAGAACATCTCAACACCAAGCGGTGGCAGGATATGGTCATATACAAGCGTAGACCAAATTCTTAGGAATCCGCGCTACATGGGCGATGCTATCCTGCAGGAAAGATATACGACACAGACCCTGCCGTTCAAACGGAAGAAAAACAACGGCGAAATGCCGAAGTACTATGTGGAAAACGCAAATCCTGCGATTATCACACGGGAAGTCTTTGAAGCTGTACAGATCCTGCTTGACCAAAGGCGAAGCGACAGCTATGCGCCGCGGAATCGCTATCCGCTGTCGGGCATCCTGTACTGCCCGGACTGCGGCAAGACCTTTCGCAGACAGACCACAAACGGAAAGGCCTACTGGCTGTGTGCGGCAAGGGCCGCGGGCAAAACAAAGTGCCGTTCCATCCGTTTTCCCGAAGAGCGGCTGGAAGATACCTTTACACTGCTGCTGCACAAACTGCGGGATAATCGGGAAAGCCTGATTGAACCGCTGATCCGAAAGACAGAAGAACTTTACCGCAGAAACCACGCCTATACCGAAGAAATCCAGAGTATCGATAAAGAGGCCGCAGACCTTGCTGCTCAGAACCATCTAGTGGTGCAGTTATATAATCAGGAGATGCTAAGCGCCGAGGATTACCGAAGGCGAGTGCATACTCTTAACCAAAACATCTTAGAACTTCGAAGAAAACGCAGCAAACTGCTTTACGGTGCAGAAGAAGGCAGGCATCTTAGCGAGCTGCAGCAGCTTCGGGAGATTCTCAAAAACAGTGAGGACGGCTGGACATTTAATCCGGAGCTTTTCCTCGACCTTGTGCAACGGATTCAAGTAGAAACAAGCGAAAGCCTCACCTTTGAAATCTTAGGCAGCATTCCGCTGCGTGAGCGGCTGGCAGGATAGGGGGGACCGCAATGAAAATCAGAAACATCGCTTTTGGATGTCAGTATGAAGGTGGGAAAATCGTCCTGCAGGAAGGAGAAGCAAGCGTGCTTAGGAACATGTACCAAGCCTACAAGCTGGGCAAAAGTCTTGCGGCGCTCGTCGAGAAACTTGAAGCGCTTGAGATAGAATATCAGGAAGGAAAAACAGATTGGAACAAGAGCAGGGTCAGAAGGCTCCTCAGCGACAAACGCTATCTGGGGACAGAGGAATATCCGGCAATCATTGATCCGGAAACCTTTGAAGCCGTACAAAAGAGACTCAAAGTAGCCAATCAGCAGGCAAAGGCAGATCGCAAGGCGGATATCTACCAGATCCATAATGTCCGCTGCGATCGGTGCGGCGCAATCATGAAGCGCAGAACCAGCTACAGCGGCAAGCGATATGAAAAATGGGTCTGTCAAAACAAGAGCTGCCATATCATCGCATCCAAACCGGATGTGAAAATGATCGAAGACCTGCTTATGCAGTTAAACCATCTGATTGAGAATCCGCAAGAGATCCGCTATGAAAAAAAAATAAAGGAAAACGCAAAACCGCAGACACGCATTCTGTCAAAGCTCCCAATCGAAGCGGAAAACGAGGATGCATATCAGAGACTTACCGCACAGACCGCTGCTGCCTACAGCAGATTGGACACAAACGAATACCTGACACAAAGACTGAGAGAGGATTTCAAAGAAAAGGAGCCGCTCTCAGTTTTTTCATGGGAGCTTTATGCACGGACGGTTAAAGAAGTACGCATCGAGGCGAGTGGAAACATCCACCTAGTGCTGAAAAATGATCAAAGGATAGGGGGATGCGAAGATGGAAAGCAGAAGCTGTAATACAAATGCGGACTCCGGAAGAACCGTCCGCATCATCCCGGCGACAAAGCCGCTTACAAGATCTGTCGATATGACAGACCGTCCCTTACGTGTAGCAGCTTACTGCAGAGTATCCACCGAGATGGAAGAACAGCTCAATAGCTACGCCGTACAGACTTCACATTACACAGAAAAGATCAAAAACACACCGAATTGGGAGTTTGTCGGCATCTTTGCGGACAAGGGCATCAGCGGCACCGGAGTCAAAAATCGCGACGAATTCAACCGCATGATCCGCTACTGCAAGCGCGGACGGATCGATATGATCATCACCAAATCCGTATCCCGATTCGCACGCAACACTTTAGACTGCATCAAATACATACGCATCTTGAAAGAGATTGGTGTTGATGTATATTTCGAGGAACAAGGCATTCACAGCATGAAAGCAGGCAGCGAATTTTTGATCTCGATTTTCGGCAGCCAAGCGCAGGCCGAGTCCGAAAACCTCAGCGCAAACATCCGCTGGGGCAAGGACAAATCTGCCGCACAAGGCAAGGTCGCCTTCCCTGCGAAACTATATGGCTACAGCAGGAATCCGGACGGAAGCGTCGAAATCGTTTCGCATCAGGCGGCGGTCGTGCGAAGAAGCTATGATGCATACTTAGACGGCGATACTGTCCTTGATATCATCAAGAGCCTTGCAGATGATGGAATCCCTTCTCCGGACGGAAAAGAGAGATGGCACAAGAATACGATCATCGGTATCCTCACCAATGAAAAATATGCCGGAGACTACTTAACGAACAAGACTTTCTGCGCAGACTGTCTAACGAAGAAAGTCGTGCGCAACAATGGAGAGCGCGTTCAGTATTACATCGAGGATCACCACCCGGCGATTATCCCGCGCGAGGTTTTCCTCAAAGTGCAGGAAGAAATGGCACGCAGGACAAGCCTTGCGCCAAAGGGCGATTTCTCCTCAGCGACCGGCGTCGGCAAGTACCGCAGCCAGTATCTGCTGAGCGAGATTCTGATCTGCGGAGACTGTGGCGCGCGCTATAAACGAGTTAACTGGTATCGCAACGGTAAGCGCAAAGTGGTCTGGCGCTGCATCAACCGTGTGCAGGGAGGCCCAGAGCGGTGCAGCTCGCCGACCATCGAAGAACAACACCTGCATGAGGCCATTATGCAGGCAGTCATGCGGCTTGCAAAACAGGATACCGATGTCCTTCGTATCATCAAAGAACAAATCCGCGCGGGCATTCTCGGCGGGGATGACGGCATCGGAGATATCGAAGCCCTGCAGCAGCGCATCGCCTTGATCGATACCGAAATCGATGCGAAGATCAGCAGCGTCACTGCAGACAATATCGAGGACTATGATGATAAGGCTATTATGGAACTGCTCACAGAAAAAAACGAACTGGAGCATAGACTCCAAAAGGCAATCGAGCAAAACGCGGCAAGAGAGGGCAAAGAAGAAAAAGTGCAGGAAGTCCTGCAGATTACAGACATGCTGAAAAATCACCCGATGAAATTCGACGACAAAATGCTGCGCAAACTGCTCAAACGAGTCGAAGTCCTATCCACCGAAGAAATCCTGCTCACCTTCGCAGGCGGCCTGCAGATGCGCGAGAAGATGCAGGACACCCTCAAACGAATGCCGATACGGAAAGAGTGAGGGATAATAGGTGTCAAAATGTGTTGGAAAATTTTTCGGAATAGAGTATAATACAAGCAAGGCACAAAGTGCCCTACAAATCATCTGATTTGGGGAAGGAGTGATGCAGCATGGACAAACTGTTCGAGTTTACTATGTTAGCTTCAGTATCTTGAGAAAGATGCATACAGCAATCTATGCGGAGGCGAGCAGCCTCCTTTCCTTTATAGAAAATGTGTGAGGTAAAAACATGGAGAAAGAAAAAATAGAAACTTGGTATCACTATACCGACTTCGAGAAGTTTAAATGTATCTTAGCGAATGGAACTTTAAGGTTTAAGTGCAGCACGCAATCCAATGATATTTTGGATACTCGGTATTTTGTTGATCTGCTAAATGAAAGCAACCTATCCGATTTATGTGAAGCACCGGAGGATCTTGCAGCACTGAATGAATTCTGTGCAAGCTATTTCAAATTCGAATCATATCACCCCAAGATAGCGGCTTATGTAGCCTGTTTTACGGAAATAAAGGATTCAAGATTGCTATGGGATGCATACACGATGAATAGGCCTAAGCTTGAAAACGCAGAGACAAAGCATGCACCTAAATACAATGGTGTTATTATAGGATTCAATGCTGAAAAAATCAGAGCGTTGATTCAACAGTATGATGACAAGCCGGAATTTGCAAAAGCCTATGTCACGCCAATCATATATGGCCAAACAGGTCAGCTACAATTGCTGGGAGTTTCCTTTTGGGATTTCGATAATCTACTCGAAGAAATAGGAAGGGACTCTGATCAGACACAAATCCTCACAACATCGATTACGGGAGGTAATGCTTCTATAAACACAAAAAAGTATCTTATAGAGGCAAAGTCATATTTGATAGAGAGAATAGAAACATTAGCACCAGCGATGAAACATGAATTTTGGCAAGAAGAAAAAGAAGTCAGAGCAATATTATGCAGAGACAGTTCTTCGGGAAACCAAGATGAAGTAGAAAAGGGCGAAGGTAACAACAGATATATAGATTTACCGATTACGGAGGATATGATTGAGACCATAGTCTTAGGACCGGAATTTGGAGAAGCAGAAGAAAAAGAACTCAACGCCATGACAAACGCCAAGATCCAGTTTGCTAATCTTAATCATGAAAAGTCAAAGGGGACAGGCATCATTAGATATCGGTAAGCGGAACTGTGCGGTCATACAATAGGTGATTCAATAAGGTAAAGAATATTGTTATAAAATTGATCAACAGATTGATGAGTAATAGGATTATTTGTTAAACACAAGATTAGAAAGTGGGTGAGGTGCATGTCAATTAATGTTTTTGAAAAATTGTTGATAGAAAAAATTGAAATTTTCAAGTCTACGTTTGATGAAACAGCAGAAGGCGTTTTTTTTAATGATGATGGAAAACTGATACATCCGGGAGAATTCGGGAGATATAGAGAAAATATATGCAAACAATTCCTCAAATTCGTTACACCCGCAAGGTTGGATATTGGTACGGGTTTTATCATTAACACATCAAATAAGGTAAGCCATCAGTGTGATATCATTATCTATGATGCTCAGCATACGCCACTACTGGAGTCAGAAGAGAAACAATTTTTTTTCCCTGTTGAAACTATTGCTGCAGTTGGAGAAATAAAGTCTGTTTTAAGCAAAACGGCATTATCAGAAGCTATTCAAAAATTAGCGCAAGTGAAAGTTTTAAGAGAAGAAGTAAAGCATCCAGTAATTATTAAAAAAGACCATGCTGGTAGTAGCTATGACCCAAGAAATAATCCATATGATCAAATTTTTACTTTTATTGTGTGCAAGAAGTTAAGCTTTAATATTTCAAATTTATCCACAGAAATAAATAAATTGTATGGAGATTCCACCGAATATAGACATAGACATAATCTGATATTAAGCGTCGAAGATGGACTCTTAGCGTATTACGACAACAACGGTAAAACAATGATGTATCCTGTGAGGGGCAATACAAAGCTGAAAAATAGATTTGTTGCACCGGGAGAAAACCCATATGTTCATCTTAAATATTTTGCTTCATATCTATTTATGGGGACATCAAGTGCGACAATTTTGTATCCAGAGATTTCTGATTATATGGGTGCAATTGATGGCGGATATAATTATGATGAAAAATGCGAAGATACTGAAGTTGGATTTTAGTAAAAAAATTTAGAAAAAATATGCGACAAAATTGATTGAAACACTTTGTGCAATATAGTAGAATATATAGAAAAATTGAGTAATGGAAAGATTTTTTTGTGGACTTTGTTTATGGAAAATGCAAGTTCAACTACTTACCAAAAAAAGTTGAGCCTGAGTCACGGGGGTTCGAAAAGGTCATCGACCACAATATACCCTTGGAATTTCAACAATTCCAAGGGTTTTTCTTTTGCTTTTTTTCGGCTTGGAATTTATGATTTCCCCTTTTTTTTTTCGCTGAAAGACTTGCAGAAATGATAAAAAAAACATATAATACAAATATACGAAATTCAGAAAATCAGAAATGAGGTGAAAGCATGTTGGCAGAATTAAGAAGCAGATCGCAGATCACCATTCCTGCGGAAATTATTAAGAATCTGGGAATTTCAGAGGGCGATAAATTTGAAGTAATGGAAAAGGACGGCGGCATTTTTCTCTGCCCGGTTGTCATCTATCCAAAGGAAAAACTCATGGCTTTGGCACAGCTGCTGAAAAAGGCAGACATAGACACAGAAAACCAAAAAGAATTTACAAGCGTGGAGGACATGTTCGCAGATATGGGACTTGATCTTGATGTATAATCTGAAATATACAAAAGAGTTTGAAAAAGCCTTAAAAAAGCTTTCAAAAGCTGAACAGAGGGCAACCATTATTTTACTTCTGGAAATCGGACATCATAAAGATATTTTAGGCGTATAGCTTTCTCAAAATTCTTGTAATCTTTGAGGTCAAAATATATTGCGTAGTGGGTATGTTTACGATGTGCAGGAGAGGTATAAGTACTCTGTACAGGGGGCAAGCGCGCGAGTAGGAGCGTTTACGATTTCCCTCTTTTTTCCCCCAAAAGTTTTTTGCAAAAGCTAAAAACCAGTAAACCCCTGTCTATGACTGGGTTTCAGCGTTTTTTGACGTCGAATTACCGCGTAAATGAATATATCGAATATACAGGAGGTATTTTTACATGGAAAAATCAGCAACTTTGAAACGACTAAAAAGAAGATTCTTGTGCGTTGCATTGAGTTTATTCCTCGCGTTTGGCTTTACAGCAAATGAGACGTTCGGATTTGAGTTTCCGCCTGATGCGGACGAACCGATCCTGAACGAAACGGAGATCGCGCTCTCAGAAAAAGTCATGAATCTTGAACTCGCCGTACGCACCATGAAAACAAAGAAAAAGAATATTAAAGTAGTCGTTCAACCGAGTGCTGAACTGGAGGCACTCATCGATGAAGCAGAGGCAGAGGGCTACGAGATATATTATAAGTTCTGTCGATCTGTAAGAAAACATTCACGATACATTACATGGCGTACCCATGAAAAAAATGTATACGTCAACAAGGAGGGGGTCCGCGGAAAGAAATATTATTATAAAGTACGAGTGATTCTTTATGTCCGCTGCGGCAACGACCATTTCAAGATAGCGGAAAGTGAATTGAAACAATGCAGATACGGCGTGCGAACATGGACGAAATGACGGCAAAAACCTCTGCAACTCCCAAAACTTCAAAAGAACCTTTTTCTTAACGCCAATTTTATAGCCTGCTTGATACAGTATAGAAAAGCTGTTTTTTTAGCAAGGGCGAATTGCCGCGGAAAGGGGGAGACACCATGTCAAAGAAATCTTTGAGCCTTCTTGTGATGATGCTTATCATTTGCGCGCTGCTGACAAGCTGCGCCGCATGGAATTATTTATCCAAGGACGAAGCGAGCAAGGAAGGCAGCGACAGCAGAGAGATGGAAACGACAGGGCAGGACACTGCCACGCAGGAGGGAGAAGAAATGTATCAGGACAC
>ERZ773148.3323-NODE-3323-length-11142-cov-12.780824_pt1 | contig 11142 bp, 11 predicted proteins | sample MGYA00580846_ERZ773148 | MGnify/ENA primary metagenome ERZ773148 (study PRJEB29015, sample SAMEA2737879) | human gut metagenome | biome: human gut; feature: human-associated habitat; material: faeces | place: China | collected 2012 ...
TCTGTAAGCGTTTTATGGATAACATCCTGTCGAATTTGACGCAGTACGAGGGAGATCACTACAACCGTATTAACTATCTGAAGTACATGATGATTCTTGGAATGATGGGTAGAGACGAGAACTTCAAGTTTTACAACCCTTTTTACCGTTCTGTGTTCTCGAGCCTGCTGGAGTTCTTCCACATATCCGGAGTGCATTGGTTTGGCTTCAATTCCCGCCTGACGTTCTAGGGGAAGATGCGATGTGTTCTCTGTGGTGGATCTCTCTCCAGATGGCAAGGAGACGGCATTGAAGCCATCGTCGAATCTGGTCGTGGATACACTCCGTATCGTGACGGGTATTCCGCAGTCTCGAATGACAGATATTCTGGAAGACAAGAGCCCGGTGGTGGATGGGAGTGATGATGTTGAAGCGCTGCTATAGTTGAATCCTGCTTTGTACCCTAGTGTCTTTCCTGTTTGTTGGTTCTGTCCCTCGTTTTTCCGCCGATTCGTTCACGTGCTTCTCCTTTCTCTTCTTCCATATGCTATCACTCAATAGACTTCTCTGTAATCGTTCTGTAGTGGTATAGGAGCATCCGCCCTGCCATTTCCCCTTTTCTCATTTCCACGTCCAGTCCACTCTACCTTCATAGTTATATTGTTTCATACACGTATCTCATTCTTCAATGTGTTCATCATCTCCTTCTGTCGTTTCCTTTTACCCAATCTCCTCTCTGCCACAACTACACCCCATTTCTTTATGTAACAGTGCGATATCTCTCTTTCTTTGGGTTGTCAACGATTTGGTAATGGAAACGTTGATGAACAAGCAATTACTGAACTATTGGACGGTTAGTTTCCAGTGGGATTATCATAGTTTCTCATTTTTTCTTTGTTAACCTATGTCTGATACTGTTCCTGGTAGGATCTTCGTGCCGTTTGTGCGCTAATCGTGTAGTTGAAGAAGCCGCTTGGATTCAAGTGCAAAAGAAGACGTTCACCAAATGGGTGAATCAGCAGCTGGCCCCCGTGGGAGTGCACATCGATGATATCTATATGGATTTCAGAAATGGAATCAATCTTGTCACTTTGCTTCAGGTGCTTTTCAAGGAGCCCATTGTTGCGTGAGCAGTTCCTCCCATCCGCTAATCGTTTTAGGCGCGTGAACAAGAACCCCAAATTCGCCTTCCAGGCCAGCGAGAACCTGAAGCCTTGCTTCGATTACCTGCTCTACAAGAAGAAGGCGAAGATGGTGAACGCTTGTTTAAGATGGAATACCAAGGAATATTTTTAGAAATACTAGAAGAAATCGGAACAATGCCTTTACCACCATATATTCATGAAGAACTAAAAGATCAAGATCGCTATCAAACGGTTTATGCTAAAGATTATGGAAGTGCTGCTGCACCAACTGCTGGGCTTCATTTTACTAAAGAATTATTAGAAAAGTGCAAACAAAAAAGCGCCCGGACGGCATAAAGCCATACGAGCGTAATGGAATATATTTTGCTGTTTGGTTACATGGTATAGTACATACTGCTGGCCGCATTGCTCCGCTGCTGGAAACAGGCTTTTTTTAGCTGGTGCAGGTCATGGGTACTGTGAAAAAAGACAAGAATAGACACGGCGGCAATCCTCCTATATGCCGCCGTGGATTTACACGGTGTTAGGTCGTCGTTGGTTTAGGGGGCGAAAAGAAACGGCGGCTCTGATTTCTCAAAACCGCCGTATCGTCAGTGATATAGGAAAGCACACGAAATCCTCTGCCCGTCAGCGGTTTTTTTCTTTTCCCCGCTGTGGGGGCAGATGTTTCTTAATTGATTTACCACAAGCATAAACTACAAATGTTACACAAATGTCCGAGGCGTCTTTGATTTCGACAGAAAAACAGGCTGAATTGTTACAAAGCTCGGACATTTCAAAAATTTCTTTGAGAAATGACGAAAAAAGCGGGGCAGCACACGCCGCCCCGCCGATCCCATACGGTTATTCCATTGCCCGCATTTGTTCAATCAGAGATTGTTTTTTCTGTCTGCGGATTGTCCATACAGACAAGATTAGCTCCATTCCGAACAATACCAGAATGAACAGCCCCATTTCCAAAACCGGGAATTGATAAGGCACTACATTTCCGGCAAAAGCACCTACACTCATTTTTCTGCAAGCAAAGATGGAAGCCGGAAGCCCAACGATCAGCGTTGCCAATGTTGCAAAGAGCGCATAGCACAGCCCCTCACAGATGTTCATTTTACATAGCTGTTTTTGTGTTAGGCCGATAGAACGCAGAATACTGTTTTCCTGCTTTCGGGCGATCTGGTTAGAGAGTGTCGTGTTAATCAGGTTGATAACGCCAAAGAGAAATACCAGCCATGACAGTACCTCCATACTGCCAAACGCAAAAGAATTTGTCATTTCTTCATATTCAATCACTGTATTGATTTCATCTAAGGCAATATTACTATGGCTGGCAACAATATTTTTCAATTCAGCTCCCACATAGTCCGTTTTTTTAGGGTCATTTACAATGCTCCATGAATAGTCAAAAGAGGTGATTTCCGGGTGCAGTTCGTGGAACAACGCTTCTGGTGCAAAAAGAGTTGCCCCATCTAAGTGCATCCTGCCATGTCCTGAATATACCTTTGCAGGAGCGTATAACCCCGATATGGTAACAGAAACGGATGGCTGTTCTTCTCCCAAAGAAATCTCAACCGTTGAACCAACACCCATATCCTCATTCTGCTTTAGCACATTATAGTCAATTACAATACTACGGGAATCTGTTGGCATGGTTCCCTCTGTCAGAGCCGCTTCAACTACCGCATAATTCTGGTCGGTCAGCATATCGCACATACCACCAGCTTGATGAATCTCTGTTTTATAAGTTGCATGGAGAGATTGCCTGCTTGGAATTATATCTGTAACGCCATCAATAGATAAGATTTCCTGCTTTAATTCCTCATTCAATGGATTTCCCGCTGCCATAACCTTTTCTTCTGTCATTTCAGAATCCAAATAAATTTTATAGTCGCCGTCTGGGAAAAACTGTCTTGCAAGCGCCTCTGGTGAGCGCAGCAAAACAATGGAGGATACCACAAGCAGGATAATTCCGCCCAAACTCAATGAGGCTACAATAGCAACGGTCTTTTTTCGGTCACGCCTAAAATTTGCAATTCCCATTGAAACAGGATTGAGCTTGATATTCTTTTTCCGGCTGCGGATGTCCTTTTGCGCCGGGGTAAAATGGACGGCTTCAATGGGGGAAATCCCTGCCGCAATTTTCACCGGCTTACGGATGGAAACAGATACCATGATCCAACTGCTTATAAGCGTTAAAATAACCGTTGCCACATAGGAAACAGCGTTAAAACCCTTGGAAAACAGGAGGAAACCGCCGCATACGCCCAGCACTGTGCCAATCAGAATCCCGATACTGCCGAGTTTGCGTCCCTCGTTCTTTACAATCCGCTTGATTTGCTTTGGTGTCGCACCAATCGTCCGAAGCTGCCCGTAGCTTTGGATTTTGTCATTGATGGAGATACGGAAGATACTCTGGATCACAATATAGCCGCCAATCAGAACAAGGGCAATCACACCTGCCATCAGTGCAAAATCAAAGGATTTAGAAGCATAGGCAAAATACTTACTGTTCATTTTGGGCATAGGAAGCTGATATTCCTCTGCAATCTCCCTGCAATAAGAGGTCATCAGTTCCTCACCCAACTGATCGCTGTTTTTGAAATGGGCATAGGCGCGATAGCCAGCCGGGTCAAACCCATTCCATTCTGTTAGGGCAGCTTTGGAAAGAATGATCGCGCAGGTATTCGCTTCCTTTTCATTTACACTGTTCATAATGCCGGTAACGACATAATCACCATGAAAACTCTCGGTGTCTAAGGTCACAGTGTCCCCGATCTTGGCATTGTTTCCATAGGTGGAAAGAAAGTATTTGCTTACGACAATTTCATTTGCTTTTTCAGGAACCCGGCCCTCTAATAACTCCATCTGCGCCTTGGTAATCTCCATCATTTGTGTGTCACAATACACATAGGACGCATGATAGCCCTGTTCTGAAAGTTCCTCACCGAGCATATAGTAGCCGCCTACACGCTCAAACTCCGGCAGTCCTTTCAGGGTTTCAATGTCGTTTTCCTCCACGCCCAGCCAGACCGCCTCATAAGTATCGACAACCTGATTGCGCTGCATTTGTGTCAGGGAGGTAGACACAATTCCCGTAAAGCAGATTAGAAACGCCGCCAGTGCAACGGCAATCACCACCATCAGATTCCGGCGCTTCTCGCTTTGCAAACTTTTCTTTGCCAGCTTCTTTGTAATGGCGCTGGTATCATTCTCAAAAGGCCATGTCATAGCCTGCCACCTCCTTACTCCACAATCTTGCCGTCCTCAATGCGGACAATCCGATCTGCAAGGCGGGCAATGTCGTTGTTGTGGGTAATCATCACAACAGTTTGCCGGAACTCTGCACTGGTGCGCTTGATAAGCCCCAGCACCTCGGCGCTGGTCTTGCTATCAAGGTTGCCGGTTGGCTCGTCGGCCAGAACAATAGCCGGTTTGGTAATCAAGGCGCGGGCGATAGCCACACGCTGCTGCTGGCCGCCGGAAAGATTGTTCGGCATATTTTTCAGTTTATCTTCCAGCCCCAGCAGGTGAACGATCTCGTCCAAAAACTTCTGATCCACCGTGTCCCCGTCCAGCTCCACCGGCAGGACGATGTTCTCATACACATTCAGGATAGGAACAAGGTTATAGTTCTGGAAGATAAAGCCGATGTTGCGGCGGCGGAAGATGGTAAGCTGTTCGTCGTTCATTTTCGACAGTTCTTTGTCCCGGACAATCACATTGCCGGAAGTAGGGGTGTCCAGCCCGCCCATCATGTGAAGCAAGGTGGACTTGCCGCTGCCGGAGGTTCCCACAACGGCCACAAATTCGCCGTCATTTACAGAGAAGTTCACGCCGTCAAGGGCGCGGGTGATATTCGGCTCTGTACCGTAATACTTTTTCAGGTCGATAGTCTGTAAAATTCTCATAAAATTCAATCCTTTCTTTGTTTGTTGTAAATGCGGAACGCTGCTGCGCCGGTGGCCGCCAACTGTACCAGAATCAGCACAGCGAACAGTCCGAAGCTCTCATAGTAGAACAGTTCATCCCAAAACAGGAGAACATCGCAGAGGGCAGTCAAGGCAACCGTCCAGCGGATGTGCTGGGCCAGCCTTTGCCAGAACGCCAGCACAAGGGCAACGGGCGGGACGATCAGCAGCGCCAGATTCAAAATCATGGTCGGGGTCAGTTCCATTGCAACGCCTCCTCACTTTTGTTGATAAGGTCATTGTAAAACCCAAATGTCTGCGAAATGTTACAGCGGCCAAAAAATTTCATCGAAAATCGGGGTGAAATGTTACAACGCTCGGACATTTCAAAATTATTATTCAACTACCCTTAATCGAGCTACAATACTTGTTTTTCTAAAATAGCAAAACGAAACATGAGGAACTATAATCGCCACAACGCAAATAACAATTCCCTCTAATATCAACGGGAAAATCGTAGGCTGTATTGTAAACAGCCATAAGTCAGGTTGATTAAAGAAAGTAGGAAGAATTGTATTTGCAACAATAAGAGAGAGAGGTAAACCCATTACACAAATCAGAAATGCGTAAAACAATCCCTCCAATACGGTCAATTTGTTAATTTGTTTTTTCGTCATTCCGATGCTCTCTAATGTAGCAAATTCCCGTTGCCGGTTTATAATGCCCGTTATAATGATGTTGGAAAAATTCACAAGCCCGATACTTCCTAATAGAAACCCAATAAGGCCACCTATGATAAAAATAGTTTGTTTTAATCCATTCATAGTTTGTGCCAATGTTTCAGACGATGCGTATTCAACGGTAGGCAAAGAATTGATGTACTCGGTCGCTGGCAAAAAGTGTTCTTTTTCCACATCAAACACATAACTCATTATGGCTGGATTGTTATACAATTCCACAAACATCTCATTACTCATATAGAAAATAGGACAATCGCCGCCAACATCAGTGTAGCCAACATTCTTACCCGGAGATTCTACCAATGAAAAATCAACCACTGCACGCGCAATTACCGAAACCGTTTTATAAGGCAATCCATCTTTGTAAATGGTAACTTCCTGATTGAGCGGACAAAGAAATTCAGGAGATTCATTTGGGTTGATCGCTGAAATTTCTATAACATAGTTTCCACTTTCCAAATATGAGGTTAGTTGCTGTATATCTGTTTCTCCCTCAATGAAATTCAATTTAGGAAGTATTGGTTTTTCTACCCCGTAAATATTGCAAAGAGGTCGATAATCAACACCGAGTTTTACTGGATAAGTTCTGCCATCAACCATACCACTTCGTATAAGGTGATTATCTTCTGTGTATTCGTCTAATACTTCCGTGACCAAACTACCATAATCATAAGTAACACTGACATCATCCAAAGTGTTTTTATAAATTCGACTTCCGTTCAGCACAGGAATATTATTTTCAATATCAGATATGATTTCATTACTAACAGAATCATCTTTAAATCGAAAACCTTGCACATTAGAAAATGTGTTTGGGCTTGCCACAACAAAATCAAATGAGGTAACAGAAGATACATATTTTTTAACATCAACACTATTTCCGATTGCGATTGCACTGTTTAGGAGAATAATGCAGAGTATCATGGATAAGACAATAAATATGGTACGCTTTGAATTTCTTCTTAAATTTCTCCATGCCATTTCTATTATTCTATTCTTAAACGAAAGACGATTCTTGTTGGCACTATGATAATTGTCTTTTTCATAGTATCTGGTTGCCTCAATGGGCGAAATCGTAGCTGCAATTTTGAATGGTTTCTTTATGCTCACCCAAACAGTAATCGCACTAAATATCCCGGCAACGACAAAAATAATAGGATTAAAACTCAAGTTCACAGAAAGATTGTGATACTCGCCTTTCATAAAATTAAGAATCCACGGAAGCATAAGTATTCCTACTATATATCCTAAAATCAACCCAATAGATATACCAATTATAGACAGCCAAAATGCTTGCTTATAAACAATTCGCTTGATTTGCTTCTCCGTTGTTCCGATTGTTCTTAATAAGCCATATTTCTTTATTTCTTGAACAACAGAAATCTCAAAAATATTGCGAATGAGCAAATAGCCCGTTATTACAAAAATCATAATAAAAAACAGGGCTGCTATTATGGCAATCCAATTTACAGATGTACCAGTGGATGGGCTGGTTCCCCTAATTTGCAAAATAGTTGTCTGTATAGACTGGATCGCTCCAACACATAAAGTCGTTACAGAAGTAAAAAGCATTGATGTTAAAACGATTGCTATTACAGCAACAATATTTCGTAATTTGTTGGCTTTGAAGCTTCTTTGCGCCAGCTTCTTTGTAATGGCGCTGGTGTCATTTTCAAAAGGCCATGTCATAGTTGTATCACCTCCATATTTGATAAGGGTATTGTAAAACCTAAATGTCCGCGAAATGTTACAGCGGCCAAAAAATTTCATTGAAAATCGAGGTGAAATGTTACAACGCTCGGACATTTCAAAAAAATTTACGGCGGGCAGCCGGAAATGGCCGTCCGCCGCGTTCTATTTTGTAGGCAGCATAATGGAAAATTCCGAACCCTTGCCCGGCTCCGAAACCACTTTGATATAGCCGCCCTGCCGCGTTACGATCTCGCGGGCCAGATACAGGCCAATGCCCACGCCCTGCTGTTCGTGTACTTCTTCCTCACGATAGAAGCGCCGGAAGATGGCAGCCTGATTGCTTTCTGAAATGCCCTTGCCGGTGTCGGTCACTTTGACCTCTACGTACATTTCCCACTGAACCACTGATACAGAAATCTTTCCACCTGACGGAGTGTATTTTACTGCATTGTCCAGCAGATTGAAAAGGGCTTCGCTTGTCCACTTGCTGTCATGGGAGATTATCAAATTTTCCGGGCAATCCACGGATACAGCAATTTCTTTTTTCTCTGCGGCATATACAATACTGCTCATGGCTTGTGCAAGCGTATGGAATAAGCTGCTGTCTTTCTTTTCTAATCGTATTGCTCCGGTTTCCAACCGGGACGTTTTAACCAGTGCTTGGAACAGAAAATCCAGTTTATCAGTCTGACTACGTATGCCTTGTAAAAAGTCCATCCGTTCTTCTTCTGAAACAGGCTTTGTTAAAAGTGTGTCCGTTACCATTTGCAAATTGCTGACAGGCGTTTTAACTTGATGTGAAATATCAGAAATCAGCATTTGAAGCTCCTGTCGTTCCATGTCTACCTTGTGCCGGTTTTTCTGCATAATCTCATACAACCGAATTAAGCGGTGGTTGATACGGGCAAAAAGAGTTTCACTATCATTTGACTTTTGTAATTCCTCGTTTCCATCAATCATGTTGTCCAGCGTCCGGCACAAATTAGAAGTAAAATGAGAAAGGCGTTTTCCAAAAATCAGCACCAATAGCCAAATCCAGAAAAACGCACAGAGTGTCAATGTTCCACCCACTATAAAAATTCGTATATCCTGCATTATACCGCCGAAAATACCGGTAATTACCAGCATAGAGAAAACCATGCCAGCACTAACCAGTCTACAAATTTTCTTAGCAGAAAGGTTATTCAGATTCATTTCTTTTCGCCTCCTGTCCATTGATACCCCATACCATAAACCGTTTTGATATATGTGTCGCCATCCGCTTCAATCTTACTGCGAATACGGCTGATAGAAGTAGTAAGGGTATGTTCATCTACATATTTTTCATCAACATCCCACAGTTTTTCTAAAAATTGTTGGCGAGTAAGTACCTGCTTCGGATTTTTAAGAAATAGGTTCAACATTTTATATTCCATCGCAGAAAGTGCTAATGGTTTCCCGTTCAAACTTGCAAATTGTTCCGAAAAATCCAGAAACAAGCTACCATCCTCGTAAATATCCTTAGCTGGTTTGTGATGCTCCAACATAGCGAACATGGCTTTGATTTTTCGCTGCAAAGCACTAATCGAAAAAGGTTTCGTGATATAATCCACTGCACCAGCTTCATATCCCCGTATCTGATTGCTTTCCTGATCGTTGGCAGTTAGAAATATAACTACTGTATCAGGATGCTCTGGCTTGATAAGACGGCATAGGTCATAACCATTTCCGTCTGGTAAATTTATATCCAGCAATACCAAATCAAAAATGTTTGTTTTTAATGATTCAGCGGCTGTCCTTGCATTCAGAACAGAAGTTATTGTGTAACCGTCCAATTCCAAATTATAAGTAAGCGTTTTATTCAAAAGATTATCATCTTCGACAATTAAAATATGCTTCATATTATCACTTCCTTTTCTTTTTGCAGATAGTATAACAGGCAAATGTCCGAGAATTGTTACAAGGACAAATATATTTTTCATTTTACAGCTTTTTTCTGTGTACTGCAATTTTATAAAAGAAAGGACAGCAGTGTCAAATTGCTGTCCTTTCTTTTATCATAGCTGGTAGTGTAGAAGCGTGGGTTCATCATATCGGGTGTGGTATCTTTAACTACAGGAAACTCCCTACAACACTATCTCACTTCTTGCTTAATAAAGTTCTAATGAATCTTCTGTATCCACCCACATCTGTAAATTGCCATCAAGATATAATCTTGCATATTCCAAAGGCTCATCCACAGCCAATGAAGTAAGCGCACATTCTGATCCATATGTGGTTTTTAAATTTTTTTCAGCTTCCCAGCAATCAATGCGAAGCATATATCCAGCACTTGTGTAAACATCAATACTATCGTGGTTTATATTATATTCTGCATAAATTGTTCTCATCGTATCTTATCTCCATTTTCTTTTGATAATCAGTTACAGAGTTAAATATCGAAAACATTTCAATCAGTTCACCATGTCGTTATTGTTATATGTTATATTGTGTTATGAAATTTTCTTTCCCTTAATTTTTCCCATATTAAGGTTCATGAAAAGCAATGGGAAAATGTAACACAAGGGAAAGAGTAAGGGAAAGTTCACTTGCTACAAACTTAGTATTTTCAAGGGTTTGCGAAGAATTTGATAATCAAATATAACAGTTATTAAATTTCCTAAAATATGTGAAATATCAACTGGAATTTCTCACTTCTTCATTTTAGGTGCAATAAGCAACACTACTGTCACAAGAAAATATACACCATACATCAACCATGTAATAGTATTGTTCCATGGAAAACTCATTTCTGGATGATTCAATGCAAACATTATAAATACAATGGCTATAATCAGCATGATCAAACCGATAATCCTTGATATACTCTTTTTCATGTAAAGTCCCTCCTTATCAAACTTGAATCTGTCAGATACTGTTGTAAAACTCCTGCAATAGCGACGCTAATTTTTCTGGAGACTCCAAATTTACTTCATGACCTGTTTCCGGAATTTCCTTGAATTGGGAACACTTCAGAATATCTGCAAGTTCGATTGACGCTTTTTTGTTAGCTTTGTCTTTTTCTCCACAAACGACCAATGCAGGGCAGGAGATTTGGCTCAACGAATCGCTAAAATCAAGTTCTGCCATGGTACTACACAGACTTATAAAATCGAGTTTTCCAAATCCGGTTTGTTGAAACATTGACTGCGGCATAAAATGAAACAGCGCATTTTGCAGCTTTAATAATCTCGCAGGCATCTTATACTGCGCTGCAATCAAAACCAGTGCCTTTACTTTTTTGGGATAGTCTATCGCATAGTTTAGTGCCAATACACTGCCCAAAGAGAGACCACATAATATGATATCTTCATTTTCCGCGTTACACATTTCTGAAAAAGCAGAGTAGAGAGCGGAATATGTTGCTACTTTTCCTTTGACCATTTCTGCTAAATCCAAGCATGCGCTATTTCCCGACACTTCTGTTGCTCTTGTCACCTTGTTCCAACTGTCGGCATTTTGCCCCAATCCATGCAAATATAAGTATTTCATGCATTTCCTCCACAACTCCCGAGTTGTCTAACTCTTTTCTGTGTTCCATCTTCTTGTCCGAAGGGCAAGAAGCATCCCTCGTTCTAAAGAGCTCGGTCAATTTCGATTTGTTGCACAATTATCGCATTTAAATTGTACCATAAAACTTGTGAACAATTCTACCGTCATTTGGGA
>ERZ773148.3331-NODE-3331-length-11130-cov-27.558916_pt1 | contig 11130 bp, 5 predicted proteins | sample MGYA00580846_ERZ773148 | MGnify/ENA primary metagenome ERZ773148 (study PRJEB29015, sample SAMEA2737879) | human gut metagenome | biome: human gut; feature: human-associated habitat; material: faeces | place: China | collected 2012 ...
ACATTCTTTTTAAATTCCGTAAATTCCTTTGAAATCCCTCCGGCTTGCCTTCGGCAACCCACCTCCCTTTTCAAGGAGGCAAAAAGCGGATTAAAGGTCACGCACATTCTTTTTAAATTCCGTAAATTCCTTTGAAATCCCTCCGGCTTGCCTTCGGCGACCCACCTCCCTTTTCAAGGGAGGCAAAAAGCTTCCAAACTGCTTTGGCGAGGCTTGCTCTCTGCAAGGGAGGCTGAAAAGTAAAAAGACGAAAACGGAAGTGTAAAACGAATAGTGAAAAGGGCGGGCAGGGGTGTGTGGAAAGCTCCTTATACGGCACACAAAAAAGAATTGACATACAACGCTTCTGTCATACTCTTCCTCTTCATCTCTCATATGACACACAAAAAAATAGGCGACAACACCTAAATTAAGTACAAAAACAGAATAGGCACACGATATCAGAATGGGGTACAGAAACGGAATGGTGCACAAAATACAAAATAGGGCACAAAAAAAACAGAGCAAGGCGAACCTTGCTCTGCTTATGATTGTTAATAAATCGGATCGATTGCTACGTGAGCGTCAGATCTCAACCCAACCCGAGTCGCCGCCCTCTACGGGGCCGGTGCCTATGGAGATTGTGATGATATCATCAAGCTCGTATGCAGAAACATCGAAATCCGGTGTTTGATAAACCTGTTTCATTGAGATTTAATCTCCTTTCAAGATATAATAATAAAATTTAATGTCGGAACGGAATATTCAGTTTTGAACAGCCGAACCGATAGTAAAGTTTCGCTGTGGTTTCTTGGCAAAATTCAATTACTGAGCTTTCCAAGCAGCAACAGCAGCATCATATCCTGAAGCAACTTTAGCAGTTACAGCTGCGGAATACCAAACATAATGATCGGCAGTACCGTCATTGTAGCATACATAAGCGATGCAGTCAATATCAGTTGCCTGAGAAGCATGAGAGATATTCTTGACGATTGCGCCGAAGTATGCATCGGAAGAAGCGTCTGCCTGACTTACATAGTCGGTAGAAGCAGCCTTCCAAGCTGACGGAAGTGCGGTGCCTTTTTCAACTGCTGCCTTAGCATCAGCTGCATCGGCAGCGCCTGTGTTGGCAGCAATGAAGCCAACGCTCTTAATTGTATTGCCGTTTGAGTTCATAGCAGCGAAGTCAGCAGCTGTGATAACCGAAGTAAGTCTGAACTGGAAGAGATCATCCGGAGCAGTTGTCTTATCGCCTGTGAACTTAACCTGAGTCTTATACTTAGCTACAGCATAAGACGGAGCTGACGGCATGTTAGCCATGATATTACCTTTGCTTGTATCTATGCTTGCAACATTCTTGGGAGTAGCAGAACCTGTTGTGCCCTTAATGTACTGGTTTTTGTCAAGAGCATCGCAGATTTTGATATTCTTATTGCCGGCAGTAACAGCAGCAGCGTCACCGGTTACATTAAATACGATTGAGCACTCTGCAACAGAAAGACCGTTTTCGCCCTTAGTTACAGAATAACCCTTTTTCGATGTAGCACCCTGACCTGCATCAGCACCGGCTGTAAGCATTACAGCGCTGTTATAAGTTGCTTTTTCTTCTGCAGACATTGTAGAAGCATTCATAACAGTTGAGCCGTATGCTGCGTTAATTTTAGCGGTTGTTGCATCTTTAGCATATGTTGCCCAGTCACCAAGGAAAGTACGACTTGTCGTATCAGGAGTGTAAACATTTGCATCATAGAGTATAGCAAACTTAGTATCACTCATGAGCTGACTGTAGTCTTTCATTTCAAAGTAGAAGGTAACAGTTACCTTTGCGCCGGAAACGATTTCAGCTTCTTTTTTATCAGAAACAAGAACCAAACCGACCTCAGCATCGTTAGCAGGAACTGCATATGCGCCGATAGCAACTGTAGTCAAAAGCATAAATACAACAAGAGCCACACTTAAAATTTTCTTCATCTTAAGCATAATTTAGTCTCCTATTTGTAAAATATTGTTTCTTCAGTATTACAAAGAATTACCACGCTTCATTAAAGCCGGCAGCTATGACGTTCTGAGCTTCAAGCTCCTCAACCCACTGATCCTGTGCCTCAATTGCAGCAGAGTCAGTAATATCTATTACTGCATCATAGTTTACATCAGATGCATAGTAAGCAGCCGTATCTTCGTCAATTGTCTCAACCCACTGATCGTGTGCTTCAACCATAGCAGCATCGGTAATATCTACCGAACCATCGCCGTTTACATCGCCGAAGTAAATGAATACATAGGTTGCAACTACTTTGCCGCTGTCATCTTTAAGAAGGATAGTAGCACCTGTTGACATATTGCCGTCTTCGTTGGCAACTACTTCAACAGAACCTGCTTTTGTGGTAACATAATCCTCAATGTTTTCGCCATTAAGGGTATCTATACCGAATACACAGCCGGCATAGTCGCCCGAGCCTGTGCAAAGGTCTTTTCTGATTACGGTACCGTAATCTGCACCTGTTTCGGTAAGGATAAGTTCCGGATCAGCTGCAGCTGCAGCCTTCATTACCGGGAAAGTAAGTTTCTGACCTGTGGTATAAACCGTTGAGGCTACATCAGAGGTCTTGTAGGAACCTACATAGAGTTTACCGCCGAGATTGGTCATTGTTTTCTGATCGTTAAGCACACCGAAAGCGGCCGCAGTATCGGAAATGGCCTTAGAAGCGGTAAAGGTGAGGGTCGAAAGTACGACGCCGTTTGCCTTCTGAGCAACAGCTCCGCCGGCAGCCTGCGGTAATACGCCGACATAGACATAAGTCTTGCCGCCCGCAGCAGCATCATTTACGACCGTCTTTGTTGCATCGCCTGCACCGAACAGCGTTGAAGCGGTTGTGCCGCTTACAAACTTAACAGCACTGCTGTCATACTGAACAGGAACAGAAACCGTTGCAGCATAATAATCTGTGGTTAATTTTACGGTAACCTTGACCGTATCGCCTGCGCTATATGACGCCTTGTCAAACGATAAAGCGATAGTGCCGTTTTCTGCGACACCGGTATTATCATTTGCGAAAACGCCGACTGCAAGCACGCCAAGGAGCATAACTACAGATACAATAAGGCTAATAGCCTTTTTTGCCTTGGTCATTTTTTGCCTCCTTCTATTCTTAATCAATATTAAATATACACTTTTGAGAGCACAATGTCAATAATTTGTGAATAAAAATGGCACACCGAAAGAAAATATCCCTTACGCTATCACAAATAAAGTTATTTCCTCGCGAGCTTACAAGCTTTGTACCGTTTTTTCACAAAACTATTCCGCCGCACTTTTAAAGTATATGCTCTAATCTTTTTAAGAATATCCCATTACATACACCCTTGTGGGGGAGATAACTCCCCCACCGGGTTTTAACTTAAGTAATTAAAGGAAATTACTTCTGAGCGATTGCAGTTCCGCCGTAAGCAGCGTCAACTACAAGGCCGTAGTTAGCGAGGTCAACCTTACCGGTAGCAAGGCCGCCTGCAGTCTTATAAGCGCCTGTGAGAGCAGCTTTGTTGTTGATTGCGAGGTCCATGGAGGAAGCATCGAATCCGTCAACAACACCGTCGCCGTTTACATCGCCGTAGATAACGACTGTGTAGATAGCAACCGGAGCACCGCTCGACTTAAGGCTGAGTGTTGCGGTAGCGCCTGTACCATAAAGGCCTGCAGCGTTAGCGGCAACATTAAGAGTTGTAGCCGAAGAATCCTTAGCTGTTACTCTTGCGAGTACGTCGTCGGCAGTAGCGAGCGAGCCGGGTGTTACGCCGGTGATGAGAGAAGCGCTCTCTGTTACGGAAACGCCCTCACTTGAACCCGCTGTGGTGGGAACTGCTACGTACTTGCATACGAACGGAGCCATAGCATTCTTGAGGTTTGTGATAACAGCGTCAATCTGAGCTGCTACAACATTTGAATAGAAGCGGTCATTTGCAGCATAGTTTTCAGCGGAGCCGCTGTAAAGGTTTGCTGTGTTGCCCTTCTCATCGGTGTACTCATAGCCGAGTACGGAAACGAGCTTAGCATAAGCTTCGGTCTTTGAAAGGCCGTCAGCCTTTGATGCGTCAAATGTATATGCACTGTTGTCAGTGAATATTGACTTAGCCTGAGCTATAACTGCCTCAAGCTCGGTGTAAGCACCTGCCTCGAGAGCAGAAGCCGATTTCGGCATAAGAGCGCGCTGAGCGATTTCAAGCTCATACTTAACGTCGAATACCTCGGACTGAAGAGCCTTAGCGTTGGCATTTAATGCCTCGGCAGCTGCAAGAGCCTTGGTGTATCTTGCATAAGAGCCTGCTGTGTAATCAGCCTCTTTGTAGCCCTGAGCCTTAGCGGCTTTGATTTCCTTATCAAGGAACTGCTTCTGAGTTGTAACCGCAGCGCCCTTCAGGAAGCTTGCATACCAAGCAATGTTCTTAGCGCTGTTAAGGATTTCAAGCTCCGAATAACTGGGAGCCTTGTAAGCCTTTACGGCATCCATATAAGCGTTCTGAGCTTCGATTGAAGGAGCCTTCATGGAAGCTACGATAGCACTCTTATATGTAGCGTTTGCCTTGTTGGCAATAGCAGTAATTTCAGCCTCTGAAAGTGAGCTGCCGTCAATGTACTTTTCGGGAGCTACGGGGCTCTTGTAAGCGTCAATGATAGCGTTGCCGGCTTTCATTGCCTTTTCATAAGCCCAATAAGCATAGAGGTCGAAGTTCTGATAGTTGATGTCGCCGGCAGCCTTAAGAGCAGCCTCAATGGGAGCCGGTGTAACGGTTGCGGAACCGCTTGAAGGTGTTGTGCTTGCTGTATCAAGAGCCTTAGCGGCGGTTTCAAGAGCGGTTATGGCTGCAGTGAGATTAGCATCACTGTAATTGCCGAGGTTAGCCTTCTTGAACGGGCCGTAAACAAGCTTAGCGGCAGCGGTAAGAGCTGTCCAGTAAGTGTTCCAAGCCTCTTCCGGATACTTAGAAGAATCGCGGTTAGCCTTGAACTCGCTGTCAACGGCCTTCTTAATATTGGTGCCGTTGTAATAATAGAGTGTGCCGAGAGGAGCAGACATGGAAAGTGAGCCTTTCTTCAAGCTGACCAGCGGGGGCTTATACTCACCGTAAACAGTTATGGAGTTGTTACCGAGAGCATATGTAGCACCCGAGGGAACCGTCTCTGCGTCAACATCGGATTTAAGTCTGATCGGGTTAACGGTAACAATATTATCGGACTTATTCTCCTCCATCTTAATAAAGGTCGTATTTACAAGGCCCTCTGCCTGACCCGATGACTCAAAGTAATTTGCGTCAAGACCGGATACCGAACCCGCTGTGAATTTACAATTCGTATCTCTCATGTTAGTCCAGGTTACGGCAATGTTTGAAATAGCAGAAGCAAGAGCCGATGCATTTGTTACAAGGTAATCTGTGGTGGTTTCACCTTTCATATGAACAAGAGTATAGGTTCCAGACTTCTTGCTGTCTTCCTTAGACCAAGGGGAGCCGACGGTATCGGCTGTATCGTTGGTTGCATACTCAAAGGTAGTGGAAGTAATGTCGCCGTCGTAAGCAGTACCGTCCTTGAAGGAGAAGCTGTAAACAGCGGTTACCTTTACAAGGCTGTCTGTGGGAACTGCCGCGTTAAGAGTAACATCTTTGCTCTCATACGGTGAAAGTGGTTTCTTGTCGGCGTCGGTGAGCATTTCGGTGCCGTTAACGGTAACAGACTTAAGAGTGAGCATATAAGGATGATCATATGTATCGCCGTGCTTTAAGAGCATACCTGCAGATGCGTTTGTTACCTTAAGAGTAGTGTTCATCTGGCCGTTTTTAAGCTGTACATAGTTAAGTGTACCCTTATCTATTGTAAGCTTAGGCTCAGCATAGGACTGAGCGTTAGTAGTCCAGCCGAGGAAGAAGTTTACGAACGGAAGAGCTACGTCAAGAAGACCGCCTGATTTAACGGCATAGGCAATACCTAAAATCAATTTCTCTGCGAGGTCTGCAATAGCGCCCTTCTGAAGAATAGCGTTAAGTGAATTGTAAGAATCGGCGATAAGAGCGGTGTTGCCGCATACCTTACCGAGAACCTTGTTAAGGAGTTCTCTTACGATTCTGAATACTGCGGGATACATAGCCTCGGTTCTGAGAGTGCTGTTAGCAGGAATATTGAGTATGCCCGTAACGCTGTTTGTACCGAGGAGCTTGCTTACGTCAAGGTTGAGAAGTCTGTCGATAATGTCTTCTCTGAGAACAGTCTCAAGGAAGGTCTTACCGTCAGCAGCGGTTTCGTTGATTATCTTCTCAACAGGAAGAACGTCGCGGATAATCTTGTCGAGCTTAACCCACGGATCCTGTGCGGTAGCAAGGTTGAGGTCAAGACCGTCGGTGTTGATGAGCTTCTGTACCTTCCAGCACCACTCGTTGTCAGAGGTGAGAGCCCAGTCGATTATCCAGTCAATGGTGCCTTCCCAAGCGCGTGTGTTCTTTTCGAAGTCTGCAAGCTTATAAGTCTTGGAGGCTTTAAATTGGTAGCCGCCATCCTTATCGGAGCCGAGGTCGGCAAGCTTGGAGAGATACTTCATACCGATGTCGGTGCCCATGGTAAAGATAACATCGAGCCAATAGCCGCTGTCCTTACCCTTTACGAGGGTCTTCGAGTTGTAATCGGCATAAATAAGTGCGTCATAGTTGTAAGTCGGAACGAACTGAGTTGCAAGCTCACGAATTACGCAAGCGAGAAGAGCGGTTACGTTCTGTCCCTTGAGCTCGGCAGCCGACGGGAGAATTATCTGAGGCATAAGAGCCTTAACGCCGATTGCGCCGAGAGCGGTAACAACATCCTGATCGGAAGCGGACTTATCTACAACTGTGTCATAGTAGCCTGCATAAACAGTCTCATAGCCGGTACCGAAGAGATACTCGGGGTTATAAGCTGCTACATACTGAAGAGCCTTGCGAAGATTGGGAATGAGCTTTGTATTATCGCCCTTTGTCCAATTGATTGCAGCCTTTGCAGTATCCGAAAGAATTGTGTCGATTGCCTTGCCGACAAAATCGTTGAGCGCCGCAAGAACGGTGGTATAACCCGCTGCCGAAGCAGTAACGGAGCCGTTATTTGCAGCTGTGGGCATAAACTCGTCAACGAAATCACCGGAGATGGTGTAGTTCCAGTTAATGAGCTTAGCGAACGAATTAGCGGTGGACATATCAAACTTGAGCCAGGTCTCTGTGAGACCGTCTTTGCTGACAAGGCGATAATAGCCGTTGCCGTCGGAGCCTATTGTGAAGTCCGACCACTCCCAGTTGTATGTGCCGGCAGCCTTAGAATAGAATGCCTTTACATCTGACGGAAGCTTAGCGAGAACAGCGGTGGCCTCTGAAGCCTTGCCGCCGAAGAGCTCGGTCTTTTCAGCGCCGAACCACTGTGCAAGAAGCATCTTAACGGAGCCGTTGAGAACAACGGGAGCAAGATCCTTAAATACATAGGGAGCTATCTGATAGAGAGCCGAAACAAGAGTATTGCTGTCAAGGTTGAAGATTTCGGAAACCTTACCGCTTGTGGCAAGTGAGGGAAGGAAGTAGCTGTCCTTAACGTAATATTTTACGTTTTCGCCGGCAGCGTTAGTGTAAACATAAACGCCTGTGCCCTTGCCTTCCATATCGGTTTCTTCGGTCTTATAATACTTCTCTTCCTGAGATACATACAACTTCTTATCGGTATCATATTCAAATACCTCGATGTAAGCACCCTTAGAGTCTGAGCCCTTAACATAATAATCGCGAAGGTGTGCTTCAGCGCTTGTCGGAAGAGCAATGTGATTGCTTATGCAGTTGCCGGAAGCGTCTTCTTTATAAGAAGTATAGCTCTGCGGCTTAGACATAGCGTTGATGAGAACATTCTTGACAAGAGTGTCGGGATTTGCGGTTGTTGTTGAATAAGTGTTGATGAGCGTCATGTCATCGTCAACTCTTGCGAACATCGGATAAACGAGGCCTTTTAACATACCCGGAAGATCCGAGAGGTACTTATTAACGGCGGAAATATCAACAAAGTTGCCGATAATGCCGACGTCGAGTTTGCCGTCGTTGATAACCTTTTTAACAAGACCTGCGTTGTCGTTAAGAATGGTTGCAATACCGTTGACTATGTCAAGCTGAGCGTTCTTTTCTCTTGTCATGCCCGACTTCCAGTTTTTAAGGTTAGCATTTTTAACTATACCGAGCAAGCCGCTGAGAAGCTTAACAGCTCCGTTGTTAAGAAGAGCCTGTGCGCTGTCGATGGTTCCGCAAAGAGCATTAACCGAGCGAAGGTCGATAACAAGGCGCAAACCTGCAGTATTAATAACTTCGCCCATGTTTATGTTCGCGGCGGCAAGGGTAACATCGAGGAAGTCAAATACGACTGACATTCTCTCTTCGGTAGAGAGTCTTGTTACCGCGCCGTCCGGGCTGTATGCGTCAAGAGCGGTAAGGTTATCAGAGGTCTGATACTCCGTCTTTGCGGCAAACGCCATTACGGACATAGTTGAGAAAATCATGACAACTGCCAAGATGACACTTAACAATTTGGTAGATTTTTTCATACGTGTTTTTTCCTCCTAAAAAGATTTACATTAAAACCATGTATGCGTACCCGATTTTTTCTGCGGGCGGCACTCCCCGCAACAATTCCTCGCACAAAATCCGCTGTACTTCTGACCGCTCTTTGATTTACAAGAAAGCAAACCGATTTCGGCACGTTAACTCGGTCGGTTTCCACCGTTTCCACTTCCGTAAAAATGAATCGGTGGAAAACTGATGATACACACCCGAGCATATTACCGTAGGATGTGTATCAAAACGGGATGGAAACTGCACGGTAAATCAGCCGTGCGGCAGCGCTCCCTTAAAAAAGGGGGCACTTCGCCCTATTACACCATTCCTATGGTTAGTTAAAGTATAGGGTTTTAAACGAAAAAAGTCAATAAATTGTTCACACAAATTTGTTGATTTTCTGTATTGAACAAATAGAATTGTTATTTTTGGGCAAAAGTGGCAAACAAAATTGGCAATGTTGTTGTAAAATTATGAACAAATTGTTAACGTTTTCGAGTTTTGAACTTTTTGACAAGTATTGAACACGGTTTTGAACATTTTTACGGTATTTTCGGGTAAAAACAGAGGGCTTTTAGGCTCCCTCAAATAGGGTGATTCCCCACGGTGTGGGGAAATGTCACGAAGTGACAAAAAAGGCTCCCTTGTAAAGGGAGCTGTCATCGAAGATGACTGAGGGATTAAACAGCGAAGCACTTTCTTTTTAAAATCTATTTTTTTGAGAAAATCCCTCCGGCTTGCCTTAGAGGCCCACCTCCCTTTTCAAGGGAGGCAGAAAGCGGATTAAAAGGTCACGCTCATTCTATTTAAATTCCATATAACCCTATGAAATCCCTCCGGCTTGCCTGCGGCAACCCACCTCCCTTTACAAGGGAGGCAGAAAGCGGATTAAAAAGTCACGCTCATTCTATTTGAATTGCATATAGTCCCCACAAAATCCCTCCGGCTTGCCTTAGAGGCCCACCTCCCTTTACAAGGGAGGCAAAAAGCGGCTCCCGAGGCAAATACCCCGTGAACCGCTTTGCAAATGCAATGTTCTTTATTTGAACTCTTATTTAATTGTGAGATTTGCGCCGTACATTGCCGCCAAATCAAGACTGCCGTCAAAGGTGTTGCCGTCCTCGGTAAAACACTGCACGTGGTAAAGCCCGCCGTTGCAGACAAAATCCATGGTGAGCTGATATGCGGAATATGTTTTCGGGTTTTTGTCGTCTGCCTTTTTGACCTCGACTACGTATGCGGTGGCTCCGCATTTTTCGAGAGTTACGGTACGCTGCTCAACGGTTACGCCCGTTACCGCGTCGCCTGCCTGCGACAAAATCTGATTCCACTGCGAAACGGTGTTATTTGCCTCATTTTCCGCTGCGCTGTCATCAGTCGCCGCGCCGGAATACATAACCTGCGCGTCGAGCCCCTTGTATTTCTTTGAGGTGGCTATACCTGAATTGCCCACGGTCCAGCCGTTGGGATAAACCATTTTAAAATACTTTGTCTCGTGAAATACGCCGTCGGTTATCTGATTGGGGAACGGAACGGCACCCGTTTTAATTTCTCCGTTTTCGTCCGTGACCTTTTTGCCGTCCTCGTCGGTGACATATATTTCAATCTCGCCGTTCTCATTGAGAACAGTGTTGCCCTCTTCGTCGGTAACAACCTCGTATGTGGCGTCCTTGGCGTTTATAGTCGGCTTCTTTTTTCCGCATGAGGCAAAAACTACCGATATTACGATTAAGGAAGCACAGATAACTGCGATTATTTTTTTATCCATTTGAAATCCTCCGTTTTATACATAAACAGATTATAAATTCTTTGCCTCGGAATGTCAACCGGGGATGTTAAAAATGTCCGGAACGCAAAAAACAAAAGACAAATCGAAACAAATCTTTGTATAAACAGGTGTTTTTATTCGTCAGAGCTTACTCTTTCTCTTGGGCGGAGAGATTTATCCGGCCGTTTCTTGGTACACATTTGTGTATTTTATTCTTCATATTCATCTCATTTTGCATTTTTGTGCACCTCGTCTAAATTTTTCAGAGCCAAAATGGAGCCGGATATACTCTTAAAAATATACGTTATAACAATGAACTCACATATCAAAAATACTTAGTTGTGTTTCTTTTAATGACTCAACTTTTCTAATCGTTATTTTGTCATCTTCTTGAACTTGCCCACATAGAAGAGGTGACGAAGGATCATATTTGGCAGCGTTTGTTTCTACACTTTTTGAACTATAATTTGCATAGCAATATACACATCCGTTTTTGCATGTATTATAAGTACCTATTTCAACACTTTCAACACATCCACATTCTTTACGCTGATTTTTGTCTTTGCCAACATTGAGTTTACATCCGATAATTTTTTCAATTAGTTCTCTATCTATGCAACAATTATGAATTATACCACATTCATCCAAATCAATTTTTTCTGCACAACTTCCAATCTTAATATTATAATCCGCAGCTATCTTACTTAATTTCTCAGCAAATTCTCGTAGTTCATCATCATTTAATTCATTACTTGACAATCCATCCATATTTTTTTTATTTTTAGGAT